>Ga0180300_10001257_pt1 | contig 11687 bp, 17 predicted proteins | sample GuaBasSediGuay15_FD_121798 | JGI IMG/M metagenome (GOLD analysis project Ga0180300, IMG submission 121798) | Subseafloor sediment microbial communities from Guaymas Basin, Gulf of California, Mexico - Guay15, Core 4569-2, 21-24 cm | ecosystem: Environmental > Aquatic > Marine > Hydrothermal... | reverse complement strand
GGCTTACCCCCACCCCTGGAACAGCAGCCCTTGTAGACCTCCAAACCGCAAACGTGGCGTCCCTAGACTTTAAAGCCCTCTAACACCCTTCCAAAGGCCTAACCCCTTAACAAGGAGGTCTGCCATCCTTAAAGGCTCAGGCCTGCCTCCGAAAACCGTAAGCCTCCTCACCGCCTCCAAGGCTTCGCCAGCCGTCAAGCCGAAGGCTGAAACGTAAACACGCCCCCCAGGAAGCCTAAGCTCAGCAGGCTCTCCAACCTTCCCGAGGACTTTAAGCCTCCGCTCCCAGTCGCTGAAATGCCTTTTCAACGCTCTCTCCACAGCCCTCCGCCGGGGCTTCCTAGGCAAAACAACGATTACAGGCGTTCCAAGCCGCCTGCAGACCTCTTCAGGGTCTACAACGTTAAACCCTGCGTAGGCCAGAGAGGAAAGCATGACTAGGCTGAACCTGCCCTTCCAAGCTTCAGCCATATCCAGCAGCCTTCCAGTAGCATCAAACCCGTCCACCTCCACCAGCGAAACCGAAACATCAACAAGCCTGAAGCCATCCGTCAAAACCCCAAGGAGGAAAGCCTCACCCCTCTCCCCCACCCTAAAAGAGCCATCTTCAAAAGCTACAACATTCACCTTAGGGACCCTCTTATCGGGCAGAGAATACGTGAAGATTAATTGCTTTAACTAGTTCAGGAAACGTAAATGTGTTAGGTAAACTCCCTATATGATATTCAACTGCTTTTATGGATTGAAATTTTCTTTTTAATTTCTCATTTATCTTCTGAGCTATAAGAACCGCCGCTATGCACTCCTTGCCGAGTTCTTGTTTGTATGCTTCAAGTTGTTCAAAACTTTTAGCGGTCGCATTTCCTCTCTTAACTTCGATAATTATTTTCCTTGAGATTCCTGTAGGTATAGCTTCTTTAATGAGTATGTCTACATATCCCCTTGGAAGGCTTTTTTCTCCTAGTACTTCTAACTCATCTGCATATAGCAAATCTATTGTTAATGCTTTAAGAAAATCTTCTAGTTTCTTTTTGTTACATAAATAGCGGCGTATTGCCGCTTGTAATAATTGTTCCCAGAATAGAAAAACTTTAGGCTCATTGACCAAAGACTTATTGAATGTAAATCGCGGTTCGAAGAAAGGGTTAGTATACGAGGGCCATTGTGCATGGTCTTCAGCTATGCTTCCAAGTCTTGATGCGTGACCAAGATCGGTTCTGTCAGCTTGAAAATGGCTCTTCCGGTATCCTCCTCTAAGTAACAAGTTTTCTGCGACATAGGAAAATTCAACACGGGTTAATGGTTCATCAAATTTTCTTAGGGGTTCCAGTTCAAGTCTGAATGGAAAGGTATAACGTCTAAGTTTTTTACCATATCCAAATTCCAACGGCTTCCACCCTGGAAGCTCAGAATCATCATTCTCTAAACAAAGTTTATTCCTAACAACATACAAGTTATGTACCCTAGCGCCGTATAGAAAAGATACTCTGTCGTTTTCTTGGATTTCACTATATGCCCATGCTCCATTTTTGTTGCTTGGAAAGCCTGCGAGAGAATACTTTAAGCATAACTCCAAGTTTTCTCGGGTAGAAACGGCTATCATGAAATATGAATTCGTATTGTTGTAGTTTGTTTTCTCTCTCATTACTTAACCCTCTCAGTTATTCTTAAGCTTTTTTCGTTGTTCTCATAAGTCTATTCTCAGGCTCATTCTCGAATAACTGCTGAAATTGAGGGTTTCTTTTCACAAACTCGGTGTAAGAAGTCTCTCTAAACCAGTTTGCATCCGAATATTTAATCCATTGAGGATTATGTAATGATTTTATCCAAATTCCTGCGTCCGCCCAATAGCCGTAATTTGGATGCTTCCACTCCACGATTATTATAGAGTATGCCTCTGTATCTATACGTTTAGCTCTAATCTTGTAGCCTTCACCTATACTTGCAATTATCCATTTTGTCATATACTATACACCAACATCAATTGCAATTAAATGATGCAATGTTATTTAAGGAGATTTTTTCTTTATGGTTTAATGTTTGGGTGGCTGGTTTGCCGGGGCTTCAGGTTAGGGCGGTGCTTTTCGACTGTGTGGGAACGCTTTTCAGGGTGGAGGTTAACCATGAGCTTCAGCTTAGGATTCTCCATGAGAGGCTTGTGGAGGCAGGCTTCGCTTCGCCCTACCGGGCTTTCCTAGAAGCCTACGAGAAGGCTTACGCCAGGCATTTAAAGGTTAGAATAGAGGAGCTTCGGGAGGTTTCAAACGGCGTTTGGACGGCTGAAGCCCTCCGAATCCTCGGCTATCAGGCTGACCCTTCAGACCATGAAATTGAAAGGGCGGTTGAAGCCTACTTTAAGCCCTACATTGAAGCTGTTAAACCCATAGGCTGCCTGAGAAACGTTATGGAAAGCCTTAAGCCAGCCTTCAAGCTTGGGGTTGTAACAAACTTCACCTACGCGCCGGCCATGAGGGAAATTCTCTCCAAAATAGGCGTTTTAGACCTGCTAGACGCCGTAACCATATCGCATGAGGTAGGCTGGAGGAAGCCTCACCCCAAAATTTTCCAGTCAGCCCTGAAAGCCGCGAAAGCTGAAGCCAGAGAAACCGTTTTCGTGGGAGACGACCCCTACGACGACGTGGCCGGAGCCAGAAAAGCAGGAATATTCTCTGTTTTGGTGGAAAAGCCTGGAAACACCGGTAAGATTTCGCCTAGAAGGGAGGAGAAGCCGGATTTGCGGCTGCCGTCCATATGTAGCCTTAAAGACTTCTTAGGTAGGGGTTAACCTGCTTCTCGTAGCCCAGCAGGGTTTCAGGCCCGTGGCCGGGGTAAACCTTTAACCCGTCTGGAAGAGGCATTATCCGGTGTTTAAGCGAGTGAATAAGCCTCTGGAAGGAGCCTCCAGGCATGTCAGTCCGCCCTATGCTCCCAGCGAAAAGAGTGTCCCCCGTGAAAATGACATCGTCGGATAGGAGGCAGATGCTTCCAGGCGTATGGCCGGGAGTATGTAAAACTTTAAGCCTAATCCTTCCGAAGGCTATTTCGTCCCCGTCCTCAAGGGTTCTGTCAGGCCCTGAAGCCCGCAGCTCCGACCAGAAGAACATTGAAAGGTTGAGCTCAGGCTTCCCCAGGGCTTCAGCGTCAAGCCTGTGGATGAGAAGCGGCGCCTTTAAGGCTTTTCTAACCAGGTCGTTGGCTCCTATGTGGTCTATGTGGCCGTGCGTGTTAACCACGTATTTGACTTTCGCCTTTTCCTCTCGGACGGCTTCCAGGATTCTTTCTCCTTCGTCTCCCGGGTCTATGACTATGGCTTCCCCTGTTTCCTCGCAACGGGCAATATAGCAGTTGGTGGCGACAGGGCCTACAACCAGCATTCTAACCTTCAAGGTTCCCCCAGCTGCTCCTTTAACACTTAAAGTTAAGCTGTTTGACTTCTAAGTTTTATTTAGGGTTTCCTCGGCCTTGAAGACTAAAATCTTGGCTGTAGCTCTACTGGCATCGTTGGACGAGGTTATCGCGGTGGCAGCCATACTCTTCTGGCTTCCACACCTTGGAATAGAGTTTCCTCTTTCCTACGCCCTATCTGTTTTAGCTGGCCTAGCCCTTCTCTCGTATTTCATATACCGGATTATAAAGCCGGTGGTGGTTAAGCCTCCTATCGTAGGCGTTGAAGCCATGATAGGCCTCACAGGTGAAGCTCTAACCATGCTTAACCCTAAAGGACTCGTAGCGGTTGGAAGCGAAAAATGGAAGGCCGTAGCCTTAGAAGGCCCTATAAGCGAAGGAGAAAAAGTTTCAGTGGTAGCCGTGGAAGGCCTGACCTTGAAAGTTAAAAAACGTCAGCCAGACTCTTCAGGAATCCTATAGTAGTAGTATTTTCCCTCCTTCAGGATTCTGCGGAGGAAGCCCTTAGCCACAAGCCTTTTAAGGTAGACGGTTACGTTGCTGGGTGAATCTGGAACCCCGTTGACTTCTAGAGCTTTGGAAACCTCTGAAAGGCTTCTGGGGGTTTGACCCCAGGCCGTGCTGAAGAGGGCTTGAAGGTTCCCAGTGGTGCTGCGTGAAGGCTTAATAGAAGGATACTCTGCCTCCTCAACCATTCCTGCAGCCGTCTGAGCCTTAACAGAGAACTTTTCCACAGCTTTGCTGAAAAGCTCTGCAAGACTGTCGAGCTCTGATAGAAGTTTTTCTACAGGTGCTTCGACAACAATTTCAAGACCGTTCCTCCTGACGGTAAGCTTCACGTTGAAGTCCCGTCTTCCAGTCTCCAAAAACCTACATCCCCAAGAAGTCTATTTTAAGACCTTCCGTTTAAAGACTGCGAAGAATCTTAAAAATTTTAATACAATCTGAAACGTTCTCAGGCTTCTACAGGCGGTAAAACTTGGTTAAAGTAAAGATCGAAGGCGAGGGCTTAAGCATAGAAAAAGAGGTTGACGAGCAGACAGCCAACGTAATCATAGGCTTAATCTTCGGGTTGAGGAAGACGAGAGGCAGACGTCCAGCAGATGTCCAAGGCGGAAAAAGAGCACATAAAAAGACGGCCTCTGGAATCCAGGGCTGAAGGAAGCCCTCTAAAATCGTCATACTCCTTCTCCGGTTAGGGGTTTGGCTCCAAAATTTTCCGCAACTTAAACCTGTGAAAGTTTACTTGTCAGGTTTTCCCTACCAAAAATTGGTGGGGCCGACCGGATTTGAACCGGCGACCTACGGGTTTCCCCTTCAAGGGCGCTCCAGCTCTTCTTCATTCCTGCTGGAGGTCTGTTTACCCGTAGTTTCCGGGAGCTGGAGCCCGTCGTCCTGCCTGGCTAGACTACGGCCCCTTTGCTTCCATCTTAATCCTTACCTAAGCTGTTTTTAAGCTCTTCGTATATTTTAAGGGTTTAGAAAGCGGTGGAAGAGGGTTTGAAGTCTGACAGGCGGGAGTATCCCTCCTTCCCTAAGGTTGGGGTTGGAGGCCTCGTCATAGACAAGGATAAGCTTCTACTCATCAAGAGGGCTTACGAGCCCTCCTCCGGCTTATGGTCGATTCCAGGAGGCCTGCTGGAGGTCGGGGAAGAACTTGAAGAGGCTGTTGCCCGGGAGATTGAAGAGGAAACAGGAATAAAAGTGGAAGTTAAAGAGCTGCTGGGCGTCTTCAACTTCGTAATCAGGGATGAAGCTGGAAAAGTGAAATACCATTACGTTCTCATAGACTTCCTAGCCAAGCCTGTGGGAGGAAAGCTTAGGCCGAGCCGTGAAACCTTGGATGCCCGGTGGGTAAGCCTTAAAGACATTGAAAAATACTCGCTGACGAGAACCACTAGAAGGCTGATAAGCCGGGCTGTGGAGAGGGGGCTGATAAGGGAGGATTAGCCCTGCCATGCTTAGCCTCCGAAAATTCCTGAACGGTTTATCCTGCCTCTTCAACAAGCCTACCCCGCATCCGCTTCACGTCCAATGGTTCATAACCTCCAAATGCAATTACAAGTGCAAGTACTGCGGGGTTTGGAGGCAGCCTCCCACCCGTGAACTAGGCTTAGAAGAGGTTAAAAGAGGCTTAGACATCCTCCAAGAGCTCAAGGTTGTGGAGCTTGTTTTCACAGGTGGAAACCCTCTGCTCCGCTCCGACCTAGCTGAAATCTTGAAGTACGCCTGTGAAAGGTTTCCTCTGGTCTCCGTTTACGATAATGGGAGTCTAGCTTGGAGGAGGGTGGAAGACCTTAAATATGCTGATGTGGTGTGCGTAAGCCTTAACACGCTTAACCCCAGCCTCCAAGACTGGATGAACGGGGTTAAGGGAGCCTTCCAGTCGGCTATGAAGTCCATTGAAGCCCTGAAGGCTAGGGGAGTAAACGTAGCCGTAGACGTAACCGTCAGTAGGCTTAACATAAACGAGGTTCCAAGCATAATAGAGTTCTTCGGCTCCAGAGACATCTCCGTCATCCTCTCTCTTTACACGGATTTCTCCCAGCCTGAAGGCCTCATCACCATAGGATACCATGAACCCTCAGCAGCCCTAGAAGACAGAGAAGCCCTCCTATCCTTCCTATCCCAGATACGCAGCCTGAAAAAGGCATACCCCGTACACTTCGATGATGAAGCCCTACAGGTTCTCCAACGCTACTTCGAAGGATGCCTGAACGGTTGGAAGTGCAAGGCCTTATCCTCCTTTTTCGTGGTAGACCAGCTTGGAAGGGTTTCAGGCTGCCATCTTATGCCTCCAGCCGCCAGCCTTCAAAGCCTTCCGGAAGCCTGGAAGTCTGAAGCCTTTAGGGAGCTTAGAGGCAAGTATGCTGGCTGTAAGGGCTGCCTCTACCTTTGCTACCTTGCCTACTCGCTTCTCGACAGCCCGGGGAAGCTGGCAGCCTACAGCCTCCGGTATGAGGCTTACAGGGTTAGAAGGCTTCTCGGCAGGAAGCCTAAAATAACGAATGCTTTTATGGGTTAGCTTGCATTATAAAATGGACGCTCAAGGGAGGGTGAAGCCTTGAGCGAGGTTAAAACCTTCCGGGTTAGCGGCTGGGTCTCCCAGGGTTTCAGAGCCTTAAAACTGTTCAAGGAGGTCAGAGCCTTAACGGTTGAGGAAGCCTTAGAAAAGTTTTACTGTGATGCTGGAAGCAACCATAAGCTTAAACGCTGCCAGATTAAAAACATACTGGTTGAGGAGATTAAGCCCGAGGAGGCAAAAAGCTTCGTAACCAGCATGCTTGCAGGAGTTGAGGAGGCAAAATAGTTTGGGAGAACAGAAGCCCTCTACCCCCGAAGAGGAGGAACGCATGGTTCAAAGTTTAAGCTACGAGTTCAGGGTGCTGGAAGGCGTTGTAGGAGAGCTGAGGGCGAGAATAGGTGCAATAGACGCCATCCTCAGAAATTTAACCCTCGCGAAAACCACCCTGGAAAACATGGAAAAGCTTGAGGTTGGAGACGAAATACTTGTCCCCATAGGCGGCGACTCCTTCCTTAAAGCTAAGATCCTAGACAAGGACAAGGTTATCATCGGGGTTGGAGCAGGGGTAACCGTGGAGAAATCCTTGAAGGACGCTGTTTCACTGGTTGACAGCAGGGTTGAGGAGCTTGGAAGAGCCAGGTCTGATGTGGAAAGGCAGCTAGTACAAGTCATGGAGCGTATGGAGTACATTAGAGGGCAGCTTCAGAAGTTTCTAAGCTCAACCCAGACGTGAGCCTTCCAATGTTTGAAAGGCTTAGAAAGGCTTTCGGAAGCCTCCTAGAAAAGGTTTCAACCCAAGAGCTTTCAGGTAAAAAGCTTGAAGAGCTGCTTGAAGATTTTAAGCTGCGCCTCGTGGAGAACGATGTAGCCTACGTGGTGGCGGAGCATATCGTGGAGAAGCTTAAAGAAGAGGTTTCAGGGCTGAGAGTTGGAAGGTTTGAAGATAAACGTAAACCTTTAACCGAGGCTTTAAGAAAGGTTCTCCTCGAAATCCTGTCTTCAGGAGGAAGCCTAGACCTCTTAGCCCTAGCCGGAGAGAAACGTGAAGCTGGAAAGCCTCTAACCATAGTGTTCGTTGGAATAAACGGCACAGGAAAAACCACGACCATAGCTAAAATCGCCAAATACTTCTCTGACCGCGGCTTCTCCGTGGTGCTGGCTTGCGCCGACACCTACCGGGCTGGAGCTATAGAGCAGCTTGAAGCCCACGCTAAAAGGTTAGGCTTGAAAATGGTTAAGCACGGGTACGGCTCAGACCCGGCAGCTGTAGCCTACGACGCCGTAGCCCACGCTGAAGCTCGAGGGGTAAACGTGGTTCTGGTTGACACCGCGGGAAGAATGGAAACCAACCGTAACCTCATGGAGGAAATGGCTAAAATCGTCAGGGTTTCCGAAGCCGACCTGGTTCTGTTCGTTGGAGACGCCTTAACCGGTAATGACGCTGTAGCTCAGGCTGAAGAGTTCTCACGGTTCGTCAGGCTTGACGGCTCTATTCTCGCGAAGGTTGACGCTGACGTTAAAGGCGGAGCCGCCATTTCCATAGCCTATATTACCAAGAAGCCTATAATCTTTGTTGGGGTTGGGCAGGGTTATGGAGACCTTGAACCCTTCAACCCTGAAAGCTTTGTGGAAAAGCTTGTGGGGGGCTCAGAGTGATGGAAGAGCTTAAAGGTAGAGACTTCTTAACGTTGAAGGACTTCACGGCTGAAGAGCTTCAAGCCATCCTAAACCTGTCCTTGAAGCTGGAGAAGTCCAGGTTCCCCCGTAAACCCTTGAAGGGTAAAACCCTAGTTATGATATTCCAGAAGCCTTCAACCCGGACTAGGGTTTCCTTCGAAGTTGCCATACGCCAGCTGGGAGGATGGCCTCTCACGCTGGGCTGGGGTGAAATGCAGCTTGGCAGAGGTGAAACCGTTGCGGATACGGCTAGAACCCTTGAAAGGTATGCTGACGGGGTTGTAGCCAGGGTTTTCAGGCATGGAGACCTTGAAGAGCTGGCAGCCAACGCGGAGATACCGGTTGTCAATGCGCTTTCAGACCTCTATCATCCATGCCAGGCTCTGGCGGACATGCTCACCATCTACAAGCACTTCGGAAAGCTTAAAGGCTTAAAGCTTGCCTGGGTTGGAGACGGAGACAACGTATGCCATTCGCTGCTCCTAGCATGCTCCAAGCTCGGCCTCAACATGAGCGTAGCCTGCCCCGAAGGCTTCGAGCCTAAAAGGGAGATTCTAGACGAAGCCTTAAAGGAAGCCAAAAAATCCGGCTCCCTAATCGAAGTTGTAAGGGAGCCTGTTAGAGCTGTCTTCGGAGCCGACATAATCTACACTGACGTCTTCGTTTCCATGGGCCTCGAGGAGGAAAGGGAACGCAGGATTAAGGCTTTCCTCCCCAAGTATCAGGTTACCCCCACGCTTTTCAAGCATGCCAAGCCAACCTGCGTTTTCATGCACTGCCTCCCAGCCCACAGAGGCGAGGAAGTAGTCGACGACGTTATAGACGGCCCCCAGTCCATAGTCTGGGATCAAGCTGAGAACAGGCTTCACCTCCAGAAGGGCCTCCTGGCAGCCCTCTTCCAGAAGGGCTAACCCCATGGTTTTCCTGCTAGCAGCCTCCGGAAAGGACCCGGCAGCCCTAAACATCGTGGAAAACCTCCTAAGCCTCCACCCCTTCAAACCTGAAAAAGCAAGAGGAAACCTTGAAATACATGAAGCCGGAAACGTTAAGCTTGCCATTTTAGAAGGCGAAGCCGTTAAAGCTGAAAACCTAGACGAGGTTTTCCCGGAGGCTGAAGCCGTAGCCTTCGCTTCAAGGCATGAAAGCGAAAGCCTCCAGGCAACCCTAACAGTCCATGTGCCGGGAAACCTAACCGGGAAGGCTGCCCACGGGGGGAAACCCCGGCAGCTCGCCTACGCTTGGCCTCAGAGAATGAGGCTTGCCCTAGAGGTTTTAAGCAGGCTTGCCCCTGAAGGTTTCAAGGTTTCCCTCGAGGCAACCCATCACGGACCCACCGGCTTAAAGAAGCCTGTATGGTTTGTTGAGATTGGAAGCAGCCTTGAGCAGTGGACCAACCGGGAGGCTGGAAGAGCTGTAGCCGAAGCCCTATGGGTGTCCCTGACAGGCTTGCCTGAGGGGACGGCAGCCGTAGGATTTGGGGGAGGACACTACGCTCCGAAGCACAGCAAGGTAACCTTGGAAGGCAGATATGTGGTAGGCCATATTTTCCCTAAGTACGCTCTAGCTTCAGGGCTGGATAGGGAGCTTATAGCCCAGGCCTTCCATAAAACCTATGGGGGCTGCAGCGTGGCGGTGGTAGACTGGAAAGGTCTTCAAGGCGAAGTGAGGAGAAACCTTCTAAGCCTGCTTGAAGGGCTTGAAGTAGAAGAGGTGGTAAGGGTTTAAGGCTGGGCAGAGGCTTATAACCTACATTACAGGAGTCTCCGGGGCAGGTAAAACAAGCCTGGCCAAAGGGCTTGCCAGCAAGTTCGGAGGTCTCCACGTTGAGCTTGGGAAGCTCAGCCTGGAGGAAGGGCTGACGTTAGGCTTCGATAAACGTAGAAAATGCCATATAGCAGACCTTGAAGGCCTGGAAAAGTTTCTGGTTGAAAAGTTTTCTGAGGTCAGGGGCTTCATAGCCTTCGAGGCGCCCTTCACGGTTAGACTTAGAAGGCCGCTTACTCCTAAGGCCGTTTTCGTTTTGAGATGCGAGCCGAGGGAGCTTGCCAAGAGGCTTAAGGATAAGGGTTACTCTCCAAGTAAAATCTTGGAAAACGTTTGGGCTGAAATCCTAGACTACCCGCTTCAGGAAGCCCTTGCCACGTATAACCCGAAGAAAATTCACGAGTTAAACATGAGCTTTAAAAAAACGGGGAAGGCTGTTGAAGAAGCCGTGGAAATCTTGAAGAAGCGTAGGCTTCCAAGCTACGGCAAAATAAACTGGCTTAAAGCCTTAGAGGAGGAGGGGGTCCTAGAGAAAATCTCAGCTTCCCCGGCTAGAACCGCCCTGAAACACCTGTTATCCTACCTTTAAAGGTGTAAACCTATGGCTTCAAGCAGCCGGAAATACGGGGTTTTCCGGTGTAAGGCATGTGGAAGGTTGAACCTGGCGAAAACAGGGCAGAAATTTAAAACATGCCCTTACTGCGGTTTCAGGAACAGGCTTTCCCAGAGGGTTTTCCTTGCCTACGCCTCAACGCCAGGTGAAGCCTCGAAGGCTGTTAAAAGGCTTAAGGCTGGAAAAGCTTAACAGGCAGAGTGATATAATATGGCTGGAAACAGCGGATTGCGAATGGAGGTAAAGTAGATGTCTTCTGTGGCTGCTAAAAAGTTTTTCGAAGAGTTCGCAGGGCTCCTCCAAAGACCTGTAACAGCTGTGACTTCTGACGGAAAGCAGTATTCCGGGACGCTTGTAGGCTTTGACCCCTCAACCCTGAGCATTTGCCTCTCAGACGTGGCAGACGAGTCTGGGAAGAAGGCTGCTAAAATGTTTCTTTACGGGGGCAGCCTGTCCAGGATTTACACTTTGGAGAAGCCTTTCGACCTTAGAAGGCTGGCTGAGAGGCTTGACAGGGTTTTCCCCAGAATGGTTAAACTTTACGAGGAGGCGGGGGTTATAACCGTAACGGATAGAATCCGGGTTACAGCTTCAGGAGTTGTTGAGGGAACAGGCCCCATGGCTGAGAGAGTTCAAAAAATCTACGAGGAGTTTGTTAAGGAGATTTCCGGCTAGCCCTCCTCCTATTTTTACCTGCCTCCTGCAGGAGGGCGCTTATACCGCTTAGGAAGGCTTCAACGCTTGCCATCACAATGTCTCCTCTAGCCCCGCTTGCCGTAATGATTCTGTTACCCATTCTAACTCTTACGACAACTTCAACCACGGCGTCGGTTCCACCTGTAATAGACTTAACGTAGTAGTCTTCCAGCCTTATGTCAGCTACTTCCCTTCCCACCTTTCTTATAGCGTTGATAGCTGCGTCCACAGGCCCTACACCCGTGGCAGACTCAAGGATTTCCCTGCCGTTCACTTCAAGCCTAACAGAAGCCGTAGGCGTAACATTGTTTCCGGTGATTACCGTCAGCTCTTTAAGCTTTATAGGCCTCGCCATCGGGACGCCCATCACGGCTTCAGCTATAGCCCGCAGGTCAGCATCCGTAACGGTTTTACCCATGTCGCCCAGCTGTTTAACCCTGTTGAACACTTCTTTAAGCTGCTCCTGGCTTAGCTTCAGCCTCCAGGAGCGGAGCAGGGTTTCAATCC
>Ga0180300_10001256_pt1 | contig 11688 bp, 11 predicted proteins | sample GuaBasSediGuay15_FD_121798 | JGI IMG/M metagenome (GOLD analysis project Ga0180300, IMG submission 121798) | Subseafloor sediment microbial communities from Guaymas Basin, Gulf of California, Mexico - Guay15, Core 4569-2, 21-24 cm | ecosystem: Environmental > Aquatic > Marine > Hydrothermal... | reverse complement strand
TGGGCTTCCAATTCCTAGGTTGTATGCTGCGGGGGAACTTGGCTCAATCTGGGGCTTTAAATATCAAACGTCAACAAATATTGCGGAGGCGCTTGTCTATGGCCGGATAGCGGGAAGAAATGCGGCCATGAACCCGCCTGTGGAGGAGTAAAGATGCTAATCTTTCGGAGAACCTTCTTGAGTGGGAGCCCTCCGCTGAGAACCTGGCAGTGTCTACCAAAGGCTTTACTACGGGTATTTGAGCTCGAACGCATGAGTCTTGCGAGTGAGAATAGTGTTTCTGGCCTGTTGAAATGGAAGATGGGTCCTATAACTCTACCAATTAACGCGAATATAGAATTTAGCGAAATTCAGGAGCCTGAGACCTTGGTGACAGAAGTGAGGCTGGCAAGAGGACCTGTACGCCTGATAGGAACACTGTTATTTAGCCTAAGACCAATTGATGAAGGCAAGACCGAAGTGAACTATCAAATGGAGCTACAAAAGGTGCCATTCCCTTTGAGCTTGCTATTGTGGATGGTGAAGAAAATGGTTATAAAAGAATATTTCGACAGGATGGAACGACTTATTCAAGAATGGTCCTGATGTTACGGAATGATAACAACCCTTGGGAGTGTCAAATTAAGGCAGCATTCGAGAACTAACAGACTTGTACTGAGAGATATTCAATTGGTTGAGAAAGGCGGTGTCCAAAATCAGTTTCGAAGAGTTGGCAAGTTCGCAAGGCAATCGAAGAGGGACACAGTGAACGGGATAAGGATTTTTCGTAGGCTTAACAAAGCGGAGGGTATCACAAAACAGGAAGAGGGAGGTGGTGAAGGAGAACGACGGAAGATGCGGAAGTTGGTGGTGGAAAACATTAGAATGATAGTAAAACGTGTAACAAACTATAAAAAACAGAAAGGAGGGAATAAATGATGGGCAAAACACGAATGGTAACTTTGCTTGCATCCGTAATGCTTGTGCTGACCAGTTTCGCCCTCTCAACAGCAACAGCATCTGAACAGAAAGTCTTCAAGTGGAGGCTTCAGAGTTTTGTTCCTGCTGGGGTCGACAGCTATCGTATCTTGGGACCTGATCTCGCTGATTTGATCAGAAAAATGTCCAATGGGCGGCTTGATATTGAGTGCTATGCGGCTGGTGAGTTGGTAAAAGGCAAGGAGATAATGGACGCTGTGAGCAAGGGAGTAATTGAAGCCGGCATCGGACTGGGATCGTATTGGTCCGGCAAGATTCCTGTAGCAGGAACGGAATACGGATTACCTTATTCCTTTAGAAACAAAGCAGAGATGCAAACCTTCTTACTCAAGAAGGGGTATTTAGAGATATTGCGCGAGGCTTATGCTAAGCGCAATATTTATTACGTCGGCCTCGCAATCGATAATGGTTTCGCTCTGGTCACTAAAAAGCCGATCAATACCCTCGACGACCTCAAGAAGATGAAGTTGAGAGCTACAGGAGCCGGAGCCCTGCTACTGAAGGAGCTTGGAGCGTCAGTAGTTTCCTTGGCTGGGCCAGAGCTGTATACAGCGTTGGCAACTGGAGTTATTGATGGCTGTGTCTATGGAGGCTTCAAAACGCTATGGAGCGTAGGCATTCATGAGCAGACCAAGTATATTATGTGGCCGAAGATTATGGCGGTTCATGCCCCATGGAATTTTTTGATAAACATGAAGAGTTGGAATTCGTTACCTGATGACCTTAAGGCCATAGTTGAGGCAGCATGGATGCACCAGGAGGTCCTTAATTTCATTAATAAGTATAACAGTGACATTGAATATTTTAGGAAAATGCAGGAATATGGACTGAAGGTAGTAACATTACCTGAAGCTGAACAGGCAAAGATGAAAGAGGCAGCCAAAGTTGTCTGGGCTAAAATTGCCGCGAAAGACGCTTACTGTGCTAAGGTGGTTAAGCTGATGAGAGATTACCTCAAATTCGTTGGGCATTGAAACGATAGTCACTAGGAACAAGTTACAGGAATAGGAATGGTTTTGAAACCTGATTCAAGCGTAGAAGGATGAACCGAAATAGAGGTGCACAAACGCTGATTGATAGCGGAGCAGAAGTCAGTGGGTCAGGCATTCAAAGGTGGGTTCGGTGATCTCGTAGGAGTCAGGGGCGGGTTTCTGGAACGGCGTCAAGGGGGGCAGCTACAGCATGCGCACCGCGGGGCCGGCCAACCTTACCTGCGCCGGCCCCGCGCAAGCCACACATCCACCGGTGAGGGGGCCTTGGCCATCGTTCAGCAGCATCAGCTTGTTTCTCTTGTCCTTTTTGGCGGGCGCTATTGTGTCACCACTGTTTTGGTCATAACGAAAGTGCCGTCTGGGAACGCTGGCGACTACTTGGCTTACTCTGTTCACTCAGAGTGCTTAGATGTACTAGCCAGACGCGTTGTCATACCTTCCGGTCGTTGTTGCAGCCGTCGCAAACAAGTCACCGGGTTCCTCTTTGACATATCCTTTCATCGGCATCCCGTGCGCAACACGTACACGAGCCCATTGGGGCTTCTGTGGTCGTCAGCTTGGGGTCTCCCCGGCTCCTTGGAGGGTGGTAGCGGGAGGGGGAGGTTACTTAAGTTATAGGTTCAAGACTTGGGAAGAGGGGTTTTTTGTATTAGTAATTCATTCAACAGGAGGACTCAAAAATGGAGAAATTTTTGTTAGCGATAGACAATGTTAGCCAGAAGACAGGAGAGATCGTTTCGCTATTAATCTTCCCGATAATTGCTTTCGTCGTCTATGAAGTAATAATGCGATATTTCTTCCGCAGTCCAACAGAGTGGGTTTTTGAGACGTCACTCTTCCTTTTTGGTGCTATGATGATAATAGGAGGGTGTTATGTCCTTAAAGAGCGTCGCCATGTTAACATGGATGTGCTTTATTCACGCCTGCCTCTGAGGACAAGGGCACTACTGGACGTGATTACTGCTCCCATTTTCTTCGCCTTCAGCGGCGTTCTGCTAATTGAGTCAGTCAAGATGATGTGGGAAAGTTGGGCTATGCGTGTTCATTCAGAATCGCCCTGGGGTCCCCCTCTTTATCCCGTCGTGACCACCATACCGATAGGAGCGCTTTTGCTTTTACTTCAAGGAGTAGCTAAGTTTATTCGCGATCTCCGCGTGGTTGTTAGCGGGAGAAGCAAATAAGCGATCTTTGACGTGGATCATGCACTAAGACACTACGGAAAGGCGGCGGTTGCCTCATTTGAAGTCCGTTATGGTTGTAGACAAAGGGGGTAAGTGATGGAGATAAGCGCAGGACTTGTGACGGGGCTGATATTTGGTTTTTTGGCCTTAGGTTTACTTGCCGGGCTGCCCCTCTCTTTCGTTTTAGGTGGTATTGGGGTGTTATTTGCTGCTCTATTATGGGGAATAGATTCATTGTATATGATTGCGCAAACTGCCTTTACCACACAAATGTCCTACACGCTCATTTGCCTTCCTATGTTCATCTTCATTGGGATGGTACTGGAGAAGGCGGGCATAGCTGAGGCCATGTTTGACACAGCCCGTCGGTGGCTTGGATGGCTGCCCGGCGGTTTAGCAGTAGCGGTAATTGTCGTTTGTATTGTTTTCGGAGCTATGGTCGGCTCATCGAGCGCAGCCACGGTTACGATGGGCCTGATAGCTCTGCCTCGCATGCTGAGGCTTGGATATGACAAGCGTTTAGCACTTGGGTGCATAAATGGAGGCGGTCCCTTAGCTATGCTTATTCCTCCCAGCATAACAGCCATCATCTTTGCCTCTGTGGCTGAGGTATCAATAGGAAAGCTATTTTTAGGAGGTCTTTTCCCAGGTCTTTTACTCGGTTTCATGTTCATAGTTTACATAATCCTAAGGTCTATAATACAGCCCGGAATAGGTCCCGCAGTCCCCAAAAATGAAAGGGGTAGCTGGCGGGAAAAGTTTATCGCTCTCCGGGGCATGATACTTCCATCACTTTTGATCTTTGGGATTATGGGAACGATACTTTTGGGCATAGCTACGCCCACAGAAGCTTCGGCAGTAGGTGCCTTTTTGAGCCTCGTTGTGGCCGGACTGAATCGGCGCCTAAATTGGGCACTGGTAAAGGAATCAGCCCTACTAACCCTCAGGCTCAGTAGCATGATCTGGTGGATAATTTATGGGGCTCATTGTTATACTTCAGTCTATATCGGGGTTGGAGGTAAAAAGTTAGTAACTGATATTTTATTGGGACTTCCACTATCTCCTCTGGGCATTCTGGCGCTGATGCAATTTACTTTCTTTGTTTTGGGGTGTTTCTTAGATCCAGCCGGCATCATTATGATCTGTGCCCCTGTTTTCCTTCCCGTTGCGGAACGTTTGGGTTTCGACATTGTATGGTACGGGGTTCTTTTTATTGTTAATATGGAGATGGGCATGCTAACGCCGCCATTTGGTTTTAATCTCTTTTATCTGAGATCCGTTACACCTCCAGACATAAGTATGTTAGACATCTACCGCTCTATTACGCCCTTTGTCATAATGCAGGCGATTTGTTTGGTGATATGCATTCTATTCCCTGAAATAATTACATGGCTTCCGAGTGCCATGATTAGGGCACACTGATGTGCAAAAAATTTCCTTGCACGAATATAAGCAGCTGGAGGAGTAGAAGTGAAAGCAACAGAAAAGATTGCTAATTTTGTAGCTGAGTTTAAAGATGAGGATGTCCCTAAGGAAGTACTGGCTATTGCTAAATTACACGTTCTGGACTGTCTCGGAGTAGCTATTGCCGGTATAACAAGTCCAATAGGACAGATCATGCTAAAACTTGGCGAAGAAACGAACGAAGCAAAAGAAGCAACTGTTTTGGGAGCTGGCTTCACCACCTCCGCTCTCTCCGCTTCCTTCATTAATGGTACCCTGGCTCATGCCTTGGACCTCGACGATACTGCGGTTGGCACCATCGCTCATCCAACTGCTCCGATATTACCAGCCCTTTTAGCGCTGGGAGAGAAATTTAGAACTTCAGGAAGGGAGTTGGTCACAGCTTATATCCTGGGGCTTGAGGTTTTTTACCGATTGGCCTGGCTAGTAGGGGGTCTTATAAGGGGGTGGCATCGTACCTCCGTGTTTGGTGCCATAGCCGGCGCGGCAGCAGCGGCTAAGCTGATAAAGCTAAACGTCGACCAGATTAGGGTAGCTATCGGTATAAGTACGTCCCTGGCAGCGGGATTGCAGTCAAACTTTGGTACCATGACCAAAGCTGTCCAAGTCGGAAACGCCAGTAGAAGCGCTGTTGTAAGTGCCATCCTAGCTAAGGAGGGGTGTACTGCCAATCTTGATGCTCTGGATGACCCTAGAGGGTTCGGGTATGCTTTCTGCTCAGGGCACTTTGCTCCAGAAAAGGTGGCAGCGTTAGGAAAGCCAGAACCTTTTAGCATTGTGTCTCCAGGGCTCGCAGTAAAGATCTACGCTTGTTGTGGCCTGACTCATTGTCCTGCAGATATCACGCTACGCTTAGTCCGAGAACACGATATTTCTTATGACGAAGTAGAGGAGGTTGAAGTATATACTGAAGAGTTAGCTCCTCAAGTACTAGTATATCATCAGCCAAAGACTGGATATGAAGGCAAGTATAGCTTAGAATACGTAATAGCAGCGGCTATATTGGACAGGGAGCTAACGCTAGAGACCTTCACTGACAGTAAGGTTAACCGATTAAAAATACAAAAGTTTCTTCAAAAAGTAAAAGTGAAAACTCGTCCTGATGTTGAATGGGCAGACATGAGGCTCCATCCGTGGAATCATCCGGCACGCGTAATTATCAAATTGAATGACGGCAGAAGCTATTCTGGCGAGGCACCTTGTGCCCGTGGATATCCTGATATGCCTCTAAGCACGGAAGAGGTTATCGGCAAATTTCGCAAGTGTGCTGGATTAGTTCTGCCAGCGGAGAAAATAGAGCAGCTAATTCATGTAGTGTTAACTCTGGAAGCGCAAAGGAGCATTACTGAGCTGATGAGACTGAGCTATAGCTGAACCAATGAGGTTTTAGAAGCTACAGCTATGATTGGGTCAATCATAGGGAAATGAGATTTTGGTGATAAAAGTTGGCCCAAATGACAGGTGAACTCAGTCATAAGCTTTGGAATGCAAAAGCAGTGTTTTGTTTTCGCAATCTCAAAACTGGGGGGTGTTAAATATGCGATATTACGTTAATATTCCTGAAGGACAAGTTCATTATCAGGAAAAGGGGACTGGTCAGCCGCTGCTTCTTCTCCACCAAACCAGAATGTCGTCAGAGGAGTACTCAGAGGTGATGCCAATTCTGGCAAGAACAAATAGGGTCATAGCTGTGGACCTGTTAGGGCATGGCAACTCTGATGATCCACCACCCGGCTTTAGGATTGAAGACCATGCTCAAGCTCTGATTCATTTCTTGGATGCTCTTGATATTAAAGAAGCAAACGTGGTTGGCCATCATGTTGGGGCAAGAATAGCCGTGGAGTTGGCTGCGAGTTGGCCTGAACGAGTGTGTAAGCTGGTCCTTTCAGGATGTCCTTGGCATTCGAAAGAGGAGCGGATTAGGCTGCCAAGTGATGCTAAATATCACAAGTGGGATAGCGAAATAAGTAAGGATGGCTTGTTCTTAGTTAAATTGTGGCAGGCAAGTAAGTCTTTGTGGGGGTCTGATGTAAACCCGAGGGCCTTATGTAAGATTTTAGGGCTTTCCCTATTGACGATAGTCAGATCCTACAACATTCATGATGCTGTGTTCCAGCACGACATAGATTCACGTTTGCGAATGATCAAGAGTCCCACATTGCTCGTGAGTGGAAGCGAAGACCCATTCTATGATAAACTTGAAGTTGTTAGTAAGTTAATTCCTCAATGTCAAGTAAAGGTCATTGAGGGGGGAGGTGGATACATCTGCTTAGAAAGGCCCAAAGAGTTTGCGGAAGTGATTATTGATTTCTTAAAGGATCCCAAGCTTTAACCCTTAACCAGTAAGAGGTTGCATAAAGCGAAACCTGTAGTTTATTATGAAAAAATTTCAAGCTGTAGTGGATAGTTTAGGTATCTGTCTCCTTTGCTCCAACTGGGGAAGGCCTGATCAACGCGGTCCGGACGACCTGGCAGAGCTTTGCTCGGCGGCAATTCTAGGTAGCTTCCAAGTGATGAGCTAATGCTAATCGGGGGGCGCATTCATACATGTTGAGAGAGCGTTTAATGCTTATTATGGAGGTGAGGAAGAGATGAGGGCGGTGGATTTAACTCAACGATTTTGGAAAGGGAAGGTAGCTTTATATCTTTTTTTTGAAGGAGGAGGTGCTGCCTGTTATTTTGTAGCCACTTTGATGCGGATATCAGGCGAGAGATTGGAAGGCCTATTTAAATTAGGTACTTTTGTCGGGGCCCTGTTAGTGATCATAGGAGCTTTTTTTCTGTGGCTTGACCTTGGTCGGAAAGAGAGATTCTTTAAAGCTGCTAAGAATTTAAGTACTTCGTGGATAGCCCGCGGCGTCATTGCGGTGGGCTGTTTTTTGGCATCGGTGGCGCTTTACTTTATAGTAAGGAGGTGGTGCTCTAATTTAGGCTTAGTGAAAGTGATATGGAATAGTTTTAATGCTGGGCTTGCTTTGGCGATTTTAATCTACCCTGCCATGTTATTTATGTCATGCAAGCCATTCCGGATCTGGAACAATCCTATGCTTATTTTGTTGTTTGCTGTACTATCTTTTTTAAGTGGAGAAGGTGTCTTCTTATTAATATCGGCCATTAGCTACTCGCAACAGAACGTAAATGGCGAACTATTGTCATTATTACATTTTTTGCTCGCTCTTAGCGCGAGCTTAATAATGGGAGCAATTGCTATTTTTAGCATGTACTTGCTCTCAATTGGACTATCTAGCGAATCAGGAAAAACCTTTTTGATAAGGGCAACGCAAGGAAAGTTGGGCTTTTACCTCATGGTAGCTGTAACCTTGGGGACTTTAATTCCGCTGATTTTGATTTCGATAGGTCTAAGCAGCAAAGCTGTGAACGTAGTTAAACTGGTCTCATTGATGAACGGTGTATTGTTACTTGTGAGCTCCTTTTTAGTGCGCTATCTTCTTGTTGTTGGCCCAACAAGAGAGAATCCGGTTTTGCCTGGAATGATGTAAAAGAGGAGGATTAAGCACATGTTGGAGGAAAGAAAGCAATTGAGTAAAGACTTTAAAGTGGATGCAGGCCGAAGATTTATAAAAAGCCATTGTCAAATGTGCTTCAATGCTTGTGGAATCATTGTAGAAGTCAATGACGGCGTAGCAGTCAAAATCATGGGCGATCCTGATGATCCTAATACCAACGGCAGACTGTGTGGTAGGGGGCTCTCTGCCCTAACAAGGTTATATGATCCCTACAGAGTGAAAGCTCCCCTAGTCAGGACAAACCCGAAGAAAGGCATTGGAATTGATCCAAAGTGGAAGGAGGTCAGTTGGGAAGAGGCACTCAATATTGTAGCTGACAAGTTAAAGAGAATTCGTAAAGATAATCCCAACAAGCTAATTTATTTGGCGTGGCCGGGTGAGAAGTACATTCAAGCTCAGGCATGGGGTCATGCCTTTGGCACTAAAAATGTGGGTTTTTTCTTCAGCGGTGCCAGCAATAAGTGTGCTAACCCTAATCATATGATTGGCATGCTGGCACATGGCGCGTTAGTAGAATTTCCTGATCTTGATTATTGTAACTATTTGGTTCTTATGGGAACTGAAATGGGACACGGAGCTCATCAATCATTTGTGCCGCTTGCCAAAAAAATCGCGGATGCCCGCGATAGAGGTATGAAGCTTGTTGTCGTTGACCCAAGACTTTCAGTTGCTGCGGCAAAGGCCGACGAGTGGCTCCCTATAAGACCTGGGACAGACCTAGCATTGTTCTTGTCCATGATATATCTTTTAGTTCACGAATATAAACTATATGATGTAGATTTCTTAAAGAAGAGGACTAACGCTCCTTATTTGTTAACTCCATCAGGACATTATGTCAGAGACCCCCAAACAGGTAAACCGATGATTTGGGATGTCATGGATAGTACTGCAAAAGCCTTTGACGATCCCTCTGTTAAGGAAGCTGCCTTAGAAGGTGACTATGTAGTAGGTGATGTCCAGTGCATTCCTGCTTTCCAATTTTTAAAAGATCAGGTGAAAACGTACAATCCTGAATGGGCATCTAAGATAACGACGATACCTGAGGACCAGATTTGTAAAGTTACCCGAGAACTTGCGAAAAATGCTCAAATAGGAGCGACCGTCACTATAGAGGGGCATGAGTACCCCCTTCGACCAGTTGCTATCATCTCATACAAGGGGCTACAAGCCCATACAAATGGCGGTCTTGCTATGATGGCTCAAGAAATCGTTCTAATGCTTCTTGGCGCCCTGGACGTACCTGGAGGGGTTATTTCAAAAAGCATGGACGCACGTCGCTTTGGAGGCCAACCTCAACTTTTGCGAGCTGACGAAGACGGTTTGGTGCGTCCCCATGCAACGGGATGGGAGTTTTTTACTCCGTTCAAATTTCCGCCGGACAGATTAGACCTTGGGGAATACTGCCCCTTAGCTTTTGACCTTGGGCATCTAGTACCCTTGGTAACGTTGAACCCCACGAGATACGGCTTTGACTATGAGCCTGAAGCACTTTTAATTTTCCATTCTAACCCGCTGAAAAATTGTGGGGATTTGGAGGTTATGACGGAAGCTTTAAAGAAACTTGATTTAGTAGTAGATATAACAATTTACTTAGACGAAACATGCGATTTTGCCGACGTGATACTGCCGGAATCTTCTTTTTTGGAGAGATACAACCTAATCAATTTCACATACGATAAAGTTGGTTTGCAAGTAGCTCAACCTGTAGTGTCTACTCTTTACAACAGCATGGAGGGCATGGATATTTTAACTGAGCTAGCAGCAAAAATTGGTTTCCTTTACGAATGGAATGACAGATTAAATAAAACATTAGCTCTTGAGCCTCCTTTCGCATTAGAATTAAATCGTAAATATAGCTGGGAAGAAATTCTTGATATTCAGGCAAAATGTCACTCTGGCGGTAAGAAAAATTTAGATTGGTACAAGACACACGGAAATGACTTTCGCCCCATGAAGGCGGAAGAAAAATACTTAATCTACAGAAACGCACGTTTACCCCTTTACTTTAGCATGATTAAAGAAATAGGAGAAAGTCTTGCCGAAAACTTAGAGAAATATAAGATTAAGGAGCGATTTGGCCTTGATGTCAGGCTCGAACAGTACACAGCACTTCCTTATTGGGAGCCGATACCTTGCTTCGGGGACGACGACTATGATTTATATTTGATAAGCTATCAGTCATCCTTGACTACTTATGCAGATATGGCTACTAATCCAATTATCGTAGAAATTGCCGAAAGAGACCCCTATCATTTGACGGTCATGGTTAACGAAGAAACTGCTAAGAAAAAGAATATAAAGGATGGAGACGAAATTTGGATAGAGTCTCGAATCACCAAAGTTAGAGCAAAGGCAAAATTGACAAAAGGGATACACCCAGAAGTCATAGCCATATCAGGGGGCTTCGGTCGTTGGCTCAATCATCCAATAGCAAAGGGAAAGGGTGTCGTTTACAACGAGCTCTTTCCTATTGACTTACGCCACTCAGGAATGATAGGGGGGTCCATGGAAAGCACTGTGAAGGTTAAGGTCACTAAAGCGGAGTAAGGAGAGCGAAAGATGCGATGGGTAATGGTAATAGATTTAGATCGTTGCATTGGATGCCGTGCATGTGAAATAGCCTGTAAGCTAGAAAACCGTCTTCCACCACATGCGAATTTGACTAAAGTCTTTATCCGTGAAGAGGGAGAATTCCCTTATGTGACAAGGACTTACCTACCAGTGACGTGCATGCATTGCACAATTCCGGCTTGCGTAGACGTTTGCCCTACGGGAGCAAGTTTCCAAAGAGATGATGGTATCGTGCTCATAGATCATGATAAGTGCATTGGATGCAAAGCATGTCTTCTTGCTTGTCCTTACGATGCCCGAATTATCAATGAAGCAAAATTTTCTTATTACGACTCCCCAATGCCAATAGAAAGGGATAAGTCAGAATCTCAAAGGTTGAAGGGAACAGTTGAGAAATGTACATTCTGCAGTCACAGAATTGATCAAGGTCAGGATCCGGCTTGTGTTGCCGTTTGTCCCACCCGTGCCAGACTTTTCGGTGACATAGACCGTCCTCAAGGTGAAATTCACGAGGTATTGAAACAAAAACATATTTTTAAACTTCGAGAGGAATTCGGCACCCAACCAAATGTTTTTTATGTTTACAGTGAACGAAGTGTAGTTAGCATTGCTAACGTGAGTCAGTCAAAAACTATGACTAAGTAGCGCGATAGACATCTCTAAAAGCACTTGCCTTGGCAATCCGTGTCCTTTCTTCTTCCTAAATTGAGCGATTCATTTTTGGATTGAAGCGGATAGAGGATTTCATCCCTGTGTGGGGGGTCAAGATTAGCCCCCCGTTGCAGCTCCGAAACATTACAGGATAGCCCTCTGAGGACACCAAAGGACTGCTTGGCTATAAAGGGGCAGGAAACCACTGTTTTTACACAGTCCTACCCCTTCGGTTGGGCGATGACGGCGTCAAGGAGGGACTTACCTCCAGGCAAACCTCGGTGGGGCTCCGCTCCTTTGCCACAGCTGAGCAAATCCCAGCGC
>Ga0180300_10001255_pt1 | contig 11691 bp, 7 predicted proteins | sample GuaBasSediGuay15_FD_121798 | JGI IMG/M metagenome (GOLD analysis project Ga0180300, IMG submission 121798) | Subseafloor sediment microbial communities from Guaymas Basin, Gulf of California, Mexico - Guay15, Core 4569-2, 21-24 cm | ecosystem: Environmental > Aquatic > Marine > Hydrothermal... | reverse complement strand
TCATTTCCCTGAGATGCTGAGAAGCGTATTCACACAAGGAATTAACGAGCATGTGCACAACACTCTCAACAGTTTGACCCGGGGAAAGAGATTTAACAAACTTTGCAAGAGTGAATATAGATTCGTTCACGAGTTCTGCAAGAAGATCCTCTTTGTTGTTGAAATACCTGTAAAATAGAGAGTTGCTCAGTTTAGCGTGTTCAGCAATGGCAGAGACCGAAACGTCTCTGTAATTCCGTGAAGCGAAAAGTGTTTTCGCACTTTCAATGATACGATCTCTCGTACTTACCACAAGAACGCCTCCTTGAAGATACTGAATCACTCGTCACAATGTTGCGTAATAGTCTTTTTTGTAGTTCTTTTATACATGAGCATTACAATCACCAATATTCTAGAATGTTCGCCAATTATTTTGTAGTATTGAGTCATCTCTCACCACATATTGTAACATCATGTCATATAAAGTGCAAATCCAAATATCAATGGATATGAAGGGATTAGAACGCATCAGAGCGGAATAAATCGAAATATGAGCGTTTTTCTCACTCTAGTGTGTCGAGAATTTATTGTAAGATTTTTTCATCACCTTCTTACAACAGGGAACAGGCATGGAAGGCAGAGATAGAAAAACAAGAAAAGCCAGAATAACGTAGTAAAAATAGTGTTCAAGTCCTTTGTTTTGTGCTTTGACAGGGTGATGGTATTGAGAATCTCACAAGCACTTCAAAATGTTTCAATGTGTCCGTAATGTTATGATTATGTTCGCATAAGATTCAAATTGTAACCATTCTATTATACATGTGTAATGTTTGTAATATAACATCATGGTGGAAAGTGAAGATGAACCCTATCCCCCTTGAGATAGATCCTCAACATTATAAGGCCTCGCGAAGAGGCCTTATTTTTTGGTGTTCAAGCAATACGCCAAATACTTTTGCAAGCTATTTTATAAGCTTTTCAATACAAACATCCTCCAATGATTTCTGGCTTTTCAAAGTCGATTATAAGTCCGCTCTCGGGTACTATTTCCAACATTCCTTGTAGCTCTTCTATTTCTTTCTTTATTTTCTTAGCTTCCCGCATCTCCTTATCATATTTCAATCCAGCACTGCGTTTTCTGGCTATTTTATTGTTTAGATTCTCAAGTTTTTTTTGTCTGTCCTTTATCCTACTTTCTATCTCCAGTCTTCGCTTTTCTAATGCAAGTTCTTCAATCTCTATCCTTACTTTTTCGATAATTGATCTTATTTTATCCTTAATATCAGGGAGTTTGTTCTGCAGTTCAATCTGCGCTTCCTTCAAAACTTCCATGTCCTTGTCCTCAGAGTTCATTTCTTTCAGTTTGCCTTCCTTAGATGCCAATTTATATGCCAATGATGCATCTATCTTAATCTCTCTTCTGTCAGGTTCATATATTATTGGTGTTAATATTTCCACAGAGGCATCGATTCCAGCCGTCGGGTTTCTAAATCTTGCGGGAACTAACAAATACAGAGCTATCATCCTTCTACTTCCAACCAGCTTCTTTTTCCATAGCTTGCCAGAGTTCTCTTCTAAAACTTTTGAGATAATCCCTTGAACAACGGGATGAAAGGGGCCTACATAACATGGATTTAAGTTATCGAATTTATATTTTTCCTTCCATTCGCTCACCTTTTTAGGTTCGATGCGTAAAAGGGCTTTATCATTCAAGGTCGCAAGCTCTTTTATCCTTTTTCCACCAGCTTCATACTCTAAAATCAAGAAATCTTCGTCCTCAATAATTGGTTTGATATTAAAATCATAGACCTTTCTTCCAAGCTTTATTATTTCTCCAATAATTTCATTTATTTCCTCAATTAAATCACTTGTAAACCCTACTTGGAGAATTTCAGCCTCCTCCGAGGGTAAGTCTTCCAGAAGTTCGAAGATTTCTCTTCGCTCTGCTATATGCTTTTCAATTTCACGTTTTAATGCTTCTTCATCTATTTCTTTTAACTCAAATTGCGCCATAAGTCTTTCTATTTCTGATGAAATTGCTACTTCTGGAAGAATAACAGAATAGCTCATTCCAAGATGTGTTGATATTTCTTCGAGTTTTTCCGTTAGTATTTCATGTTTTCTCTTGTCTATTGTATCTTTACACAAGAATGAATAAGAAGTGATAGGTTTCTTCTGTCCAATCCTGTGAATTCTCCCAATTCTCTGTTCCACCACCATCGGATTCCAAGATAGGTCATGATGAATAATGGTGTCTGCAATCTGGAGATTTAAGCCTACGTATGCAGCATCTGTTGAAACAAGCACGTCTATTCTATCTTCACCCCTGTTCCAGAGACATTCTATCAGTTTATTTCGTTTTGCCTCCTCAAGCTTTCCATGGAAAAATCCTGCTTTTATTCCTTCTTTCTCTAATAAGCTTACAATGCTCTCACCGGTTTTTATAAATCCAACAAAAACAACCATTTTCTTATCTTTTGATGGTTTAAGCTTTTTAATTAGTTCTACTATCCTTTTTACTTTGGTAGATTCGTCTAATTTTTCTATTTCTTCAGTTATGCCATTTAGGTGATTAACATCTTCTTCAAGACCTTCTTTAATCTTATCATCAATTGCAAATCTTACTATTAGGTTGCCTTCTTTATCTCTTAATATTTCCATATCAGATCGCGCTTCAAGCTCATCCTCAATGAATGATCTTATTTCATCTGTAACTAGTCCTTCACTTTCTCTTCTAATCATCCCCAAATTATATTCAATGTACCCCGTTTTGATTGCGGATTTTATCCTTTCTTTTAAATTGTTCAGAGCAAAAATTACGGCAGATTTGGATGATACGAACTCTTCAAGATATCTCTGTTTTATAAAGGGGGCTATATGCTCAATACTTCTTGATATGATCTGGTAATATCTGGATTCTTTGGATAGAAAATTGAGCAGTTTATCATATATTTCCATCTCTTTTTGCGAGAGAGATATAATTTCCGGTGGCAAAACCTTTCTCTCAGGTATGACATCACTCAACTCCTTCTTTTGCAACCTTCTTTTGATAAAGGTTTTAAATAGCTTTGTTCTGTCAACTTTTGATATTTCTCTTTTTGTTGCCCTGCTTATTATCTCCTCGGGCACAAAGAGAAAAAGTTGTGTGGCGATGTCCTCAATTCTGTTATGCATAGGTGTGGCCGTCAAAAGCAGCCAGAATTTCGGCTTTAATTCTTTTACAGCTTTGAACCTCAATGTTTGACTATTTCTTATGAAGTGCGATTCATCAACAATTACTAAATCCCATTCTTTTGGAAAATCTTTGATGTGCTCTCTTAAAAGGTCGTATGAAATGACGTACACTTTCGAGTTTTCAAGGGAAAATCCCTTTATTCTCCTGCTTGTGATCTCTACAGGTTCAATGCTGAACTTGTTTTTCAAATCTTCCATCCACTGGCGAGCTATGGATAGTGGAGTGATGATGAGCACATTTTTTATATGTCCGTGATGAAGGAGATGTTTAAGGATCATTCCCGATATGATGGTTTTTCCCAGACCGACCTCGTGAGCTAGCATAAGTCCTCTTTTTCCACCTGGCTGGAAAAAGAACCTGTTTATCCCAGCCACTGCATCAACATACTGAAACTTAAGCGGTGCAAAATTCCCAACATCTCTCAAATCCACTCTTGCCAGATCTCTTACTAGTAGACTCAAGAAAAGCGCCTTGTTCGGATCTTCTATACTGACAGGCGCAACTTCTTCCTTCTGTCCAGCGAGGGCTATCTCGATCTTAAGTTCCTCATCTATTGGAACTGCCGATTCCCAGAGTGCATCATACCATTCTATAAAGCTTTTTGCCTTTTTTGAATCTAAATTCAGAATTTCATAGGTGTTGAGTTCAATATTTGCCTCAGTTCCTCCTATAGTAAGATTACTTGAGCCAAATAGAAGTTTTAGTTTATCTCTCGTCTTAGCCATGAAAACCTTAGCGTGAAGAAGCCTTGGCTTTATGGTTCTTGCCTCTATTTGAGGATTTTTTATGAGATGAAGCAGAAATCTTGCCGTTTGAGGGAAAAGATATTCCCTTGAAACATCCCCTACCAAAAGCCTTACCTTTCCCCCTGTTTTCAACAATTCATCAACAGAGTCAGCAAATTTCTTCCAGCCAGAAATCTGAAAGTATCCCGTGGCAATATCAAAAGATTCTGCACCTTCAAGCATCGAGTTTAGTTTGTCTCTCACGAAGATGTCTATATTATCAACTATTTCAAAAGGTGGTTCAAGCGATATGTTGAATATTTTTGCCAGCCATTTTATGAGATTTTCAATCATCCTTTGTCACTTCCTTCAAAAATCTTTCAACTTCGGATTTTAAATTGCTGAAAATATCTTCCAGTTTTATACAAAGCTCTCTGAATCTTTCCCATTTCAGTTCAAAGCCATAAAGATGCCTAAACAGATGGCGAAATTTAAGATATTCCTTTAGATTTTGAAATAAATCTTCAGATATGACGGGTTCTCGTATTTTAGGAAAAGGTTTTGCCATCTGGGAAAGTAATTCTATATGCCAGTTTTCACCTTTTGGTAAATTTTTGTCTATGTTAATGGCAATTCTTTCAAAAATTTTCTCAACACCAGAATAAAAATCGTGCAGGATACTTGCTGCTGCCCTTATTTCAACAAAACCAGGTTGAACTCCAATTTTTCCTAATAAAACTTTCATTTCTCCCTTTAGCCTCTCAAGGTTTTCCATCTCAATTTTAATATCTTCTATCAATTGATCCTTACTCATAAATGAGTTCTCCTTCTCTTAAGGTCTTTTCTTTCAAGCTTTCAAAGGCATCCTCAAAGGGTATTAGATTAACTTCTATATTCCATCCTACCGTATCGCTGGCATCAACCAGCGCTTTTATATAAAGTTCCGGTGGCAGACCTTCAACCACGATGTCTATATCAGACTTGTCATGCACATATCCTTTTACCAGGGAACCGATAAGAAAGACCCTTTTAACTTTGTATTTTTCCTTAAGTATTTGAGCGATTTTTTTAGCGAGATTCCTTAATTCTTCTCTTCTATCCATTTTTATACACCTCTGACAGTTTTAACGCAGCTTCTCTTGATGGCAATTTTGAATACATCTCTTCAAATTTCTCTCCCCACACGGATTTTTCCACAACCTTTATTTCATCTTCTGTAAGCCCATACAAATCATAAACAAGTCTGTCTATTGCCCTGTCTATTCTGATTATCTCTTCATCAAGCTCCTTTACTTTCTCTATTGCCGATTTATACTTCAAAAATCCTTCTTTAACTTCACTTGTAAAACCTGAAACTTTTACTTCTGCAATCTTCTGCCACATTGTCTTTGTTTTTGCCTTTGAAATTCTCTTCTCTTTTTCAATTATATTTGCCAGAAATTCTACTGCAAGCCCATCTTTTATCTTTCCCTCTCCTGCAGGATGCCATTCAACTATGTATTTGCCTCTTACTTCTATTTGTTCATCCTCTTCTATTTCTTCATAATCCTCAACCCTTCTCTTTATCCCATATTCAACAATAGCTCTATCACCTTCAATCCTAAGCCTTAAAGCATCAAAGTTATCGTGCTTAGCCCTAAGAGAAGAGACAACCTCAAAATCATGCAAGGCGAATTTCAAAAATTCATCAAGCCTTATGAGATTTGCTTTTTCAAAGTCAATGTAATCCTCAATATTCTGGCTTATTGCATGATATTCCTTTTTCTTCTGGATTATGGCGGATACAAGGGAGATGATTGGGGCTTGCTGGTCGGGAGTGGCGGGATAGATGGGAATTTTGCCAATATAGTAACTGTCAAAATCCATTGTCCTTATAGCCTTGTTGTAGATGAAAAGATAAGCATACCAACTTATAAGATTGGAATTCATGCACCCGATGATATATCTTTCATCAAAATCATCGTCGGTTATAATGGTATTTTCAACAGTATCAAAAGTCAGGAAACCTTTTTCATCATAACCGCTCATAATGATTATCCTATCAGTGGGTTTCACAACATGTGCAACTATTCTCTGAGATACAATCTTTGGTCTTAGAAGCTGTTTTGCCTTATCTTTTAATTCAGATTTGTTGGCTTTAAGGAGATACTTTTGATCAACATAAAAAATTGGCTCTTTGATCCTGTATCTTTCTATATCATCTCCTCGCAGGATTGGGAAATTGGTTTTTCTTTGAACTTTCTTAGATTGGAGCCCCAACCCTCTAAATGTTGTTGATATATCTTGCATAACTTTGCACTTACTCTTAATTCTCTCGTAAATTTCCACCTCTCTTTCAGAGGGGTAAACAATCAAGCAATCAATACTTTTTGCAACATCTACCTTAAATCTACCCGTAGGATGTCTTTTCCCCTCATCAAAATAAGAGCCCAGATAACATTCCGACAGCGCTTTTCTCCATATAACAATAACTTGCTCAAGCTTCACGCCTTCAAAGGCTTTACTAATGTCTCCTATTTCAAGAAGCCCTGTATTAATCAAAAATTCTCTTGTATCTCTCCATGCATCAACGAAGGTCAGAGATTTGGGAATTATCAATCCATTTAATGCATTTATGCCACAAATATTTGTTGATAACTCCATAAATATCCCTGCTGTGTTTTTATAACTCGATGATGTTTTATAAAAACGAATCGAAGTGAAATCCCTTAAAACTTCTGCAAGATCAGCACCGTGCGGCGGATTCCCCACCACACAATCAAATCCCGGATTTTCCTTTAAAGTCCCATCCTCATCAAAGAAAACCTCAGGAAATTCAATCTCCCAGTTAAATGCCTTTGGTGGCTGGGATTTGCTTATTTCTACTGCCCTGTCTTTTACAAACCTCAATTCTTCTTTAATCCTACTTTCATCTTTCAGAATCTCTTTAAGCTCCTTATCTTTCAAAACCCTCTTTTCTGAGTTGAAATACTTTATAAGCGGTCTTTCTATCTCAAACTCTATTTTTTCCTTTATCTTTCTTATCTTTTCAAAGAAAACCTCTTTCAGGAAGATCCTTGCAAGCCCTGTCTGTGTGATCAAAACATCAAATGTTTTCTCAATCGGCTCTTTTTTTGCTCTTTTGTGCCACTCATCAAGAAGTTTCTGCTGAGCTGTAGGGATAGCATTTGGATATTTTTCTTTTATTAACCTGTAAATCTCCACAACATCATCAAAGTTTTCTTTTATGAGCTTTCTCAAACCAGAATCATCAAGATTGTCTATACCTTTTTCAATCTTCCTTAACCTTATAATCTCTGCAATCTCGTCTTTAAATTTTTCTTCAAGCTCTTTCCTTGATATAAACCCGTTTCTTTCCTCAGGGGTTATTGCAGATACAAGGGAGTTTCCAACCTTTAGATTCTCACCTATCATTGTTGGGCATTTTGCTCCTTCTTTAAGTTCATCATATACCTGAATCATAAGGGTAAATGCCGTAATGTCTATAGCTTTGGGATCAAGGTCGACTCCATAGATGTTGTGCCTTAGGGCAAAAGTCCCGGAAAATCTTATCTTTTCTATCTCTTTTTCAAGCTCATAAAAGCCCTTTTCAAGTTCTGCAATTTCTTCATCGTCTGTTATAAGAGGCATCTGCCTTTTGCTTCTTTCTCTCTTTAAGGCAGAGATTTTTCTCTTTAATTCTTCAGCTCTGCTCTTTACCTCTTCGTAAAAATTCTTGAATTCAGCAAGAACTTTTGTAAGGAAATGGCCACTCCCACAAGCAGGGTCAAGGACCTTCAGGTTTTTTACATCTTTTAAAACAGATGCAAATCTTTCCGGCTTGAGGTTTTTCACTGCATCTTCAATCTCTTTTCTTTTCTCATTCAGGATTTCACTTAGTGTGTTTTCAACAATGTAATCCACGATATATGGTGGAGTGTAATAAATCCCACCAGCCTTTCTTCTTCCTCTTGCCTCTCCGATGTTTTTCAAAACTGCCGTCGGCTTGCCTTTTTTCTCTTCAACAACTATTTCCTGCCCTAAGAATCTTTCATAGACAAAACCTATTATCCTTGCATCCTCTATGGTGAATGCCCAGCCTGTTGTGAATTCAAGAAGGTCAAAGAATGCTGAATCTGGAACTGTTATGTAATCTACACCTTCTTCATACATGAAAATCCCGCCATTATATCTTCTTTCAAACTCACCCATCAATGCTCTTATGGCATTGCTCAGCGTCTCCTCCTTTACCTTAGCATTTGCTAAGGGTTTTGCGGTTTTTCCGTGAAGTTCAAAGCTCCGCCTTATATCCCTTAGTATATAGTTAAAAGATATTCCTGAATCTTCAGCAAGTTTCAGAGCCAGAAATCTTGTGATCCAGCGCGTGGTTATCTCATTTAGAATCTCGGTGTTATAGGTACCATCAGGATTTTTGAGATACTGGATATTCGTTTTTTCCTGAAGTATCTTATCAGCAATCTTTACTCGCAATATATTCAATTCCTGTCTTAAAGGTTCGTTATCCTCCTTATGCAGGAGTACCCTTGCAACTTCTTTAAATTTCCCGGATTCAATTGAAGATCTTGATATAAGACTTTTTACAGTATCAAATTCCTTCTCAAGTTTCTCTCCAGCGACCGCATAAACTTCTTTGCCATCAAAGTAGAAGAACCATTTTTCAAAATTCGTTACACAGGCTATTTCGTAATCTGGTTTTCCCGTCTCAGGGTCGGGAATAGTGTCTATTGGCGCGCTGATTTTATTAGCCAAGAATCTCTGTTCTTCCTGAATTGAAGAAATATATATAATTGCTCTTAAATCCTTGCGTATTTCAAGTTCAACCACACCTCTTGAATCATCGTAGTTGATTTGGTCTGGATTGTAGCCCAGTATTATGAGGAAATCTTTGACCAGCCTCTCAAAAATATCTTTTCTTTGCCACTCAGAAAAAGGGAATGTCCTATCCCTTTCTGCTTGTCGGTATCTGGATATTATTTCTTGTAATGCTTTCATCATTTTCACCCCAGGATTTTTTATGCTTCAGAAAAACATGCTTCTTCATTATGTCGGAGTTACTAATACTATTAACACAAGGAGGAGTAAAATGAACTTTTCTATAAAAGTTTACCATGGGCTGAGAAAAGCCCTTTTAGAAGGATGTCGTTACCTGTCCGACTTCTGGATATATTTTATAAGAGTATATTCCAAAGTGTAAAAAATTTTTTACAGCGTTTTTGAGAACCATTCTATTATTCTGTTAGCTACAAGTTCTTTCTCTACGTTGTTTACAACGACATGTGCACTTTCGTTCAGAGTGAGCATTTCTTTCTGTGAGGTTGGTATTTTGTTAAAAACCTTCAGCACTCCATCGATGGGCACGGTGGTGTCTTTTCTCGAAGCTATAATAAAGGTAGGACACTTCAAGTATTTAAGGGATTTAAGAGCTAGTTTTCTGACTTTCATGAACTGATAACCGGGAGCGATCCAATCCCACATCCAGTATTCTTTCCTTATATTTTCCAGATTTTCCTGAACATCCGGTATTCTTGAAGGATCGCGAGTGATCTTCTTTCTGAAAAATCTCATCAATGGAACAAATTTTATGCGTTTGTCGCTTACATGGAAGGCGGGAGCGGCCAGAACTAGGGAATCCACTTCGAACTGAGCTGCGATTATGGTTGCAATCAATCCGCCCATGGACAGGCCAACTATTCCAACTTTGTCGTGGACTCCCTTCAGATCGAAGTAAGAATCCATGGCTCTCCGTATCCAGTCGCGTGCTTCAACGTTCAGGAAGTCCTCACTGCATGTACCATGGCCGGGTAGTCGAGGGACGCTAACACTGAAACCGGCTTCATGAAGTCGATGGGCAAGATACCTCATTTCATGGGGTGAACCTGTGAATCCGTGTATCACCAGAATCCCTCTGTTGTCGCCTTTGAGATATAACGGCATGGCAACATCGATGGTTTTCAATCCCCTGGGCAGTCGTTTCATGGTCTTCCTCCTTTCGGCTGTACCGATTTTAACAGAAATCATCTTTCCCGTCACGCGTGACCTCATGCATCATATGATGCTTGTTTCGACCATTTCATTCAACGGGATGTTCACTGTAAACATGTTATAATTAAGGAAACGTCACAGCATGGAGGTGTGCAGAATGCGGGTTGGGATTCTCACCGGTGGCGGAGATTGTCCTGGTCTTAACGCCGTTATCAGAGGAATAGTTAAAAGAGCGACGAAGGATGTGGAAATCATAGGTTTCATGTACGGCTGGAAAGGTATCATAGACGGTGAGTATACCTTTTTGACGGATGACGATGTGGAAGGTATACATATATTGGGTGGAACGATATTGGGAACCAGCCGGACAAATCCTCTTAGAAACGAAGAAAGCAAAAATAAGGTCATAGAAAACTATCAGAAACTGGAGCTCGATGCCCTTATAGCTATCGGTGGTGACGATACGCTTTCCGTAGCGGCGCGCTACTCCGCCATGGGTTTAAATGTGGTCGGAGTTCCCAAGACCATAGACAATGACGTTGCCAATACCGACTACACGTTCGGGTTCCATACAGCTGTCAATGTGGGCGCTGACGCCATAGATCGTTTGCATTCTACCGCCAAATCTCATAGAAGGATAATTTTTGTGGAGCTCATGGGGCGTGAAGCGGGATGGATAACACTGGAAGCTGGATTGGCTGCAGGTGCACACCTGATACTCATACCAGAGTATCCGTTGACGCTTGATGAAATAGCGAGCATACTGAAGAAGAGAATGGAAAGGAAAGGTTACGCTGTAGTGGCTGTTGCTGAAGGTTTTAAACCCACTGAACTGGAGGAGGTTGTTGCGGATAAAACCGAGGTGGATGCCTTCGGGCACATACGATTGGGAGGTATAGCACATTATCTGGCGGAGATAATAAAACAGAAGACCGGTTATGACACGAGATCGGTCGTTCTGGGTCACCTGTTGAGAGGAGGAACACCCACAGCTTTCGATAGAATACTGGGAACACGGTATGGCGTGAAAGCCATGGAACTCGTTCTGGAGAAAGATTTTGGTCGTATGGTTGCACTTCGTGGGAATGAGATAATTTCCCTCCCCATAGAGTATGGCGTGGCCACCAAGAAGCTGGTGCCTTTTGAGTATTATAAGCTTGCAGAAATTTTCTTCGGGTGATCGGTGTGAAAGGGGAGCATCCTTACGTACGATGGGCCATAAGAGTTATAGAAGAGTATCTCAAAACCGGAAAGGCTCCCTATCCCGATGAAACCCTTCCAGAAGAGTTGTTTGAAAAGAAGGCAGGGTGTTTTGTTTCACTTCACAGGTTGGATGGCGCGCTTCGTGGATGTATTGGAACTATCGTTCCAACGCAAGAAAATCTTGCGCTTGAGATACGCGAGAATGCTATTTCAGCTGCTACGCGAGATCCTCGTTTTCCACCTGTTACCGTCGAGGAGCTGGACGAAATAGAAGTGAGTGTGGATGTGCTTGGTGATATGGAACGGGTTAAAGACTTGAAAGAGCTGGACCCTAAGATTTATGGCATCGTGGTTGTTAAAGGGTTCAGAAAAGGAGTGCTTTTACCGGACTTGCCGGGTGTGGACACCGTCGAGGAGCAGCTGAGAATCGCATGTTTGAAGGCTGGAATCGACCCGCGGGAGGAGGGAAAAGAGCTCTACAAATTCAGGGTTGAAAGGTATCATTAAGAGGTGGTTAAGATGAAACCCGCTGTCTATTACGATGAACTTGAGGGTGATATCGTAGAG
>Ga0180300_10001254_pt1 | contig 11691 bp, 9 predicted proteins | sample GuaBasSediGuay15_FD_121798 | JGI IMG/M metagenome (GOLD analysis project Ga0180300, IMG submission 121798) | Subseafloor sediment microbial communities from Guaymas Basin, Gulf of California, Mexico - Guay15, Core 4569-2, 21-24 cm | ecosystem: Environmental > Aquatic > Marine > Hydrothermal... | reverse complement strand
TATCTGGAGAAAGTTCTATGCAAGGATTGACAAGCTCATCAAGTCATTCGCTGAGAAGCCTAAAGAGAAAAAGCAACCAAGGCCGCCTAAAGCTGAAAAAGAAGTTGAAGTCACGGTCGACAACAAATACTACGGTAAGTGCCCAAAATGCGGCACATCGTTCGACTATGACGCCTCTGACATCGGCCGACTCGTAAGGTGCAGATTCTGCAACCTTCCCATGAGACTCGAATGGAAATCGGAGGAAGTTAATGGCTAATGGGGGGAATAGTCGCTTCCACAAAACGTTGTAGAAAAAGGTGAGAGTATGGTTGAGTTGAAGATTGTTGACATAACCAACAAAAGATCGCTGGAGTGTCCCCACTGCGGATTCGTTATTGACATTCCGCCGCGAACAATAACCATGGAAAAACTGAGGCATATGCAGGAAGTGAAAATATGGGCTGAATGGCGAAAAAAGCTCGGTATAGGGCAAGGTATCGGAAACGTTAGAGTGTTGCTCTGTCCCAGATGTAGACAACCTACGATATGCACTGACCAGTTTAGCGTCAAGGTGTAAATTATGGTAGGCGAGAGGAAGGCTGGCTTCCACAAAGGCGCTGAACGCAACCTGAAAAATAGGCGTGAGTTAGAGGTTAAGTTAAAGGGGGAACTTGAAAAGTTAAAGATGAACAGTGGTATGGGGCACGAGTTAAGGGTGAGGTGGCTCCCCAATCCTAATTTAGATAGGCATGGTGAAGTGAAGGGGGACGTGATATGTATTTATGATGAGCATGAAGAGAGGGCGATTCTGACGCTTAAGCACGAGTTCATAGATTATCACATCAGTAAGGAGATCGTGAAGCCCCTCATTAAATACATTAACATGCAAAAGTGCCTAATTGAGGATTTAATTTATAGTAGGAAAGAACGCTTGGTTAAGAGGATTCTAAAGCTACTCTAACCCTTTCTGACCAGTATTTTGCCGCTTGGCAACACCGTTTGCACGTCCCACCCCTCGGCAAGGTAGAGTTCAAGTTCACCTTCGCCCACTATCTTCTTCGGATCCTTTTTATTGGACGCCTCAATCTTCATGGGTTTTATGCCCAGTTCTCCGCATACGACCCTTGCATACGCCTCACCTTCACCCAGACCCTCTTCCTTCATCTTCGCCACCTTCCCCTCCACGTCCTCGATGCCCAGCTTCTTGACGAGGTACCGCCTAACGTTCGGCTTTGAAAGATCCAGCACGCCGCTCTCCACCATCGTTCTGATCGTTGTGACCTCTGGATCCTCCTCTCTGCTAGAAGGTCTCGTAGAAAGGTATTCTTCGCAGTCCCTGAAGGATCGCCTCATGTCCTCTATCAAGTCTTCAGGCAGCCTACCCTTGTTCGTGGTGTACTTGGCTTCTATGTCGCCTTTGTGGCCCATGAAGAACTGCCTGTAGGCGTGGCTTATCTCTCCGTGGTTCTCAGCTACCAGAAGCTGGGTGTCGAAGTATGCCCTCAACACGTAGGGTCTCCACTTGAAGCGAGGCCTCATCGCCTCACGTATCTCCCTAGTCACGTTCTTGGTTGTTATGAACTTTGATCCCCTATTCCTTGGGCTTTTACCCATTTTCTCGAAGCCAGGCGTTACGGCTATTATAGGTGATTCTGGTGTAAGCTCCTGTCCCATGGCGAGTCTCTTTTCTAGATAGGCTTGAAGGTACTCGCATCCTTCGCTTGTGAGGAACGTGAAGTATTTGTGTCTAGCCTTGCTGAGGCTGGGTCTCACCACCACCATTGTCGGAACCTTGGTGAACACAATATTGTTGCCTTCTATCCTCATGTCAGGAAGGTCTTTGACCGTCAGTCCGTCCGTGCCGCTTGCGTTGCCCAGTGTTTGAGGTCTCAAGCCGGCGAAGGCAATTAACGCTATGGAGCACTTTGCCCTCTCACCGGCATAGCAATATATGGTTCTCAACTCGGCGGGTGTGGGAACCCTCTCGTCCTCTATGGTTGGGGTAAGGTTTCGGTTCCCTATCTTTATCCTCCTAACCAGTTTTATCTCGTTGTATTCAAGCCACGACCGTACAGCCTTAAGGTAGTTCTCAACGTAACCAGGCGACTTTCCCTCCTTCAAAAGCTTGCCCACGAAGTCAGAAAGCACATCCTCAACCCTTCTCCTATCCTTCTTAGCCAAGTCTACGAGAACTCGAGGGGACAAATCGTGAATCCTCAGGAACCGATATAGAACCCTAGCCCTCTCAACGGCCGTAGCCTCGCTTCCCCTAGCCAAGTTGTCATACCAACGCCTAAAATCTGGGTCCTCATCGAGAAGATAAGCCCAGCGTGCAACCCTCAACAAAACCACCAATAAAGAATGAGAAGAACCGGTATTTAAACAAATCTACTAAGAATAAATTCAGTGGTGGACCGGGCGGGATTTGAACCCGCGGCTTCCGCCTCTCTCGGTACGATACACGCGAAGGCGGCGTATGCACTGACAACTACGAGGGTTGTCATTCATGCCAAACTGAACTACCGGCCCATAAACGTTGAAAACGCCATCTCCTATTAAACTTTGAGGGTTGAATAGAATACATGTTGGTTTAATGTATGGTCGACAATAGCGTCCTGTGTGTGGTTTTTAAGGGTGATATTACTTATCTCATAGAAACATTTGGATGAAGCGTTACGTAAGGTTAAAACCATTTAAAAAGGGTATGTTATATGAAACGTGGATTAGGTGGTTGAAAAATGGAAGACATTGTGAAGCTTTTAGCTGGGATTGTTGGGAGAGATAATGTTTTACACGAACCATACGACCTAATAGCTTACTCGCGAGACCGATATCCCATTTTTACTCATCCAAGACAAGGCGTAAAGCCTCTCGCTGTTGCACGTCCAGCAACAACAGACGAGGTACGTGAGATAATTACTCTTGCGAACAAGTATCGTATACCTTTAACTCCGAGAGGCTCTGGAACCAATTACGCTGGCTCTGCTGTTCCAGCTAAGGGAGGGGTTGTTTTAGACCTAACTAGAATGAACAAAATACTCAGCATAAACGAAGACGCTATGAACGTGAAGGTGCAGGCTGGAGTGATACTTCAAAATTTAGAAGAAACACTAAACAGTAAAGGCTTCACTTTTGGTCACGACCCAGGCAGTTTTCCCACCGCCACCGTAGGCGGATGCATATCCACTAGGTCATTAGGATGGCGAGCTGGCAAGTATGGGGATATGGGGGACCTTGTGTTGTCGCTTAAGGTGGTGTTGCCTACTGGTGTTGTTGTTGAAACCAGAGAAGTATCGAAGTCGTCTACTGGCTTTGACGTTAACAGTCTCTTCATTGGCGCTGAGGGAACTTTGGGAGTAATAACTGAAGCGCTTTTACGGATACATCCGTTGCCAGAAGAGAGAGCCTTTCTCATTTATTCTTTTAACAGTTTTGAGCAAGCTTACAAATCTTTGCTCAAAGTTTTAAGGAAAGGCTTAACCTTCACTTCATCTATCGTTGAAGACTCTGAAGATGAACAGGAAACAATGGTATTCCTCTGTTATGAAGGAGTAAAAGAGATAGTTAACGTACAAGTGAAGCATACAACATCTATATTCGAGGCGGAGGGTGGCACAAGGTTAGATGACAAGGTTGCCGAGGAATACTGGATGAACAGACATGACATGTTTTCTCAGATGAACAAGGAAGGCGTCGCTGACAGCATTGACACAGCAGTTCCAGTTAGCAAAGTGCTTGAATTCTACAAGTTTCTTAAAGAATGGGTTAAGAGGTCAAATGTCAAGCCTATGGGTCTGGGCTCATGGGTGCTTCCTGAAAACTTGGGCATAGACCTAGCATTTGACGGAACCAAAGCTGAAGCGTATGTTGCTGCAAGAGAGGAGTTGGTGAATAAAGCTCTAGAGTTGGGAGGCACCGTCTCATACTGTGTAGGAGTTGGATTAAGATTTCCGCATTTAATGAGAAAGGAGCATGGTTCAGCTTTAGATGTGATGAAGATGATTAAGCGTGTAATGGACCCGAACAACATAATGAATCCTGGGGGGCTTGGCTTATAGACATCCCAAAAAGAGTTTACGACGATTTAATCCTTTGCAACCGTTGCCGCTGCGGCTTTTGCAGGATAGATTGCGCCACTAACGCCATTCTTGGCATCGAATCTCTCACAGCAAGGGGAAGAAACGCAGTTGCATTAGCGCTTTTAGATGGATTAGTAGATATCTCACAGGGCTTAGCGGAAAGGTTTTTCCTCTGCACTACATGTGGGTTCTGCAGAGAAAGGTGTCCCCTCAAAGTAGATACAATCAAGATAACTGAGAATCTAAGAGCTGAACTTGTGGAAAAAGGCTTTACAAAACCCGAGCACGACGCCTTCATCAAACGCATAGAAGAAGTCCATAACCCTTACGGTGAACCACACGAGGAAAGGATGAAATGGGTGCAGCAGGAAGTTAAGGTTGCAGAGAAAGCGGACACTGCCTACTTTGTCGGTTGCACAACAGCTTATAGGAGACCCGAAATCGCTGACGCCACAGTGAAAATATTGAATATTGCTGGCGTGAACTTCATGACTCTTAATCCCGAAGAATGGTGCTGTGGGTCACCTGCGCTTAGAGTTGGAAGAAGAAATCTATTCCTTAAGTTAGCAAAGCATAACGTAGAGGCGCTAAGGAAGGCTGGAGTGAAGAGAGTGGTTACTTCCTGCGCGGGTTGTTACCGAACGCTCAGTCAAGACTATCCAGAGTTTGTCGGCGAACTGCCGTTCAAAATTCTCCACTCGTCTGAGCTGATAGCGGAATTGATTAAGGAAGGTCATTTAAAGTTAACAAGAGAAATGCCAGAAACGGTTACGTATCATGACCCATGTCACTTAGGTAGACACACAGGAATTTATGAACCGCCTAGGGAAGTTCTGAAGTCAATTCCATCAATAAAACTTGTTGAGATGCCGAGAAACAGAGAAACTGCATTGTGTTGTGGAGCTGGAGGCGGAGTGAAGGCGAGTTTTCCCGACTTTGCTATGCAAGCAGCTTTAGAGAGGGTTAAAGAAGCTCATGAGGTTGGAGCAACAGCCCTCGTATCGACGTGTCCCTTCTGCGCTCACAACCTTAAAGATGCTATTCGAAAGATAGAGTCACCGCTCAAATTCTATGACCTCACAGAACTCGTGCTAAAAGCCATAAAAAGTGAATATGCATGAACGTGCTAGTGCTAGGATACGGCAACACTGGAGCAGTTATCGCCAGAGACTTAGCCTCAACTTCTAAAGCTAACATAGTGGTTGCTGACAAACGACCGTTGAAGACAAAGCAACTAGCTGATGAAACAGGCAGCGATAAGATAACTGCAGAACAAGTTGACGTGACAGACCACAATGAACTAACTAAACTGTTAAGAAAAGACTTCAATGTGGTTGTTAACTCCACTTTCTACCAATTTAACATCAACGTGATGAGCGCTGCCATAGAAAGTGGCGTAAATTACCTTGACCTCGGCGGTCTCTACCATGTTACACTAAAACAACTTGAACTCGATGACCAAGCTAAGAAGGCTGGAACAACAGCTATTCTGGGTTGCGGCTGTGCTCCGGGAATAACAAATATACTGGCGATGCATGGAGCGAATAAACTTGACAAAGTAGACAGCGTTTACATGTACTCCGGCACAGCCGTGTTTAAGAAGATGACTGGTGTCAAAATCGCCTATGCTGTGCCAACGCTTCTAGATGAACTTACAATGAATGCGTACTCATACAGAAACGGCAAGATTGTAGAAGTTCCTCCCTTCTCAGAGGAAGAAACACTAAGATTTCCAGAACCAATCGGAGAAGTAAAAGCTTACAAAGTAATTCATTCAGAACTCGCGACGATTCCGCATACCATAAACAAAGGAATAAAAAATGTCGCCTTTAGAATCATAACATCTCCAGCGGCAGTATCAAAGCTCAAAATGCTGGATGAAATCGGTCTAACAAGCAAGAAAACAATAAACATAAAAGGTGTGTCAATGTCTCCCAGAGAGTTTTTAGAGAAATACTTCAGCTCTCTTCCTCGCCCCAAGATTAAGAAGGGCGATGAAGTTCACATAGTGAGAGTTGATGTGATAGGTGAAAAAGACGGCGAGAAAACTCAGTGCACTTTCGACGTGATTAATGATGCCAAGCCTGAGTGGAATGCAAGCGCATCAGGATTCGTAACTGGAGTGCCAGCTTCAATAATAGCTCAAATGCTTGCGCACGGTGATATCCAGCTTAAAGGCGTGCTTCCTTCAGAAGTGTGTGTTAAGCCAGAACCGTTCATAGCTGAACTTGAGGAGAGAGGCATAAAAATAAGTGGGGCATTGAAGTGCCCGTAGGCAGAGGGGCTGTGACGTAGACTCTTATCTTTCCTAGCCTACCCTTCTTAAGGCGAAAGCATCTCTGAATACTAAAACTCACTTCTTCCAATATTGAAGACCAATGTTTTTACGTCTGTGAAGGCTTCAAAGTTCCATTTGCCAGCAATACGACCAAAACCTGTCTTTCTAAATCCTCCCCAAGGATTGTTATAGTCCCAATAGTAGACTGAGTCGTTTACACACACCTGCCCCGCATGCAGTCTTTTGCAAGCTTCTAAGGCAGTTTTGAAGTTTTTCGTATGTATCGCCATGCTGAGACCGTATCTTGGAGCATTGGCTATTTCAATTGCTTCATCCAACGTTTTGAAAGTGATTATTGGCGCTGTTGGACCAAACGTTTCCACATTATTGAATAAAGCATCAGTTGGAACATCATCAATCACTGTTGGGGGATAGTAAAGTTTCGTTGGGAAGCCTTCGGCTCTTGCTCCTCCAGCTAGAACTTTAGCTCCTCTGTTAACTGCGTCTTCAACGTGTTTCTCCACTTTTTGAACAACCGGCTCATTGTTTAGTGGTCCTATATCCGTGGTGTCTTTAAAGGGGTCGCCCAGCTTCATCTTTTTGACCTTCGGTACCAGAGCCTTAACGAGCTTGTCATGGATGTCTTCCTGAACGAGAATTCTTTCGTTAGCACAGCAACATTGACCACTAGTTGTATAACATCCAAAGATTATGTCTTCCACAGCTTTTTCAACGTTAGCGTCGTTCATAATAATAAGCGGTCCTAAGCCCCCGAGCTCCAGTATTATCTTCTTAAGACCCGCCCTTTTAGTTATATCCTCACCAGTTGTTGTTTCACCTGTAAAGCAGATGCCATCAACCATCGGATGCTCCACTAGAGCTCTTCCCACAGCGTCGCCTGGTCCTGTCACCATGTTAATGAAGCCTGGCGGCATTCCAGCCTTAACGACGCATTCCATAAAGTGAACAGCGCTGATTGGTGTGTAGCTGGCTGGTTTCCACACAACCGAGTTTCCAGCTAGAAAAGCTTGTAGCACAAATTCTGCTGGCATAAGCATGGGAAAGTTCCATGGAGTAATTATGCCTATTGTCCCTAAGGGGTCACGTACAACAATATGCATCACATCGGGTCTGCTGTAGGCGTTTAACACTGGAGTTTCAAGTCTCTTAAGGTCTTCAGCGTTCCATAATATGTTAGGAGCAACATCCTCAACTTCTATGAGTGCCTCTTTCAGTATTTTACCATGCTCCATGGTGAGGTCTCTTGCATAAGGCTTTATGTTCTGCTGCACAACCTCGGTTACTTTGTAAGCTAGTTGAATTCTTTCTTTTATAGGCATTCTCTGAACTTTTTCTTGGGCTTCCACAGCTATGTCTACAGCTTTCTTTACATCTTCTCTTCCACCTTTTGCCACCTGAGCTAGAGTTTCACCTGTCACGGGACTTGTTACAGAGAAGGTTTCGCCGCTTTCAGCGTCTACCCATTCTCCACCGATATACATTTTCAACTTATCAACCATTTCAGACTCCTCTCTTCACCGAGTTGAAGTTTACCCATATGTTTTTCTAAATAATAATTTTATGGCGCTGTTCAAAACTTATTAGGCTAACGTTGACTTACCTATTGGACAAGCGTGGATGCAGACGGTGACAAATACTATAATTGAAGATGCTAACGAAACACATATATCTAAAGGTATATTCTGGAAATTTTGGTCGGGCGGTAGCTCAGCTTGGTAGAGCTTCCGAGTCAGCTAGCACAACATAGCTGACGGAGACGCTGTAGACGCCTACTAGAGGTGGGTGTCACCCAGCCTATCAAGCGTACAGAAACCGGAGTGTCGCAGGTTCAAATCCTGCCCGCCCGACTATTCGATATGGCTTCATCATTTTGTAAGACTTTGTTTCAAGGCGCTAATTTTGGGATACTGTAATGAAATAAAAAGTAAAGTTGGAGAATTGAGTTTAGAAGCCTTCCCAAGCTTTTTCAAGTAGCTCTGTGACGTTTTCCATTGTCAGTTTTCTCGGATTCCACACTGGCAGCTCATATTCATATTGGCGTTTGTTCACGAGGTATTCAGCTAACTTCGGTATATCTGCCTTCGGAATGTTAACTTCCTTTAAACCTTTAGGGAGTTCAATGTCTTCTATTAACGTCTTCACCGCATCCACCGCCTTTTTAGCAGCGTCACGAACTGAACAGCCGCAAGTATTTGCTCCTAAATAACCAGCAAGACTTGCTAATCTTTCCATGCAAACTGGAAGGTTATACTCCATTTGATATGGTATAACAAGCGAGCAAGATATTCCATGAGGTATGTTATATTTAACTCCAATAGCCTCTGATACGCAGTGACCAATGTTGCAGGGAATTAACACCATGCACATTCCTCCCAAAGTGGCAGCTATGGACATGTTATATCTCGCCTCAACGTCGTCTCCATGATGATACGCTTCACGTAAGTTCTCAGCTATCAATTTCACGGCGTGCAAAGCATAAGCGTCAGTAAGCGGCGTAGGTTTCGAAACCAAAAAACATTCTACCGCATGAGCTAGAGCATCCATGCCGCTGGCAGCCGTCTGTTTTGGAGGACAAGTCACAGTCATAAGCGGGTCAACTATCGCTACATCCGCAATGGTGGCAGGGTCGGCAATAAATATCTTGGCGCTCTTCTCCACATCTATTGCTACTATTTCAGGGCTTGTCTCGCTTCCAGTGCCCGCCGTTGTGGGAACCAATATCTTAGGTAAAGGCTTTTGCTTGATTTTCTTCTCTGCTGGCTCAAAATATTGAGATATGTCTCCTGAGTTAGTTGCCATGATAGCGGCTGCTTTTGCAGTGTCTAAAACGCTGCCTCCACCAATTCCGATTACGATGTTGCTTTTTGCCTCTTTAAGCGCGGTAGAAGCTTTTCTCATAGTTTCAATGGTTGGTTCGCCTGTAATATCGTCAAAGACTGTGACCTCAAATTCTTCATTGTTCAATGACGTCTTAGCCTTGTCCAATAAGCCAGCCTTTTCGATTCCTTTGTCAGTGACGAGAAATATCCTTGCTTTTTTTCCAATTATTTCTTTAACTTCTTCTGCGAGTTTTCGTATTGAGCCTTTTCCAAAAATCAGTTTCTGCGTATTGGTCATAACGTTTATTTCGGATAGATTTTCTAGACTGATAGCCAGCTACCTCCTTTGTATGCAAATAAGGTATCATAATGTAAATAATTGTTTTTTTGCTGGCAATCGAGTCATCTGTGACAAACACTTTTTGGCTTTAAGCGCCTCTCAGACCATAATTCCGTTTTTACTATATTTTGCTTAAGTATTGGAAATGAAGATGCAAGACTAGTAATCTTACGCAGTATTCTTTAAATTAGGCTCTTAACAAAATAGACAAAGAATCACTTCTTTAGAATGCGTGAAGCAAATGAGTAGGAAAAAAATCCGCGAAGAAATGAAAAGGTTGCCGCGTTTAATCATGAGTGTAACAATGGCAGCCATTTTTTGGGGCATAAGTATGGTTGTGCCTCCTCTAGTTGAAGGCATGACTGTGCCAGGTATTAATGTTAGCGGCAGATTCTTTCTTTGGGTGTGTTTTATGTTGGTCACAGTTATTTTCGTGATACGTGCACTTGCAGACGCTTTATCTCTTGCAGATGTTTTAACAGACATTTTTCTGAGGCGACTTGGCGCAAAAGAAGACCGTTCTCTGATAAGAGTGGGTAGAGATGCAATCTATATTATACTAACTATCCTTTTAGCCTCGGCTTTTATTCCAATTTTATCTTCAGTAGCTGAAATCGGAAATATGCTTGCAAGTGCGGCAAGCTTAGTAGCTCTCGGTCTAATTATCCTACTCATATATGATATCGGACGCGTTCTCTACAGAACAGTAGAAGAGAAGGCAGAAGTGTTAGCGGACCGGCTTGTCAAACTAGCTAAACGAAACAGGAAGAAAAAAGGGTAAGCGATATGGCGCCCGAGACGATACTGGTCTTTATTCTTATTTACGTGCTTGTAGTTCTTTTGTCTGCCACTGAAACGGTGCCAATGTCCGTCGCAGCACTTATAGGAGCGCTATTGACAGTTTGGTTTGGTCTTCAATACTCTGTGTTTACTTATGATGAAGCAATTGGCTTCATTGACATAAGGCTTATCACCTTGCTCATAGGCATCATGATTGTTGTGGAAGTGGTAGATAGAGGCGGATTGTTTCGATTAGGAGCATTATACTCCATAAAATTGGCGAAAGGAAATCCCCGTGTACTCTTCGTTACATTATGTATCATGTCTGCGGCAGTATCTATGTTTCTAAGCGACTCCACCGCCATACTGCTCATCGCCGCCGCAGCGATAACCATAACCAAACTCTTAGATTACGACCCAGTGCCCTTCTTTATTTCAGCAACCATCATGGTAAACTTAGGCGGAACCAGCACTTTAATCGGTTCAGTGAGCAATATGATAATTGGCGTACAGGCAGGGCTGAGCTTCAACGAGTTTATCGGCTACCTAGCAATAGCCGAGATCATCTTGTGGGCACTAACTATTCTAGTTTTATACTATATTTTTAGATCAAGACTTAGAATAAAAAGAGTGCCACCCGTATACGATCCATGGGAAAGCATCCAAAACAAGAAACTATTCTGGAGGTCCACGCTGATACTGTTCCTTCTTATATTTCTCTTTGTTCTCTCCGATGTGATGGGGATTGGACCAGAGGCTGTTGCGCTAGGCTGCGCTGTGCTTGCACTTGCAGCAAGCGAAATTGACCCAGCCGAAATTTTTAAGCGTATGGATTGGGAAACAATTTTCTTTCTAACAGGTTTTCTTTTTGTAGTTGGAGGTTTAGAAAGAACTGGGCTTTTGGAAACTCTGTCAAGGCAACTCTTTGCATTCGCGGGTGGAAGCTCGTTCACTGCGACTTTGATGGTTCTCTGGTCGAGTGGACTTGCAAGCACGATTGTTAGTAACATGGCAGTTGCTCTAACCTTCACTCCGATAGTTCAAGGATTTACTGGACTTAACAAAATTCCTATGTGGTCCGCTCTTGCGTTAGGCACGAACCTTGGAGGGGCTGCTACACCATTCAGTGGCTCTGTTGTTATCATGGCTCTTGGGGCGATGAAAAAAGAAGGAATTACCTTAAACTTTAGCGAGTTTACGAAGGTTGGTTTCATCACGACCTTCATCCAGCTTGCTTTCGCAACTGTTTACATAATTGTAAGATTTGGAATAGGAGGTTAAGATTCGTGTCAAAATTTAAGGAATGGCTTGAATCTAAGGCGAAAAAACCAACATCTAGATATGATGAAACAAAGAAGGAGTTCGAAAAGGTCATGGGTAGACCCCGCATAG
>Ga0180300_10001253_pt1 | contig 11694 bp, 13 predicted proteins | sample GuaBasSediGuay15_FD_121798 | JGI IMG/M metagenome (GOLD analysis project Ga0180300, IMG submission 121798) | Subseafloor sediment microbial communities from Guaymas Basin, Gulf of California, Mexico - Guay15, Core 4569-2, 21-24 cm | ecosystem: Environmental > Aquatic > Marine > Hydrothermal... | reverse complement strand
CCTTTATATGTTCCTGGTTTCAGTTAGCTGAGTGGAGGAGAAGGATGTGGTTAGGATCGTTATACCTGTCGCCGATGAGCGGGGCGAGCGCCTCTCGGGGCACTTCGGTAGGGCACCCTACTTCGCGTGGTATGAGCTGAAGGAAGGGGCGATTGTGGACAGGGGGCTTGTCCCCAATGATAGCGAGCACTTCGGGGGCACGGGTCTCCCGCCGGATCGCATCCTGCAGCTTGGGCCTGACGCGGTCATCACCGTGGGCATGGGGCCAAGGGCCTTAGACTGGTTCCAGAGCGAGGGTGTGGCCGTGCTTCAGGCGGCGGGGAGCCGGGCCGAGGAGAACGTTGATCTGTTTCTCAAGGGGGAGCTCAGGGAGCTGACCGAGGGCTGCCTCCACGCCCAGCACCGCTAGGCGTCGAGGGTTCGCTGGTGAAGATTGCCGTCGCCAGCGGGAAGGGCGGAACCGGCAAGACATCGGTGGCTGTCAACCTCGCCCTATCCCTGGGGGAGGCGCAGGTCCTAGACTGTGATGTGGAGGAGCCCAACGCTCACATCCTACTGAAACCTGAGGCCGAGGAGGTCGAGGCCGTCGAGGTGCTCGTCCCCCGCATCCTTGAGGACCGATGTGACTATTGCGGAAAGTGCGCCCGCTTCTGTCAGTACCACGCCCTTTTCGTCGCCGGGGAGACCGCTCTCGTTTTCCCCGAGCTCTGTCACAGCTGCGGCGGCTGCAGCATCGTCTGCCCCCGGGACGCCATCGTAGAGGAGCCGAGGCAGATCGGTAGGGTTCATAAGTGCTCCCCTGGGGACGTGGAACTCGTCTACGGTGAGCTGGAGGTGGGGGAGCCCCTAGCGGTTCCCATCATCGCCGCCGTCAAACACCATATGTGGGAGGAGGGAACGGTGATCCTGGACTCCCCGCCGGGGGCCGCCTGTCCGGTCGTCGAGACTGTCCAGGGTAGCAACTTCTGCCTGTTGGTGACGGAGCCGACGCCCTTCGGCCTCCACGACCTGGAGGTGGCGGTAGAGGTCGTTCGGCAGCTGGGCGTCCCCATGGGCGTGGTCGTCAACTTCAGCGGCATCGGCGACCGCGGCGTCTACCGGTTCTGCGAGGAACAGGGCATTCCAATCATGATGGAGATCCCTTACGACCGGAGGATCGCGGAGCTCTACTCTCGGGGTATTCCCTTCGTCGAGGAGATGCCCGAGTGGCGACGGCGCTTCAGAGATCTCGCCGAAAGGATAGAGGCGGCGATCCAATGAAGCAGATCACCATCCTCAGCGGCAAAGGCGGAACGGGGAAGACAACGATCACAGCATCCTTCGCGGCCCTCTCTCGGAACGCGGTCTTCGCCGACTGCGACGTGGACGCCTCAAACCTGCACCTGTTGCTGAAGCCTGAGGTGGAGCAGACCGTCGAGTTCAAAGGGCTGAAACTCGCAGTCATCGATTCCGACCGGTGCACCCGGTGCGGGCTCTGCGAGGAGAAATGCCGCTTCAACGCCATCCACGACTTCAAGGTCGACCCCATCCAATGCGAGGGTTGCGGTGTATGTGTCTATGTCTGCCCCGTCAAGGCTATCGATTTCGTCGATCGGGTCTGCGGTCACGCCTATATCTCTCGGACGCGGTTCGGCCCCATGAGCCACGCTAGGCTGAAGCCGGGAATGGAGAACTCGGGGAAGCTCGTCACCCTCGTGAGGCAGAACGCCAAGAGGCTGGCCGAGGAGAAGGGGCGAGACCTGGTGCTCGTCGATGGGCCGCCGGGCATCGGGTGCCCCGTCATCGCTTCCCTCTCGGAGATCGACGCCGGACTCGTGGTTGTGGAGCCGACCCTCTCGGGCATCCACGACCTCAAGCGGGCGCTGGGGCTCCTCCGCCACTTCAAGGTGGACCCGCTGGTCTGCATAAACAAGCACGACCTAAACCATAAAAACACGGAGGACATCGAGGAGTTCTGCGCCGAGAACGGAGTAGAGGTCGTCGGCCTCGTCCCCTTCGACCCCGAGGTCACGAGGGCGATGGTCGCAGGCCTCCCCGTCGTCGAGTATGCGCCGGGGGCTCCGGCATCCAACGCGATAAAGGAGACCTGGAGTCGGGTAAAGCTACACCTGGGATTGTGAAGAGGAGCCAGGAAGTGGAGAGCGAGAGGTAGACTTCTCAGCCGATATAATGCAGGCCCATAACCTGCTACAAAAAGAGGAGTTGATCAAGGGGTTATGGCGAAGTCAAGCGCCTTATCCGCGTGGATCGTGGCAGTGTCGAAAATCTTCACCGATGTGTGCTCCTGTGTGACCAGGAGCGGTATCTCAGTGCATCCGAGGACGATGCCCTGCGCCCCTCTCTCCACCAGGCGGTCGATGATCTTTAGGAACCCTTCCCGGGACTCCGAGCGGAGCAGGCCCCTTGAAAGCTCCTCGAAGACTATCTTGTTTATGTAATCCCTGTCCGCCTTCTCTGGAACAAGGGCTTCGATCCCATGCCTCGCCAGCCCCTCCTTGTAGAAGGGCTTCTCCATGGTGAAGCGTGTCCCCATGAGGCCCACCGTGTCCATCCCCTCCTTCTTGATGGCTTCGGCCGTCGCGTCGATGATGCTGATGAGGGGGATGGGTGATCTCTCCTGCAGATAGTCGAAGACGATGTGCATGGTGTTCGTAGCGATGACGGCGAAGTCCGCCCCCGCGGCGCCGAGGCTCTCCAGCCCCTTAAGGAGGGCCTCCCTTATGCTGTCCCAGTCTTCCGCGACCATCCAGTCCTCGAATCTCTGGAAACTCACGCTGTAGATGATGATCTCTGGGTAGCCATGATCCCCGAACTGCCTCTGGTACCTCCTCACGATATGCTGGTAGTAGGTGACAGTGGACTCGGGGGTCAAGCCGCCCAAAATGCCGATCTTCTTATACATGAGAAGTTCACCTTATGATGATCTACTTTCCGTATATTTCAATCCGATGATGACTCCTCATCTAACCGACGATGGGAAGGAACAAGGTGAACCGCTGATACTACCTATAAGTCGCGCGCCAACCTTGCATTTTCTTCCCTCTTATGTATAGGGTGTTCGAAGGGATGGCATGATTTGGACGTGGAAGTAATTAAACTCGGGTTCACAGCTAGTCTCGCTGCTGGCCTTGCGACTGGGGCAGGAGCTGTGCCCGTCCTGTTTTTCAGGCGGATCTCAGATCGTCTCCTTGACGTGATGCTCGGCTTCGCCGCGGGCGTTATGCTCGCCGCCTCCTCCTTCAGCCTCATCGTCCCTGCCATCGAGCTAGGTAGTGTATGGGTCGCGGTTGTGGGCCTCGCGATAGGTGCTTTAACCCTCCACCTCATCGACCGTTTTACCCCCCACGCCCACTTCGTCTCCGGCCCTGAAGGGCCTTCATCAAGGTTGGCACGTCTATGGCTGTTCATCATAGCCATAACTATCCATAATTTCCCTGAGGGAATGGCGGTAGGAGTGAGCTTCGGTGGCGGAGACATCGCGAGAGGCCTTATTATAGCTACGGCGATAGGCCTCCAGAATATACCGGAAGGCTCGGCGGTGGCGTTTCCCTTACTCCGTGAAGGATACAGCCGCGGCAGAGCTCTGGGGTACGCGACCCTCACGGGCCTAGTTGAACCCGTCGGGGGCCTGCTTGGTGTCGCGATGGTTTCCTTATCCCGTCCCATATTGCCCTGGGGACTGGCCTTCGCAGCTGGCGCCATGATCTTTGTGGTAAGCGACGAGATGATCCCGGAGAGTCATCGGAAGGGGTTCGAACGGGAGGCAACCTTCGGTTTGATCATCGGCTTCATCGTCATGATGCTGCTGGACAACTTATTCGCCTAAAAGGCGGCAGACGGTTAGGACAAGTGGACGATTCTCGCACGAGGGCGCAAAGGAATCAAGATTATAAGCCAACAAGATAACCTAAGTCAGGGAGCTGGAAGATGAGAGCCTATGGCCCGGTTCCGTCCCGGCGGTTAGGGCGTAGCCTAGGGATAAATCACATCCCCCCGAAGATATGCACCTACTCCTGCGTCTACTGCCAGCTCGGCCGCACGATTACGATGCGATCTGAGCGGCGCGAGTTCTATCCTCCCGAGGAGATCGTCGGGGAGGTTGAGGGACAGATCGTTAAGGCGCAGGAGAGAGGGGAGCGCGTGGACTACCTAACATTCGTCCCTGACGGCGAGCCCACGCTGGACCTCAACCTCGGAAGGATGATCGGGCTTCTGAAACCCTTGGGAATAAAGATAGCTGTGATCTCGAACGCGTCGCTGATGTGGCGCGACGACGTTAGGAGGGACCTGCTGGATGCGGACTGGGTCTCCATGAAGGTCGACGCCGTGACCGAGGGCCTCTGGCGGGGGGTCAATCGGCCTCATAAGGCGTTGAAGCATGAGGTGGTTTTGGAGGGAATGAAGGAGTTCGCTGATGACTTCAAGGGCGAGCTGGCGACGGAGACGATGCTCATCCGCGACCTCAACGATAGCGCCTCGGAGGCCGAAAAGATAGCTAGCTTCTTGGCGGAGCTGAGACCGGACAAGGCCTATATAGCGATACCCACGAGGCCCCCGGCGGAAAGCTGGGTGAAACCCGCGGACGAGAGGGCCTTGACCCGAACATACCATATATTTGATGGGAAGCTGAGGCATGTCGAGTACCTGATTGGATACGAGGGGAACGCGTTCGCTTTCACGGGGAGCGTCGAGGACGACCTCCTCAGCATCACCTCCGTGCATCCCATGAGAGAGGAAAGTGTCGATAAGCTGCTCTCGAAGGCGGACTCGGGTTGGGACACCGTCGAGAGGCTGATCAAGGAGGACAGGCTCGTCGAGATAGAGTATCAGGGGCGGAAGTTCTACATGAGGAGGCTGCCGAGCCGCCCTGGTTAGTCTCGAACTCACTATTTAAAAGGCGGGATGCGCCTTGATCGCGAGGTGCAAGATTTGAGCGGTAGAGGATACGGCCGGGGCAGAGGCGGCAGACGGCAGGGCATCGGCGGCCCGAGCGAGTGCGTCTGCCCGAACTGTGGAACCCGAGTCCCCCACGTACGCGGCGTCCCCTGCGTCGAGACTAAATGCCCGAAGTGCGGCGCCAACATGCTACCCGCAAGATAAACTTCTCAGTTCACCGTCCAAGTTCCCGAGAAAGCTAACCTATGTTTTTTTCAGCGTCTCCGGAACAGTGTAGAGCAGGGGTAGCCGCAGGAACATGTCGATGAGGGTGGGAATGATGAAGACCCACCCGGGGCCCAGGTGCTCCCATATGAGGCCGCCGACGATGGGGGCGGGTATCGTCGCCAGCCCCGTGCACAGGCCTATGAGCCCCCTCCATCTGCCCATGCAGTCGGGAGGCATGAGCTCGGGGGTCATGGAGCCGTAGGCGAAGCCCGTGATCATCCGGAAGCCGAGGAGGAGGCCAGCCAGTAGGAGATACGCGGGGGAGGGGGCGAGTATGAAGATGAGGTTGGCCAGGCTGAAGAGGGGGGTCAGCAGGTAGAAGGTCTTCTTGCGCCCGATTCTGTCGGCCAGCCGCCCTATCGGCGTGGCGAACACCGCCTCGGTTAGGGTCATGGCCGTGGCGATGCCGCCGATGATGAACTGGCTTGCGCCTTTCACCTCGTAGGCGTAGGGGTACCGGAAGGTGGTCATCATAGTGCTGGTGAACATGTTGAGCGAGAGGAAGAGCAGCCACCGCTTCACGGCGGTGCCCCGTCTGAAGACCTCCTTGAAGTCGCCCACCGGGCTCGCCTTCCCCAGCTTCCGCTTCGGTCTGACGATCTCCGTCATCACGGCGGCGACGTAGATGAACAGTATTATGCGGGCGGCAAATTGCATCCAGTATAGGGGCCTGATCCCCTCCACGTTTATGCCGCCGAACCACGTGATCAGGATGGCGGCTATGGTCGGCGCGAACAGCGTCGGCAGGGCGCCGATGCCCTCACACAGGGCCTTCCCCGTGGCTCGGTCCTCGTTCGGGAGCGATAGGTCGCAGATGACGACGCAGGAGCCCAGCCGCATGCCGAGGCCCGATATGAGGATGGCTGGTGCGATGAACTCCCAGCGGTAGGCCACCGCGTAGAGCAGCGGCACCAGCGTCAGCAGCGCCACGCCGGATAGGTATATCTTTCTCACGCTATATCGGTCTTGGAGGAAACCGAGGGGGAGGGCTATGAGGGTGCTGCCGATGCCGGAGGCGCTGTTGACCGCCCCAAGCTCGACGGGAGAGGCGCCGAGCTCGCGTATGTAGATGTTGGAGTACTGCAGGGTCAGCTGGTTGAAGAATCGGTTGAAAACCTGACGGGTGACGACGGTTCTCCAGTTCCTCGTCTGCCGTCTCCAGACGTCCCTGAGCCCCCGTAGAAAGCTGACCGCCATTCCTTGTCTCAACCAGAGGTGAAGTCGGCGGTTATAATTTTTTCGTGCACAAGCGCGAAAAAAGGGGAGCGCAAATAGTGTAGGTCTAAAAAATAGCGAGGAATGCTACTGCGTGGAGCCGAGCTCGTCTAGTGCTCTTCTCACGGCCTCGGACACCTTGACGCCGGGGGCCACCCTGATCGCCTTGATCCCGCTCATCTCCAGCAGGGTTGTCGCCCCTGGCCCCAGCTCGCCGGCGACGACAACATCGACGCCCATATCCGTCAGGCTCTTCGCCACGATGGGGCCCGTGCCCTGCTTGAGGCTTGAGGCGGTGTTCTCCTCCACTCGGACCTCTTTCGCCTTCCCGTCAACGAGGTCGATGATGGTGAAGGTGGGCGCCCTAGCGAATACGTCGGCGACGTTGTCTCTCATCCCACGATCTCCTTTTGTGGGCACCGCGATCCTTATTTTGCTCATCTCTTCATCTCCTCCAGTCTCCTCTTCACTTCTCTCAGTTGTTTCTCCAACTCTTGAAGCTGCTGAGTGAGCGTCTCGATCTCCTGATCTTTGGTCGCTGGGGCCGGTGTTGGCTGTATGGGTGGCGGAGGTCTGTAGGGGTACATGCCCATACCTCGTCCTCCACCCATGCGGCGTCCCATGCCTCTGCCTCCGCCGCGGCCTCCAAAGGCTCCTCCGCCTCCGTACCAGAAGGGGGTCGATCCGAGTTCGCCGCTGTTGAACGCCTCCACGGCCTGCCTGACGGTGCCCCGGGCCCCCGTCGCCACCCTGATGCCGGCCTGGGATAGGACGGCAGCGGCGTTGGGGCCCACAGCCCCTGTCAGCACCGCCTCCACGCCCCTCTCGGCTACGAGCTGCGCGGCGCCGATCCCCGCGCCGCTCGGGGCGTTCATGCTGGTGTTGGCGACCGTCTCGAAGCTCATGGTCTCCGTGTCCACGATGACGAAGTAGGGACACCGCCCAAACCGAGGGTCGACCGAGACGTCGATCCCCGTTCCGGACGCGGAGACGGCGACCTTCAAATGACTACTCTCCTCTGCGCAGCTCCTCCAGCCGCTTCTTTATGGCCTCTATTTGCTTCTCCAGTGCATCCGCCTGCTGCTCCAGCATCTGCCTCTCCTGCTCTGGGGTGGGCGCGGGGCCGTAGGGCGTCGGCCCCCAGAAGGGAGCCGGTGGCATCGGCTGCGCCGGTGGGGGCGCTCCCTCCTCGATCATCTTTTTCAGCTCCTCGATTCGGGATTCCACCCCCTCGATCTCTCGGCTTATCGCCTCCCGATCGCCTTCAAGCTGCTCTCTGTACGCCTCCAGCATCTCCAGCTCCGCCTCAGGGGTCTGCGCCCCCGGATAGGCCGGAGGGTACCCGTAGAATGGGGGGTGCCCCAGCCACGGGGGGAGCCCCATCGCCGTTGGGTAGCCGTATGGATATCCCGGCGGAGGGTATCTCGTCCTTCTAGTCGAAGACACGTTGGTCACCTTGTTCTACCAGTAGAGGGGGTAGGGCGCCCCCGCGTAGCCCGGGTAAAGTGGGCGCGGATACCCGTAGCCGGCGTACCCCGTCCAGTAGGGGGACGGGTAGCCGTAGGCTCCGGGACGGGCCCACCACCAGCGGGGTAGCCAGGGGAACCTCCGGCATACATAGGGGTTGTAGGCGGCCCCCCAATACCCATACCCGTAGCCTCTACCGTATCCGACGCCCCTGCCGTAGCCGTAGAGCCACCCCGGCCTCTGCCACGGCGGCAGATAGCTGAAGGGCCCGTTCCCCGGCCAGGGTCCGCTGCGCCCTCCGCCTCTTCCTCTCCATCCCATTCTTCCCTTCACACCTCCATCCGATTTTTGTGCCTATACACACATCCAATTATGTGCATTAGCACACAAAAATATAAATATTGCTGAGACGAAGGGGACCGCGATGATGCCCAGAAGGGGGAGGCGCAGACGGGGAAGGAGGGGGCGCCTCCCCACGCCCATCTACATAGGCCATCAGCTGGTCACGAGGACCTTCATACCCCAGCCCGAGGGGGGCGAGCCGCCCATCCTCCTGGAGGCGGAGGAGCTTGAGGCGCTCCGCCTCGTGGACCTGGAGGATCTCTCCCAGGAGGAGGCCGGAGACCGGATGGGGGTCTCCCGGGGCACCGTCTGGAGGCTGCTCCACAGGGCGAGGAGGAAGGTCGTCCAGGCGCTGATCGAGGGCAGGCGCATCCAGCTCTCGGAGGAGCCCTAGAGCTCCGGCTCCTCCGCCTCCTCAAGGTGGCTCCAGCCCTCGATGCCCCTCAGCGCGTCGGTGGCGCCGGCCCTGAGGAAGGCGACGTCACTGTTTACGGCGCAGAACCTGAAGCCCCGGGCGATGGCATCGTTGATGTTGGTCGGCCCCGGCGCCGTGGTGCAGTGCATCCCCGGGGCGACGCCGTGCTCCTCCCCGGCCTCGACGATGCGGTCGAGGGCGGCGATGAAGTCGGGGTGGGTGTACTGGCGGTGGATGCCCATGTCCAGCGAGAGGTCGGAGGGGCCGACGAAGCAGGCGTCCACCCCCTCGACGCTGAATATCTCGTCGATGTTCTCGATCCCCCGCCGGGTCTCGATCATAACGACGACCAGCGTCTCCTCGTTCGCCGTCGCGAAGTAGTCGGGGTCCCGGAAGGCCGCGAGCCTGGGGCCGGCGCCCCGCTCGCCGACAGGCGGATATTTCATGAAGCGAACCGCATCTCTGGCCATCTCGGCCGTTTCTATTCTGGGCATGACGAGGCCGGTGGCGCCTGCGTCCAGGGCCTTCTTCGCCCAGATGAGGTCGACCCAGGGGATGCGGGCCATGGGCATGCAGCTCTCTCTATTGTAGAGCATCGCCTGGGCCATGAAGTGGTAGGTCTCGGGGCCGAAGGGGCCGTGCTCCATGTCGCAGACGAGCCAGTCGAAGCCGAGGTCGGCGAGGTACATCGCCACGTCGGGGTGGCCTATGCTGATCCAGGTGCCGATGCTCGGCTTCCCCGCCCTCAGCTTCCGCTTAACGAGGTTCCTCACAATATCAGCCTCAATGGGATTCGGAGCGCGGATTTAAGACGTTTATCTTTTGGACGGGGAAGCCGAACAGGGTTAAATGAGGGAAAACAGTATGATGTAGCGAGGAGGGATGGTTTTCTCGGTCTTCTCTCCGCGTTTCAGGAGGTTGAGGGAGTTCATCTTCTTCGCCGTGGGGGTGGCCATCTACCTCCTGGGGATGTCCGCTCTCTTCGGCCGGGTTCTGTGGGTCCTGCCCGTCATGCTCGGCCTCTACGTCGCCCTCTTCGCCGCCGTGATGATCTACGAGAGGCTGGGCTGGACGGGGATCGTCGTCGACGAGGGGCTGACGATGCTGAGCCGGAAGCTTGCGGAGCTGTTCGACGCACAGATGGAGGCGGAGAAGAAGGCCAGGGAGGACCTAGAGGCGCTCATCAACGAGGTGGACTACCTCCCCCTAAAGCTGCTGATGATCAAGGTCAAGCTGGACACCGAGAAGCACGAGGCGCTCCTCGGAACCATAAAGCGGTCCCTCTCCAGGGAGGTTGAGGTTCCCTCGCGGAGCGCCTACCAGGAACAGGTGGTCAGGGTGGAGGACGCCTTAAAGAGGCACATGGAGATGGAGGCAGAGATGATAAAATGGGTGGAGGAGGAGGTTGCCGCCACGAGGAGCCGCCTGCTGAGGGCGATCCTCGGCGCCGTTCTGGAGGAGGAGCACGCCCACCACGAGACCTTCCGCAGGGTCCTGGCGGGAACACCGCGAGCCGCGCCGTCGAACTAGGGCTTTTTAGCAGCCTCAGAAAGGTAATAGTACCAACTCGTATGCTCTCGTTCTCCACTCAACTCGATGCGCCTCGATCCAGGGCGGTGCCCCCCTTTATTTAGGGGTTTCCCGGCCGCGGGGCGTCGTGGTGGGCCTCGACCCAGCTGAACTTGCGTTGCAGCGTCTTCGGGTAGTAGTTCTTCCAGTCGTAGTTGACGCGCAGCCCCCAGCTGTAGTATATGCGGGGGTCGATGTAGCTCTTCAGCGATGTGCCGAGGTTGTAGTCGCGGGTCGCCTCCTGCGCCCTGATCTGGAGCCTCAGCTTCTCTATCGCTTCCCTGTCCCGCTGCCGCCTCCTCTCCAGCTGCTCCCTCAGCCTCTTCATCCGCTCGGCGTGTGAGGCCTTTAGCTTCTCTATCCGCTGCTTCATGGTCCTGATGGCCTTCCGCTTGGAGGCGACACGCTTCTCCAGGCTCCTGGCGGTCTTCCCCTGTTTTTTCCTCTCCTCCAGCTGTCGCCGGTATTCCTTTAGCCGGTCCCTGTGCTCCTGCAGCGTCTCCTCGTATTTCCGCAGCCTCTCCCTGAACTTCCTCTTCGCGTCCTCTGCCCGTTGTCTCAGTTTTGCCTCGTTCTCCTTCGCCTTGGCGATCCGCGCCTTCAGCCGTTCCTTCTTCCTCTGCAGGGACGTCTCCCAGGTCTTGGGTATAGTGCGCTTGTGGTTGCAGACCTTTGCGGCCTCAAGGTTGGCCATGGTCGCGGCGTACTTCTTCACGTAGTCTGGGTCGTCAGGGGCGACCTTCGTCCGCTCCAGCTTTGTCTCGACGGCTTCGGAGGCGTAGCATGTGCGGAAGACCTTCGCTGAGAGGCCGGTCATCACCTCGTCTAGGAACTCGCTGACCCGCTTGGAGTCCACGCCGTCGAACAGGGTCGACTCGGCGTTGGCGCTGAACTCCTTCAAGTTCCTGATGACCCGTTCGGGGAGCTTGGCCTTGATGTGGTGGTGGACGGAGTCCTTGCCGAGGAAATCGAAGGTGACGGTGCCGTCGCCGTTGAAGCGGAGGTGCTCGGGCCGGAGGGTTGAGGCGCCGACGGTGTCCGCCTCGTCATCGTCCTTCTCGTCGCCGACCCTGAACTTGAGCTTGTCGATGAGGTAGCAGACCGTCGCTGTCTTCCGCCGCTTCAGATCCTCGGCGTCGAGGTTCTCCCAGATGTGCCTCTGGATGCGCTCCAAGTTCCGGCGGAGCTCCTGCGCCTTATCGAACTTCTCGATGTCCCTCCTCTGCTTCAAGATGGAGGCGTCGGAGAGCCAGACATACTTCATCTTGCCGCTGAGCTTGTCTCGCCAGCGGGCGATCCACATGGCGTCGGGCTCCCAGACGATGGCCTTCCAGTTGCCAGGAGGCCTCGGCGCGTCCGGCGACAGGTTGAGTTCTATATCCTCGTGGCATGGGCCCTCCTTCCATTTCCCTCTCAAGGGGTGCATGCCGCGGCCCATGAAGATGGAGCTTGGCTCGACGGTGTAGTTGCCGATCTCCATCCGGATGCCGTCGACTAAGGCGTAGCCGTAGCGCTCCTTGTTT
>Ga0180300_10001252_pt1 | contig 11696 bp, 6 predicted proteins | sample GuaBasSediGuay15_FD_121798 | JGI IMG/M metagenome (GOLD analysis project Ga0180300, IMG submission 121798) | Subseafloor sediment microbial communities from Guaymas Basin, Gulf of California, Mexico - Guay15, Core 4569-2, 21-24 cm | ecosystem: Environmental > Aquatic > Marine > Hydrothermal... | reverse complement strand
GGCTTGGTGAAGGAGGGGGTGGACTTTTTGGCTGTAGCGAGGGTTGAAGAGGCTCTTGAGCTCCTGGAAGCCGGAATAAGAGCAAAGATTCTCATCTTTGGGAGTCTTTTTCAGGACGAAATGGAAGAGGCTTTTAGAGCTGGAGTGAGAATAAGTGTAACAGGCGTTGTTGATCTGGAAAAAGTAAAAAAATCGATTTTGTCAACCGGTAAGGCAGCTATTGTGCATGTTAATGTTGATACAGGTATGGGTAGAGTCGGTATCCCATATGCTGAAGCTATTGACTTTATCAGGAAACTTGCCAGTCTGGAGAATGTAAGGGTCGAAGGTGTCTATTCCCATTTTTCTACCTCTGATGAGAGAGATAAGTCCTACAGTTACTTGCAGCTTGAAAGATTTAAGAAGATATTTGAAGGTTTGAGGGGGGAGAAGATAAAAATCCCATTTATACATATGTCAAATAGCGGAGCTATTTTGGATATTCCTGAATCTTACTTTAATATGGTCAGGCCCGGAGTCTCGCTGTATGGATATCGTCCGAGTAGCAAGACCAGTGAATCTATTCCACTGAGGCAGGTTATGAGGTTTATTACTCATGTGTCGGCTGTTAGAAGAGTTCCAGAGGGAAGTTTTATTAGTTATGGGAGGAAATACAGGACGGAAAGGGAGACTTCCATAGTTGTGCTTCCAGTGGGTTATGCGGATGGTTATACTAGGGCGTTTACCAATAAAGGATATGTTGTGATAAAAGGAAAGGAATATCCGGTTGTAGGGACTGTGACTATGGATCAGATCATGGTTGATATTGGGGATGATGATATAAGAGAAGGCGATGAGGTATTACTCTGGGGAGATGACAGGAATAGCGGGAAATCGATAAGTCTTACAGAACTTGCTGAATTAATAGGAACTATTCCTTATGAGCTTTGTTGTGCAGTTTCAAAGCGGGTTCCAAGGATTTATAGATACCAGGGGGACAGATGAGCAGATTTTCGTATGTAATTTTTTACGGCGATTTCGATTATAGTCTGGAGAAATTTTCTGCAATGTGCAGGACAATAGAAGATAACGAACCTGCGGAAATTATTGTGATAGATCAAAATAAAAACGGTAGAGAGTTGCCCTATTCCTTTGATGTGGCGGTAAAATGGACTGGTAGTGGAGAGCATACACTTTCTCACGAAATTAACGAGGCTTTTCAGATTAGCAGTTGTGATTATGTGGTTATTATAGATAACCGCTATTGTCCTGTTTATTTAAAGAAGGGGTTTGGTGATATTCTAAGAATTGCCTTGAAGAAACATAAAGATCTGGGATTTTTGTACGGAGATTATGAGCTGATAGGGGAAGAGGGCATAAAAGAGGTAAGGTTGCTAAAGCATCATCCCGGCAGACTCAGAGATATGCAGGATTATGGGAAAGTTTACTTAGTGTCAAGAAAAGCCCTTGAGGAAACGGGTTATATTGATGAGGAAGTTAAGTATAAAGTCTTTTATGATTTGAGATTGAGGATATCAGAGAAGTACGAACTGGTACATATTTCGAACAAATACAGCGGGTCACTTTATTCGGTTGAATCACCTGCTGCTGGTCACAATGTATTTGCGTATCTTCTTGAGAATAAAGAAGTGCAAAAAGAGGCGGAATATGTATTAACCGAGCATTTAAAGAGGATTGGAGCTTATCTTCCTCCAGGCAGTTTTTACCGGGAGCGTCCTCCTGAAAGAAAAGATTGCCCTTATAAAGCTTCCATTATCATACCTGTTAACAATAGGCCCGATTTTATCAACGTTGCTCTAAGTAGTGCACTAAGTCAGACGGTGAAAGATATCGAAATCATAGTGGTCGTGAATGGAGGTGAGGGCGATCCAACTGCGGATGAGGTTAGAAAGTATCTTCCTGGAGGAGAAAAATTTGTAAAAGATGGGCCAGAAGTCAGACTTATAGTCACTGATGTAAATAATATTGGTTTTTGTTTGAATTTGGGGGTGGAGGAGGCTCGAAGTCCGTTTTATGTTCAGCTCGATTCAGATGATAGATTGAAACCTGATGCAGTTGAAAAAATTTTGAATATATTTGAAAGTGACAGAAAAATAGGAATTGTCATAGGTTCTTATGAGGTCTGGGAACAGGATAGTCAGACGAAAAAGATTCGGAGACTTATGGAAATACCTGTTGTAACGCATGACGAGTGGACGGAAGAGAATGGGAGGAATAACCTTTTAAGGATAAATGGTGCAGGTGCTCCCAGGGCAATTCCCATAGAGGTCATAAAGGAAATGGGGTATTTCAGCATCAATGATGAGCCTTACAGCAGGAACTACGGAGAAGATTATGAAATGGTTCTGAAAATTAGCGAAAGATACAGGGTAGGAAGAATTTATGAGCCAATTTATGAGGTTATAAGGCATGCTGGTAGTACCGACCACATGATTGATCAAGAGACTATAGATAGAAATGATGAGGCAAAGGATTACATGAGGCTGGAAGCAATAAAAAGAAGGAAGAGACTGAATAAGAGGAAGGAAACGGAAGGATGATCGGGGATACAGGGGAAGATTTCTTATTGATTGGAGTAGATGGTGGTGCTACAAAAGTGAGTGCCTGGGAAATCATTGTTAACGGAGAGAACAATTTTTATCTTGGAGAGAATAGTTGCAATGTGATGTATTCAGAGGTTCCAGGGTTTATAGTGGATTTTGCCCCTGTGGATATTAACAGGCAGTTGGGTGAGTATAACAGCGGTAAAATTGTTCTGACTGATGAGGAAAAAGCTCAGGGTCAAACTTTTATTGAGGGTTGTGCGAGGGCAATTGCCGGTCTTTGCGATAGGGTAGGAAGGAGAAGAGTTTTGATCGGGATAGGGATGCCGGGGCTTAAAACAGAGGATGGGAGAGGGATATGTGTTATGGCAAACGGACCTCGCATTCCATCTTATTGTGAATTACTTGAGAGAAAGCTGAGGGAGATGGGAATTGATCTGGTTTTTCCGATTTTTAGGCTTGGTAGTGATGCTTATTATTGTGGGCTGGGAGAGGAGTTTGCGAAAGATGGGAAATTTAGAAACTATACTGATGCTTACTATTTTGGAGGGGGTACTGGAATTGCTGATGCTGTAAAGCTTGGTGGCAATGTGATTGACCTGGCAGAGATAGGTGATTGGTTTGTGAAGGCCTGGGAACTGGGTGATGAAAAGGGTAACAGTCTGGAAAAATACGTTTCTGCCCGTGGAATACAGGTAGTGTATGGGGAGTTGACCGGCAAAAGCCTTGATAAGTTGACAAATGAGGGTATATTTGCTCCTCAGATAAGAAAAAGGGCCCTTGAAGGAGAGGCAGAGGCGAAAAAAGTCTTTGAGCTATTTACCCATTATCTTTCGAAGCTTATTTATGAACGTTTGGTGACTTTAAATAAGGGATGGAAGGATTTATTTCCGATAGTAAATAAATTCCGCAAGGCACCAAATAGCAAGCATGAGTATATTGGACGGAAATTTGAGGCTGTTATATTTGGTCAGAGAATAGGCAGTTTGCTTAAAGAGTCGGTTGGGGATGATGTAATCTGGAAGCCACTTATAGAGAATCTGGTTTCCTTACTGGAGGGCAGTCCATATCTTGATGAAGATGTAAAAAAATTCTATCTCAGCAATGGTTTTGTGAGTTCTAATTTTATTGTTATTTCCGAGCTGAGAGAAGCACCTGCTATAGGTGCTGGCGTTGATGTGTATTTGCATTACAAAGTGGGAGGGTAATATGTTGGAACCAGGGGTGATTCCTGACAAAGAGCCTATCATAAGAGTTGCTGTTGTAATGCCCGAAGATAATTTTAAGAAGATAGTGATAAATACTCCTAGTGTGGGAGGATATAGGATTTCGGATGAAGATGGGAATGTTTTTGAACTTGGTTATGATGAAAGATATGAATTTCACCTACATGGAGATTTGTTGAAATTTGTATCGAATAAAGGAGAAAAGGTTTCGAAAAAATGGATTGTGACTGGAGAAGATGCCAACAATGTCGGTACAAAGCGTGGTATTAAGGTAAAGAATGTGATAACAGGTAGGAATTTCCATTGGCGAAAATTGATGGATATGTATATACCCGGGACTTTAGAGTTCCACAACCTGAATGGAAAATTATTTGTGGTAAATGAAGTTCCGTTGGAGGTGTATCTTGTTTGTGTGGCTACTTCGGAGATGGGTGCAAAGTGTCCTAAATCTTTTTTGGAGGCTCAGACTGTCGTTGCTCGCTCGTGGTTGCTGGCTAATGTAGAGATGAAGCATCGTTCGCTGGGCGTGGACGTATGTAACGATGACTGCTGTCAGAGATATCAGGGGGCTACATTTTTGACAAAGGAGGCAATAGAAGCGGCTTCAAACACCTATGGAAAAGTTCTGATGTATGGAGATAAAATATGTGATGCGAGATATTCCAAGAGTTGTGGAGGGGTAACTGAGAGGATAGAAAATGTGTGGGGTGGTGAGCCGCTACCATATTCTATTTCGAAGCTTGATGCCCCAGCAAGCTATAATCATCCAAGCTATCCTCTCGACTCCGAGGATAAGGTAAGAAAATGGATAGATGACAAGCCGCCTACCTTTTGTAGCTCGTACTATATCCCGGAAAAAGAGTTAATAAAGTATCTTGGAGGGGTAGATGTTGAAGGGCGCTATTTCAGGTGGATTGTGAACTATACCCAGCAGCAACTGAATTCTTTGCTGAAAAGTAAATTGAATCTGAAGAGCAGATATATACTTGATCTTGTACCCCTTAGGAGAGGTGACTCAGGCAGGATTATTGATTTGAGGATAGATTATGTTGATCTTCGTGGGGAAAAGCAGTCTATGATTATAAAAAGTGAATATAAAATAAGAGATACCTTAAGTAAGAAGTTTTTGTATAGCTCAGCTTTCTATGTAAAAAAGGAACCTGAGGGGGATGTGCCTCGGGAATTCATTTTGAAGGGTGCTGGCTGGGGGCATGGTGTGGGGCTCTGTCAGATTGGGGCTCTCGGAATGTCTTTGAAAGGTTATACAGTCGAGGATATTCTTTATCATTACTATGTTGGGGCTGAGCTGAAGAAGATCTATTAGGCAAGGAAAGGAGATAGAATGAGTGTGCTGTCCAGGCGGAGTAAGGTGTCAGGCTGGCTGTGGGTACCTTCACTGTATTTTGCAGAAGGAATACCCTATGTTGTAGCTATGATTGTTTCGGTTGTGATGTATAAAAATCTCGGGGTATCGAATGCTGCAATAGCCTTTTGGACGAGTCTATTGTATCTTCCCTGGGTAATAAAACCGTTCTGGAGTCCTTTTGTTGACATTCTTTCCACGAAGAGAAGCTGGATTCTTGTTATGCAGCTTATCCTTGCAGTGGTTTTCTTCCTGATTGCGATATCGATTCCTCTTCCGATATATTTTTATTTAACCCTGTTTCTTTTGTGGATAGTTGCTTTCTCTTCTGCTACTCATGATATAGCTGCTGACGGCTTTTATATGCTTGGTCTTGATAAGCATGAACAGGCGTTTTTTGTAGGGATCAGGAGTACATTTTACCGAATAGCGATGATTACCGGTCAGGGCCTTATAGTTATGCTGGCAGGGTTAATTCAGAGCTATACGGGGTTGGCTCCCGTTGACTTTGAAGTTAGGGCTGTGCCGCCATCTGCTGTGGCTGATACTTCGCATGTGATTATCAAGGGAGAGATAAAAAGAGAGGGGGAGCCAGGCATAGTAGTATCTGCGGATAGAGGTTATATTAGAATTTCGGGTGGTTCTGAGGCTTGTAGTGACACTTTGAATGTGTATGTGTGTCTTTCTTCTCCTCCACGAGATAAGAAAGAGATAGTCGTTAATTTTGGGTTTGATGAAGGCAATAAGGATATTTATCTTGTTTCACAAGCCAGGTTTGAATTTGATAAGAGCAACTGGAATGTACCCCGAAAAGCACAAATTACTGTCAATCCACGCCTGAAAGAGGAAGCGGGCGCGGTATTTAAAGCGACAGCGGGAAATGTTCCGTTTAGTTGGACAGTTTCCTTTCTTGTACTTGCGGTAATGTTTTTGCTTTTTGCGTTGTATCATAGATTTATGTTACCGTATCCTTCTGAGGAGAGAAAGGGGAATATTAAAGAGATATTTTCAAGTTATGCGGACGTGTTTATTACCTTCTTCAAGAAGGAGAGAATATGGGCTGCTATGGCGTTTTTACTCTTTTACAGGTTTGCTGAATCTCAGCTTGTGAAGATAGCTTCACCGTTTCTCCTTGACGCAAGGGAAGTTGGAGGGCTCGGGTTGACTACAACGGAAGTTGGGTTTGTCTATGGTACTGTAGGCATAATAGCTTTGACGGTTGGAGGTATCTTAGGTGGTATTGTAGCTTCCGCGCATGGTCTAAAGAAGTGGATATGGTGGATGGCAATAGCCATAAATGTTCCCGATGGTGTGTATTTGTTTTTGTCTTATTATCTCCCCGATAATTTTCTTGTGGTGAATGCCTGTGTGGCAGTTGAGCAATTTGGGTATGGATTTGGGTTTACAGGATATATGCTTTACATGATTTATATTGCTCAGGGGAAGTATAAGACGGCTCATTTTGCGATTACCACGGGGTTTATGGCGCTAGGCATGATGTTACCGGGAATGATCAGTGGTAAAATAGAAGAACTTCTTGGATATCAGTACTTTTTCATTTATGTTCTTTTGTGCACGGCGGTAAGTTTTCTGGTTGTAGCTCTTGTGAAGATTGATCCAGAATTTGGTAAGAAGGTGGAAAAGGGAACTTAGTGAGGTCCTGAATGGGTTTTCAGTGGGTTGATTTTCTCATTCTTATTTCCTATCTCGTGGTTATAACTCTGATTGGAAGCCTGGCCGGGGGCAGGCAGAGAAATGTCCATGATTATTTTCTTGGGGGAGGGAAGGTACCGTGGTGGGCAGTTTCGTTTTCTATTGTGGCTGCGGAAACAAGCACTCTTACTTTTATCAGTATTCCTGGGCTGGCCTATATAGGGAATTTGAACTTTCTCCAGGTGAGTTTTGGATATCTATTGGGTCGAATTGTAGTAGCTTATATTTTTCTTCCCTCGTATAAGGCGGGGAAAATAGCGACAGCTTATGAATTTTTAGAGAATAGGTTCGGACAGAGGGCAAGGAAATTTGCCTCGGTTATTTTTTTACTCACCCGAATTGCTGCTGATGGAGTCAGGTTGTTTGCAACCGCTATTCCTCTGGCGATAATTTTTAAGGGTTTCTCTCTTTTCGCAGGGTTTAGCAACGTGCAGATTTATATTGTATCTATTCTGATTATTGCACTGGTAGCGTTGCTTTATACGTTTATAGGTGGGATTAAGGGTGTTATATGGGTTGATGTTATTCAGATGACCATATACATAGGAGGTGCACTCCTGGCACTGTTTATTTTGTTGTCGATTGTCCCTGGAGGGTTCAGGGCTGTGAGTAACTTTTCCGGGGGAGTTAATAAATTTTCGGTGGTTAATTTTAGCTTTAGGGGTGGTATCAAAGGATTTTTCTCGGAGCCGTATCATTTTCTGGGGAGTCTTCTGGGGGGGATGTTTCTTTCTATGGCTTCTCATGGGACGGATCAACTCATTGTTCAGCGTTTGTTGTCTACGAGGTCAATAAGGGATAGTCAGAAGGCTGTGATAACAAGTGGGGTTATAGTTAATTTTCAATTTGCTCTATTTCTCCTTGTTGGGCTGATGCTATTTGCTTTTTATAGAGGTGCGCAGATTGGTCAGGCAGGTATTCCCTTCACGAAGGCAGATGAAATTTTCCCTTACTTCATTGTATACAGCCTACCAGTAGGAGTGAAAGGACTGATCATAGCCGGTCTTTTCGCAGCGGCGATCTCGACACTTGCTGGTTCGATAAGTTCTCTCTCTTCGTCGGCTATTATGGATTTGTACAGAGGTAAGAGAGGGTATAAGCTTGATGAGAGGAAGGAGCTGGTTGTTTCCCGGGTTGCAACCTTTGTAAGCGCTGTAATTCTGATGTTTGTTGCTTTCGGGTTTATCAGAGTATTGCAATCGGTAGTTGAGATCGCTCTTGGTATTGCCTCTATAACCTATGGCGGATTGCTTGGGACATTTATTCTAGGAACACTTTTTAGAAGGGTAGATGAAAAGTCAGCTCTGGCTGGTTTTGTTTCTGGTATTGTCTGCATGGGATTGATAATTGTTGTGCCGTTCGTTTTTGGAAAACCTCCTCTGTTTCACTGGACATGGTATACTTTTATAGGTTGTTTTGTTACGGTTGTTGTTGGGAATCTGGCGGCTAATGTTAAGAGGCTTATATAAGATATTTTTTGTAATCATTTTAGTTTCCGGGTTGCTTTTTGAGGTGGGAAAGTACAGATACAGTAAGGTGTATATTCCCACCGGGAAGGAAGTCGGACCGGCTCTTGATTATTTTATTTCTTTTCGTGATACAGCTGTCGTGAGAGGGAAGGAGTGCTTTATTACAAATGACAAGGCACTTTCTTTTGATTTTGACAGGGTGGTTGGGATCTTTCGAAAGGTAGTGGAGAAGGGTGGCAATGTTCTAATTCTTTATGAAAAAGAAAATGACCTTTTAAAGAAATATATGAGCCTTCTGGTGCTCAAAGGAGTACACGGGAATTTTTTAAAATACAGCGATCTTGGAGTAAGTGAGCTTTTGAAATGTGATAGGGTGTATATCTTTTTACCGGGGATGGATTTTGCCTTTGGGGAGGACTTACAGGTTCTTGTAAAAGTTTTGAATGCCTGTTCTTTCAGGGGTAGTAGCCTGTGGGTAATCGATTTCCCCAATTTGTTTTCTGGTGAGAAGATAGCTGTTCCCTTTTGTCGTATTAAAGTTTTTGATTTTGAGTTGCCGTATATGTATGGGATGACCCTTGGTGAGCTGGCTCTGATGCTGAATGAAGTTTATCTTAAAAAACCGGTTGATCTGCGGGTTATTGCTGTGTCGAACTATAGCAGGAAGTTGTGGTATGATGAGCTTGGATTGAGGTGGTATTTGGATTATTATGATATTGCTACGATGAAGGATGCTTTAATGTGTGCTGCACGGGAAATTTTCCGCTGTTCTAATCTGGAAATTGATGAGAATTATGTTATCAAAGCAGAGTGGTTGAATAATAGGGAGTTTATAGAGAAGTTAAATCGACAAAGGATGAGAGGGGTTAAGTTCGAAAGAGTCAAGAGTCATGACATAGAAGGAGTTGGAATTTGTATTACTGATAGATCCGGTTTTAACCCTGTGCTGGTGTGTTGTCAAACTCTGTCTCTGGCGAGTAGGATGTATCCCCATAGGTTCAGGATGAAAAATGAGATTGGAAAGGAGGGAATGTTTGACTTTAATGTAAAGGTGTATGTCGAAAGTGGGCATGATTTTGATAAATTTGAGAAGCTTTTGTCGGGTAGATTAAATAGGTTCCTGTCTTTGAGGAGTAGATATCTTATATACAGGTAAGTTTTTGTTTGTGTAAATTGCATCTGGTTTATTATATTCAGCTTGTGGTTTGTTTATTTTCAATAAATTTAAAAGAGTAGGGGGGTAGTGAGGTGAAGTTAACAATTTCATTTCTTGTGTGTGTTTTTGTTTTTTCATTTGCTTTTGCCGGTGGGCTTGTGACTAACACCAACCAGAGTGCAGAGTTTATGAGGGTTATGAATAGAAATGCTACGATTTTTACTGATGCCGTTTATTTTAATCCTGCTGGTACTGCTTTTATGGAGGATGGTTTTCATTTTTATCTTAGCAATCAAACGATATTTCAGAAAAAGACGATTGAGAATAGTTATATGTATTTGAACGATGGTAAGTATGAGGGAGAAGTAAAAGCTCCTATTTTTCCTAATGTTTATGCAGTGATGAAGAAAAACAAAATAGCTCTTTCGCTTGGATTTGGACCTGTAGGAGGAGGCGGTAGCGCTGAGTTTAAGGAGGGGTTGCCATCTTTTGAGATAGGGTTTTCTGATCTTGTGCCTTCGCTGAACTCTCAGGGAGTTCAGGGATACAAGGTGGATTTGTATTTTAAAGGGAGTTCCATTTATTATGGTTTTCAATCTTCATTTGCATATAGGTTTAGTGAAAAGTTGTCGATTGCTTTTGGGGGGAGATATGTAAAAGCTATGAACAGGTATGAAGGATATATTAAAGATGTGGAGATAAATCCCGGTGGCAACTGGATGAAAGCGTCTGATTTTTTTGCAGGGGTTTCTCAGCAATATGCGGGTGCAGCAGCGGAGGCTTATCAAGCCTATCAGTATTATACAGCTGCAGGGATGGAGGATAGTGCCAGTTACTTCTATTCTTTATATGATTCCTATAGCAAGCTTGCAATTGAAATGACGTTTAAATCCAACCTGACATCTGACCAGAGGGCGGATGTGAAACAGACCGGAAGCGTATTTATTCCTATCATCGGGTTAAATTTGGCCTTTTCTCCAGATTTTCGGGTTAGCTTCAGATATGAAGGGCTTGGGAAGATGGTTGTTAAGAATGATACGAAAAAAGATATAATTGTTGGATATGATGAAGAAGGGAATCCGATAACCCAATTCCCGGATGGGGAAGAGATAGGATCTGATATTCCTTCCATGCTTTCTTTCGGTTTGTTTTATCAGGTGGCTCCCAGGATCAGAGTTCTTAGCGATTTAAACTACTTTTCCAATAAGAGCATTGATTGGGGTGGGAAAGAAAAATTTGTAAATAGCGAGTTTGAGGCTGGTCTGGGTATTGAGTATATTTTATCTCCAAAGGTGCTGGTCAGTTGCGGGTATTTATTTTCAAAAACGGGTGCCACTGATGATTATCAATCTGATATGTCTTATGGTTTGGATTCTCAGAGTTTAGGTTTTGGTGGAATTTTTGAACTTTTTCCGGGGCTAACAGCTTCTGTTGGTATATCGAAGACTTTTTATAAAGAGGATAGTAGAAGTTTTAGTCATGTTCTTGGAAATAAGCCGATTCCTGTTACAGAGAAGTATGATAAAGATACTTTTGTTATAGCTTTTGGGTTGAATTATAGCATCGGTAGATAGTTAAGAATAAAATAGGAAAAAGTGAATGTGAAAGAGCGTGTAACCAGATTGGGCGTATTGATAAGTTTAGTTGTTATGTGTGTTTATGGTTCTAATGAAAGGACGGGGTGGGGTTTTGGAGGAGTGCCTGCCATTAACTATAATGCTGATGATGGGTTTGGGTATGGAGTTGTGCTGAATTTCTTTTATTACAGTAGAGGGGGATACAGACCGTATTACTTTCAACTGAAGCCAATCATATTTTTTACTACCGGTGGGAAACAGGATCATTCTTTATTTTTTGATAGTCCGTATGTGCTTGGAAAAGGTTTGAGGATTAATTTCCTCGTCAAATATTTAAAAGAAAACTATTATCCATACTATGGTCCTGGAAATTCCAGTGAATTTTGCTCTGAGTATGTTGAGGTAGATAAAGATGGCAATCCACTTGATACATTACATGGCAGGCACTATTATAATTTTCAAACTGAGCAGATACGTACTATTTTGAATTTGCAGAAGAAGATCTATGAGGAAGGTGGGAGAAAGATTTTTGTTCTCGGTGGCTGTGGTCTTTTTAAGGCAAGGAACTCTTATTGTAAGAATAACGGTATAAAAACTTTACTGCAAAAAGATGTAGAAAATGGGGTGATAGACCCAGAAGATATAAAAG
>Ga0180300_10001250_pt1 | contig 11704 bp, 15 predicted proteins | sample GuaBasSediGuay15_FD_121798 | JGI IMG/M metagenome (GOLD analysis project Ga0180300, IMG submission 121798) | Subseafloor sediment microbial communities from Guaymas Basin, Gulf of California, Mexico - Guay15, Core 4569-2, 21-24 cm | ecosystem: Environmental > Aquatic > Marine > Hydrothermal... | reverse complement strand
TTTTTCCACCAGCCTGATAGCTGGGTATCGTTAAACTTTAATAGCTGACGTGCTGATAGCATTAGTAGGCATTAAGGAGGGCTCGTGGTCTAGCGGTTATGACGTCGCCCTTACAAGGCGGAGGTCGCCGGTTCAAATCCGGCCGAGCCCATTCTCCTCGGATGTCTCTTGCTTATTTTCAGGCTTATTCCTCAATAAGCTTGGTTAATTTTTCAATAGCTTTTTCCAACCTTGAAAGTCTTTCCTCAGTTTCATCTTTCCGTCCAACTACTTCCAAATTGTCCAACTCATTTTGTCCAATTTGCCCAACTCCTTCAGGAAGGATTAAAATCCCTCTACCTCCCTCCAGAAAAGCCTCATAGATGTTCACTTTTTCCCCTATCAAATCGCTAAAGTCTTTAGGGAGTCTAAGCTTTGGATAAACATACCCTTTTGTTGAATCCTTCCCAATCTTCACCTTTCCTACTTTCTTGAGTTTCATGTTTACACTTCTTTAGTCCAAAATATATAAAGTTTTTCGTCCAAATCACACATTGTGAGGGATTGTAAATTAAGATCACCAACCACCTTCATACTTTGTTAAATCAACATCGTAACAAAATCCTTCAGATTCAATAGCAACATCCTCTGGTTTTACTTCTTTTAGTCTGATACCTCTCCACACTTGAACTCTCTTGCCATGCAGCCTCGGCCTTTCAGCCCTCACCGGAACAAAACGTGGAAGTTCCTGAGCAAAGACGTTCTTCGCTTTTGGAGGATAACCTTTTTCAGAGTAAAATTGGGTATAGGCTGAATAAAGCTTGTCCTTCTCTTCATAAGCAGCTGGATCAATTTCAGGCATCTCTCTTACGAAGGCATAGACGTTATTCGATCGAGCCATCCACTCCTGCATCGCCTTTTCGACTTTGTCGGTCTTAGTTACCCCAACTTCCTCGATTCTAGTTAAGTTGTAGAGGACCTTATTTAGAAGGCCGGAAAGTTCTTTTCCGATTGTTAAATCATCCAATAAGTTGGGATTTGGTGGAAACTTGTTTGGGAATTCTACAATTACCCACCTCCTCCAGAATGCATAGGTGGTATCGTTGACTTCAGGAAGTTCGTTGGCCGAGAAGATCAATCGAGCATGGTTTTTGATGAAGAAGGGATCTTTGAACTTTCTCTCGACGAGAAAGCGATCACCGCCAGTTATCACCTTGAACTTTCCGTAGTTCTTGATCGGGTACTTAGGGATGTCAGCATAGATGTTTGCAAGCTTTCCCCCTGAATCGAGGTAGTATTTGGCATCAATAACCACTTTACCCTCTGGAGCAACATAAGTAAAAGAATCTTGGATATCTGTTAAGCTGATCCAAATTTCCGGTTCTCCAAGTAAATCAAATATTGAAGCTGAGGTGGGAGTTACCATTAAGAGCATTAAGGAAACCGAGAAAAACGGGATTAGCTTCCTGATCATCTCCTCCACCTCATGAGCTTCAAGAATCCAACAAAGGAGGCAAACAATCCCAACCCAATCAATCCCTCAGCATTCTGATAGATGAGGTTGATTCCTCTATCCAATCATAAGTGTCATAATTCCCTCCTAAGCCTCCAGTTCCTCCTGAAGGCGTAGATGTGGGAGTAGGTGAGGCCGTAGGGGTAGGGGTGGGGGTAGAAGTAGGAATAACATGGATTAGGGTAACAGTAACGGTTTCTTGTTCAGTTCCAACGGTTACGGAATCGTGAACGGAATAGTATCCATCCTTTGAAACTGAGTACTCGTAGGTTGAATTAGGATCAACCTCTATAACAGCAGTTCCATAGTTGTTGGAGCTGAACGTCGTTAATAATCGAGTTATCCGTAACATCGATAAAGTAGAAGCTCACGGTTGCGTTATTGCTCTCTTCTCCCCCTCTTCCGGGAACTCCACAATATTCAAAGTTTAAAGTCTCGATCAGTTCATCAGTATCCGGATTTCTGAGCTCAACGCTTTTAATTGCGTTAAACGTGTAGTATTCAAAGGGTTCTGGTGAATTTACGCTTGTATAAACGTTGTTTGAGTAATCAGTTATTACAAAGTTGTACGTTTCCCCTGAAAAGTTCCAAGCTTCGAACTTGTAAAGTTCCCCTACTTAGTATACCTGAGTTAGTTGATAATAAACATCTTCTGCAAGTTCTGCATTAGTAACCAAAAACCTCAATCTCTGAACTACTGGATTCCCTTGAGCTCGATAATGGAAGATCTCGAAGAAACCCCGTTTCCCATACATCCTCCTGAGCTTTTGCATAGAAACCGATATCGTACTCCTCCAAAGTGTTCCCTTCAACGGTAAAAGCTGAACCATCGTAGATGTTGGGAACAAATTTTGAGAATGTATGACCTTCAACTTCTGGAGCATTGAAGTAAACCCTTATCTCCTGATCGTATTGGATCTGATTCCAATCGATATCAGAATCCCAAAAGTAAACCCTACGTATCCCTTCCATATATCAGTTAAAAGCTTGTAGTTTCTCTTTACCTCATAAGAAGCATTTCCTAGGATGTTATCGTTTACATCCTTCAATGTTGCAGTTCCCGAGAAGTTATAAAGTGTTAATCCCGTGTAGGCAACTTTGAAGATGTAAATTTTGTTAGAGTAAAGAGCTATTGCTCTTATTGGCTGTCCTTTGTATTTAAAAGCCATGTACGAAAGGTAATCGTTCTTTTGGGCTGGATCAGAAGTCGAAAAGTCGATTCCTGAATCTACACGATTGTATGAAGTGTAACCAGTCCACCAGTTAGTGGTATCTTTGCAGATTTCAGCATTAACTATTAGAGGTAAAACGAGGATCATTAAAATAACCAAAAATAAACGTTTCATGGTCTCAACTCCTTGGATGCTTTACTTTGTGAGGTTTTCCAGCAATCACAACCCGCTTATGTGGAGGTTTTCCCATCTTCGAGCGATTATGAATCCAATTGTAGGCTAGCCATTTCTGATAACTCTCCTTGCTCTTGAAGTGGAGGGTATTGGATCTTTTCTTAGCTCTCCCACTTTTGGGATTAAAGAGTCTGAAATGAGGTTTAATCGCCTGACGACGATTAGATGGATTACTATTCCCAAAATTAGAGGAGAATAAAATTCAATCTTGATGTCAGGCATTATTACATTCCTTAAAATAATGTAAAAGGCAACAAATATTATGCCGAAGATTAAATGCCCTCTTAAAGGATTAACGTAAGGTCTCGAATCTTTCATTAAGTTTCTGTCTTGTTAGACTGAATCACTTATCCGGTTCTGCTTTTAAGTCCGATAGTATTTTATTTTCCTCTTTTATAGGAACCCTTTCAAAAAGACTCTGAACTCTTTTATAGCTCTGATCGTATCCTCCGGCAAGTATTTTCCATATAATTTGTAGGATCCTCTCTCTGCATAAATCTTGGGCCACGTGATATCTGCCAGTGAGTTCGGCAGCCTTGCTAAGGACTTTTATAGCTGCCAGCACAACGTCTTTGCCTACACCTCTCCCTCGAAATAGGAAATGATTGGTTTTCAGGAACTACGAGTTCGCCTTCCTTGTACCTGATTTTCTCTCCTTCTGGTGGGGTTACCTTTTCGTAATTCATTTTATCACCTACTCGAACTTCCTTTTTTCTTTTTTAAGAGGGGCAACACTAATTCTTTTTAACTCATTTCTTCTTAAAAGAGCGAAACCTTTAAGTTGCTGTATAGAATACGCGGGATCAACCCCTTTTGGGCAGACTTCACTGCATTCACCTGCAAAATGACATCTCCAAATCCCGTGAGGTGAATCTATTATATCTAACCTTTTCTTCTTATCCTTGTCCCTCGTGTCCATTATGTAGCGATAGCACTGGGCAAGAGCGTGAGGACCAAGATAGAGTTTATCCGTTCCAGTTACGGGGCAAGAACTATAACAAAGCCCGCAGTTGATACAACTGGCGACCATAATAAATCTCTCTAATTCTTCAGGCGTCTGGAGGTATTCACTATCGAACTTTTCTTGTTCTCTCCAGATATAAGGCCTGATCGATGAGTGTTTCGCAAACATTGCTTCAAAATCTACCACTAAGTCTTTTATTACTGGAAAATTGTGGAGGGGTTTGAGCTCGATTATTTTTCCAACTTCTTCAATCTTTGTCTGACAGGCTAGATTCTCCTTTCCATTGATGATCATTCCACAACTCCCACAAAGTCCTGCCTGACAGGCATAGCGGAAAGAAAGGGAGTGATCAAGATTCTCTTTAATATACAGTAGTGCGTCCAGAATTGTCATATTTTTGCGAAATGGAACGGCATATTCTTGATTGTATCTTCTCTTCTCCTCTGGATCATAACGAAGAATTCTAAATTTAAGATTCATTTTCTTCACCTCAAGAAAGCAAGTAAAATTGTCCTAAAACCGGATAAAATAATAATTCCTCCAGCAATAATAGCAAATAGAGTCACAAATAATTCCCATTTCTTTCCCTGTTTTATTTCTATAAGAATACTTCTAAACCCTACAAAGGTGTGAGAAGTTACAGCGATCATCAAAATTCCAAGTATTGATAACCAGAAAATTTGTTTGTATCTTGTTAGTACATTCTGGTATTCTAGGGCCTCATTGAGATTTTTAACTCCCAGAAACGTTAAGCTTGCAAAATGCAAAGCTCCAAATACTAAGACAAATAAACCACTTAAATACTGTATTAGCACAAAGGTCGATTCCCTCAAAACCTCACCCCCAGAGAAACTATAAAGAGATGATAAAAGGCATATAGGGCAAGGATGAATGTCAGAAGAATTACAAACCACCCCATTTTTCTTTGGATTCCAGTGAGACTGAAGGAAACTATAGGATATCCCTGTCTTCTCATTTTTCCTATAAGTAGACCCTGTTCAGCGAAGATAAGCCTAATTCCATTTAATGCATGGAACACGCTTAGAAAAGCCACTATAAGGAGACCCGTGTGGGCGAAGGGATTTTTTAAAAATTCCATGAGACTCTTCCAATCCTCTTCTCCATTTAAGATTGTACTTGTCTCAAAAATGTGAAGGATGAAGTATAAACCTACAACCACTCCAGATAACCTGTGGAGAATGAAAAGTAGTTTTTCAAAATTTTTTCCCTTAATTTCCCACCATCCCCTAATTCCTCTAGAATTTTCGTATACCATATCACCCACCACTTAGTATTTCCTTTCTACTGGGGGCCATTTTGTAATTCTTACGGGCAGATAATCAATTTTAATCCCCTCTCTGGTTTTGTAAACTAGAATATGTTTGAGCCAGCTTTTATCATCTCTATTTGGATAATCTACTCTATAATGTGCGCCTCTGCTCTCTTTCCTTTTAATGGCAGACATAATTATTACTTCAGATATATCTAGCATGTTTTCAAGTTCCAAAGCATTAACAAGAGCTGTATTGAATATTTTACTAGTATCCCCAATATGTATGTTTTTGAAATCTGTTTTGAGATTTTTAACAGTTTTTAAGGCCTCTTTAAGTCCGATCTCATTTCTTAAAACTCCAACTTCTCTATCCATTGTCTCCCATAAACTCTTTCTGATCCGATAAAGATCTTTATCTCCTTTTTCACCGATTTTTGATATTCTTTGCTCATCTTCGAGTAATTTTTGCTTCAAAATAGCAACATTAGACTCACTGGATCTATCTAGGTGCTTTGCCACCTCTTTACCCACAATAGCACCGTAAACAACGCATTCAGTTAATGCATTAGTTCCAAGTCTGTTTGCGCCGTGTATGCTGACACACGCAGCCTCACCGGCAACCCATAACCCATTGAAGGCTGCTCCGTTTATATCAACATGAATACCTCCCATTGTATAATGACATGATGGTCTTACAGGAATAGGATCTTCTACTGGATCAAGTCCTATCAATTTCATCGTGGTTTCTCTTACATTTGATAGTCTCTCATTTATTACTTCTTCACCTAAATGCCTGATATCTAGCAAAACATGTTTTATTCCATCTCTTTCAAACCCTTTTCCTTCGAGAATCTCCCTCATTATGCCTCTTGACACTATATCTCTTGGAGCTAATTCTGCCCTTTCGGGGGCATACTTTTTCATAAATCTCTCTCCCTTTGAATTGATTAAATAGCCTCCTTCACCTCTCGCCGCCTCAGTAATCAGAACTCCTCTGGGAACCAAGCCTGTTGGATGGAACTGCATGAATTCCATGTCTTTCAATGGTAACCCAGATCTAAACGCAATAGCTAGGCCGTCCCCTGTATTTGCATCCTCGTTTGTGGTAGTAAGGTAAACTCTTCCCGCACCTCCGGTTGCAATGACTACCGCTTTTGACTTTATAGCGGTAACCTCTCCATTTTTAATGTCCAAAACTGTTGCCCCATGAATTTTTTCCCTATCTAATACAATTGAAGTTACGAAATGGTCATTTAAAAAATCAATAAATTCTTCGTACTTTAGAAGAGTGTCGTAAAGTGTCTGAACAATAAAGTGACCTGTCCGATCCCCAACAAAAACTGCTCTTGGAAAGCTATGACCCCCCATCCTCTGAGCATTTTTCAAACTACCGTCTTCTTTCCTTTCCCACGGAACCCCCCAGTGTTCCAACCTCAAAATCTCTTTTGGTGCTAAATTCGTAAATCTCTCTATCGCGTCCTGATCGCCAAGAAAGTCTCCACCCTTTACGGTATCCCATGCGTGGAGTTCAGGATTATCTCCCTCCCAAAGAGCTCCTGAAATCCCACCACCGGCAACAACAGAGTGCGACCTTACAGGATGTGACTTTGTGATTATTGCAACATTTACCTTTTTAACTTCAAGAATTCCAATTGCACACCTAAGACCGGCCATTCCCCCTCCAATAATTACCACATCATATTCTAACATGTCCATAAGTGTGCTCCATTATTTGATGGCGTTCTAAAAATATTTCGGACGTATTCTTTTTATTTCTACTAATACTTTAATTTTCTTTGGTTTTTTATCTTTCTTAGAGTAATACAATCAAAAGTATTTTATATTCAATTTATTCCATGATTTAGCATGAGAAAAGGGGATTTTAAAGCATATCGCGTGGTGCTGGTGGCGGCAATTCTAATGGCTGTTTTTTTGATTGGATGTGCCCAGCCTACCACACAACCGACACCAACTCCAGTTAAGACTGAAACTCCGACTGCAACCCCAACCACTGCACCTACTGAAACAATTAAAAAGCTAACAATTGTTTCGGGAAGTACTGGGGGCTCAACATATGCAAGCACGGCAGCGATAATCTCCGCTATTGGAGCAGGAGGGGTGGATATATATATAATAAATCAAGCCGGTGGTGGAAGTGCTGCTAACCTCCCGCTACTCTTACAGGGCAAAGTTGATATGGCAGCTGGCAGCGATATAGATGCACGTGATCTCTGGAAAGCTGGAAATCATCAGTTAAGAGCAGTCTTTGTGTCCAATATATTCCCAGGTCAGCTTGTTGTCCGAGCAGATTCGGATATTAAATCATGGAGTGATGTTTCAGGTAAGCCAATAAGCATAGGGAGCCCTAAGTTTGTGGCAAATAAGATGTTTAGAGACATCATGGGTGTTTTGGATGTCCACCCAAGCAAAATAGTGGAATTGGGGCATCGTGATTCCATGGAGCAGCTCGTAACCGGTGCGATTGATGCTTACTTCTTTGTTGGATTTCCCAATCCAACAGTGCAGGAATTCTGTATAAGGTACGATCTAAAACTCGTTCCTCCTTCAGCCGATGAGGTTAAAATAATTAGAGAGAAGCTACCGTATTCCATGTATACTGTTGATGCTTCTGGAGAAAAGATTTACAAGGGAGTCGACGTAAAATATGAAGGTCCGGCAGCTTATCAGATAATATGGGCCACACAAGATGTTCCTGAAGAAACTGTCTACCAGATGGTCAAAGCTTATTGGGAGAATACCAAGGTAGCGAAAAGATTGTACGTGCAGCACAAGTACTTCAAACCTGAACTTATATTTAAATCAGCTCCGGTACCTTTGCATGCAGGTGTAGTAAAATACTATGTTGAAAAGGGCATACAAGTTCCAGAAGAGCTAATACCACCAGAATACAAGAAATAGAAATAAAAATGGCCAACAGAATATGAAAAGCTTTTTATTTTTTAAATTTTTATTCATCGAGGTGGCTAAGTGCTTCAGGAAGAATTGCCGCTTAGAGTATGGGAAGTTAAGATTATTAAAGCAATTTCGATAATATTTGCAATATTTATTCTATTCGTCATATCCGGGGAGGGATTGAAGTATTTTCGATTAGAATATATTCTCTCTGTAGGGGTTGCATTTATATATCTATTAGGTTTCCTCTTTTTCCCTGTTGGTGACCATGAAAAAACTAGAAATCTTATGTTTGATTGGTTTCTTGGAATTCTAGGATTTGGAATTGCAGTTTATGCTTTGATTCCATCGTACTATATTCATGAAACTCCCCGTTTTATTCTTCAAATTCCTATTTATGAGGTGGTATTTGGAGTACTGTCTATCATTCTACTTTTAGAGTTAGTAAGAAGGACTGCCGGGAAGATACTTACGGTTATTTTAGTACTGTTCTTAGTATATGCTTTTTTGGGAGATAGGCTTCCGATGGTATGGGTTCACGAACCACTGGACTTCCAATGGTTCATTTCTTTCATGTATCTTGGAAATATATATTACGGGGCAACTGAGGGCATTTTTGGAAGATTAACTGTTTTAGTCATAACAATAATCTCGGGGTTTCTCATATTTGCAGGTGTTATGATGGCGGTAGGATTAGGAAAGTTCATCATCGATGTTTTCCAATCCCTTACAGGATGGATGAGTGGTGGACCAGCAAAAGTCTCTATTTGGGCAAGCGCCCTTTTTGGAATGATAACGGGCAGTCCTGTGGCAGAAGTGATGGCTGTAGGAAGCGTAACGATTCCAGCAATGATAAGCGTTGGTTTTCAACGCCATATAGCAGCAGCAATTGAAGCTGCAGCCGGTTGCGGTGGAGAGCTCATGCCACCGATAATGGGTGCTGGTGCCTTTATTATGTCAGAACTCATAGGAGTGCCTTATATCAAAATAGCCTTGGCAGCAGTCTTGCCCGCTATACTTTACTTTTTTACAAAATTCACAGCAATTCATTATTATGCAAAGGCTAATGGGCTAGTGGGTTTGCCAAGGGATCAGCTCCCAAAACTAAGGGAGGTACTTAAGGATAGATGGTTACTATTGATCCCTCTCGTAGTTCTTCTAATCTTGCTCCCCACTCTTCCTTCCGTCATGTGGGCAGCATTTTGGAGTGTGATCACCGCATTAATTGTTCCTAACCTCCGAAAAACAACAAGAGTAGATAAAACAATTCTAATTGATAATATCGTTGACTCGGTAAAAAGCCTCGTGACAATTGGTGCAATAATCATAGCTGCGGATATAGCTGCAACTGTGATGGCTATAACCGGGCTAAGCGTATCTATCTCCAATTTAATGATTGCATTAGCGGGCGGCAATAATCTAATTGCCCTAATTATAGCAATGGTTGGTGCACTTCTTCTAGGCATGTTGGTTCCAGCAACTGCTGCCTATATTTTTGCGGCTGTAACATTTGCAAACCCCTTGATATCATTAGGGTTCGACCCCTTACCCACACACTTATTTCTCTTCTACTTCGCGATAATGGGGCCAATTACCCCTCCGGTTGCTCTTGCAACCTTTGCGGCATGTGGAATTGCCAAAGCTGATTTCTGGAAAGCAGGAGTATGGGGGGTCGTTTTCGCTTTAACAGGATTTATAGCCCCATTTGTATTTATATATGACTCCTCACTGTTATTAATCGGTAACCCCTTAAGCACAATTTTAAGATTCGTTTGCGTTGCAGTAGGGAGTACAACGTTGGCTAGCGTCATTTTCGGTTACTTTTACAAGAAACTTACTATTGTCGAAAGGTTTATTCTTCTTGCGGCGTCTGCACTCCTGCTCTACCCAGATAATTCCTACTTATTAAATACGATAGGAGGCATCATGCTGGGGTTAGTTTTTATTGTCTATAGAATTCACATAAAACGGTACAAAGAAGCGAAGGAGGAGATATGAAAATGGCTTTAATTGGAGTACCATGTGTTATAATGAGAGGTGGAACCAGCAAGGGTATATTTTTCAAACGAGAGAATTTACCAGAAGATAACAGAGAACGTGACAAAATTATCCTCAAAATTTTTGGTAGCGGAGACCCTATTCAAATTGATGGTTTAGGAGGAGCATACACGGTTACCAGTAAGACTATGATTGTGTGGAAAAGTAAAAAGCGTGGTATAGATGTAGAATATTTATTTGGCCAAGTTGGAATAGAAAAGTATGAGATAGACTATTCCGGAAACTGTGGAAATCTAACTTCTGCTGTGGCACCTTTTGCTATTGATGAAGGATTGGTTGAAGTTCAGGAGCCATGTACACGAGTTAGAATGTATAACGTTAACACAGATAAACGAGTAGATGCCATTGTTCCGGTCGAAAATGGCGCCACAAAGTATGAAGGAAACTACTACATAGATGGTGTACCTAACCCAGGAGCCAGAATTGATGTAATTTGGCACGATCCAAGTGGATCTATGACGGGAAAATTATTACCGACGGGAAATCCAAAAGATTTTATAAATATTAACGATAAGATTGTCGAAATTTCGATAGTTGATGCTGCAAATCCAGCAGTATTTGTTAAAGCTGAAGAACTCGGACTAAGGGGTGACGAACATCCCTCAGAAATTCCCGCTCAAAAAATGCAGATAATAGAAAAAATCAGATCAACGGCCGCTAAATTTATAGGATTGGTGGAGACTGAGGATGACGCTACAATTAAATCCCCACACTTCCCCTTTATTGCATTAGTTAGTTCACCTAAAACATATAAAACCACAAAAGAGAGGATTATCGATAAATCAGATTACACTATACTGGCTAGGCTCTTCTCTCTTCAAAAAATGCATCACGCATATCCGGTTACAGGGGCGATATGCACTGCAATAGCCTCAAAGATACCTGGAACAGTAGTAAATGATGTTGCAGTTGAAAGTGAAGAAAAGGTGATTATCGGACACCCGAAAGGTATACTCGAAGTTGGAGTGAAAGCTAAAGAAAAAGAGAAACATGTATACATAGAATCTGTAACGATCAGTAGGACTGCTAGGAGACTGATGGCTGGGATTGCATACTATCTTGAACCTTAGTTTATGTACGACGTGTTAGTAGTATTATCTATACCACTTTTTTTTAGTCTCCACCAAATTTGTATAAGGAAGGGAAGTGATAGATTAGATGTGTTTTCTGGAACCCTAATCAGCATTCTAGTACCAACAATTCTATTTGGTGTGCTTACAATACTAATGGATGAAACTAAATTAAGTTTCGATTTTTTGGTTTTAATGGCGATTGCGGGTATTTTTAATTTTCTAATTGCTAGAACAGCATTTTACACAGCTATCTATCGAATAGGAGTCAATTTGACTGCTCCTTTATCTGCAACGAGAATATATTTTGCTATTGTACTAGGTGTCTTAATAGGTGAATATTTATCAATTAAATTAATTTTAATGACTTTTTTAATTTTTACAGGAATTTTCCTCCTATCCAAACCGTCTAAGATAAAAGCTGATTTAATCGGGATCTTTTTAGCCATTTTTGCAGGTCTTTTTTCTGCTCTCTCTTCTTTCTTTGTAAAATTAGGTATGGCCATCTACCCTGAACCTGTTTTAGGA
>Ga0180300_10001249_pt1 | contig 11705 bp, 11 predicted proteins | sample GuaBasSediGuay15_FD_121798 | JGI IMG/M metagenome (GOLD analysis project Ga0180300, IMG submission 121798) | Subseafloor sediment microbial communities from Guaymas Basin, Gulf of California, Mexico - Guay15, Core 4569-2, 21-24 cm | ecosystem: Environmental > Aquatic > Marine > Hydrothermal... | reverse complement strand
GGCTTTATCGAGGGAACGGTTCCGTAGGGAGGCAAGTTAAGGCCACCTCCCCCCCTTCCAGCGTTTCCAGTGCTCTCCTTCCCGACAAGCTTCGCCCAGTAATTGTCGTAGATGAAGCTTGAGAGCACCCCCTTCTCTATTATAGGAGTTCTCTGACACGGAACCCCTTCTAAGTCTGCTTTTGCGGAGTAAAGCCCTCCTGGCAGGATTCCATCATCGTAAATGCTCAGCATTTCTGAGGCCACTTTCTGGCCGAGCTTGTTCTTGTAGGCGCTCTTCCCCCTGTACACGTTGTCTCCCTTTATTGCTTCGACGAATGTGTATGTAAGAATGTCTTGGAGCGCAAATGGGTCCAGGAGAACCTTGAAGGTCCCAGCCTCCGCAGGTCCCACCTGGGTTGACTTTACTGCAAGGCTCCCTGCTTCCCTCCCTATCCACTCTGGGTCTATCTCGTACTTCCTCTTTGCTATGAACTCGTAACATATTGGAGATACTTGGGTCTCAGTCCTGGCCATTGCAGCCATGTAGGTGGCTATAGCCGTCCCCCTGTCATACACCTCAACTCCATGGCTGTTTGCACATGCAAGCTCCAAGACTTGGATCTGGGTTCCCCCAAAAGCAGGCAGAACGTTTGGCCCTACCCCGAAAGCTGCTTCGATTGCCCTTTGGGATAGCTCTACAGCTGTGTCAGAGGTAAGCTCCTCAATCCTCTTGTCGTAAGTCTCAGGCACAGAAGGATATGCTTTTGGAGAAGGCAGGGACTTCCAATTTTCGTCTCTTGGGCTTGACTTCGCTGCCTTAAGGGCTCTCATTGCCATTTCTTTTGCGCTTTCCTCAGTAAGCACGTTTGTGAAAGCAAACCCTATGCTCCCATTTAGGATGACCCTTACAGCTATCCCAACATCTGTTATGTCGTTACAGCTCTTTATCTGGCCTCTTTCCACTTCAGAACCTATCGTCCTGCCTCCATAAACTAGAGCCTCGGCTTCCGAGACACCTAACCTGACAGCTTCCTCAACGGCCTTCTTACAAAGGTCCAAATGCTCTGATCCCAAATCAATACCCCCCTATCGTTATCTCCTTGACCCTTAGATGGGGTCCTCCCGATGAAACGAAGGCTGACTGTCCCTTCCCGCACCTCCCGCACTCAAGGCCAAAGTCCTTCCCGCAGGCATCCACCATCATAAGGGTTTCAAGCGTGTTTCCGGATATGCCGAGGTTTCTAATGGGCTCTCCAACCTCTCCATTCACTATCTCAAATGCACTTTGAACTCCTACCGTGAAGGTCCCGTCTAGGTTTGCTTGTCCTCCTCTAAACGCCTCAAGGTAGTAGCCGAACTTTATGCCCTCTAGGAGCTCCTCGAAACTGTAGTCCCCCCTCTCAAAGCAGGTATTCCTCATCCTGATTATCGGAGGAACCCGGAAGTCTTGAGCCCTCGCATTTCCAGTTGGCTCGACTCCCATCTTGGCTGCAGTCTCCCTGTCATGCATAAGCCCAACAAGGACTCCCTTCTCAATCAGCACGGTCTTTTGGCCAGGGACTCCCTCGTCATCGTACTTTATGTATCCAAATCCCTCCTCCATGAGGGCATCATCGTATATGGTGACGGCTTCGCTTGCTATCTTCTGTCCAAGCTTCCCCATTATGATGCTTCCAGCAAGCGTGAGGTCTGCCTCGCAAAGGTGGCCTAAGGCCTCGTGGGCAAGGACTCCAACTATGTCGGTCCCTATTATAGCTGGAAACCTACCTCCTTTCGGAGTCTTTGCCTCGAGCTGCTGGACTACCCTCTTACAAACCCTGTTAGCTATCTTTTCTGGAGGTTCTAGGTCAAAAAGCTCGTATCCATGGGTCCCGAGTTCATCCCTGGCGCTTGCCATGATCCCGTCTCCCTCACCCGTAACCCAGCAGTAGTTCCAAACGTAGTCCTTCCTCTGCTCTATGTAAGTGCCCTCCGTGGTAGCAAGAGTCTCCAAGGTTGAGATGTCTGCGTACCTAATCGTAACGCTCTTTATCCTAGGATCGTAAGCAAAGGAGAGCTTGTCTATTTCTAGCAAGTTAGAAAGCTTCTCCGAAATGTCAACCTTTGTTGGATCCTTTTTTGCAAGGGATCCAACTCTGTCCTCAACTGCTTTAACTTCTGCAAGCTTTACAGGCTCTTTTATATTCTTACTTGATGCCCTCGCCATCTTAAATGCGGATTCCGCTGCCTTCTTCAGGTTCTCCCTCTGCAAGGAGTTTGAGACCGAGAAGCCCCAAGCACCGTTTACAAGGACCCTTATGCCAGCGCCTGCCTCCATAGCGGAGGTTACAGCCTCAACCAACCCATCTCTTGTAGTTATAAGGGTCTTATTCGTCTTTTCTACCCTTATTTCCCCATATTCGGCTCCCATATCCGTAAGGAAGCTTAAAACCGGGAAAAGAACGTCTTTCATCCCATCTCCTCCTTTTTCCTTCGGTCCACCTTTTTAGCTCAATTCAATCTAAATAAGATGACTCACAAAATGAGCCCATCAAAAGCGGAACAAGTTCGCCTCGAAGGGCTTGGAAGCAACTGATCTTGCCCTTAATCTTCGGATATCGGCTACCTGAAGAGGTCCTCCTCTATCGGTCTTATCAAGTCCTTTGCGCCTCCATCTCCTTTGGGATAGTCGTAGCCTCGAATTATAACGACAGGTATCCCTTCAGCCTTTCCTTTGGCCAGCTCTGCAGCTGAAGCTAACTCGTCTGCCACCGCCATCCTCGTTACCCTAAGTGTGTAACCGAACATGTCGACCTCTCCCCTGTAATCCCTGAAGGGATTCATTCCAGCAATCCCAATGGCGAAGTCAACGTGTCCAAGTCTCCAAGGTCTCCCCCAAGTGTCCGTAATTATAACAGCAGGACTCTTTCCCGTAAGCTCCTTTATCCTTTTCCTTATCTCCCTAGCAGACTTATCAGGGTCCTCAGGAAGGAGGGTGACGATGTCCTCCCCCTCCACGTTCGACCTGTCCACCCCAGCGTTCGCGCAGACGAAGCCGTGCTTTGTCTCCATAATTAGGTGCCCGTCCTTCATCCTTATGATCCGTCCAGTTTCCCTTAGGACAACCTCAACAAGCCTTGGATCCTTATGCATCGTCTCTGCCACGTGCTCAGCGAACTCAGATGGAACCACGTCCTTCAGAGCTATGACTCTTCCCTCTGCCTTCGACACTATCTTCTGCGTTATGATTATGACGTCCTCATCCCTTATCTCGATGCCCTGCTCCTCAGCTGCCCTAACTATGATCTCGCCAAGGTCATCTCCTGGCTTTATCAGCGGAATTCCTTTCAATCCGATGATGCAAATCATCCCAAATCGAATTAATCCGTTTTTATTAAATTTAGATCTGGGGCGTTCCGACAACCAAGCCTAACAGAGAGTCGCTTTTTTCATTCTCAACTTCTTCGTCGTGGAATCAATGCAAAAGACTTTCCCCCTTTCGTTTCGTGATCATTACTGCCTTTATTTCAGGAAGACCTCAAATCATGCTGCACGCCTATTGAGCAAAGCTATGCCAAGAACTTTAACGCAAAAGACCTAGCTCAGTGATTAGATATCCTTTGCGGGCGTCTCTTAATCGATTCCACATATGTAATACATTTTTGTATATACAAAATTCATAATATATATCGGTACGAATAAAAGCGTGATACCCATGAGCAGCGTCACCATAAGCGTCAGGATCCCAAAGGAGCTTAAGGAAAAGATAGACAAACACGGGATAAAGGTCAGTGATGTCGTTAGAAGAGCTCTTGAGGATGAGGTTAAGAGAAGGGAGCTAGAAGAGGCTGCCAAAGCTGCTGAGGAGCTTAGTAAGCTATTCTCCAAGATACCGGAGCAGGAGATAATCCGTCTCATTAAGGAGTACAGGGGGTCAAGGTAAGTGTACCTGCTAGATTCAAGCGCAATAGCAATAATCCTTAGGAGGCTTGGAAAGAGAGCAGTAAATTACCTTAAAGACGTTTACACATTAGACTTGGCCCGCTACGAACTGGGAAACGTTGTTTGGAAGGAACACACCATAACCTCAATGAGCTTGGACGAGACCATAAACAAAGCTGGGTACATAGCTAAGCTACTAAAGATGATGGAAATTAAGGGAATACAGTCGGATGAAGACTTTAAAGAGATCATGAGGCTCGCTTTAAAACTCAAGCTGACGTTTTACGATGCATCCTATCTGCATATAGCCAGAAAGGATGGTCTAACCTTAGTAACTGAAGATAGGGAACTTATGGAGAAATCGAAGGAATCAGGCATCAAAGCCGTTGCGGTAAACGATTACATCAAAGAGTAGTACGAGAGCCATTTGCTCAGCTCAAATTAGGAGGTCATGGAGGATGATAGGATGTTTACGGGCTGGCAAAGAGGAGAATTGAAGGGAAAAGAGGAAATAAGGAGCAACTCTCCAAGTAGAAAACAAAAAAGAGCGGTAAACAGGGTTGAGATTAAGGTAAGACAACAGAAATAGAGATAGAAGTAAAAACAAAAATGAAAGTTCAGAGAAGGACCCTGCTCGACATTATGTCGAAGTCCTCATCTGTCAGCTCGAACTCGTATTTCAGCTTTGCGTCAAGTACAGCGTCCGTAAATCCTTCTGAGGCATCTATCTCTACGCCCAGCATCCTGGAGAGCCTCAACAGTATGGCGCTCTCGATCACCATGGCCCCATCTCCGAACATGAGTTGGAGTGCGTCGTGCAACAAACTTGGATCCTCTATAAGATCTCTGTAAGATACGCCAAGAATTTCGGTCATTGAATCCAGTATCTCCTCATAGACTCCATTTCTGAATATGGTCTGGAATGCTTCCTCTATAGCTCTAGCGAAGAGCTTACTGAAGTCCTTGGTGAGGGACAGTTGGTACACATTCATTGACCAATCAGTCGATTTAATCAATCGATTATATTTATATTTTTCGTGGAACAAGCTGGAACAGAATGGAAAATCGTTTTGGAACGATAATAATACATCTAAACGCTCATAATTGCTCTAGTACTCTTCTAATTCGTCTTTTGGATTTCCAATATCAACGTACCTTCAAGCTCACACAAAGATGGAAGAAAAGTACTACAGTCGAAGCCAAGGAACACCTCTGAGTTGATCCTGTTCGTTCGCTGCCAAAATTTTCAAAACTTTTTCCATTACTTCCTCAATTTACTGGGCCAAAAACGTAAAGTTCTATGCTTATCACTAAACAATTGATGTTTCTAGCCGTTCCAATTCGATCATGAAACGAGGACCTATTTGTCCAGTCCGCTGGTCAAACGGTTTACTACCACTCAGGGGATTATAAATACTGTAAGGCCCCTGCATAGTTCATCGGAGTCACGGTAAGGGCAAACCTTGTCAAGTTATCCCAGAACTCGTCAAGCACCTTTTCTGCATCCTCTGGCGGAGAAGTTTCGTCCCTCTTTCCAACAGGGAACACTGTCCTGTGGATAAACCTTAGATACCCCTTCCTATCATCTACCCTGATTATGTGCCCTTTGTACCTGAAGAAATAGGCGAACAGTCCGTGCCTGGATTGAAATGTCTTTATTATTGGATATCCAAAGACACGGATCATCTTATACAATAGTCCTGCTTACTGTCTTTCTATAATCGCTTTTCTCCTCAATTTGAAACTCAACTTAATAACCTGAACTCGCTTATTTACCATGAATTGGAGGTGTTTTATTGGTTTTCGGGAAGCAATCTTTCCCGGAAACTGATTGGTTCTCAAGCTTTTTGCAGAAGAAGTTCTTGGGTTTCTTAGGTGATCTGCTTCCAAAATATCCGCCACGCCTATTTTGTGTGGAAGAGAAGCTTTTTGATCATTGTCGCGTAAAGTACGCCTCCGTCTGTCCTAACATAGAACTACGCCCACTAGTTGGCAGGATCTCAACGAGAATGAAAGAATTGGGCTTGAGAGTCTGGATCAAAGCTTTGCACAAGAAGTTGATGTTTGTATGTGCTGAAGAAAATTGGTGTTCGGACATCCTCGTTTTTTTGGGAGAAGGATGGGAAGGTCGGGATATTTGGGATAACGAACATAAAATCGGAGTTCAAGGATCACGCCATAAGATATGGGATATTATTCTTCGGGCTTTTGTATTCCATAGTTCTTCTTGGAATTTTCCTTTGGTTCAGAGAGGATTTACCCTATGCCGTAGGTGAGTTCGTCTTAATTTCTATCATAATTATCGGTTTTGCACTCTTCCTGAGTATCTTCATTGACGACCCGATAAATTACCATAGGTGCGTAAAACACAGCGAGAAAGTAATTCCCATAGTTAAAGATGCCGTTGAGAGGATGTGCTCATGTGAGTTCGAGCTTAAGAGAAGGTTTTCGTTTAAGTTTCCAGCGATTTCGCACTATGACGTTAATCATCTCAAAAAACACCTCGGAATAGATGAAAAAGGAGATGAGGGGGGATTAGAATCCTTTCTTTCCCGTTATAACTGGCTTAGATAAGTACATCCTCTCCGGGAACCCTTGGAAACACCTGAACGTCTTTGATGTGTTTGGCTCCTACCAGAAACCTCAGAAACCTCTCAACTCCAAGGCCAGCTCCGGCGCTAGGCTTCAGCAACCCACGCTTTGCTATCTCAAGGAAGTCCCTATAGCTCTCTGGGGAAAGGCCGTCCTCTTTTATCCTCCTCAAGATCCTATCGTACTCCCACTCCCTCTCACCTCCAGATAGCCCCTCCCCGAAGCCCTCTGGGTATATCAAATCGTAGTTCCTGAAGTGACCTGGTCTCTCGGGATCTTCCCTATCGTAGAACTCCCTGTCGTGGTCTATCACCCAGAACGGATCATCGTGCTCCCTAGAAGCTGGCAGCTCCCATTCCTTCCCATACCTTTCCTCCATCTCGTGTGTTGTGTAGACTTTGAATGGTTTTTCAGGGATTCTCAGCTCCCTTCCAAATGATTCTAAGTCCTCCTTCCTCTCAGCTCTCACTGCCTTAATGGTCTCTATAACCAAATCCTCAACTAAGGACATTATCTGCTTCATCGTTCCGTATGCAACTTCGAAGTCCATCTGAGTGAATTCAAATAGGTGCTTTCCAGTTGAACGCTTCTTCTCGTTCTCAAGCCTAACGTTCGGGGACATTATGTAGATCTTATCCGCTCCGGTTAGCAGTGCAAGCTGCTTGTGAAGCAGCATGCTTTGCGTCAGGACAAGCTCCTGGTCATAGTACCTTATCTTTGGAATTGCGACAACCCCGCTTCCTGGATCTGGGGCCAGAGGATCGGTGAATTTAGAGGTTATAACGGGCATTAGCTGAAGAAACCCTCTAGATACCATGAAATCGTGTATTGCCTTAAGCATAGTGGTCTGGATCCTGATTAGCGGTAAGAGAAGGTCTGACCTCATCCTCTCTATGACGTCCGTCACGTGAACCTTTGCTTTCATCATCTATTGGAAGTCAGACGTTCTCCTTATAGGATTTCACCAAGAAATCTTGGGATTTTTACAAAATAGTACATGTATCAGGGTCCATTTTTGAGTTTTTTACAACAGAAGAGTACAGCCCAAGTTTACCCTAATCAAATCTGTAAGGGTTGTATAGTGGCAATACTAGAAACCACCTCCTTCCTAGAAGAGTCCTTTATTGCCACGACCTTTCCATTCCAGCTAAACCTTTAATCCACTTTCACCCCGAATTTGAACAACAACAAGCTTGAAAACAGGACGACAAGCCCTATTACGAAGTTGCCGTAAAGTCCGAAGGATTCGGCTAGGTAAGCTGCCAAGATCGGTGAAAAGGATCCTAAGAGGTTTCCTGAGAGGAAAAACAGGGAATAGCTCAAACCCCTGCGCTCAGCTGAGGAGAGCTTGGCGATCAAGGCTGAGTTTGCTGGCATTCCAGCTATGTTGAAGAACCCATACGCAAGGTAAAAGGCAACGAAGATCAGAGAATGGGGGACGAGCACTGCCAAGCTGAAGAATGTGTAGGCAGTTGCGTAAGCTGTCAATATCCACCTCTTCTCGCCGAATTTAGCTGCCAGAAATCCGCCAAGAGGAGTGGCGAAGATCCCCATCAGAGGAACTGATCCTATCACTATCGCGGCTAGGTTCTCACTTAGCTTAAGGGCGTCTACGAGGTAAATCGACATGAAAGTGCTTATCAGCCCCTGACCGAGCCACCTTATTCCTATAAATGCTAGGAAGATGATTAAACTCAAAGAGAGAAGGCGTGCTCCCTCTTTGACTCCCGATTCCTTCTCTTCAACTCTCTCTTCAGTTGATCTTTCCCTCAAATACTCCTCCTTAAGGAGGATAACCGAAATTATCCCCAGAACGATAGGTATCAACCAGAAGAGATAGACTTGTCTCCATCCGAAGGCCAGAGTTCCCATCAATATGCCAACGCTTATGGGACCTATGGACATGCCCAGGGTGCCTCCAACCGCGTGGATCCCCATTGCCTTTGGGATATCCTCAGGAGGGAAGAGCTTGCTGTTAAGGCTGTAAGAAGGGGGATGATAGATTGTTGAGTTGAGAGATATGAGGCTTACTGCCACTATAATCATTGCTGCGCTGTTTGCCTGGCTTGCAAGCGCGACTGCCGTTGCCAAGACGCTCATGCTCATGAGCATCATCTTCTTAGCCCCTATCTTGTCCGATAGGAGGCCCACTGGGATGGAAAGCAATGTTGAAAGGAGGGATGGTAAAGAGGCTATGACCCCCATCTGCTTTAATGTTAGGTTGAGTTCCTCGGGTTTTCTCCAAATTGGGAAAAGGACAGAGTGAATCCTCTGGGTGCAGTGGGTCAAGAAGTGTGTTAGGACGAGTACAAACATGCTAAGGCTTAGGATCGAAGTCCCCTTTTGCGCCTTTTCGCCCATTATCATTCCTTCTGGGTGGTTGTTACAAAAAGAAAAAGTGATCCATATTTCGCGTCCTCAGTGGTCTATTTCAGCAGGAGAGAATAAATCGTTATTCTCATGGAAAAACATTTTTTGGAATAACAGCTGGGAGCTTATGCTTTTTGGCTAATGCACGGGAGAGATCATCACATCAATTTTATCCAAGCCCATCGCCTCCTGGCTATGTGAAAGCCCAGACGATGATACATCCTAATGGCATCCCGTAGAATGATCCCGGTGTCGACAACGGCTTTAACAAGGCCATGCCTTTGCATCTCTTTTAACAGATGATAGAAAAGGGTTGTGCCAATCCCCTTCCTCCGATGTTCAGGGAGAACTCCAGGAATGCCGATCCTACCGTCCTTGAAGAACTCCATTGCACCCACCGTTTCTCCTCTGTACTCGGCCACTAGAGTAACCTTGGCCCGGGAATTGTGCAACCAAGAAAGGACTTCTTTGGCCGAAGGTTTTGGTCCATAAACCCAAGGAGAACATTCACCAAAAATTCTAATCAAGGCATCAAGGTCCTCTTCACGGGGTGTTCTGACCTTGACATCAGGGTTTAACCTGACGTCCTTCAAGGGTTTACTCAAATCTAGCTCAGCATAGATGCTATCAAATGCGAAGGGCTCTTGCTGGGAATAATCCTCATAGTAAAAGATTTCTTCATGTCTGAACCCCAGGCTTGACAACAAAGCCGAGGCAGCTTCATTGTCATCATAAGCGTAGGCTGTGGCTATTTCAACACCCCGATCTTTGAAGTACTCCAAGGTGGTACGCAAGAGAGCCTTACCAACTCCCCTTCCCCTGTATCTCGGCACAACTGCTATCTTGCTTTGGCCCATGTCCCGGTCTGTAAGCTCATAGAGGAGATGGAGGAATTTACGCCTACCCCGAATTTCCTCGACTCGACAGTGAATGTATCCTGCTGGGACACCGTTTAAGTAGGCCAGCCAAATGGTATTGCTGGGTTTCTGGCTCCAATCAAGCACTTCTTGAGGCATAACTTTGCGATATGCGTATGCCTCGCCTAGTTTTCTGGCCCATTCGTCGAAGCTAGCGTTGTGGATCTGAGCTACTAACATCTCTTGACCAGGACGGAAGGGCTCGACATAGATCTCAGCCATTTAAACCCCCTTTTGACTAATAGGCTTATTATCTAGTCTAGTTAATGAACAAAATGGACCTTATTCTTTCATGAACAATCCCAGCTCATCAACTATACTCCTAATCAAAGCTTCAACAACGAGCTTCCCCTTTTCAACAGAAGCGAGAGTGGCATCGCCAAATACACCAGATGGGGAGTAAGCTCCAGCATCCAGCTTGTTAGGATCCCTCGTTAGGCCATGTCCTCCCCTTGGATGGTATTCCTTAACAGCTTTGCTCATGTCGACAACCTCTGGCCTTATGTAAAGCATCATCGATGTTTCAATCTCATCTGCATGGGTTCCACCTTCCTGCTCTGAGATCTCCTCCTCGACCTCGCTGCAAGCCCTCAATATGTCGGTATACCTCATCTCTATTCCCAGCGCCCTTAGCTCCTCAGCAGCCAGCTTAAGTCCCTTAATCGTGGAAACTCCTGTGTTTAGCACGTAGAACTTCTTTACTCCATATCGGCTCATGGATATGCAGATGTCCTTCAACATCTCCTTGAAGGTCTCGAGCTTAAGGGACACAGATCCGGGATACTCGAGAAATGAGGGGTAGTAGCCGTATTGGATCGTAGGCATAAGAACGACGGGTACTTCGGCAGCTACCCTCTCAGCCAAGTACTCGGCAAGGATCCAATCCGTGTTAAGGGGCATGTGGGGACCGTGCTCCTTCGTCCTGGCCCCCAGAGGAATAAGAACGACGTCATACTCCTTGAGAACCTCCTCAGCCTCAACCCAAGTTAAATTCTCTATTTTGACGCTTTTTCCCCTTCTATCTGGCATATCCCATGACCTCAGTAACGTTGCACAGCTCAACAATTTATTATTGTGGATCAGAAAAAACTATTGTAGTAAATAGGTGAAAAAGCACAGCTATTTCAACGCTTGCAAAGCTTTCAGGATTCTAATTTAAAAGAGCGTTTTATCTCAATACCTTGGATGAGGAAAACCTCTAAAACCCTTCTAGCCACTGTCTTTATTATCATTTCGCTTATAGGATTCTTGACAGGCATTAAAATGCTTGGAGAAAAGGAGGAGGGCACGGTTACAGTTCCTCCGCCTTCTAGGCTACCTGAACCTACCCTTACTCCCACAGTTACACCTACACCCAAACCCCCTGAGCCGGCATTAGAGGTAAACCCGTACGATTCTATGATTTCAGAGGCAAACACGTCTTTCCCTGATCTTCTTGAGGACAACCAAAATTTGGTCGAAGAAATAGCAAGGGAAATGTCCTCCCAGCCGTATAGATCAACTTACGTGCCATGCAGAATAGTAGAGTGGCTTCATCCAGAGGTGCATGGAGTCGCAGTCGTGGACAATGAGGTTCCAAGAAACATTAGCGAGGTAATTGATGGCTTTATCTCCCTCCTTGATGTTCTAAGGCGAGTCGATCCAGAACTTAACGAAGGCTTGGAGTATAGCGAGAGAATCGAGAGAATTAAGGTCTTATGCATGGCATTCCTCTACAGGAATTTTAGTGCTTCCTGGATTGAGGATAACTACAAATTCATAAAGAAGGCCATGAACTTAGCTGGAAACTACACAGGACTTGTTGAGTGGAATCCACAAAAGGCTGATGTCCTAATCGCACTTTGCGAAGATATACCAGAGAGCCTTATGAAAGGAAAGGAGATCTTCATCCTAGCTGCTGCAGATACCTTACCATCCTTCTTTT
>Ga0180300_10001248_pt1 | contig 11709 bp, 12 predicted proteins | sample GuaBasSediGuay15_FD_121798 | JGI IMG/M metagenome (GOLD analysis project Ga0180300, IMG submission 121798) | Subseafloor sediment microbial communities from Guaymas Basin, Gulf of California, Mexico - Guay15, Core 4569-2, 21-24 cm | ecosystem: Environmental > Aquatic > Marine > Hydrothermal... | reverse complement strand
TCTACTATCCCTTACCCAAGTTTCCGAGCGTCTCGGTGACGGGTGTCCGCTGTGAGCTGAGGTGCAAGCACTGCGGCGGCCACTACCTCAGGGGGATGCAGAGCGTCGAGACGCCGTCGAAGCTGAAGGAGTTCTGCTCCAGGCTGGAGGAGGAGGGGGGCACGGGCGTCCTGGTCAGCGGGGGCTCCGACGTCCACGGGAGGGTGCGCCTCGACAGGTTCTACGACGCGCTCAGGTGGGTGAAGGAGAACACCGGGCTCATCGTCAACGTCCACACGGGGCTGCTGGACGCCGGGCAGGCGGAGGAGCTCGCCTCGACGGGCATCGACGTCGCGTCCGTCGACGTCGTGGGGAGCGACGAGACCATAAGGAGGGTTTACGGGCTGAAGGCGACTGCGGAGGACTACGGGGAGACCCTGAACGCGCTCAGGGAGGCCCGCGTCCCCCACGTCGTCCCCCACATCTGCGTCGGCCTGGACTTCGGGGAGATACGCGGCGAGGCAGCCGCCCTGGAGATGGTTCAGAGGTTCAACCCTGAGGTCGTCGTGCTCCTAGGGCTGATACCCACGCCGGGCACGCCGATGGAGGTCGTCGAGCCCCCGTCAGCGGAGGATATGGCGAGAGCGGTGGCAGCGGCGCGGCTCATGTGCCCCGAGGCCGGCGTCGCCATAGGCTGCATGCACCCCCGCGCAGGCAAGAGACGGATGGAGGAGCTGGCAGTAAAGGCCGGCGCCGACAGGATCGTCCTACCCTCCAGATCGACGGTGGAGCGGGCCAAGGGGTTGGGGTTCACGGTAAGGCATCTGGACGGATGCTGTGCGATACCCCGGAGCCTAGAACACCGCGCGTTAAGAGATGACTGATGGCTTCCACTATGGGCGCGTGAAGTTGCCGGCGATCTTCGCTGGCGGGGTGCTAGAGTTCCCGCCCCGCAACTTCGCTGAAAACCTCATCTCTTGAAGACCCATTCCCGGGAGCGGTACTTCTCCCTGAACTTCCGCATCAGCTCCTCCTCGTAGGCGGTTAGCTCCCCGGGCTCGAGGCTGATGTCGAGGGTCTCCTCGAAGCCCTTTATGAGGGCGCCGCGCACCTCATCGAAGGAGACGTCTCGCCCGAGCTCCCGGTGGATGTTCGTGACCCGCTCCTCGACGGCCTTGATCATCTTGTCGCTGATCTTCGTTTCGGACACCTTCAGCACGGTGAACATTTTCCTCACGTCGAGGTCCACGAGGACGGTGCCGTGCTGGAGTACGGCGCCGTACCGCCGGGTCTGGGCGTTGCCCGATATCTTCCTAGCTCCCACGACGATGTCGTTCACGGGCTTGAACTCCGCGTCCAGCCCCAGCGCCCTCAGACCGTTGATGACGCATCCGCATATCAGCCGATACGAGGCGAGGATGTCCCTGGGGATCTTCGGGTCGTCGTCGGGGGCGACCAGGCTGTAGGTGATCTCCCCCTCGTAGTCATGGAAGACGGCCCCCCCGCCGGTTATGCGGCGGATCACATCGACGCCGAGGCGCCGGCACGCCTCCAGGTCCACCTCGTCCCTCACGCTCTGGAAGTACCCGACGGAGACGGCGGAGGGGTTCCACCGATAGAGCCTGACGGTGTTCATCTCCCCCCGCCTCCTCGCGTACGCCAGGGCTTCGTCTATCGCCATCTGGGTGTAGGCGTCCTCGATCCTCATATCGATCAGGCGCCACGTCTCACTCATTCATCCTCAACCCCATTCTCATAGCCTCTCGATGCGCCTCCTCCCGAGTCAGCCGCCTAGGGTAGTTGTACAGGGGCCCTGACGGACGCTCGTTATAGTAGGGGCGGTTACAGCCGGGACAGCCGCTGGTCCGGAACGCCTCTCCGCTCCTCAGGACGCGCTGGATCGTCTCCTCGTCGGCGCCAAAGCTCCTCAGCCGCCCCTCCTCGTTGAACGCCATCTCCTCGAAACGCGCGAGCCCCTCCGTGATGAGGTGCCTCGCCAGCTGGACGCGCCTGTAGGCGTCCAGAGGCGGCTGGGGGCGGCCGGCGAGCATCGTGCCCGGTATGGGCGTGAACGCGAACAGAACGGTCCGGATGCCTATATCCATCAGTCGTTGGATGAGCTCGACGGCATCCCTCTCGGTCTCGCCCAGGCCGACGATGAGGTTGGACATCACCCTGCCGGCCCCGAAGACATCGACCGCCGACCTCAACGCCTTGAGGTGCCCTTCCCAGATGTAGGGCCCCCTCGCCAGCCGCCCCTTCACCCGGTCGAAGAGCTCCGGCGTCGCCGCGTCCAGCGGGATGCTGATCCGGTCGAGGCCGGCATCCCTCAGCATCTCCAACTCGCCCCTTTCCAGGGGGGGTGCATCGAGGGACACCGGGAGCTCCGTGGCCTCCTTGATGGCGCTCAGTATAGAGAGGATGTCGTCGAGGAAGCCGGGATAGTTGATGGTCTGGATGCAGATCCTCGAAAATGCGCCCTCGGCTCGCAGCCTCAGCCCCTCAAGCACCTTCCCCGTTGGAAAGACGGGCCAGAGAACTCTCGACAGGAGGGACTTTCTCGAAGAGCTCCCGCGGGCTTGGGGGCAGAACGCGCAGTTCGCGATGCAGCTGCCTTCAGTGTACGTCATCAGGTAGGCCGTCGTCGGTTTGACATCGAGCCAGCACCTGTCCAGCCCCAGCAGCGCGGCGGTGCCGATACTGACTCGGATCTTCTCTGGGATCATTCTAGCTCCTGCGAGGCGTCGTTCTAAAAGATGGACTCCTTCGGATTTAAATAACTTTAATCGGGTCAGCCGCCCACGTAACTTGGATCATAGGTGATCTTCAAATTAGCCGAAAGATTTGGCTCCGCCCTACCTTCGCGCGGACTTTAAAGCCCTCTTGGAAGACTTAAAATTGTGGACTCCGTCTATAGGAGGGAGGAGCGTCAGCATGAGCAGCGGCATGTGGGCGGAGAAGTACAGGCCCCAGAGCCTCGACGAGATGGTGAACCAGACCGAGATCGTCTCCCGGCTGAAGCGGTTCGTCCAGGAGAGGAACCTGCCCCACCTCCTCTTCGTGGGGCCCGCGGGCGTCGGTAAGACCACCAGCATCCTCGCCCTCGCCCGGGATCTCTACGGTCCGGGGTATCGGAACTTCATCATGGAGCTGAACGCGAGCGACGAGCGGGGCATCGACATCATCAGGGAGAAGGTGAAGTTCTTCGCCCGCACCGCCGCCATCGCCAGCGAGGTCTCCTTCAAGATCCTCATCATGGACGAGGCTGACAGCCTCACCACCGCCGCCCAGCACGCCCTCCGGCGGACGATGGAGATGTACACGAGGACCTGCCGCTTCTGCCTCATCGGCAACTACTCTGAGAACATCATCGAGCCCATCCAGAGCCGGTGCAGCATCTTCCGGTTCAGCCCCCTGAGCGAGGAGGACATCAAATCGTGGATCAGGACCATCGCCTCCAAGGAGAACGTGCGCCTGCTGGAGGAGGGCGTGGAGGCCATCTACCAGGCGTCGAAGGGGGACATGAGGAAGGCGATAAACCTCCTCCAGGCGGCGGCGGCCACCCGGGGCGGGGAGGTCGACGACGTCGTCGTCTACAGCGTCCTCGGCCGCGTCAGCCCCAAGCGGGTGAGGGAGATGATCGACCTCGGCCTGAGGGGCGACTTCATCGAGGCCCGGGAGGTGCTGAGGAGCCTCCTCGTCGACGAGGGCTTGGCCGCGGAGGACATCCTGAGGATGATCTACGCCGAGGTGCTGAGGCTGAACATCCCCGAGCGGTGGAAGGTCCGGCTCTCCGACGCCATCGGCGAGGTCGACTACCGGCTCACCCAGGGCTCAAGGCCCGAGATCCAGCTGAGCGCCCTGCTGGCCAAGCTCGTCCTCGCAGGGGAAGAGATGGGCAGATGACCGACGGCAGCCAGCCCTGGACCAGCAGGTTCACCCCCCGAACCCTGAAGGACCTGGCGGGGAACAAGAGGGCCGTCGGCAGGCTCCTCAGCTGGGTCCGGTCGTGGGAGCGGGGCGTGCCCGAGCGGCGCGCCGCCTTTCTCTTCGGCCCGCCCGGCGTCGGCAAGACCTCCAGCGTCGTGGCCGTGGCGAACGACCTCGGCTTCGACCTTCTGGAGGTGAACGCGAGCGACTACCGCACCGGGAAGCGCCTGGACGCCCTCATCGGGAGGGCGGCGATGCAGAGCCGGACGGTCCTGGGCAGGCGCCGCATGATCCTCATCGACGAGCTTGAAGGGGTCAGCGGCAGGCAGGATCAGGGGGGCATCAGCGCCGTCGCCCGCATCGTAAAGGGGACCCGGAGCCCCGTCGTCCTGGTGGCCACCAGCGCCTCCGAGGGCTGGGAGGAGAAGTTCAGGCCCCTCAGGCAGGTCTCCCTCCTCATAGAGTTCAGCCCCGTCCCCTTTGCCGACGTCCTCCGAAGGCTCAAGACGGTCGCGCGAGAGGTCGGCGTCGACGTCGACGAGGCGGTTCTGGAGTTCATCGCCGAGCGTTCGAGGGGGGACCTGAGGTCCGCCATCAACGACCTGGAGTCGGTCGCCCGGGGCAGGGATCGGGTCGCCTTCAGCGACGTGGAGTGGCTGGGGGAGCGGGACAGGCAGGAGTACACCCCCGAAGCCCTCCTCAAGATGTTCTCGGCGAAGACCCTGCGCGACGCGAGGCGGGTCCTGGCCTCCGCCTACATCAAATACGACGACCTCTTCGACTGGATCTACGAGAACCTCCCCCTCGTCCTCGACGACCCCCGGGACCTCGCCGAGGGGCTGGACGCCCTGGCCCGGGCGGACATCCACCAGAACCGGGCGAGGAGCACCCAGGCCTACCGGCTCCTGAAGTACATGTTCAACGGGATGACGGGGGGCGTCGCCCTGGCCCGCCGCCGCTCGGAAGGCGCCGGCGCCATAAAACAGATCCGATCCAAGCTTAGGAGGCTCGGCTTCCCGCCGAGCACCTTCACCGTCAGCGAGACGCCCGACGGCGTCGTCGTCAAGCCCGTCCGCTACCTGGGGAGGGATTGGGGGCGGGTGAACGCGGAGCTCAGGGGTCTCGGCGGCAGGTGGGCGCGGGACGAGGGGCGCTGGGTCATCCCCTACTTCCGGCCCCCGCAGCTCCTCTGGCGCTACCGGAGGACCTGGCATGGCCGGCGGCTACGGAAGAGCGTGGCGGCGCGCCTCGCCGAGAAGTGCCACATCTCCACGCAGGAGGCTGTGGGGGAGGTGATTCCCCTCCTCAAGATCATCTTCCAGGGCGACAGGGGGATGGCGAGGGAGATCGCCGGATGGCTCGAGCTGGAGGAGAAGGAGGCGGAGTGGCTGAGGTCCTGAGGCCGCCCCATAAGAAGCCCTCAGAGGAGCCGGGCAGCTACTGTTATATATCATTAAGAGTAGCAACTACAAGCGTATGTTGAGCTGGCTCAAGACGAAGGGCGGCCCTCCGTGCCCAAAATGCGGGGAGGGACGGTTGAGAGCTTCCGGGGAGCTGGAGTGGAGGGAGGAGAAGAGCTTCGACGCGTTTCTAGGGTTCCGTGAATACGAGTGCGACAGATGTGGCCGGAGATTCAGGGCGCATGTGGTCACCCTCCACGAGGAGGGGTAGCTCTCCGAGGTTTCGGAGTCCGTCCTCGCCGAGAATGGCCGATGGTGTGTAGCTCATAGCTTGAGCTGAGGGCTACTGCTCCTCTTTCTTCCTGAAGCTGAACATCAGGCTCTCGTACTCGGATCTGATGGCGTCAAGCTGGTTCTCCATCCTCGATGTGAGCTCGACTATGTCCTGGTAGGCGGCCTGCGACGATTTGATCAGGTCCGCGAGGCGCTCCATCCTCGCCCAGGTATCCGGGGAGACCTCGGAGACGCGTCCGCCCCTCATGGAGAGGATGGCGCTTATGACGGGGGAGGGTGTCGCCCTCACCTCCTTGCAGAGGGAGAGGAAGTCGGATATCTCGACGAGGGCCTGCCTCAGCTCCTCCAGCGCCCTCCGGGAGCTCTCCTGGGGGTCGAGGGAGTCCCGCTCTAGGGTCTCCTTGAACAGCTCCAGGCGCTCGTTTATGGCGACGACGTGCCGCTGGATGGTCGGCACCTTCTCGGGCTTCATGATGGAGAGGTACTCCCTCAGCTCCTTGAGCATCTCGCCCACCAGCGTCACCCTCTCCCCCACCCGCTCCCAGATGCGCTTCGGCGGCAGCCGCTCGACGAGGGCGCCGGTCGTGATGTCGACGGCGATCTCACGGACTATCGCTTCGAGCTCGCTTATCCGATCGCTAAAACGCTCCAGCAAACCTATCTCCCGCCTGCAACCCTGTTGGCCGTCCTCGTTCACGGCATCCACGTGGAGGCGTGTCTCCGCGCGTCAGCCACCCTCCGAGGACGGTACAGACCATCATGGGTTTTTTGGCTCTTATCTCTTTCGACCAGCAATCTCGGTCATCGACTCTGGCCGATCCTGAGCGCGGCGGGATAATATAAAATACCTCCTGAAGGGATCGTCAACCGTGCGTTATTATGAAATTGAGTGTTCTACCCAGGGTTAAGCTGGCGAACCTGCCCACGCCGCTCCAGGAGCTACCAAACCTGACGAAGGCGCTGGGAGGGCCCAGGGTCTTCGTGAAGCGCGACGATATGACGGGGCTCGCCTTCGGAGGCAACAAGACGAGGAAGCTGGAGTACCTGATGGCGGATGCCCTCAGGCAGGGGGCGGACTACATAGTGACCGGCGCGGGCTTCCACTCCAACTGGTGCACGCAGGCCACGGCCGCCGCCCGGAGGCTGGGGATGGGGGCGGTTCTCATCAAAAGCGGCCCGGAGGACGGGTACGATCCCGAGGACTATGACGGCAACCACCTTCTCCACTTTCTGATGGGGGCGGAGATCAAGGTTGTGAGGCCCGAGAACTTCCAGAGGGTCACGGAGGAGACGATGGAGGAGCTGGAGGCGGCGGGGCACAGGCCCTACCTCCTGACCGCGGCGGGCTCCACCCCACTGGGGGTGGCGGGATACATGAACGCCATGCTGGAGCTGGCATCGCAGGCCGTTGAGCTGGGCATCGACATCGACTACCTCGTCCACGCCACGGGCTCTGGGGGGACCCAGGCAGGGCTCGTCATCGGCGCGAAGGCGTTCAGCACCGGCATCAAGGTGATAGGGGCGACGACGGGGGGACGCCCGCGAGAGGAGCAGATAGAGAACGTCTCTAAGCTGATAGACGAGTCGCTGAAGTTCTTTGAGCTCGACCTTGAGATCGACGAGGACGATGTCATCGTCTATGATCAATACGCCGGCGGCGGATACGGCTTCATAACCGAGGGCAAGGCGGAGGCGGTGAAGCTGGCGGCCGAGACCGAGGGATTGTTCCTAGACCCGGTCTACACGGGCACCTCCATGGCCTGCCTCATCGGGCTCTGCAGGGAGGGCTTCTTCAAGCCGGACGACGTGGTGGTCTTCCTCCACACGGGCGGACCGGCGGCGCTCTTCCCCTACAAAGGGCCGTTGAAGGCATACGCCTTGGGCGAGGCTCCCCCTTGGATCATCCCGCCGTGGAGCCCGTCAGCGGAGTAGACATCACCACCTTTTTTGGTGTCGAACGAATATTATGTTGGAGGAGCCTGAATGAGCGCGAAGGCGTGGTTGGACCTCCTCCTCGTCCTCATCGTCCGGGGAGGCATCATGACGCTGGCCGGCTGGTTCGTCGTGCTGATGGTCACTGAGATGTGGCGCTTCAGCGTCGCCCTGAGCCTCGTGTTGGGCCTGCTGCTCCTCCTCGGCGTGGGGCTCCTCTACACCGTTTTGGAGGGCTGGCCCTGAGAACGGGGCGGCGGTTATCCTCATGTCATGAGGTTAACTCGGCGGGTTCAGGGTTTCCACCATTTGAACCCGAGGTATCTGACCTCGTCGCCGTCCACCACGGCTATGATGAAGGTCTTGCGCACCGTCGTCGCGAGCCTCCCCGCCTTCACGATCTCGGATGCGGACAGCCCGTCGTCTAGGCCCTTGACCTGGACGATGTAGGGGGCGTGGTCGACGCCGGGCCCGTGCTGGTAGACGGCGAAGTCGCACCCGTATTTTATCCCTGGGGCGACCACGAACCCCTTCTCGCGCAGGTCGCGGTACACCCTGTACTTACCGTCGAAGTCTTCGAGGGTCTCCCGGGCGACGGCGAGGAGCTCGTCGAGGGGGACCTCCCGCCTCTCGGCGCCGGAGACGACCCTGATCAGGCCCTTCTCCAGGAGGTAGACGCCCTCGATGGGGTCGAGGATGAGGGGTGCCTCAAACTCATTCTTGGGTTTGGGCACGCCGAGGGGCTTCCCGAAGTAGCCCTTTCTGTAGAGCCTCCTGCTCTGCTCGAGGGACCAGACGATGAGGCGGCTGTCCCCGAGCGCCTCCACCTCTATGACGGCATCTCCCACGGATCTTCAGCCCTACAGTGCGAGGATCCTGATGAGGTCTGCCTCCTCCTCGGCCTTGTCGATCATGTCCTCCATCATCTGCACGACGTCCCGCAGGGTGAGGATGAGGGGGAGGTCCGCCTCGCTGGTTATGATGTCGAGGTCGAGGGTCCTGTAGATGGTGTCCATCTTCCGCTCGCCCTCATCGACCTCCCGAGTGAGGAGGATGGCCCGCTCGGAGTTGAAGCCGAGGCTCAGGAGGCTCTCCCTCAGCTTGGTGAGGGTGTCGAAGGCGGACTCCGCAACCTCCACGAGGCCCTTCCCCACCTTCTCCGGGATCTTCCACCGCCTCTCACCTATCTCCCAGAGGCGGGCTCCGATCCCCTCGATGTAGTCCATCACCTCGCTCGACTTGCTGACGAGCCTGTAGATGTCCTCCCGGTTGGTCAGCATCCCCCCGGTCTCGTGGAGCTCCTTCATCATCATCCGCCTGATCTCTATGGAGTCGTGGTGGAGCTTCTCCACCTCCTCCAGCCTCTCTCGCAGCTCGTCGACATCGTCGTTGACGAGGTTGTCGATCATCACGAGGACCTTCCTGAATATCTCCACAATCAGACGCGCGTGGTCCTGGCACAGCATCAGCAGGCCGCGCATCGTTCGGTCCTCGCTCTCAACGGGAAAGACCATCCAAGACCTCCAGCTATTTATTGTCGTCGAGGAATATTAAGGATAAGCCCTTTTAAACGTTAAATGATATGTTCAATACTTAACATCAAACTGTATTTATGAACATTATTGAGGATCCATCTCTCAAGAAACCGATCCAAGTTGCATGTTCACGGGCCGCGAATCCGCGAGGAGGCATAAAAACATGCTCATAAACCGTCAGGGCGTCCCGGGCCCTGCTATCTCCGTTCCTTCTGGTCCTTGAACCACGGGTCTAGGGGGATAAGAGACGCCCAGCAAGGCAATCAATCTGATCAGGTTAGTGTTGGGAGGTCAGCAGCCTAATGATCTAAAGACTCTGTGCACTCATCGAGCTTATGAACAGTGCAGATACCTAGTCCTTCACGCTCAGAGAGGTAAAATAAAACAAACGCTATTCTAGGTATGCAATGACCTACGCGGACATGATTCTTAGGGATGGAGAGATCATCACTCTAGATCCCCATCACACTGTGGCCGAGGCGCTTGCCATAAAGGATGGAAGGGTGCTTGAGACAGGGTCTTCCTCCGAGGTCTCCAGGCTTGCTGGCCCCGACACTAGAGTCATCGATCTCGATGGGCGGGCGGTTACGCCCGGCTTCATCTCGACCCACGATCACTTCCTCGAACACGGCATCGCGGCAGAGTTCGTATCCGACGTTCGCTATCCCAGGGCTAAAAACCTGAGGGATATCGCAAGTATCATCGCGGAGCGCGTGGCCAAGACGGAGAAGGGACGGTGGATTCTCGCCGCCGGATGGGATGAAACGCTGCTGGAGGAGCACAGGCTCCCAAATAGGTTTGATCTCGACCCCGTTTCGCCGGAAAATCCGGTCTGGATCAGAAGGGTTTTCGAGATGGGGGTAGCCAACAGCAGGGCTCTTAAGGAGGCTGGCATCGACAGGGACACCCCAGATCCGCCCCTCGGGAAGATCGACAGGGACGAGGATGGGGAGCCAACCGGCATCTTACGTGGCAGGGCCATGGACCTGGTGTTAAGGACCATCCCGCCTTGGACGCTGGAGGAGCGGGAGCAGGCGATACGTAGAGCCTGCCGAGACTTCCTGGCCCAGGGGATAACATCGGTCATCGAGCCCGGGATCCTGATGCCGCAGCTTCAGGCCTACCGGAGCCTGCACCAGAAGGGCGAACTGACCGTGAGGATCTTTGTTCAGTACGGTTTCCTCCACGATGTGGAGGAGGTCAGGGAAGCCATTCGCAGGATCAAGGTCGGCGGCGACGACATGCTTCGCGTTATTGGCCTTAAATTTGCTTTGGATGGCGGTGTCGGGCCCCGAACAGCCCTCATGTACGACCCCTATGAGGGGCAGCCTGAGAACAGGGGAGTGCAGCTCATCGAAGGGGAGACGCTGAAGGAGATGACGCGCGTTGGCCATGAGGCCGGCTTCCAAGTTGCGATTCACGCCATAGGGGATAGGGCCATCGACATCGCCGTGGATGCTTACAGGTACGCGCAGGAGAGCTATCCGCGGTCTGATCCTCGCCATCAGATCGTCCACTGCTACTTCCCCTCCGAGAAGACGCTGCGGCAGATTGAGGAGCTCGGCGTTCTGGTGAACACGCAGACCCCCTTCCTCTACTGGCTTGGCGATAGCTTTCTGGAAGCCATCGGGCCGGAGCGATGCGCTCGATGCATCCCCATCAAGACACTGCTCCAGCGCGGCATCGCCGTCGGTAACAGCCATGACGCCACCGTGACGCCGCCGAAGCCCCCCATTGGGTTGAATGCGAGCGTCGCCAGGAAGACCATCAAAGGAGAGAAGATAGGCGCAGAGGAGGCCGTGACACCACTGCAAGCCCTCACGACCTACACGACGCTGGCCGCTAGGCACGCCTTCATGGAGGACAAGATCGGCTCACTGGAAAAAGGGAAGTACGCCGACATCGCCGTCTGGAATAAAAACCCGTTGAAAGTTGAACCCGAGGGCCTCAAAAGCCTTGAGGTTGAGATGACGCTGGTTGAGGGCGTCATCAGATACAGTAACAAAGGGGGAGAAAAGGGAGCTTAGCGGTCTTCGGTTAATGCCGGCGCCCGGATAAACCGTGGACGAACTATCACTCAGGTTCGGAATACTGTTTCAATCATCATTTCATACGCCCTAGTTTCCTAGCTTGTCAAGCGCGGATCAGTGTTCCTGGAGAAATTCTATAATTATCTATTTTGCCCTTTCTCATTGCTCTTGGGTGGACAAGTGTCCAAGTTGGATGAACGCCTACCTAAAAAACCATAGATGCGGAGTTCAAGCCCCCCGGATCATAGTTCCGCTAGATCGTGTGAGTTGAGGATCGATGAAGAAAGAGGAGTCTAGTTGGCTGTGGAGCTGAGGACTCCGCAGCCCTGACCTTTTTTACTTCTTCCTTTTAGACTTATCCGCAAACCACCAGTCCAGGTAGTCGCGGTGGCGTCGGCTCCTCATCTCCTCCTCGTCCTCCCTCGGCGTGTGGAGCCGGTCGAGGGCCGCCGACAGCTCCGCCTCGGTGAAGGTCATGCCGCAGCTCTGGCAGCTATACTGCCTCAGCTTCCGATCCCAGGTGAGCTTGCCTCCGCACTCCGTGCAGTAGGGCATTTCTACCAACCCTCAATGGATGAGGGGAGGATAAAAAGGTAGCCCCGTGGGGGG
>Ga0180300_10001247_pt1 | contig 11711 bp, 8 predicted proteins | sample GuaBasSediGuay15_FD_121798 | JGI IMG/M metagenome (GOLD analysis project Ga0180300, IMG submission 121798) | Subseafloor sediment microbial communities from Guaymas Basin, Gulf of California, Mexico - Guay15, Core 4569-2, 21-24 cm | ecosystem: Environmental > Aquatic > Marine > Hydrothermal... | reverse complement strand
GGAGTAATCATTTAACGCGATAATTGAATGTCCCTCCTCATCCCCAGGACCTCCGTAGGTTTTCTCCCAAGCATGAAACTTATCACATATTCCACCGAAACTAAAGAGAACTATGATTGCTAAACGGAACGTCGATAGGACATCAGAGAGGAATTCTGTTTTATCCACTTGTTTCCTTCTCCACAATAGTCGCACCATAGTTATAGCCTCCAAAGCCAGATAACAGAACTTTCAAGATTATATCAACTCTATTTCCGGGATCAAGCATCCAATTTCAATCAAAAATCTTACTGGGAGGAAAAGCAATCTCTCTCATCTCGGCAAAGGAAATGAAATTCCAGCATAGGGTAATATCGTAGCAATTCCAAATGGATTAATCTCATTCTTCCCTTCCCAAAACCCTTTGAGAACACCAACCTCAAGCAATACCGGGGTTACTGAGCCACTATTTCCAATTCGGAAACCAACAAATGCCCCCATCAGTCGAGAAGAAACCAGTTCTTCATGGTCAAAAACTGTAGAAAGATAGGGGGATATCCACCATAAGAACTTTCCTCCTAGATAAAGCTGATTTGTATTTGCTACAGGAAATGAGACAAAGCTATTAAGGAAAGCACTTCCAGCAAAAAATGGACCCTCAATTGGCAAAACCCACTGCGTCAAACCAGGGTTAAGAGTCAGCCTGATGGGATGCTTCAATACTGAGATTCGGAAAGATTCGGTAACCCCTGAGGAACCTAAATTAATACCCATATCACAACAGCTCCTTCTAATCATGATGCGGGCAAGCGGAAAATCCACACTAAAGGGAATAGGTCCAGAGTGTTCAAAATAGTTATTGGAATAACCAGTGGTTAAATTTAGACGAGGGCTGATCTGTGTGCCTTCCTGCTGGTTTAATTCTGGATCTTCTAATGTTGCCACATTGGGAAGCGATAGAAGTTCCCACACCTTCAAAGAACAACCATTTATCAAGCAGACCATGAAAATCAGCTTTCTCATGGCCAGCTCAAGTACTTATAGAAAGTCCCATAATGATGACCAATATAGTATGCCATGCATTCTGAAGGTGTCGAATAGTATAGCCAGTAACGAACAAAATTGGATTTGGAAGTTCCGGCATAAGGGGGATCCCAACTTACTATCCAACGGAAAAAGCCTACTGCTTTATCACTTGCATATGCAGAGACAGCATTACTTAGTCCGCTAATTATAGCCATTTGAAGCTGATGTGTCATTTCATGCACGTATATTTCTTCATCTACTTTCCCATACGATATTACAACTCCTGGTAGTGAAATGGCTCTAAAGCGATGATTATGTAACCAAGCAGCAAAACCTTTTTTGCCCTCAAATATGAAAACACCACCCTGAAACCTCGGTAATCCTGCCGATTTGAATCCCGAAAGGAAACCTATTATCTTTAAAAACTGCCATGTAGGATCAGGCGCCCATTGAATAAATCCTGTCCATGCCGCCTTGGGTGCGATGTTAAAAGATACCTCCTTCAACACCTTACCAGCGAATGAGACCACCCCACCCAGAAGATCCAGGAGGGTAGGATTACCACCACCCACCCAGAAACCTGGATGAAGAACCCCAATATTCGGTAGACCCGGGGGCGGGATCCGTGTATCAAGATAACGTCGGACAGCAATCTCTCGATCGTATTTATCGAGTGGATACTCCGCCCTCGCTCCGGTGGGATCGGTATATCTTGTTGGCTGGTTGCTACAGTAGGCATAAGGGGAAGAGCCTGCCGGGTGGTCCGGATCAATACTCAAGAACCTCCCCAGCCCAGGATCATAGTATCTCGCACCAAAATAATACCGCCCATTCTCATCCCGCTCCTTCCCGGTGAACTGGTGGGTGTTGGGGAAACACTCCATAATCTATCCCTTCCAGTGGTTACCCGAAAATTATTAATGAATTTAACCGCAAAGATAATCCTGTCAAGACCTTCTGATCGGAGGCTGCAAAAACATTGATTCTTCCTACCCCTCCTCATGTTTGACGACATTGCAGGTGATGGTGGCGATGACACCATCGATCGCCTGAATCCGATCCAGGACCAGATTGGCGATGGTGTTGAAGTCGTCGGCTTTGATCCGGGCGATGAGATCATAGGGTCCGGAGACAACCAGGACTTCGCTGACCCCATCAATCCCGCCGATTGCCTTCAGGACATCGATCACCTTTCCCGCACTGACATTGATGAGGATAAATGCCTCGGCCATCATTCCTCCTTTAACGGTTTGAGATAAGGCTTCAACTTAGCAAGGGTTCGACCCGAGATCCCCTTCACCGCAACGAGCTGACCAAGACTGTCGAACCCTCCAATACTATCCCGGAATCGGATGATCCGTTCGGCCAGCTTAGGTCCGATGCCGGGCAGGGCATCGAGCTCGAAGAGGGAGGCCTGATTGATATCGATCCGATAACACCGGATCCGGATCGAACTCCGGTGATTCATCCGGATGATCAGCCCAACCACAAAGATCGCCGCCAGGACGATGAGAACAATCCGCTCCCGATCCATCTCAGAAGAGGAAGAGGACCCAGAAGTTGATCCCGATCGTCTTGGTTGTCCGCTCCAGGATGTAGTCGGTGTTGGTCGAATACTCCACCGTGGAACCACCCTTAACACTGGATGAGAAGTTATAGGAGAGGCCGAGATCGGACTGGATCGTCCGATAGTCCGAGGTCTTGGTGCCGGTGGTAAGATTTCGCTGGGTGGTCCGCTGATAACTGCCGGTAATCGAGACCGAGAGTTCGGACCGGAACTTTATCCCCCGCAGGCCAGGAATCTTCAGCCCCTGCGGTGCTGAGAAGGAGTAAGAGAAGGAGACATTGCCGCCTTTGCTCTCCTGAAGGATATCCGTAGTCATCCCGGAACTGAAGGTGGTCGATTTGGTCCGGGAGTAGTTGGTTCCGATGTTGACTGTAATTGGACGCTTTTTGAGCCGGGTCGAGAGGGAAACGAGGGGATTGAACTCATAGCGCTTGGAGTATTCCGTGGGATCAAGACTGTCCTCTCCGGTTGCGGTATCAGTAATGATCGTCCCCCTCAGCTCCTCACCGATCTCAAAATAGCTATTGGCCGAGACCGAAGCGAAGGTCCGCTTCAGCGGGGGCAACCGCTCCAGACCACGGACCGATAGATCGAGCTGGGGATAGGTCTTCGATCTTGTCTCGGTAACATTGGTGCCGAAGCTGAAGTTACGACTGATGGTCCGGGTGTAGCCGAACCTGGTGCTGATCCGATTCAGATTGAGACCGGAATTAACCGAGAAGAGTCGCCGCCGCTGATGGCTACCCAGCCCCTGAGCGGTGGTGTCCTCAACCGGGATGGTATCGACCATCCCGAATTGATAGTTGAGCGGAGGACGGCGTTTGATCAGTGGGAAGCTTGAGGAATGGGAGAGGGAGTATCGGAGTGAGGGGGCGGTAAGCCTCTCCCCCAGTTTGTCGAGCTGGATGAGCAACCACTGGGGTGAGCCCTTTACCACCAAGGTATCCTTCGACTCATCCCTGAGGCCGGCAATAAAGGAGAGGAGCCGCTGGATCTCAACCGATCCGGAAAAACTCAGTTCTCCGGAGTTGTTGACACTCCGGAGGTCACGTTCCGTCCTGATCTCGGGACGGTGATCCTCACTGTAACTGCTCGAGAAGTTGATGTTGGGTGAGGCCAGTCCGGCAACCCGATTGGACATCGAGGCGGAGAAGCCCTGATCCCGTCCGATCTCCTCTCCATACCAGACCGTATCCTTATAGAGGGAATCGGGAAGGAGATCCCGGTTCTGGCTGATATTATAGCCATAGCTCATCGAGCTGTAAAACTTCCCACCGGAGAAGGAGTAGATGGTCTGATCGAAAGAGAGGCTGGGGTTGGCGGTCCGATTGAAGGTATGGGTCTGGAGGGTGAAGGCGGAGTCGAGATCGGTTCGGGTGTAATGGCTCCCCCAGTTATCATTGAGGTTGAGTCCCAGATTGAAGACCGGAGGCAGGGGGGAGATCTCGGTCCGGCCGAAATGGAACTTGGGGAATAGCTCCAGACTGTAGGTGACCCCCCGGCTCTTGCTGTAGCTGGAATCCATCGACAGCGGTGAGATGTTGTCAGACCGGGATCGAGACCAGGAGAAGTTCATCCGGTCTAAGGTCTTACGCAGAAGCCAGTTGCGGGAGTTCGACTTGGAGAGGGTAATCGAAAGATTGTCACTCCAGGAGCGGTTGGTCTGACGTTCGGCCTCAGCTGGCGAGAGCGGAATATCGGTACCATAGATTGAGAACCGGTTCCAGCTCTTGGAGACATTCTGGCTGTAGGAGAGGGGGATATGGAAACTCCACCCCTTGGGCAGGAACTTATCAAGCTGGACATTAGAGGAGAAGCCGTAGTTGCGATCCCGACCTGAGGTGCTGATGCCCGGGGCATCGGTAAGCCGTTTGAAGAGGCCATTCGATTCGTTGTAATTGAATGAGGCATTGGCAACATCGGCAAGGGTAAGGGTGGCCGAACCACGGGCAATCCTTCCCACCTCTACCTTTGATCCCTCCACCTTCAACTCATTAACCCAGATCGTATCCGAGACCAGACCACCAATATCATTCAGGAATGAGAGCTCAAAGAAGTGGATCGATGCGATCGAGGGGTTGCCGACAACCTTATAGTTCCCGCGGGTCAGGGTATCCTTACCCCGGGTTCGCCGTTTCAGATCGATCAACTCCTCCATATCGATCCGGAAGTAATAATAATCATTATAACCCTTCTCCCCTCTGGTGATCCGATTCCGATACTCATAATAGTTGAGACTATCGAGACCAAACCTCAGGATGAAGGTGAGATCGGCATGGAAGTGGTGGAGATAGAGGGAGATCGCCCGGTAGGCTCGATAGTCCTCATCGGTCTCATTGGATCGGAAGATCACCGCCCGGTGGTTCTTGCCGAGCGAATCGATCCTCACCTCCAGGGCCCCTTCCTCCTCCAGCTTGCCGAACTCATCCCGCCGGAGTGGACGGGGAGGTTTGTAGTAACCATGGGTGGTGGTATTGACCGGTGAGATCTCCACCTTCTCATAATCCTGGACTACTGAGTTATCGACCGCATGGACACCACGATTCTCCCATCTCGATCCCACCGCAGCAATCTTATAGAAGAAGAGCGACTCTGGCTGGATGAAGCCATCGAACCAGATCCGGATGAATGAGATCTGCTCCCAGTCGATCTCACCAACCGCGGTATCGAAGATGGTCGAGTCCTTGATCGGGATCCGGAAAAGCTTCCAGCCCGATCTCAGGCTGGCATTCTCGATCCGGAATCGGCTCGAATCGAGATGGAAGGAGTAGGAGACAAATCGCTGATTCATCCACTCCATGGTGCAGGCCCGATCCCGATTGATATCCTCATTATCCCAGACCGTATTCCCTTCAGTCCCATTTATTCCCCCTCCCGAGTAGTCCTTGCTCTCATAGTCATCATTACCAACATCACCGGGGATGGTCGGATACTTGTCATCATCACCAAAGACACCGTCCAGACCGGTATCCTCATCCCCCACCGAGAAGATACCGTCCCGATTTCTATCCTCATTATCCCACTTTCCATAACCGACCAGGTTACCGGCCCGATCCCGGCGGAGCTGATCCTCACAGAGCTGGGTGGCAAGATCGATATGGATCCTCCCACCGGAGCCCTTCACCACAATCTCGAGCATATCACAATCCTTGAGATCGATCCAGGGTTCTAAACCCTTCATGATTCCGGCAAAAGAGGATGGGTTGCCTTGATCCGGCTGGAAGAAGACCTTCAGGATCTCGACCGGGGTGTTGGGATCAGGGGTGGAGGTGAGGATGTCCCCCTTGACATACTGGACCTCGGGGTTGTAGTAGATGAGCCGGTGCTCATGGACAAAATCACTGGTATCCTTGGTCAGAGGGCGTGAGGAGGGCTTCCAGAAGGTGAAGGGATGGACCCCAAAGTCACGATCGAATGAGGTCGACTTGTCAAAGTCATCGAGATAGGCCTCGCCCCTGGTATTGAGCACCGTCCGGGAGAGGGCAACCTCGAAGTTGGTGGTGAAGGTGGAAGGGGCATCGGTCTCAACAATCGGCAACCGATCGATCAGATTGGTGAGAAAGTCGAGCTTGAGGGGGTAGGCGAAATCCGCCTCCCAGATCATCCGGGAATAGGGTTCGGACTCAAGGGTTGGATAAAGCTCCCGATACCCCTCACTCCGGTAGAGGATGCTGGAGCCGAACTTCCCATTCTCGATTGGCTCCATCTCGCCCCTCAGACCGAAGAGGGATCGCTGGGAGAAGGACATGAATGGCATATACTCATAGGTGATCTTGATATCGGCATTGGGGGGGAGCTCCCGTTTGAAGGTGATGATACCGGACTCATAGTCGATCGTATAGTCCCGATCCCTTTCCCAGACCTCACCATTCACGACAACCTTCTCACTCCCCTCTAAGATATCGAAGGCACCGAGATTGAAGAACTGCTGGCCGATCGAGTATTTGGCGACGATGAAATACTTCATCCCCTCACCCGGATCCAGACTCCATTTGGTATAGATAACCGTATCGGGATCGGAGAGCTTATCCGACCAGAAGGGGAAGGAGTCGGGAAAGACGAGAAATCCATCCCCGGGATTGAACCGGTCGATCTCAATCTTCCCATCCTTATTGGGATCGAGGCCCAGGATCTGGACATAGGGCTGGTTGTGCTCATCCATCTCCCGGACCGCACCCCCCTCGCCCCGCTTATAGATCTTCAAGGAATCGAGACTCACCCCTTCTCTGATATAGTAGCGGTTCTTCCGCTCATAATGCCAGCATGGAGACTCAGCCGGAATATTGGCCCGATCCGGTCCGATCAGCTTGAGGGTGATCATACCGGAGTCCGGCATCGAGCCCACCGTATCTCCACCCTCCAGGATATAATAGACCCCGAGATCATGTTCATAGGGGAGCATCTGATTGAGCCAGATGATATTTGCTCCGGCAATGAAATAATACTCCTCACCCCGCTTCAACTCCCGCCAGGTCCCCTCATAGCCCAAGGTATCTAAGATATTATCGTCGTTGGTATCGATCAGGGCCTGACCCTTCCTCAGGATCTGACCGGGATCCGGGGTGTAATCGCGATCATCGATCCAGACCTCGATGTGGCTGACCCCCTGATGGGTTCCGAGATAGAAGAACTGGCGCCGGGCATAGTCACGACCATACAGCGTATCGGTCATGAGCTGGGTCATCCCCTGGAAGGTCGCCTGTTTTGCCTTCGACTCCTCCCGGGAGGCGATTGCGGTCAGCTCCAGTGGACCGATCCTGGTCCTGGTCTTGATCCCGAAGAGGCCCTGATGGGAGGGGATATCGCCGGTATAGGTGGTGGGAGGGATTGCCAGCTGGATGTCGCCGGCCTCGATCTCCTGGACGATCTCATCCTCATCACCGGTATAGGTGAGCCGGATCTTATTCTTCGACTCGTTCTCCCGCTCGGAATCGTGGTCGATCAGGATATGGATCTTCTCCCCCACCGAGCCGTCGAGATTCACCTTCAGCTCCTGTTTCATCTCCAGCTCCGGTAAACCACCCCCACCGGTCTTAAACTCCTCCCCGCTCACATAGGTCTGCCTGCCGCCAAAGGTGATCTTCTCACTCACATCGACATCGAGCTTACCCTTCTCACCGATGAGTGAGGAGAGGGCCTTGGTTTTGGGGAGGGGGAATTCGATGACATCAAAAAACCCCTTCTTCCCTCCGGTCTTCCGCCGCTCCAGCTCCTGCCGGAGCCTTCTGGTCATGAGGCCATCGAAGGTATGATAGAAGAGGATCTCCTCATAATCGATTACCGGAAGGACCGAATCGATCTCATAGGGCTTACCGAGAAGAAGATCCTCAAAGATAATATAACGGGCATCACGGGAGATGGTCTGATTCGGGGTGAGATACTCGGGCGGGATCCTGATCCCCAGTGTTGCGAAAAGGAGCGGAATGATCACGAAATCGCTTCCCTTATCCTACGGGCAATACCCTCACCATCGATCCTGAGATCCCTCAAGAGCTCAGATCGATCGCCATGTTCGATGAACCGATCCGGTATCCCGATCAGCTCCACCCGAACCTCCTTCCTGGCCAAGAATTCGAGGACCGCTGCCCCAAGCCCTCCCCGGATACTGTTCTCCTCAACTGTAAATAGATACTCACCCGAGATCCTTTCGAGGAGCTCCTCATCGAGCGGTTTTACCCATCTCATATTGACAACCCCGATCTCGATCCCCTCCGATTTCAGAATCCGTGCCGCCTCCAAGGTGGGATAGACCGTCGAACCGATCGCCAGGACCCAGGGCTCACCCTCAATCAGGACCTCGGCCTTACCGATGGGAAGTTCCCGATAGGGCTTCAACTCAACACCGTAGGCCTCACCTCTGGGATAGCGGATTGCAAAAGGCCCCTTATCATAGTTGACCGCGGTATAGAGGAGTGAGCGGAGCTCATCCTCATCCTTGGGTGATGCGATCACCATATTGGGCGCCACCCGGAGATAGGTGAGGTCGAATGGTCCGTGATGGGTCGGACCATCATCTCCGACCAGACCCGAGCGGTCAATGGCAAAGACCACCGGTAGTGAGGTGAGACAGACATCGTGGATGATCTGATCATAGGCCCTCTGGAGAAAGGTGGAATAGATGGCACAGACCGGCCTCATCCCGGCCCGGGCCAGGCCAGCGGCAAAGGTGACCGCATGCTGCTCAGCAATACCGACATCGAAGAAACGGTTCGGGATCTTCTCCCGGAACTCAACCAGTCCGGTCCCCAAGCACATCCCGGCCGTGATGGCCACAATCCGCTTGTCCTTTCTTGCCAGCTCAACAATCGTCCGGCCGAAGACCTGGGTGTAGGTGGGCCTCTTCCTCTTCTTCGGGGTTCCGGTCTTCTTATCGAAAGGTCCGATACCGTGGAAGCGCTCGGGATTCTCCTCAGCCGGCCTATAGCCCTTCCCCTTCTTGGTCAGGACATGGACCATCCTGGGCCCCTTCAGACTCCTGATCCTCTCGAGGGTCGGGATGAGGACCCTCAGGTTGTGGCCGTGGATCGGACCGATATAGCGGAAGCCGAGATGTTCAAAGATGACACCGGGCATGATCAGATTCTTCAGCCCCTCCTCGATCCTCTTGGCCAGATCCCTCGCCTCCTCCCTCAGACCAAATGGTAAAAGGCCGAGCTTATCCCAGATATCATCCCGGATCCGGTTGTAGGCTGGTGCGGTTATGAGCCGGGTGAGGTGTTCGGAGAGGGCACCGACATTCTTGGCGATCGACATCTCATTATCATTCAGGATGATGAGGATATCCTTCTTCAGATGGCCGATCTGGTTGAGGGCCTCGAACGCCATCCCGGCTCCGATCGCACCATCACCGATAACCGCAATGATCTTCTCCTTACCACCATTGAGATCCCGTGCCACCGCTAACCCCAGTGCAACCGAGAGCGAGGTTGAGGAGTGGCCGGTGGCAAAGACATCGTAGGGAGACTCATCCGGTTTTGGAAATCCGCTCAACCCCCCTTTCTTCCGCAGGGTGGTAAATTGATCCTTCCTCCCGGTGATGATCTTATGGGTGTAGCACTGGTGGCCAACATCCCAGATGATCCGGTCCTCGGGGGCATCGAAGACATAGTGGAGGGCAAGGGTGAGCTCAACCGCTCCCAGGTTGGGACCGACATGGCCCCCGTTCCGGGAGCAGACATCGATGATCAGCTCCCGGATCTCCTCAGCCAAGGTCTCCAGCTCTTCGATGGAGAGCAGTTTCAGATCCTTGGGGGAGTTGATCCGATCGAGAATCATCGGTCCCGGTTGAGGATGAAGGTGGTGATCTCCTTTAAAACCTGATATACCTCACCCGCCCGGTGGAAGTAGTAACGGGCCCGATCAGCATAGCGCCGGGCCCGGAACCGGCTCCGATCGATGCCATAGAGGAGGGGGTAGGTGAGCCGGTTCTCCTCGCTCCCCTTTTCCCGAACATCGAGCAGATCATCGGTGATCTGGAATAGCATCCCGAGCGCCTCACCACCACGGGTGAGGTTGGTGAGGATAGAATCATCGACCCGGGCGATGATCGCTCCAGCCCGGATTGAGCCGGTGATGAGGAGGGCGGTCTTCCTGAAGTGGGTCTTCCTCAAGAAGGAGGGGGTCAGCTCCTTCTTCTCCCGGATATCCATCTCCTGACCGGCAACGATCCCTTTGGGCCCGGTAATCCGGGCCAGATCTGCAATCACCCTGAGCTTCTGATCGGACTTGCTCCGGGAGAGGAGCTCAAAGGCAAAGGCGAAGAGGCCATCACCGGCCAAGGTCGCCACCCCCTCACCGAAGACCCGATGGGAGGTCGGTTTGCCACGCCGGAAATCATCATTGTCCATACAGGGGAGGTCATCATGGATTAAGGAGTAGCAGTGGATCATCTCGATACCGCAGGCGATCGGGATGATCTCATCGAAATCCCTGCCCCCGGATGCCTCATAGGTGAGGAGACAGAGGATCGGACGGATCCTCTTCCCGCCATCAATTACCGAATAGCGCATTGCGGTAAAGATCGGGGTATCATCCTCCGCCAGATAACCTTTTAGCGCATCATCGATGATCCGCTTCTTCTCTCTCAGGAGCGCTTCAATCTCCATTCTGCAGCCTGGATCGTATTCTTCATCAGCATGATCACGGTGAGCGGACCGACCCCACCTGGAACCGGGGTGATCTTGGCCGCAACCTCCCTAACCCCTTCATCGACATCACCAACCCACTTATCCTCGACCCGGTTGGAGCCGACATCGATCACCACCGCCCCCGGCTTCACCATCTCCGGCTTGATAAATCTCGGCCTACCGACCGCCACAATCAGGATATCGGCCGACCTCGTGATCTGGGGCAGGTTTTCGGTCCGGGAGTGGCAGACGGTGACGGTCCCATCACCAAAATCATCGTCCCGCTTCATGAGGAGGAGGGCAGCCATCGGCCGGCCCACAATCGTGGAACGGCCGACAATGACACAGTGTCTTCCCCTTACCCTGGTTCTGGTCCTTCTCAAGATCTCCAGGATCCCCTGAGGGGTGGCAGGAATAAACTGAGGCTCACCGCTGAAGAGGCGGCCAAGATTGTAGGAGGAGAAACCGTCGACATCCTTCATCGGATCGACCAGATCGAGCAATTTCTGTTTATCAAAGCTGGGTGGGAGGGGAAGCTGGATGATCATCCCATCGATCTCCGAATTCTCATTCCACCGGTTAATCAGCGCCACCACCTCTTCTGGTTTGACATGGGCCGGGAGATGCTCGATCGTAACCTCGATCCCCAGTTTCTCACCGGTCCTCTTCTTATTCCTCACATAGACCTTCGAAGCGGGATCGTCACCGACCAAGACCACACCCAGTCCGGGTATGATCCCACGCCGTTTCAGATCCCTTACCCGATCTAAGAGCTCCCTTCCGATCTCCTCGGCGATCGCCTTTCCGCTGATGATCTCGGCCATCAGGTCCCAACCTCCCATGAGCTGAGATACTCCTTCTGCTCCCTGGTCAGCCGATCGATCCCGATCCCCATCGCCTTGAGTTTGAGCCGGGCAATCCGCTCATCGATCTCATCTGGTAGCCGATAGACCTTAGGGGGAAGGTTCTTCTTTAAGAGATAGGCGGCGGCTAAGGCCTGGTTGGCAAAGGAG
>Ga0180300_10001245_pt1 | contig 11726 bp, 16 predicted proteins | sample GuaBasSediGuay15_FD_121798 | JGI IMG/M metagenome (GOLD analysis project Ga0180300, IMG submission 121798) | Subseafloor sediment microbial communities from Guaymas Basin, Gulf of California, Mexico - Guay15, Core 4569-2, 21-24 cm | ecosystem: Environmental > Aquatic > Marine > Hydrothermal... | reverse complement strand
ATAGAGAATCCCAATTTCTCAAGTTTTTTGAATCTTAATTCTAATGCTTTTTCAAATGCTTCCTTTGTCTCCTTAAGCTCTTTTGGCATCTCAACCTTAACCCACTCCATCTTCTTTTCGTGAATGTAAGGCTTTACATCTTTACTGTATTCTGTTCTTATCTCAATCTCTTCAATCGTAAGATTTTCTATAACCTCTCTAATTCTTTCAATATCGCTTCCTGGAGAAGCGGTTATGGCTAAAATTAGTGGATTTTTGGATTGCTTCAAATACTCTTTGGCAATAAAAACGTAAGGATAATTTCCAACAGCCCTGTGAGCTTCATCAAACGTTAAGTGTATGACATCTTTTAGTGAAATTCTGCCCGCAATCAAATCGTTCTCTATAACTTGGGGGGTTGAAATGATAAGTTTAGCCTTGCCCCACAACTCCTCCCTTTTCTCAGGCTTTATCTCTCCACTTAAAGCAACGATTTCCTCAGGATTTAACTTTAAATTCTCCCTAAAAAAGCTTGCATGCTGCTCAACCAACGGTTTTGTTGGGGCAAGTATCAAAGCCTTTCCATCTTTGTTCAACAATCTGCTTGCAATTACTAACAAAGCAACAACTGTTTTGCCTAAACCTGTTGGGATGATTACCAAAGTATTTTTCATTAACGCTGTTGCAGCTATAGCTATCTGGTAATTCCTCCTTTCAATCTTCTTTTCTTTGATTAGTGGGTGAGTTATATGTTCCACATCTAAACTCATTCGTAGTGGTATAAAAAATATCTGAACATGTGAGACAAAACATCAAAAGTTGATTGACAATAGGGATCGTTATTTCCTTAATTTTTCTAATTTTTCGGTCAACCTAAAAATGTGACAAAACACACAACATTCTTACCTGACTGGATAGATAGGGTAAACATACATAACAAACCAAAATCCCCTATCTATCCACTTGAAATTAGAAAATAAGCTGACAATATAAAAATAGCCTAAATTGGGCTGGTAAAGTTAAAAAACAAAAAATAGGAGGTGATATAGATGGTTGAAAGAAAATTTAGTGTGTGGGAGGTTGGATTTAAAAAGGATGAATTAAATGAGATATTGAACAATATAGTTAGATCAACAGTATATAAAAAGCTAAGAAACCTCAACACAAAAACAAAGAAAGCAGATCTACAAAGAATAACGGTTTTGACTGCTATTAACGAGATAAACAAATTTTTAAAGATTCTAGATGATAACGACAAACAACAGAGAAAAGACAAACAGCTTTTGCAAGAAGTCAAACAAATTCTACAAAGATACAATGGTGACAGATTAATTAGTGACATTCTTGATGAAATGAAAAAAGAGCTGAAAGAAGTCAATAAGCAAATAAACACATCTAATTCGCCACAACCTAGACTATTCACGAAAAAGTAATTTTACAATCCAAAATCAACAAGATTAATTCAGCATTGAACAAAACCGTATTCTTGGTTTACACTAATCTAGATAAGATTTACTTAGATCAAATCAAAAATGCGGCAAAATGATTTTGAAAAAGCAAAGAAACATGATCATTCTATTATTTTTTGTAACCAATATGTATGTTAATTTATAACGATTTGTAACCCATTTTACTATATAGTTGAGGGAAAGGAGGTGATAAAAATGAATGAATTTGAAATATTGGTAGTAGAATTAGAAGAGTTGTTGGAAGAGTTTAGGAGTGTGTATGGAAGCTATATGGATAAGGTAAATAAATCAAATCTGGTAGATGAAAATAGGGTTCTTCTTGGCAGATATCTAATCATAAACCTATTTGAGATATTAATCACGGAATCTAACGGTGAGATGTTAGAACACATAGGAGAATTCATCAAATTTGCTATTGCAAATGCAGTAATAGCAATACTAAACAATAAGTTGGAAAATTTGCCTGATGAGGAAATGAACAGAGCCTATGCGTGAGATGATTTGGAAAAATTAGAAGCTGAAATAATGTAGTACAAAAGAATGAAGAAATAATAAACGACGTTCTGAATTAAATTCTTTCTATTTTTATATAATTAAAAAACAAAAATCTTTTAGAGAGAGCAAAACTGCAAAAACATTATGTATTTAGATTTCTAAAGTAATAGATATGCTAAATTACGGTGAAGAATTAGCATATTGGTATTTGAGGTTAAATGGATTTTTTATTATATCTAATTTTGTGCTCCACACCGAAAACAAAACGATGCGTGGAGATGCAGACCTTCTTGCAATAAGGTTGCCTGGAACTGTGGAATATATAGGTAGGAGAGAAGTATCATTTGATGATGAAGGTTTATTTGAGTATATTGACAAAAATAAAATTGTTGGCGTTATTGCAGAAGTAAAAGCAGGTTTTAAAAATTCTTCAGACAAGTTGAATATATTTACCGATAAAAACAAACTGAAAAAAGCGTTACACAGGTTGGGAATGTACGAAGAAGGTGATGAAGAAGATACTCGGTATAAAAAAGAGAGAAACGGGTATCAAGTTCTAAAGGTTTTGTTCAAAAATATTAACAGTGACATCGACATAGAAAATGATGAGTATTTGGTCATTCCACTTCATTATGCAGAGAAATTTATAAAGGATCGATTAAAAGAGAATGATGTAGAAAAACTTGGTAGTTGGGTCTTTTTCCCATCTAACTTATTTCAACTTCTCATTTGGCAGATCAAATTTGATTCAAATTCAATTTAATTCAAACAAGACAACCAAAAGAATTAAGTAAAACAAAAAAGAGGAGGGTGTATGGAGTGTGTTCACGATCCTGCAATAAAGTGTATTTACGATAATGAGGAGGAGAGAGATTGCTTTAAGTGTCCAATTTTTGAAGCTTTAGCAGAAGATTACCCCCATTAATCTGACAAAATTCAAAAGCCTAAAATATTAGACCTATTAAACACCAGCCATGCTCACATTAATTGTAATCTTGGCAATTATAGTTGGATTATATATGGCTTGGAATGTTGGCGCTAATGACGCAGCAAACTCTATGGCTACTTCTTACGGCAGCCATGCTTTAACGTTAAAACAGATAGTCTTCATCGCAGCAATACTTGAGTTCTGTGGAGCTGTTTTGGCAGGACATAGAGTTACTAGTACGATTGCTAAGGGAATAGTACCAATCCAATTTTTAGATCAGCATTTAGTTGCAATTGGAGCTTTAGCAGCATTACTTTCAGCAGGTTTCTGGATTACATTGGCAACCTACTATCATCTGCCAATTTCAACAAGCCATTCAATCGTTGGAGCAATGCTTGGTTTTGGTCTTGCAGCAGTTTCTCAAGGTTATTTAACATTGTCTGATATTCACTGGTTTGTGCTTTTCAAAATAGTTGCAAGTTGGATTGTTTCCCCACTCTTTGGTGCTCTTATCGCTTTCATGGTTTTTACTGCAATCAGGATAGCGATCCTAGATAGATATGACATTCCGGCAGTTGAACATGTTTTTAGATATTTACAAGTTGGTACTGCTTGTTATGTTGCATTTGCCCATGGTAGCAATGATGTTGCGAATGCAACAGGTCCAATTTCTGCTGCACTTGGCTTTTTAGGACACGAAACACCAATATGGGTGCTGGCTATAGGCGGTTTAGGAATAGCCGTGGGAATCGCTACATGGGGTTATAGAGTTATAGAGACCGTTGGCAAGAGAATTACAGAATTGACCTACACAAGGGGTTTTTCTGCTGAATTTGCAACTGCAACAACTGTTTTGGGGGCATCAATGCTTGGGATGCCAATATCGACAACTCACACCTTGGTGGGGAGCGTTATTGGTGTGGGACTGGCTGGAGGTTTAGCGAGTGTTGATTTACGTGTTGTGAGAAAAATTATTATATCCTGGCTTGTAACGATTCCTGTAGCTGCTGGGCTTTCAATAGCCCTCTACACTATAATGGTGATATTCCTATGAAATTCATAAGGAGTGTAACGGACGTATTCGGATACTCTCCATTTAAATCACTTAGATTGCATGCTGAAATTTGTGGAAGAGCTGTAGGATTACTTCAAAGGCAATTTCATGCTTATAGAAAAGAAGATTTTGACACAGTTGAAAAGCTAAGGGATGAAATTGACGAATTAGAACATGAGGCAGATAAGATAAAGGAGGAGATTAGGGGGAATATTACAAGCTCATTAATGTTATTGGTTGATAGACACGATTTGTTGAATTTTTTGACGGTTCAAGATGAGATAATAAATTACTGTGAACACGTCGGACATATGTTAACGTTTAGGGAAGTAAAGACTGCTCCAAAAGACATTTGGGATGAATTTGACATACTACTTGCAAAGATAATGGAGGCTGTGAATGAGTATGAGAAATTGGTGGATCATATAGCCACCTTACTTGCTTCATCTTTTAGCAAAAAGGAGATAGTCGAAGCTTTGTTACACGTTCCTGAAATTGAAAATCTAGAGCATGAATGCGATATGATTCAAATTGGCTTGCATAATAAGTTGTTTAATGCTGATGATATGAATCCTCTTGATGCACATTTAATGATAGAGTGGGTGGTTCATCTTGGCGAAATAGCAAACAACACTGCGAGAGCTGCTGACAGGTTTAGGATAATGATTTTGAGTAGATAGTTTTAATTGACCGCATTTGAATAACTTATTTAAATTTTGAATTTAGTCTATTAGTGGAGGGTGATAAAAATGAAGATAACTTGGTTAGGACATGCAGCATTTTTATTGGAGGGAAATAAGAAGGTGTTGATAGATCCGTTTATTACAGGAAATCCACTTAGTCCGGTGGATGCTGAGGAAATTGAGGCAGATATAATAGCAGTTACTCATGGACATGGTGACCATTTAGGTGATGCCATTGAAATTGCCAAGAGGAACGATGCACCAGTTGTTTGCATTCATGAACTATCGAGAATTTTGGTAAGGAAAAACATTGAGGCTGTGGGTATGAATATTGGGGGGACTGCAAGGGTTAGGGGAATAAAGTTTACAATGACACCTGCGTGGCATTCATCTGATGTTGAAGAAGATGATACGATAATTAGTGCCGGAATTCCAACAGGAATAATCGTTGAAATGGATGCCAAGGTTTACCACACAGGCGATACTGATGTGTTTTTAGATATGCAGTTGATTGGTGAGCTACACAAACCGGATATTATGCTCACTCCAATCGGTGATTGGTACACAATGGGGATTAAGGGTGCAGTTAAAGCTTTAGAGTTGGTAAAGCCGAAGGTAGCAATTCCAATGCACTACAACACGTTTCCAGTGATTGAACAAGATCCCGAGAAGTTTAAGAAAGCAGTTGAGGATAAATTGGACGTTGAAGTTGTAATTCTTAAGCCTGGAGAGAGTTTTGAGTACCCCTGATATTTTGTTATTTTTGGCAAATCTATAGAATTATTTTTAGCATCACTTTATATTTCCTCAATAATTTTTTTGATGTTCTGTACTAAATTTCTAAAAAACTCAACAATTTTATCTTCATTCCCTGAAAGATCTCTGGTAAAATCTATTTTAAGTTCATATTCTCCAGATGGTACAAAAAATCCACTTTTTTCCATCTCTATGTAATACTTTTCTGTATCTATTTTGCTTCCTATTTTATCGCTAATATGCTTAAAAGACGTTTGCAATAATGGCCCAAATGATGCTAGTGGCGAATAGCAGAAACAAATAGGGATGTATTTGTCTGCTTTTTTTACATTTAGGGTAAAGCCTGTTGAACCCCACCTTGTTCTTAGGTCAAATTCATCCTCCAACTGCAGTATTCTTTCGAATAATTTACGTTCTTTGTCTGAACAAGCTTTTAAAAATTCATCTTTGTTAATTTTTCTCCTTTTCTTCGTTCCACTTGTGTATTCAACACTCTTGGGGTCGATTATAAATGACCTTGCAATATACTCGTTTTTATCATCTGAAAAGAAATTGAAGGTTACAGCGTTTATATTTACGCCATAATCCTCGTTTAAGTATCTAAGAATTCTCTCAGTACTTTCATCAATTTCTGATGCGACTATGAGCATCTTATGAGTTTCATTTAAATTGGACGGTACTTCAACACCAAATTTTCTATCAAAAGCTACATTTAATGGCCCTTTCTCGCCCAAGTAATCGTTTGCAATTTCTACTATTCTATCTGGTGTTAGATCTCTAACCCAAGAAGCGTAATCGAGAACTTGTGCAACAACCTCACGTGGAGTTTTATCTTTTTTAAGCTCTATTATAACAACATCCCCTCGACGATCAAGGCATAGGAGATCTATACATCCTCCAAAGTCTGTTGTAACTTGCCTGCCAATAACAATCAAATCTTTAGAAACTAGAGAGATGTCTCTCTCAATCCAACTTTCGATTCTTTCTTCTCTGTTAAGCTTACTTTTCGGAATTTCAATTAGATTGTCACCTTCTGAAATTCTCCAAAATCTAATTTCTTCTGGCATTTATGTCACCGATAATGTTCAATACAAGTATAAAATTAGCTTATCATCTATAACTTTTACTAAAACTAATTGTTTTTCCTCTGAATCAATAAACTCTCAAAGCTAAAAACTCCACCAACTTCTCCTTTAACTCATCTTTTAAAACATCTTTACCAACATAAAGCCTAAAACCCTTCGCCAAAACATCTCCTACATTTTTACCCATACTTCTCCAGTTTTTGTTGATGTAATCTGCAATGGCATCTTCAACTCTCCAATGTTTTCTTTTAACGTAAACACAATACCTTCCATCTTCAATAAACGGTTTGTAATCCCTATTTTTCTCCAAAAACGTTTTAACATGACGTTCTTCCTCAAACGGAGGTCCAATCCTTTTCTCTATCCTCGCCAACTCCTTAACTTGACATTCAACAATCAAATAGCATTTTTCTCTTGCATAATAATCGGATTTCAAAGGCATGAAGTCTTGCCTCTTTAAAAACCCCTCTATCTTTTTACAAGCCCTTTCAAGCTGAGGATACAAATTATCCTCCACAATGTTTGGCTTCTCAAACTCAACAACACATAAAGCAGTGTTTCTACTTTCTATTTCAGAAATTATTGTTTTGTTGTCAGGCAATTCAACCTTTGGCTCAACAAAAAACTCAATTGACGGTTTTTCGACGAAGTTTCTGCATCTCTCAACGAATCTGGCTAAATTATCTAAACTTAAGTTTGCTGCTACATTTCTCTTAACATCAACAGGGTCAACAACAAAAAACTGTTGCCCCTTCCTAACCTCTTTTTTCAAAATGTCTATAACCGTTTTTCTGCTCCATTGCCCTGCATTCTTAATTAATTCATAAAATGAGCCGTAAAATATGATTAAAAGCTCACACAAATAACCTGAAAAACCTCTAACTTTGTATTCAGCCCCATACAAATTTCCAGCTTTTAAGAATTGCTTTAATAATCTTACCTCATTTTCCTTATCCTTTATCCTGTCTTTAAGCCATTCGTGGTGGAATGGAGTTCTGTCAACAGCCGATTGGATTTTTTTAAGATCTCTCAGTTTGTAACAAGGTACCACATCAACTTCTATACCCAAAACCTTTCCGTGAACATAAGGGTGGGCTGCATATCTCAACTCATATCCATCAACAACAGCTTTGCCAATCTCAATAGCAATTCTCTCCAACTCTTTCATCTCAACTTTTTCAGGAAAGAGCAAAAACACGTCTATTTCCAAATTACCCTTCAACCAAGTATCCCTTGCATAACTGCCCAAAAATTTGTATTCGATGTTTTGGTAGTTGGTTAATATGCTGTCTAACCTTTTTCTTAGCTCCTCCTCTGCTTCCTTCGCTTTCTCCTTTTCTTCTTCACTTGGAACTACAAGCTTTAAAGCTTGATTCAATATTTCATCGATTTTGTTGATCATAGTACCCCAGATTAAATACTTGAATATCTTTATAAATTGGACCCTTCGGTGTTAAAATGCTCTGTTTGAGCTTAAACTTATCAACATCCATCCACCCAAAGTCCTTTTCAAAGCTTTCTAAGATTTGCATTAATTTTTCTTTATCAATTGGTTTCTTAACCCTTGCAACTGTTGCGTGGGCTACAAAGTCCTTATCCTTTTTAAACCCAAGTTTTTTAAGGGAATGTTCAACCTTTAATGCCAGATTGGTCAATTCTTCCTTGCCTTCATCAACACCGACCCATATCACCCTGATTTTTCCTTTCGGTGGAAAGAAGCCGATGTTTTGAAAGTGTGCTTTGAAAGGCCTCGCTTCAACTTTTTCAAGCTGCATTTTTACCCTTTCAGCCTTAGCATTATCAACTTCGCCTAAAAACTTAAGCGTAATGTGTATGTTTTCTCTCTCAACCGCTTTAATTCCTTTAATACTACCCAAAACCTTTGAAACTTCGTAAATTCTATCTCTAACATCATTTTCAACGTCAACAGCAACAAACAACCTCATCAAGGGTAAAGAATATTAACAAGATAGAAATAGATTTTGTTGAATGGCAAAAAAAAGAGAAACTACAAGAGGCGAAATAAAATACCTCATTCTTAAACCATTAGGGTATCCGCTTAAAGCAAGCTACCATGAATACCCAATTGTTGATAATCCGAAGGTTTTTGATAGGTACGCTAAAGATCAGTGGAAAGGCGAATTAATTTCAAAAGGAAAGTTACTCTTTGACATAAGGATGTTCCCCGATTTTGCATTTGAGGTTGTAAATGCAGAGCCAAGCGTTGGTGTAATTACAGAATCAACAAAAATTTTAGTTGAATTGCCATCAAAAACGATTGAAACTGAGATTGTTACAGATGTAAAGTTGGGTGATGTTGTTGGGCAAGAGGAGGCTAAAAGAAAGGTCAGAGTAATCCTTGAATTTCTTAAAAATCCTGAGAAATTTGGGAAGTGGGCACCAAAAAATGTCCTGTTTTTCGGACCTCCTGGCACTGGAAAGACGATGACTGCTAAAGCTTTGGCTAATGAAGCTAAGGTGCCATTTTTGTCGGTTAAATCAACAAAGCTAATTGGAGAGCATGTAGGAGATGGGGCAAGGAAGATCCACGAGCTTTATGAAAGAGCTAGACAAGTTGCTCCTTGTATTGTGTTTTTGGATGAATTCGATTCAATCGCCCTAGATAGGAGTTATCAGGATTTGAGGGGAGATGTTTCTGAAATAGTAAATGCTTTGTTGACGGAGTTGGATGGAATTCAGAAAAACGACCGTATTTGTACAATTGCAGCCACAAATAGGGCTGAGATGCTTGATGTGTCGATAAGGAGCAGGTTTGAGGAGGAAATCGAGTTTGGATTACCAAGTTATGAAGAGAGGTTGGAGATTATAAAGAGGAATTTGGCTGATTTTCCTTTGAAAGTTAAGGTTAGCTACGATTTGGTAGCAAGAATGACCGAAGGTTTTTCTGGAAGAGATCTAGTTGAAAAGATTATAAAATCATCCTTACACAACTCAATTGCCGATGGGAAAGATGTTGTAGAGACCGATGATTTGCTGAGTGCAATTGAAAGGATTAAAACTCCATCTAAAACACCACCCAAGCAGATGTTTGTTTAAATTTGTTTTTTTAATTAACAGAGGAAAGTTATTTACTAATGGTGTAAAAGATGATGGGCAAATCTAAAGTTGTGATTGTTGAGGATCTTTCACAAATGGTAGAAGCCTTAGAGCTCTTCCCAAAACCTAAGAAAAAGGTTGTTCTAAAGCCAAATCTGATATCAACCAAAAAACCTCCAACAACAACACCATATGATATTATAGAGGCTTTAGCAAAGTACTACATTGAGATGGGATGCAAAATTATTGTTGCTGAGGGTTCTGGCTGGTGTGAGACTTTTAAGGCTTATAAAGAATTAGGCTATTTAAAACTTAAAGAATTTGGTGTAAAGCTCATTGATTTAAACGAAGATGGTTTTGAGGTTGTTAAAAATCAAAGTGCTCTATTCTTAAAACAGTTTGAATTTCCTTTAACGCTTAAAAATGCTTACATAGTATCTGTCCCCGTTTTGAGAACATTCTATAACAAAAGTAACCCTTTCTTTGAAGAACATGCTTGGCGCAACTATTGGTGAGAGGGCAAGGGTAGCAAAGAAAGGCAGATTTCATCACAGACTAAATGAAAGTATAGTTGATGTTAATACATACCTAAAACCAAATTTGGCAGTAATAGATGGAAGAGTTGCTGGTGTAGGAGGAGAGTGGGAGCAATGCCAAAAAGAACTGGTGTAATAATAATTTCTGATAATATTGTTGCTGCCGATGCAGTAGGAGCTAAATATCTTGGAAAGGATCCAGCATCGATTGAGCACATAAAATTAGCGCAAAAAACAGGTTTAGGGAATGCTGATTTGAATGATATAGAAATATTAAAATGAGATATCAAAGATTTTTAACCCCAAACTTTAAACCTTTTAATCCCTTGGAGTTGGCGAAAGAGACTGAGAGGATAGTGATTAGGCATGGACAGGAAGGATTAGAAAGAAAATACACTGATTTTTATTCAGTTCCAGTTTATAGAGGAATTGCAACGGGCTATGCAGTTGGATGTTGTCTGAGATGTATTTACTGCTGGTCAAACTGGTCGAGAGACTTTCCTGAGAGATTTGGGGAGTTTTACTCTCCAAGGGAGGTTGCTTTGAATCTTATTAAAGCTGCTAAAGAAGGTATCTATTCTGAATACTGGAGAAAGTTGATTCCTAAAATAGAAAAACTTCGTCTATCAGGATGTGAGCCTACAATAGGTAAGGAGCATTTATTGAAAGTTCTTGAACTGGTTAAAGAATTAAACTATCTGTTTATTTTGGAAACTAATGGAATTATCTTAGGTAATGACAGGGACTATGTAAAAAGACTGGCTGAGTTTAGAGATATGCTTTACGTTAGAGTTTCCTTTAAAGCTGCAACACCTGAGGGGTTTACTCAGAGAACCGGAGCGATTGGAAAATACTACAAACTTCCATTTAAAGCATTAAAGTACCTGCTTGATGAGGGCATATATGCAAGAGCAGCAGCAATGACAGATCCAAAGGTAATGCCTAAGAAGGAAAGGGAAATCCTAATTCAGATGCTGGATGAGATAGATCCTAAAGCAGATTATCACAAAACACTGGAAGAAGAGGTCATAGATCCTTATGAAATAACTATTAAAAGATTGAGAGCTTTTAAAGACGAGGAGTTTGCAAGAAAACTTGAAGAAGAATTTGAATTATTTTAAACTTTGATGCTTCGATTAGACGCCCTTATAGAAAAAATTTATCTAGTTTTAAAAGAAAATAGAACTATGATAGCTTATATTTTGATAAACACAGAAGTAGGTGATGAGGAGAAAGTTTACGAGGTTCTGCTGAACATGAAGGGTGTTTTGGAGGCCCACATAGTGTACGGTGTATATGATATTATAGCAAAAGTTCAGAGTGAGAGCATGGATGGTTTGAGGGAGGTTGTGAGTGAGATAAGAAAAAAGGCAGGCTTGAAATCAACACTAACACTGATTGTAACAAGGTGAAAATTATGATTCCAAAAATGAAGTTTACAAGCGGATCTGAGCCTCGGGATTCCGATTGTCTCCTCCCTTCGTTTGATGCGATCTCCCGAAGGAAGAATTACTCTTCCTCCCTAAGCTTGCCCTCCACCTGCAAACATAAATTTATAACTAATAATACTTAAGGTTTGTGGTAGATAAAATGAAAACATTGGTGGAAGACTTCAAAAGAGACATAGATTTTCTTGTGGGCAGAATATCTAACGATTTGAATGAGAAAGGAATAAAAGAAATTT
>Ga0180300_10001244_pt1 | contig 11726 bp, 5 predicted proteins | sample GuaBasSediGuay15_FD_121798 | JGI IMG/M metagenome (GOLD analysis project Ga0180300, IMG submission 121798) | Subseafloor sediment microbial communities from Guaymas Basin, Gulf of California, Mexico - Guay15, Core 4569-2, 21-24 cm | ecosystem: Environmental > Aquatic > Marine > Hydrothermal... | reverse complement strand
GCGAAGTAATTAAAGCGGATTTAGATAAGAATTTTTAAAAAGTCTCAAAAAAAGGCTTGACAAAGAAAATTGATAAAGTTATATTAAAGTGTAAACGTTTACATTTGATATGGCTACTATTAAGGATGTTGCAAAAAAGGCTGGAGTTTCCATTGCCACTGTCTCAAGGGTAATAAATAATAGCCCTAAGGTTAGCGAAAAGACAAGGCAGAGGGTTTTAGAGGTTATTAGAGAATTAAATTTTATGCCCAATATAATCGCTCAGGGACTCCAGACAAAAAGAACTAATACAATAGGGCTCATTTTCCCCGATGCTACCAGTTACTACTTTGCTGAGATAATAAGGGGGATTATCGGCGTTGTGCAAAAACAAAAATACCATGTTGTCATTTCAAGCTCCCATGACGAAAATGATGAATTGAGGACTCTTATCTCAATGCTGCAGTCTGGAAGGGTGGACGGAATGGTTCTGATGATGCCTACAATTACTGACAGTAAATTTTTAAAGCACACTCTTAAAAATTTCCCTGTGGTTTTTGTTTGTACGAATATAAAGACAAGCAGATCAACATCCGTTATTATTGACAATTTTAATGGTGCCAAAAAGGTAACTTCCCATCTTATTGAGCATGGTCATCGCAGAATAGGTTTTATCCACGGTTCTCCAAATAACTTTGATTCCAGGGAACGATATCGAGGATATCTTAGCGCTCTCGCTAATGCTGGTATTTCTAAAAGCGAACTCTATGAAGCGAGAGGTAACTTCACCGAACAATCTGGTTTTAATGCGGCCATGGAGCTTTTTAGCCAGCCTTCTCCACCGACTGCAATTTTTGCCGCCAATGACTCTATGGCTATAGGTGCTATTGAAGCCGCGAAAAGGCTTTCTCTGAATGTGCCCAATGATGTTGCTATTGTAGGGTTTGATGATATTTCTACTTCGAGATATGTTGAGCCGGCGCTTACTACTGTGAGGGTACCTGTGTTTGAAGTGGGGGAAATCGTTGGAAAGATAATATTGAAACATCTTTCGGGGGAAGGAGGTAGTGTTGAAGAAAAAATTGTCATACCCGTAGAGCTTGTAGTAAGAAAGTCCTGCGGGTGCAAGGAGAGTTAACCTTAAAAAAGCAAAGGGGGAGGGAAAGATGAAGTACCCTGCAAAAGTTACCGTGTTGTTGGTAGTTGTATTGATGATCTTTTCATCGGCAGTCTTTTCTGCCAAGAAAGATCATCATGCTGATCCGCCTTATATCCTTGTTACTTCTGCTGAGAAGCCGATTAACGTGGATGGTGTGCTGGATGAGACGGATTGGCAAAGGAGATTTGACTATCTTGTTTATGATGTCCGATATATTACAGGAGATGTTGAATATTCTCCAACAGGGGATGTGCTTGTACAGCCACCATATAATGATACCACGACGACTTATGTTAAATTTTTGCACTATGGAACTGATCTTTATATCGCTCTCATTTCGAATGATAAGTCTGTGTGTAGATTTGATGGGAGCTGGGAAGGCGATGGCCTGTTTATGAAGGTTCAAACTGCGTCAGGTGAGGTAGTAGAGTACAAGCTCTATTTCAATCTAACAGGTACTGATCCTGATATTCATTTTGAGGAACCTGGTAATTATCCTGGTTCTGGTTATGGTGCCGCCTGGAAGCCGTCAAAAACGGTGGTAAATGATCCCACCAATGTTGATTCCGGCTACACTGCTGAAATGGTTATACATCTTGATCAGCTTGGATACACTGATCCTGTATGTGAAGTTCCGGTTTTGATAAATATTTTTGACCCGGATGGTTACACAGGGGCTGATGGTGAAGGATGGGATGCGGGACAATATCACAAAATGTGGTGGGGTAGTGAATGGGGTCCTGAGATGAGGATATTGAAGCTTGGTGACCCACCCTATAAAATTGCAAAAAAAGTGAGTGAGGACATTACTCTCGATGGAAAGCTCGATGAGGGTTTTTGGGATGGAGCAGATTCTGTTGTAATTGGTGAGGGGAGTCTCTTGTACACCGGGGGTTTCTATATGCAGTGGGGGGATACCCTGAATGAGTATGAGGATAAAAGTTTGGCTGTGGTAAAATTTGCTCATAAGGGAGCTGATCTTTATATCGGGGTTGTTTCCAATGATTCTTCTGTTTGCAAATGGTCACCTGGATGGGAAGCAGACGGTCTCTTTCTCTGGATGACAAATAAGGGAGAAATTCCTGAGCCAAGCGAAAGGAAAGAGATTAAGGCGATGTATTTCACAGGCAATGAGGGTGATGGAATTAGTTTTGAGTTAAGTGCCGCTGTTCCAACCGGTGGGGCTGAGGGTGTATCATACGAACCAGAGGGTACAGTGACGCATACAGAATCAAATGGTCCCGATGCAGGATATTCATTAGAGGTAGTTGTGCATACCGATTATTTTGGATATTCGGAGGGGGATACAGTAATGCTGAGTGTAGTCATATGGGATATTGATTATGCAAGCTCAGATGCTTATGATGCCCATGTGTCTGATTATGCGCCTCATTGGTGGGGAACCCAATGGTGTGATAAAAACTTTGAGAAGTACTTTATGTACAGAGGGGTCATACTGTCGACTGAGGTAGGAATTGAAGAGGATAATAGTAAATTTGCAGATGCTGTCCGTCTGTATAGGAACTATCCAAATCCATTTAATGCTTCCACGAATATTTCTTTTGAAATACCTACCCGTGAGAAAGTTACCTTGGCGATATATAATGCTCTTGGTGTAAAGATTGCCACCATTTGTGATGATTATCTCAATCAGGGATATCATGAGTATCGATGGGATGGTAAGGACAGAAGCGGTAAACCAGTTCCGTCCGGTATTTATTTCTACAAGCTGACAGTTGGAGACAAATCAAGAATTAATAAGATGGTTTTGTTGAAGTAATAAATAACATACTTGTGGTACCTGTCAGGGGGATTTCCTCTGGCAGGTACTTTTTCTGTTTTTTTCTTCATGGAGAAACATGAAAAGAATATTAATACCTTTATTGTTGCTGGTCATGACAGAATTTTTAGTGGCCGGGGTGACTGGCAAGATAAGAGGCAGAGTTGTCGATGCGCAGACTGGAGAGCCTCTGCCATGGGTCAATGTTATGCTTGAAGGGACATCTTTGGGTGCTGCGACGGATGCTAATGGAGTGTATGTGATTTTGAATGTACCTCCCGGGGAATACACACTAGTTGCTTCAATGATGGGATATAAGAAGATTAGAATAGAAAATCTGCGTGTTAAGACAGATTTCACAACAGTACAGAATTTCAGGCTGGAAAAAACGGTCCTGGAGTTTGGCGAAGAAGTGGTTGTTATAGGTCGAAAGCCTGAGATTCAGAAAGATAGAACGTCTACTATGGTTGTAGTTAGTGCTGATGAGTTACGGAAGTTGCCTGTGAAGGAGCTGTCTGAGGTTGTAAATCTTCAAGCTGGGGTGGTCAATGGACATTTTAGAGGTGGTAGAACAGGAGAAGTGGCTTATCTTGTAAATGGAATTTCTGTAAATGATCCCTATAATAAAGAGATGGCGCTGGAAATTGAGAAAAATGCTATTCAGGAGATAAAAGTTATAAGTGGTACGTTTAGTGCTGAGTATGGTCAGGCTCTATCAGGAGTTGTTAACATAGTTACCAAAAGAGGCTTAGAAAATTTTCGGGTACACGCTGATTTGTATTCAGGGGATTACGTAAGCAATCAGGATCCTCCTTTCACGAATATAAAAAATTTAAGCCCTTTTCAGATTAGGAATGTAGAATTAGATGTTACGGGACCTATCGCTTTCCTAAAAAACTCTTCATTCTTCGTATCTGCTAGAAATTACTTCAATGAGGGATATCTGTATGGGGTTGAGGAATTTTTGCCTGGTGACTCATCGAATTTTGATGATCCCAATCCTGATAATTGGTACATAGAACGGAGTGGCTCGGGGAAGTACATACCTATGAATTATTCATGGAGGAATTCTTTTCAGGGGAGCTTCTACTTTAAGATTACCCCAAGATTGTCATTGGATATCGATGGAAATTATGGAGAAAGACGCTGGAAAGAGTACAATCATCTTTTTAAGTATAATCCAAGAGGTATTCCAACAAAGTACCAATCAAATTACCAGATAGGTTTTACATTAACCCATTCTCCATCTGCGAAAATGTTTTATACGCTACGGGGCACGAATTACTATACTCGTTATAAGTCTTACGTTTATAGTGATCCTAATAGCGATAAATATGTAAGTCCTCGACTTTTAAGGAGACTTGGTTACGGTTTTTATACTGGTGGTATGGATATGAGCCATTTCTACAGAAGTTCTAAGATTAGTGCCTTCAAATTTAATCTCGTTTCTCAGCCGAATACAAGGAATGAGGTTAAATGTGGTTTTGAGATGAGGCGTAGCAACCTATGGCTTGAGGAATTTAGTTTGAGGTTGGATAGAACAACCGGGTGGAAACCTGAGAAGTATCCGCCGGAGAGCGTTTATAACAATAAGTATAGACATATTCCTCTTGAGTTTGGTGCATGGATTGAGGATAAAATAGAGCTGGAAAGATTGATTCTGTCTGTAGGTGTAAGATTTGATTATTTCGAACCTGATGGACTTGTCCCAAAAGATCTGAGAGATCCTGATGGTTCTTACAAGGGCGAGGAAAACCCGTTTAGAAAAGCCAGCCCTAAGAAACAGCTAAGTCCCAGACTTGGTATTTCTTATCCCATAACGGATAAAGGGGCTATCCACATTTCATATGGACATTTCTTTCAGATTCCTAGATTCGAGTATTTGTATTATAATTCAGAGTTTGAGGTACAGGGTGGTGGGCTTAATACAATAATGGGGAATGCCGACCTGAAGCCTGAAAAGACGGTGATATATCAACTTGGCCTTCAACAGATGATTGGCAATGGGTTAATTCTTGATGTAACAGGTTACTATAAGGATATAAGAAATCTGGTAGGGACCCAGATATATGAGCTGTATGTGTTAGGAGATATGTACGCAAGGTATGAGAATAGAGATTACGGAAATGTTCGTGGCATTGCTGTTACCTTGACCCGGAAAGCTATAGGATGGTTTTCGGGGTCGATTGATTACACTTATCAAATTGCGGAGGGTAATGCTTCAGATCCGCGAGCTACTTTTTATGATAGACAGTCAGACCCTCCACGGGAGAGTGAAATACAGGTTGTCCCTCTTGACTGGGATCAGACCCATACTTTGAATGTGAGTGTTGTTTTCACTCAGCCTTCATGGGTAATCGGACTGGTAGGGAAGTATGGCTCTGGATTGCCCTACACTCCTGAGTATCAAAACCAGAGGACAGCATTCGAGAATAGTGAGAGGAAACCCTCTACGTTCTCTGTTGACCTTAATGCAGCATATAGAATAAAATTAGGTAAGATAGAATTTCAGCTATACTCGCAGGTTAAAAATCTGTTTGATCGGGCAAATGCGCTTCAGGTTTTCCCTGATACTGGGAGACCTGATTACTCTTTAATACCAACTTATGTGCCCGAGCAACCTATACATTCTCTCAGGGATTTTTTAACGAGGCCTGATTATTATTACCCACCAAGAGAAGTTATTATCGGATTGGAAGTGATGCTATGAAAGAAAGAAAAGTATTAATAAAGGCTTTCGTTTTTGTTTTGTTTATATGTTCTTCGCTCGTTCCTCAGAATAACCTCGATGAACTGCATGGGGATCGTAAATTCAGGAAGCAGGGGCTGCATAATGGTAATCTTGTTGAAACTCTTTTCTGGAACTTTGGTGAAGTCGGATGGTGGGGTAAACAACCTTCTGGTGTGTGGCCAAAGGGGACAAAGCATTCTTACATGGATGGCATTTATCCGATAGTGGCTGCGGAAGTGAAACTTGTCACGGGTGATACAATCCATATTGTCGAAGGGGGGTATAGAGAGCATTACGAAACCGGTCCTACTGGAATAGAATATGGTTGGCAACCACTCCCTGGTTTTTCGAACCCGGAGCAGGATTACATTGCGATGAGTGATGATCCAAATACGTGGCCAAAATATTGGCCAGATAAGCCCGCTTCGTGGGGCGGTAAGTGGAATGGATATTTTGGACAGAAGACAAATGCTGATCAGGAAAGCTATTTTATGATGGATGATTATCAGGACAGGGGGAGGGATTTTTGGGGAAAGTTTCACTGTGATGAAAACGATACTTCACGAGGTGGTCTTGGAATGAGGGTAGCTGTTCGAGGTTTTCAATGGTCGAATGTGTTGGCTGAGGACATCATTTTCTGGCATTATGATATCACGAATATAAGCACTACGCATTATGATAAAACAGTTTTTGGTATGTATTGTGATTCGGGTGTCGGGGGAATGAATGATTCAAATGATGATAATGCTTATTATGATCTAGGACTCGATATTGCTTATACGTGGGATGCTAATGGCAAAGGTGAGACTGGATGGGAGACCGGCTATGCTGGCTATGCATTTCTGGAAAGTCCAGGTAATCCATTCGATGGTATTGATAATGATGGCGATGGCGCGGAAGGGGAAGGCCCTATATTAACCTCAATAGATTTTAAACCCAGGGTTCTCCCTGATGAGATCGTTGTCATTGATTATTCTAATATGAGCCCTTCTAACGATTGGGGAAGAAAAGTTGTGTCCTTTTCCTCTGGTGGGAGTGGAAAATTCTGGAGGTTTGAAGGCAATACTCTTTATCTTCAAATACATGATTCAACCTATGTTTACATAAAAGGTCAGACGGTTTCGGAAAAGCCTTTTAATGGAATTGATGATGATCTGGACGGGTTAATTGATGAAAATGAGAGAGTCCACATGGGTTTGAAATATAGAGACTGGATAAATCGTGATGGGTTTAACAATTTGCTTATAGATGAGAGCAGGAATGATTCAATAGATAATGATGGTGACTGGGATCCTGAGTTACATGATGTGGGTGCCGATGGTGTAGCAGGTACTGGAGACTGGGGAGAAGGTGATGGTATGCCTACTGAAGGAGAACCTTATTATGATAAAACGGACAAAGATGAATCTGACCAGATAGGACTTACCTCTTTTGATTCGTTTTATATCGGTTCAGGAGTTGAGTACAGGTTCGATGAGGTCATATGGGAAAGAATAGCCAATTATCATTTTGATGCAGGGAAACAGAATGGAAACATTGCTTTTCTTTTTGGTTCTGGGCCTTTCATTATGCCACCCCGGCATACCGAGAGGTTTTCGCTGGCTCTGGTTTTTGGCGAGAATCTTCAGGATTTGATAAGAAATAAAAAGGTTGTACAGGACATCTATAACGCAAACTATAATTTTGCAAGACCGCCGATAAAGCCGAAGGTATGGGCAGTAGCTGGAGACGGTAAAGTTACCCTCTATTGGGATGACAAAGCAGAGTCCTCATATGATGAATTTGCGGATCCGTCAACCGGTGGGTATGATTTTGAAGGTTACAGAATATATAAAGCTACTGATCCTGCATTTAATGATGCATATATAATTACAAATGGCTATGGTGAAGCTAATTTCTATGATCCCGTTGCTGTGTTTGATAAAAAAGATGGGATTAAAGGATTCTTTGAGGTTGATGTCCACGGTACAAAATATTTTCTTGGTGATGATACAGGATTGAGGCACTCTTGGACGGATTACGATGTTATGAATGGGAAGACGTACTATTATGCCGTAGTTTCTTATGATATGGGATGGGCTGAGAAAAACATTCTTCCTTCAGAATGTACTAAAATTATTGTAAAGGATATTTACGGGAACATAACTCTTGATAAAAATACTGTTATGGTGGTACCAGATGCTCCTGTGGCGGGTTATTGTCCGCCAGAAATTCCAGAGGGAATAAAGCATATAACGGGACATGGAACGGGTAAGGTGTGGGTTGACATCCTGAATCCTGAAGAGGTTAGAGATGGTAAGTATCTTGTTGTGTTTGATGATACGACGCACAGAGATACAACTTATTATAGTCTGTATGAACTTGAGGGTGATGGAGATACAGTTGCTATTTTGAGGAATTCTGACGCATTGAATCAGGAGGATACAAATCCAATTTTTAATGGAATGAGGCTCTTTGTAAAGGATGATACAGTAGCCTTTAATGATTCTACCACCGGATGGATAAAAGGGAAATCCAATCTGACCATATATGCGGAGCTTCATTCCTACTGGAAAGGGAAAAAAATAAGAATAGATGGATTCCCGACCTGTTATGAAATCCGCGTAGGAATTAAAGATACTTCGTGGTTGTTCTCCAAGCCGATTTTTGAAACAAATTTTCAGGTATGGGACATTGTTAACGACCATAAGGTTAGATTTTATCTATGGGAGTCTGAAGACAATGCGGATTCCGTTTTAAGTGCTGGTGATTATGTCAGGTTGTGGCTAAAAGTGGGTAGCCTGTGGAAGGAAACGTGGACAATTTATTTTGTTGCTCCAGAGAATGAGGAAACCATTCAGCCAGACTCCGGGGATGTAGCCTTCATTGGGATAAATCTTCCTTTTAGTTCCAATGACCAGTTTTATTTTGAGACAAAGGCTCAATACGTTGATAGAGGCAAGGCTAAACAGGAACTTGACAGGATAGCGGTTGTTCCAAATCCTTACGTTGCTGCTGCACCATGGGAGCCTCCCAGATTTTTTGCTTCTGGGAGAGGCCCCAGAAAGATTGATTTTATTCATTTGCCTCAAAGGGCTACTATACGGATTTATACATTAAGCGGAGATCTTGTTAAAGTGATACATCATGAGAGTAGCATGAACGATGGTTCGGAGTCCTGGAATCTTCAAACAAAAGATGGTATGGATCTGGCTCCTGGCGTGTATATATATCATGTAGACGCAGGAGAGATAGGAGAAAAGGTAGGTAAGTTTGCAATAATAAAGTGAGTGCTATGAGTAAGAAATTAGTGTTATTGATAGAGATACTTTTAATCAGCGGTATTCTTTTCCCCAAAGATATAACAAAAGTAGGAACAACATCTGCTAATTTCCTGAAGATCGGAGTTGGGGCATCTTCGATGGGAATGGGAGGTGCTGCAGTAGCTGTCCCCTTTGATGCAAGCTCGATCTATTGGAATCCTTCTCTGATTGTAGATCTGCCAGGCGGAAGCTTTTGCGCATCTTATACAAACTGGTTTCTTGATATCAAGCATTCATTTGTAGGGGTGACATTTCCTGTGCTCGGCCTGGGTGCAATTGGAGGTTTTATCAATCTTTTGAATATGGGTGATATGAGAGTAAGAACTGTTGAGTTGCCCGAAGGGACAGGTGAATATTTTTCTGCTTCTGATATGGCAGTAGGAGTATCTTATGCAAGGAAGTTGACAAACTTTTTCGCCATTGGGTTCAATTTCAAGTATATAAGAGAACAAATATGGCATTGTTCAGCATCGAGTATTGCGATAGATTTTGGTACAATTTATCATTCTGATAATGGTAGATATCATATAGGTGCTTCTGTTTCGAATTTCGGAAGCAAAATGCACTTCACAGGTAGGGATCTAAGACGATATTATGACCAGGATCCAAATGCTTCAGGTGATAATGAATATATTCCGGCTGAATTGCATACTGACAGGTGGGACTTGCCATTAATTTTCAGAGTTGGTCTCTGCGTAGACGTTCTGAAAAGTAGTATGCTGGATTTGAGGATGGCAGTTGATGCTGTTCATCCTAATGATAATACTGAATATATGAATCTAGGGTTAGAAATGGGTCTGGTAAAAGTCGGTGTGCTCAGGCTGGGTTACAGGTCAATGTTTATGCAAGATAGTGAGGGTGGTTTAACACTTGGGGGCGGTATAGTTTGGAAGGTAAGAAATTTAAAACTTAATATAAACTATGCCTATTCTGACTTTGGGCGCTTGAGTTACACAGATAGGATTGATATTTCCGTAATTTATTAATGAGAAAGGAAAAAGGAATATGGAAAGGATTTTTGAGAACAGGTACGGGTATTTTTCATCTGATGGTAGCGAATATGTTATTAAGACACCTGAGCTACCCAAACCCTGGATAAATGTTGTGTCCAATGGTAAATATGGAATTGTTATTTCTCAAGCTGGTGGTGGGTTTAGCTGGTATGAGCATTCTGAATTAAATAGAATTACGAGATGGCATCAGGATCTTGTAAGGGATAATTGGGGGAAGTATTTTATCGTGAAAGATAATGATACAGGAGACATCTGGTCGCCTACATGGATGCCTATCAGACGTAGGCTTGATTTTTATCAATGTAGGCATGGCGTGGGATATACGGTGTTTAGAGCTGGTTTTAAAGGACTATTTATTGAATTAACAGTGTTTGTCCCATTTAATAAAAATGTGGAAGTATGGTACTTCAAATTCCTGAATGAATCAGGAGAGGTAAAAAATGTGTCTTTGTATTCTTATTTAGAATGGTGTCTTGGAGTATCAGCGGACTTACACAGGGAATTTTATAAATGTTTTATTCGTACTGAATTTTTGAGAGAAATGAATGCGCTAATTGCTACTAAGAGACTATGGGAAATTGATCATACAAATGGAAGATGGAATAGTGATTATCCTTTTATTGCATATCATGGATGTTCGGAAGAGGTAGATAGCTTTGAGTGTGACAAGGAATCTTTTCTGGGGAATTATGGCTCGCTATCGGCTCCAAAAGAAATAATGCGTGGTGGAAAGCTTGGTGGGCATTGTGGAGATGGTTATGATCCTATTGCGAGCCTTTGCAAAAATATAAGAATTGATCCCGGAAAAGAGAGAAAAATATCTTTCTTTATTGGGATAGAGGGGAAACTTGAAGGTGTTAGGGAAGCTTTAAAGTATTTCGCTGATTCTAAGGTTGTTGAGAAAGAGCTCGAAGAGACAAAGAATAGATGGAATAAACTCCTAAATGGATCTGAGGTTAAAACTCCCGATATGGCGATAGATATTCTCGTAAATAGGTGGCTTAAATATCAGACTATATCTTCAAGGATATGGGGTAGATGTGCCTACTATCAGCAAAGCGGAGCATATGGTTATAGAGATCAGCTTCAGGATAGCATGATTTTCCTTCATCTAGCACCGGAGCTATGTAAGAATCAGATTGTACTGCATGCAAAGCATCAGCTTTCAACGGGGAGAGCTCTTCAGTGGTGGCATTCTATAACCGAAGTGGGTGAAAAAGTTAATATGTCTGATACTCATCTCTGGTTGCCTTTTGTTGTATATAAATATGTTCTGGAAACAGGGGATAGTGGTTTTCTTGATGAAATGATTCCCTACTATGATAAACCTGATATGGTGGAATCGATATACGAACATTGTTGCAGGGCAATAGATATAACTCTTTCGGATACGGACAAAGATGGACTACCATTTATTCAAAGCGGGGATTGGAATGATGGTATGAGCGCTGTTGGCGTTAATAGCAAGGGTATTTCTATATGGGTAGGAGAGTTTCTGGTATATATCCTGGATGGATTTCTGGAAATTTGTAAGATGAAGGGTGATAGGGGTAGAGAGAAGAGATATTCTGAAGCTGTAAATATGTTGAAAGATAAAATCAATCATCTCTATTGGGATGGAGAGTGGTATATACGCGCGGTGAAGGATAATGGAGAGAAAATTGGTAGCAAGGGCTCACAATATGGGAAGATTTTTCTCAATCCCCAATCATGGGCGATTATATCGGAGATAGCGGATAATGAAAAGAAGGAGATAATTTTT
>Ga0180300_10001243_pt1 | contig 11728 bp, 21 predicted proteins | sample GuaBasSediGuay15_FD_121798 | JGI IMG/M metagenome (GOLD analysis project Ga0180300, IMG submission 121798) | Subseafloor sediment microbial communities from Guaymas Basin, Gulf of California, Mexico - Guay15, Core 4569-2, 21-24 cm | ecosystem: Environmental > Aquatic > Marine > Hydrothermal... | reverse complement strand
GGCGATGCGGCTTGCAGCTCAGAAGCTGCCGATCAAAACTAGGTTTGTGACAAGGGTGGTGGCCGGTGAAGGCGGATGAGATCCGGGGCCTCGGCAACGAGGAGTTAAGGAAGCAACTGGAGGAAGCTCGGCGAGAGTTGTTCAATCTGCGCTTCCGCCTGAGCACCAGGCAGTTGGTGAACCACCGCGAGGTTTGCCGGGTGAGGAAGAACATTGCTAGAATTTTGACCGTGATGCGGGAGAGGGAGTTGGCTGGAGGGTAGATGGGAGCGAAGGCGATGAGGGAGTTGACTGTGCCTGGATATCTCGGGATAAGCGGAGCTGAGTAATGCAGAAGCATCGCAGGAGTCTGGTGGGCCGTGTGATAGGGGACAAGATGGACAAGACGGTGGTGGTACTGGTGGAGTCGTTACGGCCGCATCCGCTATACCGGAAGACGATGAAGCGACGGAAGAAGGTAAAGGCTCATTGTGAGAACAACGATTGCAAAGTGGGAGACATGGTGAGGATAGAGGAGAGTCGCCCCATATCCAAGACCAAGCACTGGCGCGTTAGTCAGGTGCTGGCAAAGGGACAGGTGGTAGAGCCGTACAAGGATGATACAGCCGCAGACCAGACTTAGGGTAGCTGATAACACGGGTGCCAGGACCATTATGTGCATTAATGTGCCAGGAGGCACCAGGCGGCGGTATGCCCATGTAGGTGACATAATCGTGGCGTCGGTGAAGCAAGCCGTCCCGCGGGGGATGGTGAAACAGGGTGACGTGGTCAGAGCGGTGGTGGTGCGCACCGCACAGGGGTATCGACGGCGCGACGGGTCGTATATCCGGTTTGATGATAACGCCGCGGTGATCCTTACGGACCAGAACAACCCAAGGGGTACCCGGATCTTTGGCCCTGTGGCCAGGGAGCTGCGCGAAAAGGACTTTGCCAGGATTATCTCTCTGGCTCCGGAGGTACTGTAGAGGTGAAGATCCGCAAGAACGATACTGTGCTGGTCATCCGGGGTAAGGATCGAGGCAAGAAGGGTAGGGTTCGTTATGCGTACCCGAAGAAGGAATCCGTAGTGGTTGACGGGGCTAATATGATCAAGAGACACGCCAGGGCCAGGGGAGCAGCGCGGCAAGCAGGCATCATCGAGCTGGAGGCACCGCTGCATGTGTCTAAGGTCATGTTACTGTGCAACAAGTGCAATCGGCCTTCGAGGGTGGGCTTCCGCCTGATCGAGGGAAGGAAGGTTCGTGTTTGTAAGTCTTGCCATGAGGTGATCGACTGATGGTGGCAGTGCGGACCTTGCCCAGATTGGAGGACAAGTACAGGCAGGAGGTTTTGCCTGCGTTGATGAAGGAGTTTGGCTACCGGAATGTGATGCAGGTGCCCCGATTGAGAAAGGTGGTGCTCAACATAGGGCTGGGGGAGGCAATCCAGAACGCGAAAGCGCTTGAGTCTGCTGAACGCGAGATGGCGGCGATCTCGGGGCAGCACCCGGTGGTGACGCGTGCCAAGAAATCCATTGCCAGTTTCAAGGTCAGAACTGGCATGCCTGTTGGAATGATGGTGACTCTGCGAGGGCGGCGGATGTATGAGTTTCTGGACAGGCTTTTGAATGCTACCCTGCCCCGTATCAGGGACTTCCGCGGTGTGTCCAGGAGTTCATTCGATGGAAGGGGCAACTACAGCCTGGGGCTGAAAGACCAGCTCATTTTCCCTGAGATTGACTACGACAAGGTAGAGAGACCCCGTGGCCTTGAGGTCACGGTGGTGACTACTGCTGCTACGGATGAGGAAGGGAGACGGCTTCTGGAGCTACTAGGGTTTCCCTTCACGAGAGGGTAGGGAAATTGGCCAAGGTATCGAAGATAGTCAAGTCACAGCGGCCCCCGAAGTACAAGGTGCAGAAACGCAATCGGTGCGTGCTGTGTGGTCGGCCACGCGGCTACATGCGAAAGTTCGGTGTGTGCCGTATCTGCTTCAGGGAGTTGGCGCTCAGAGGGGAAATTGCCGGAGTGAGGAAATCGAGCTGGTGAGACTATAATGGTTACTGATCCTATTGCTGATATGCTGACCAGGATAAGAAACGCCAACATGGTGAGGCACGAGTTCGTTTTGATTCCGTGGTCGAAGGTCAAGCTTGGCATCGTCAAGATACTCAAGGAAGAAGGGTTCATTGAGAACTACGAGGTGGTCAAAGGCAGACCGGGCCGAGTCATTAAGGTCTATCTCAGGTATCTGGACAAGGGCCAGCCGGCTATCACGGGATTGAAGCGGGTGAGCAAGCCCGGACTGAGGGTATACGTTGGGAGGTCAGAGATACCGCGTGTCTACGGTGGCCTGGGTATATCCATTGTGTCCACCTCGAAAGGCATAACCACCGGCCAGAAGGCCTGGAAACAGCGGGTGGGTGGGGAGCTGTTGTGCTACGTCTGGTGATCGTGCTGTAACGGCAAGCAACGATGTCTCGAGTAGGAAATCTGCCAATAACTCTACCCAAGGACGTGGTGGTGGAGGTCAAGGGGGGCGAGGTTACCGTCAGGGGGCCGAAGGGCGAGTTGCATCGCTCGTTCGCCCCGGAGATGTCGATAACGGTGGACGGCAGTGTGCTGCGGGTGTCACGTCCTGGGGATCAGAAGCCTTATCGCGCCTTGCACGGGTTGACACGTAGCCTGCTGGCGAACATGGTGCATGGGGTGGACAGGGGCTTTGAGAAGTACCTGGAGATCGTCGGGGTTGGCTATCGGGCGCAGAACGTGGGTGGCAAGGTGGTGATCCAGGTAGGCTACACACACCCGATCGAAGTGACGCCTCCGCCTGGGGTAACAGTAACGGCGGAAGGGCCGAACAGGGTGAAGGTCTCGGGGATCGACAAGGAGTTGGTGGGCAGGGTAGCCGCTGATATCAGGGCTATACGTCCCCCTGATGCCTATAAGGGCAAAGGCATCAGGTATGCAGGTGAGCGGGTTCGGCTGAAGCCGGGCAAAGCCGGCAGGGCAGGAGGTAAGAAGAAGTAGGTTATGGCGAGGAAGGCTAGAGTGGTGCGGAGGCGAGTGATAGGGAAGACGAGGCCCCGGCTGTGCGTCTTTCGGAGTTCGAAGCACATTTACGCTCAGGTAATTGATGATAGCGCTTCTCGCACTTTGGCTAGTGCCTCTAGCAGGGAGCCGGGAATGCAGGTGGACGTCGATGGCAAGGTGGCTGTCGCCTCAGCCGTGGGGTCGCTGGTGGCACGGCGCGCCATGGAGAAGGGCGTATCCAAGGTTGTCTTTGACAGGCGCAACTACAAGTACCATGGCCGGGTCAAGGCGCTGGCTGAGGCAGCCAGAGAAGCGGGACTGGAGTTTTAGGGCATGATGCAAACGCAGCAGGACCTGGAGACCAGAGAGGAGCTGGTCGAGAGACTGATTCATGTGAACCGAGTTGCCAAGGTAGTCAAGGGCGGAAAGAATCTCAGCTTCAGCGCCCTGGTGGCGGTCGGAGATGGCAATGGCCGGGTGGGCATTGGTATGGGGAAGGCGAAGGAGGTCTCGCAGGCGATTCAGAAGGCGGGAAGCGTTGCCAGGAAGAGGATGTTCACCGTACCCATGGCAGGAACCACTATTCCGCACGAGGTGCAGGCCGAATTTGGAGCAGCGAAGGTGTTGCTCAAGCCGGCGGCGCCCGGCACCGGTGTTATTGCTGGCGGCAGCGTTCGAGCGGTGCTCGAAGTAGCCGGGGTGAAGGATGTTCTCACCAAGTCTCTGGGAAGTCCCAACCCGATAAACGTGGTGAAAGCGACGGCCTGCGGCCTGAGTCAGTTAAGGGTACCGGCCGAAGTGGTAGCTAGGCGGAGGTCAAGATAGCCAGGAAACAGCGCACACCAGCTCCCAGGTTGAGCATTACCTGGACCAAGAGCGGTATAGGCTACTCTCAGGACCAGAGGATGACCTTGAGGGCGCTGGGGCTGCGCCGGTTGCATCAGCGAGTAGTGCATGATGATTGTCCATCGATACGTGGCATGGTTGCCAAGGTAAAGCATCTGGTGAGAGTAGAGGAGGCGAGGGAGTAGTGGCTACCCAGAATGAACTTGTACCACCTCGCGGCGCGAAGCGACGCAGGAAGCGCGTCGGACGCGGCTTGGGTAGTGGACATGGTCGGTACTCCGGGCGAGGTATAAAAGGACAGAAAGCGCGCAGTGGGGGCGGGGTATCTCCTCATTTCGAGGGAGGGCAATTGCCTCTGGTGAAGCGTTTGCCCGCGAGGCGGGGCTTTAACAATGTCTTCAAGACAGAATACTCTGTCGTCAACGTTGGCGAACTTAACCGGTTCGAGGCGGGCAGCGTGGTGGACCGCGATAGGCTGCTTGAGGCACGGCTGGTGAGACGGGGCAAGAGGCCTATCAAGGTCTTGGGCGCAGGCGAACTTGACCGACGTTTGATCGTGAGGGCCGACAGGTTCTCGGAGGGTGCCAGGAAGAAGATTGAAGCGGTGGGGGGCAGCGTGGAGGAGGTAGCAAGTGCGCCAAAGGCAAGCTAGCAGGCCGCGCCTCCTCCAGGCACTGATAGACGCCTTCAGCCTACCTGACCTGAGGCGCCGGATCTTGTTTACCCTGGGTATTCTGGTTGTCTTCCGCTTTGTGGCCAACGTCCCGCTCCCTGGTGTTGACCCTGAGGCTTTGGATGAGCTGTTCTCGCAGAACCAGTTCCTCGGTATGCTCGACCTTTTCAGTGGTGGGGCTATGCGCAACTTCAGCGTGGTCGCCATGGGCGTCTACCCATACATTACCGCTTCTATCATCATGCAGTTGCTGGTTCCGGTCATCCCCAGGCTGCAGGCGCTCTCCAAAGAGGGTGAGGCGGGACGAAACAAGATCAACGTTTATACACACTGGCTGACTGTGCCGTTGGCTGCTCTCCAGGGCTACGCCCAGATGGTGCTGCTCAGCCGGGGGGCTGATCCCGCTGTCGAGCATGGAGGAGCTTTGCCTACGGCGACGATGATATTGGCCTTGACTGCAGGTACCATGTTTCTTGTCTGGCTGGGAGAGCTGATCACTGAGCGAGGCATCGGCAACGGCGTTTCGATGATAATCTTCGCCGGCATCGTGGCTGGACTGCCGCAGATGGTACAGCGAGGCTTCATAGCGAAGGAGGAGGCACTGGGGCTGGCTGGTTTTGCAGTTCTGGGACTGGCCACAGTAGTGCTGATTGTCATCTTCACCGAGGCGCACCGGCGCATTCCGGTGCACTACTCAAGAAGCGTTTTCCGGGGCAGAAGGATGTACCGGCAATCAGGCTCCACCCACATACCATTGCGGGTGAACACTGCTGGCATGATCCCGCTTATCTTCGCGATGGCGCTGATGATACTGCCCAGCACTATCGCCAGCTATTTCACTGGAGGGGTGGCAGACTTCTTCCAGAACTGGGCTGACCACTGGAGTTACTGGTTGATCTACTTTCTCCTTGTGGTGGGTTTCGCCTTCTTCTACACTATGGTGATTTTCGAACAGATGGAGCTGGCTGAGACATTACAGAGGCAGGGCGGTTTCATACCAGGGGTGCGGCCGGGTCAGGCTACGGCGACCTATCTGAATCACGTGGTCACCCGTATCACATGGGGTGGTGCCTTGTTCCTGGCACTGGTGGCAGTAATGCCTTTCATAGTCCGGACCATTACCGGCGTGCAGGTAGTGGCGCTGTCGAGCACGGCGCTTTTGATTATGGTCGGTGTGGCTCTGGATACGATGAAGCAGCTAGAGGCGCAATTGGTGATGCGCCGCTACGAAGGCTTTCTCAGGTGACAGCAGGAGGTTTGTGTTGCGTTTGATCTTACTCGGCGCTCCAGGCTCTGGCAAAGGGACGCAGGCAGAAAGGCTCTCACAGTCGATTGGCCTGGCACACATAGCCTCGGGAGACCTTTTCCGCAAGGCGGTCAGCGAGGGCACTGAGCTTGGCAAAGTGGCCAAGTCCTACATGGACAAGGGGTTGCTCGTGCCTGACGAGGTAACCATAAAGATGATCCTGAAGCGCATTAGCGAGATCGACCAGGGGTTCATGCTGGACGGCTTTCCCAGGACAATCGAGCAGGCACAGGCATTGGACAAGGCGTTGCCGGGTCACCCCATTGACAAAGCTATATATATAAGCGTCTCGGAGGAGGAGCTTGTCCGCCGTCTGAGCGGACGACGGATTTGCAGGGAATGCCAGGCACCGTATCATGTTGTCTCGTCACCACCCAAAACACCGGGTAAGTGCGATGTTTGCGGTGGAGAGCTGTACCAGCGTTCCGATGATACCGAAGAAACAGTGCGAAAGCGACTGGAGGTGTATTTCGCGCAGACTGCGCCTCTCATCGAGTACTACAAGCGGGACGCGAGACTGGCTGAAGTGGATGGCCAGAGGTCGATAGAAGAAGTGAGCAGAGACATACTGTCATTGCTCTCGCAGAAGAAAAGTGAGTATAATCATCAAGTCGCAGAATGAAATTGCCATCATGCGCCAGGCTGGGAAAGCCGTATCTCGTGTCTTGCAGCGGTTGGCTAGAGAGGTCAGGCCGGGCATGAAAACCCAGGAGTTAGATATAATATGTGAGGAGGAGCTGGCTAGGTGCGGGGCCAAGGCATCGTTCAAGGGGTACCGTGGATTCCCGGCCAGCGTATGTGTGTCCATCAATGATGAGGTAGTTCACGGGATACCCGGTACGCGGGTAATTTGTGAAGGAGACATAGTGTCACTGGATGTAGGTGCGATCGTAGACGGCTTTCAGGGGGACGCAGCCATCACTGTGGGGGTGGGGGAGACCAGCCCACTGGCCAGGGAGTTGATGGCAGTTACCCAGGGTGCTCTTGCGGCTGGCATAGCTGCTGCGAGGGCTGGATCGCATCTGGGCGATGTATCGGCGGCAATTCAGCAGTATGTAGAGTCCAGGGGTTTCTCCGTGGTTCGGGAGTACACTGGCCACGGGATTGGCCGCGAGATGCATGAAGAGCCGCAGATTCCCAACGTCGGGGTTCCCGGTGAGGGCGTTCTGCTGCGCAAGGGAATGACTCTGGCCATTGAACCGATGGTCAATGCTGGAGGTTGGGCGACGCGAGTCTGCGGGGACCACTGGACGGTTGTGACGGCTGATGGCAGTCTGTCGGCGCATTTTGAGCATACTATCGCTGTCACGGATGGCGAGCCGGAGATTCTAACTGCCATCTGATTTGGTATGGGCAAGAGGGAAAGAATAGAGGTGGAAGGACAAGTGTTGGAGTGTCTGCCGAACGCGATGTTCCGTGTCGAGTTGCCTAGTGGGCACAGGGTGCTGGCCCACATTTCGGGCAAGATGAGACGCCACTTCATCAAGATTCTGCCTGGGGATACTGTGCGGGTGGAGCTCTCGCCTTACGATTTGGGCCGCGGCAGGGTGGTATATAGATACAAATAGGTAGTCTGGAGATAAGTTGTGAAAGTCAGGGCTTCGGTTAAGCGGCGCTGCAAGCAGTGCAAAATAGTGAAGCGCAAGGGGTTGGTCAGGGTGATCTGCTCCAATCCCAGGCACAAGCAGAGACAAGGGTAGGACGGAGGTAAAGGTGCCACGTATAGCAGGCGTCGATGTCCCCGCAGGTAAGAAGACATGGATCAGCCTACAGTATATCTATGGCATCGGCCCCAGCCTGAGCAAGAAGATACTGTCGGAAACGGGCATCGACCCGGACAAGAGAGCTGGTGACCTGAGTGAGGAAGAGATGAGCCGTCTCCGGGAGTATGTTGACAGGGAGTGCAAGGTGGAGGGGGAGTTGCGGAAGGAGGTAAGCGGCAATATCAGTCGGCTGATGGAGATTGGGTGCTATCGCGGTCTGAGGCATCGTCACAGGCTGCCCGTTCGGGGGCAGCGGACGCGGACGAATGCACGAACCAAGCGCGGTCCTCGGCAGACGGTTGCTGGCAGAGGCAGGCGCCGTGGCTTGGCCAAGAAATAAGGATTGAAGGCAAATGGCTGAGAAGAAAAAGGGTAGAACAAGAGCCAGGAAAAGGGAGAAGAAGTCGGTTCCGAGCGGGCGGGCTTACATCCACTCCACGTTCAACAACGTCATCGTCACTCTCACTGATCTGGCAGGCAATGTCATTGCCTGGGGCAGTTCGGGCACCGCTGGTTTCAAGGGCTCACGCAAAGGAACTCCCTACGCTGCCCAGATGGCGGCTGAGGGTGCAGCGAAGCGGGGGAGGGACTACGGTCTCCGCCAGGTTGAGGTGTTTGTGAAAGGGCCAGGAAGCGGCCGGGAAGCCGCCATTCGTGCGCTTCAGGTGGCGGGGTTGAATATCACAGGCATCAGAGATGTGACGCCAATTCCGCACAATGGTTGTCGACCGCCGAAGCGGAGGAGAGTCTAGGGATAATGGCTCGTTACACAGGACCTGTTTGTCGACTATGCCGTCGGGTGGGTGAGAAGCTGATGCTCAAGGGGGAAAGGTGCGCCACGGCCAAGTGCGCTATGGAGAGAAAGGCGACGCGGCCAGGAATGCGACCGCCAAGGCCGCGCAAGATGTCCGACTATGGCGTAAGGCTCCGAGAGAAACAGAAGGCTAGATACACCTATGGAGTGCTGGAGAGGCAGTTCTACCGGTTGTTCATGATGGCCGAAAAGGCCCCCGGCCGGACGGGGGAGAATCTCAAACAGTTGCTAGAGAGGCGACTGGACAACGTTGTTTACCGGCTCGGTTTTGCTGAGTCCAGGAATCATGCCAGGCAGTTGGTGCGGCATGGGCACTTCATGGTCAATGGGCGGAAGGTTGATATTCCGTCCTACCTGGTCAAGCCCGGCGACTTGGTCGCCTGGAGAGAGAAAGGGGTCAGGAGCGAGCCGTACAAGGTGGCCATGGAGAGGACAGAAGCCAAGGTCATTCCAAGCTGGCTGAGCCTGGACAGGACTGATCTCTCCGGTCGGGTGCTGACGTTGCCCATCACCGAGGAGATCGGTGCACAGTTCGACGAGAAGATGATTGTGGAGTACTATTCGCGATGACATCGAAAGGAGTGCCTGTGTTGTCCCACCTGGTGATGCCGAATGTAGAGTGTCTCGAGAGCAATGACGACTACGTGCGCCTTGCGATCGAGCCTTTGGAAACCGGTTTTGGCGTCACGCTGGGCAATGCTTTGAGGCGCGTGCTACTCAGCTCCCTTCTCGGAGCAGCAGTGACCTGGGTAAAGATCGAGGGGATACAGCATGAGTTCTCCACCATACCACACGTCAGGGAGGATACCACCCAGTTCTTGCTGAATGTGAAAGCGTTGCGGCTGCGCCCGGTGACCAAGCAGGAAGGTAAGCTGTTTCTCGAGGTGGAAGGTGAAAGAGAGGTCTGCGCTGGCGACATCCGGCCTTCGGCGGACTTCGAGATTGCCAACCCGGAGCTCCACCTGGCGACCCTGGATTCTCCGGAAGCCAGGCTGAGCGTTGAGTTCAATGTGGCCCTGGGGAAGGGTTATGCGCCCGGTGTTCACGACGATGGATTACCCATAGGGATAATACCTGTAGACGCCGTGTTCACGCCAGTGCGCAGAGTGAACTACTTTGTTGAGCCGAGTAGCGATGCTGAACAGACCAGGCATGAGCGTCTTGTCATCGATGTGTGGACCGATGGTACGCTTTCGGGAATAGAGGCGGTCAGCCAAAGCGCGCAGATACTGAGGGAGCAGTTCGGCCCGCTTACAAATCTCGTTGCTGCCCCAACGGGTGAACTTGAGAGGCAGCCTGCTATTGGCGCTGTGTCCCTGGAGCAATACGAGATGCCCCTGGACCGGCTGGGTCTTTCGCCGCGGGTGTTCAACTGCCTCAGGAGGAACAAGATCAGCAAGGTAGGGCAGTTGCTCGAGATGTCGGAGCAGGAACTGCTGTCGTTGAAGAAACTTGGGCGCAAATCGGTAGAAGAGTTACAGGGGCGCCTGGAGGAAATGGGGCTGTCCTTGAGATCGAAGGGGAGTGATGAGGCATAGAGTAGCTGGTCGGAAGCTCTCCAGACCCACAGATCACAGGATGGCTATGTATCGCAACCTGGCTGCTGAGCTGTTGACTCACGAGAGGATCGTCACCACCGAGGCCAAGGCCAAGGAAGTGCGGGGCATGGCCGAGAAGGTGATCACCTTGGGGAAGGACGGTACCGTCCACGCTAGGCGGCAGGCTCTGGCCATGCTGAGCAACAAGAAGGTGATACAGAAGGTCTTTGATGAGCTCGGCCCCAGATATGCCAGTCGCAACGGAGGGTACACCCGGATACTGAAGACGAAGCCTCGGGTGGGCGATGGAGCACCTATGGCAATCCTGGAACTGGTGAAGTAAAGGGACACAGGAGGATGGCATTTGTGAGCGCAGAGGAGCCGGCAGGGTCGTGCTGATCATGGAGTACGAGGGGACTCGATACCGCGGCTCTCAGTACCAGGACAACGGGCCGACCATCCAGGGTGAGACCGAGCGTGCCATAGAGAGACTCACCGGGGAGAAAGTGCGTATCGCCGCCGCCAGCCGGACTGACGCCGGGGTTCATGCCAGGGGACAGGTAGTGAGCTTCAGGACGAAGTCGGGTTTCCCTCCGAAGACCTGGGTCAGGGCGCTGAACCATTACTTGCCATCGGACATCGCCGTCAAGGCAGCGTATGAGGTGGATGGCGATTTCGACGTGCGGCGGGACGCGTGGGGCCGGGAGTACCGCTACTCGATTCTCAACTCGTGCACCCCATCACCCCTGATGCGGAGGTTCACCCATCTGCTGCCTCACCTTCTGGATGTGCCAAGTATGAATCGTGCTTGTCAGGTACTGGTTGGAGAACATGACTTCGCTCCTTTCTGCACCGCGGTGAGCGGCAGCACCCGCCGACGGGTCTATAGAGCAGAGGTGAGCAGGGAGGGTGACCTGGTCACCTTTGATATGCAGGCCAATTCGTTTCTGCCGCGCCAGGTGCGCAACACTATAGGTGCCCTGGTCAAGGTGGGTCTGGGGAAGATGAAGGTTGAGCAGTTCTGGGAGTTGGCCGAGTCTGGGCAACCGGGTGCGATGTGCACCGCTGCTCCGGCCAAAGGTCTATGCCTGATGAGAGTGAACTATGACGGCTTTCCGCCGCTGTCCTAGGGAGAGATTTCGCCGGTGAACAAGACTTACAGTGCAAAGCGGGCTGACATCGAGCGCAGATGGTGGGTTATTGATGCTTCGGGTAGGGTCCTGGGTAGACTGGCCACGGAGGTTGCCGCCCTGCTTCTAGGCAAAGGCAAGCCGCTGTACTCGCCTCATCTGGACTGCGGCGACCATGTTGTAGTGATCAATGCGGCTAAAGTTCGGGTGACGGGGAAGAAGGCTAGAGACAAGGTCTATTACAGACATACCGGGTACCCGGGCGGGCTGAGGAAGGTCGTTCTGAACAAGATGTTGGAGACTCACCCGTCTCGAGTCATCGAGCATGCGGTGAAGGGGATGCTCCCTCACAACCGACGAGGTCGTGCCATGCTGAGAAGGCTCAGGGTCTATGCTGGGGATAGTCATCCCCATCAAGCTCAAGTGCAATCTCGACGGAGGCGATAGGTGACCGACCGCTACTATTACGGAACGGGGAAGAGAAAGACTGCCATAGCTCGTGTGAGGCTCGTGCCGGGGAACGGCAGCGTGGTGGTGAATGGCAGGCCCCTGGAAGAGCACCTGCCGCTCTCTCCTCTGCAAGCGCTGGTGCTGGAGCCGTTGCGGGTGACTAACCGGGTGGGGGAGTTCAACGTGATAGTGAAGGC
>Ga0180300_10001242_pt1 | contig 11738 bp, 11 predicted proteins | sample GuaBasSediGuay15_FD_121798 | JGI IMG/M metagenome (GOLD analysis project Ga0180300, IMG submission 121798) | Subseafloor sediment microbial communities from Guaymas Basin, Gulf of California, Mexico - Guay15, Core 4569-2, 21-24 cm | ecosystem: Environmental > Aquatic > Marine > Hydrothermal... | reverse complement strand
TCGCCGCCCCCACCACGTGCTGGAAGTACGCCGGCTCACCTGTGAAGCGGCTGCCGTGCCTCGGGTACATCTCCCTCCCCCGGCGCCAGAAGTCGGGCGTGTCGGTCACATAGGAGTACGACCCCTCGAGGTAGGCGATGGTCCGGTTGGACTTGAGGCCGAAGATGAAGGCGGCGCCCCCGCAGGCGGCCGTGTACTCCAGGGCGTCGGCGGGGCGGCCCTGGGCGGTGTCCGCGCCTATCGCCATCGCGTACTTGACCATGCCGCTTGAGACGAGGCCGATGCAGGTCTGGAAGGCCTCCGTGCCCGCCTTGCAGGCGAACTCGTAGTCGGCGGCGGTGACGTTGGGCGTCGCCCCTATCGCCTCGGCGACGATGGTCCCGCAGGGCTTGACGGCGTAGGGCTTCGACTCCGTCCCCACGTAGATGGCCCCGATCTCCTCCGGCCGGATGTTGGCCCGCCTGACCGCGTTCCGGGCGCATTCGACCGCGATGGTGACCGCGTCCTCGTCCATGGCGACGACGGACTTCTCCTCGATGGGCGCGCCGAAGCCACCCCAGACGCGGTTGACCTCCGAGGCCTTGAGCCTGTTCATGGGGATGTAGGCCCCGTACCCGACGATCCCCACGCTGCTAGCCGTCCTCACAATCATCTCATCCCAGTCCCGGTTTTTGAAAGGAGACTGAACACACTTCACCCTCCAATTATTTAAGCAATTCGACAGACAATGAAAGGCACTTCGACAATAAACGAATATACGTCGCTGCCCGCGAGAAACCGCAGAGGGCTACCCCCGCCCCACATATAAAACTACCGAAGCCCCCGGAAACCCGTCAACCCTCGAAGAGAGACGCAGCCTCGCCTTTTTATACCCGTTTACGGCGCATCTATTAGTGAACGGGATTGCCTCTCAACGAGGATGTGCTTCGGGGCCGATTGCAGAGCTTCTATAAGAGAAACTTTACCTCGCGGAGGAACATCGAGGTCCATAACCTCAAGAGGGTCACCGGCGGCTGGGAGAACGAGATCTACTCATTCACATTACGGTATGAGGAGGGCCGGGAACGAAGACGCGAGGACCTGATACTGAGGATCTACCCCGGCAACGACGCGCCTCAAAAATCCGCGAGAGAGTTCGGCGTAATGAAGCGGCTCCATGAAGTCGGCTTCCCCGTCCCCAGGGTTCTGCACCTGGAAATGAACAGCTCCCTCCTTGGCAGGCCCTTTATCATCATGGAGAAGATCGACGGGCGACTGCTCTCCTCTGTCTTCCTAGCCTCCCCACCGGAGAGAAGGCGGGAACTGATGACCCTGTTCTGTAAGCTATTCGTCGATCTTCACGCCCTCGATTGGAGGCCCTTCGCCAGGTTTATCCTCGGCGACGCGCCTCCTTATGAGGCGGCGGACCCGCACGCTTTCATCAAGCGTAAGCTTTCGCAGATGCGGAGGAGCATCGACCACTTCCGGAAACATGATTTCGACGCCGTCTTGGAGTGGCTGGAGGCAGGGAGCGCCGACGTCCCCTGCACGCGCCTTTCCCTGATTCATGGGGACTATCACCCGGAGAACATGCTGCTGAGAGAAGACGGCGCGCCTTTCGTCATAGACTGGGGGGCCGTTGATATCGCCGATTTTCGGAGCGACCTGGCCTGGACGATTCTGCTGACGAGCACGTACGGAGGTCCAGAAATGCGCGAGGTCATCCTCTGCGAGTACGAGCGAATCTCGGGCCAGGGGATCGAGCAGATCGAGTATTTTGAGGTCATGGCGATCTTCAGGAGGCTATTCGATATCTCGGTGTCCCTCAGTGAGGGCGCCGGCGAGAGGGGTATGCGACCGGGGGCGGAGACGATGATAAAGCAGGACGCGGACCACATAAAACGCGTGTACGCCCTTCTGCTGGACAGAACGGGGATAACCCTTCCAGAGATTGAACGTCTGATCTCAACCCTAACCTAGTTATCCCTTGGCAGGAGAGCTGCGTTCACATATCCATTCAATTGTCCGCCGGACTTCGGCAGAGGGACCTACCTCGGGGAGAGGTACACTTTGCCGATGGATCTGAGGGACTTCAGCGAGGCCTTCAGCGAGTAGGGCCTCTCGAAGACCTGGGAGAGGCGTCTCCAATCGTCCTCCACCGCCTCGATGGCGTCGAGGCTGATCTCCCCCAGCCCCATCTCGTGGGCCCGGGCCAGGTGCTTCACCTCCGCGGGGTCGAAGCCCATGAGTCCCGTGCAGATGGCGTCCACCGCCACCGGGTTCACTCCGGCGACGATGACGCCGAGGTCCTTGGGGGTTCCGATGACGGGGCCGTTCCCCTCCATGGCGGTGATGCCGTCCACCACGATGAGGCTGTGCCGGACCACCTTCGCCAGGTAGGGGAGGACCTCGTCGAGGTGGCGGTGCAGCTTGTTCTTCCTCGCCCTCTGGAGGATGCCGAAGAGGTTCTTGATGGAGAGGGTGACGAGGGTGTGGCCGCAGGTCTTGATCTTGGGCAGGTTGATGAAGCAGTCGGCGTCGAGGACCGTCCTCGGCAGCCTGATCTCGACGCCCGCCACCTCGTGGGCCTCGGCCTCGTCGCCGCTGAGGTTGAGGAACTCCACGCCCCACTTCCTGAGTTTGCCGAGGAGGCCGGACTCGGACATCCGCTTCTCGGCGGAGCCCGAGATGTTGTCGGACTCGACGACGAGAACCCTGCTCGTTTTCACCCGGACCATGTCGATGACGGCCTCGACGACCCGGAAGTCCGTCAGCACCATGCCGTAGGGGTTCTTGGAGTTGCAGACGTTGGGCTTGATGACGACGCGCTCGCCCCCCTTCAGCCTCAGGCCGCCGATAAGCTCGACGGCTCGGTTCACCGCTGCGCCTACGTCTCGCTCGACCTCCACGACGGCGACCCTGTCCCTGTTCAACGGAGCGCTCCCCTCGATTTCCCGTGCAATACTAGCTCCGGGCTAGGATATATCGGTTTCAGAGAGGCGGCTGACGGTCTCCTTCATCACCCGTATCATCTCGATCTCGTCGTCGATGGTTATCCTCGGCCTCTCCGATCCCTCCACGAGCCTGTGCAGGTGCTGGTACTGGTTCTGGAACGACGGGTGCTTGAACCTGATCAGATCCAGGTACCGCCTCAACCCTCCCTTCTCGTCGATCTTCCTCTTCGCGCCGCCGGCTTCGAGGGTGAGGCTGAAGGGGGACCTCATCAGGTCCATCTCGACCCTGCCCGAGGCGCCCGAGACCTCGACCTTGAAGCGGGGGATCAGCCGGGTCCAGCTCATGAGGCAGTCGATCTCCACGTCCCTGTCGTTCCTGAGGAGGAGGCTCACGTTGTCGATGACGTCGTAGCTCTCCTTCCAGCCCTTCACCTCTTCGACGGTTTTGGCCGTTCCGACGAGTCTGTGGGTGACCGAGAGGATGTGGGGCAGGATATCCTCGACGATGCCGAACTCCTCCTTGAGCCGGAAGTCCGTCCTCGACCTATAGCTCCTCAGGTTGTTCTCGAACCTCACCGAGACCCTGCGTACCTCGCCGATGGCTCCGCTCCGCGTCACCTCCCGGGCCCGATCCAGGCACGGGGTGAAGGCGTAGTTGTGGCCGGGGAGAACCACGAGGTCCGTGCCCTCCTGGACGCGCTTGATGCGCTGGCAGCCCTCGATGCTCCTGGCGAGGGGCTTCTCGCACATCACGTGCTTCCCGGCGTGGAGGGCCGCGACAACCATCTCCTCGTGGAAGCGTGGAGGGGTGTTGATGACCACCGCCTCGACCTCGGGGTCCGAGAGGAGTTCCCGGTAGTCGAGGTACCCCCTTCTGGCGCCGGATTTTCTCTTGACCTCCTTCATCCGGGCCTGGTCGCGGTCCGCGACGGCCACCACCGTCACCTCCTCCACCTCCTCGATCGCCTTGAGGTGGAACATGGTGGTGACCCTGCCGCAGCCGACGATCCCCAGGCGGAGCATACAACTCAGAGATGAGCGCAGGGGATTAATAGCTTTCCATGTGGGTCGCCTCCTGTCGCTGGATGCTCTCCCACGCCTCAAAGCGGTCACGGGCGCCACCGAAGTGCTAGATGAGCCGGGATAGTATCCTGTCCGCGAGGCGCTTCGGGCTCCTGAGGTTCTCGGGTCTAGGGGGGTTCTCTATCCCGCAGAAGTGTTTCCAGTAGAGGTATTTACCCGTCGTTATCTTCCGCTTGAAGAGCCTGTGGAGGGCGATGTCCACCGTCCCCATCCACTTCCTCCCGAGGAAGCTGCCCGCGAACGCCATGCCCAACAGGTACCCGACCACCGCGACGGCCGCCTGAATCCACCATTCCAACCTGTTCCGCCTCCCTGATCTCGGGGATGAGGTATCGCTAGTGATAGATAAGCTTATCGCTAGCGATATACCGGCGCCCCTAGCCGCTGTTCAGGTATGCCTTCAGGGACTCCCTGTAGCCGTAGTGGATGCTCACGATGCCGGCGAGGACGACCTCCAGCCAGTAGGTCACCAGCCTCGTCAGCAGCGATATGGCCGAGGCCAAGGAGAGGGGAACGCCCACGAGGACGAAGGCGCCGGTCAGCCCCGCGTCCACGATCCCGAGGCCACCGGGGATGACGATGTTCAGCTGCTGGATGAACTCCACGACGGCGTAGATGATCACGATGACCCAGAAGTTCATCCGGCGGCCGAGGGAGAGGGCCACGAGCCAGGCGGTGATGGAGCCGGTGCTCCACTGGAAGGCGACCATCAGGAAAGCGGCGAGGTTCAGCCCCATCCTCGACCTCAGCGCGGCCACCGCCGCCCCGATCTCGTCTATGACCGTCTCGAAGCCGTCCAGGCCCAGCCTCGGATCGCCCAGCCGACCCGTCAGGCGCGACCGTATCCACTGGGGGGAGCGCCGGTACACACCTCTCAGCAGCCGGGTGTCGAGGACCGCTGAGAAGGCGATGCTCGATCCCGCCGCGAACAGGACGACGAACCAGAGCAGGTCGTCTCGGACGGGTATCCTCACTCCGTGGAAGGTCGAGACGAAGGCGGCGGCGAAGGCGATGAGGACGCCGAAGGAGATGTTGTACATGGACTTGTGGACGACCACCGACGCCACCGCCTTTCCGATGTCGGAGTTCTCCTTATGCCTGATCAGGTACGCCCTTATGATCTCGGAGCCGATGGGGATGGGGATCATCCAGACGACGAAGAGGCTGATGAAGGTCGCCTGGATCGCCTCCGAGACGCTGACCCGAACATCCATCCCCCGGAGGAGGAGATACCAGGAGACCGCGAAGAGGACGAGCCCCGCGTCGTTGATGAGGATCGACAGCAGGAAGAGGCGGAGGTCCACCCGCCCCACCTCAAGGAGCGCCTTGAAGGGGTTCGAGACGGCGAGGTAGGCGGCGAAGAAGATCAACCCAAGCGAAGTGAGCAGGATGCCCTGCCTCCTCCTCAGCACCGCCCCGCCTCCTCCACCCATCAACTCCCCCATTCCCCATAAATAGCTTGATCCCGAGGGCGCTCCCCTCCGGGGCAACAGGGAAATACCCCTTGCACCAGAACCTTTACCTGCGTGGCCTCCCCCATGGACGAGTTCGAGTCCTTTCTGGCGGAGAACAGGGACCGCATGATCTACGCCGTGACCCCCGGAGGCAACCACGGCGACACCCTGATCCACATGGGGCTGCTGAAGAAGCTGAGGGAGGCCCGGGCGAACTTCCGCTGCGCGAACCTGGAGGAAGTCTACGGGCGGCGGAGGCTCGTCGGATTGAAATACCTCATGAACATCGCGGCCTGGAAGATGGGGATAGACAGGGGCTTCAAGCTGCTCGAGGTCCCGGAGGAGGCGGACCTGATCCTGTTCGAGGGAGGCGGCTACATGAGCGACCTCTGGTACGGCCTCGTCCTCCTCAGGCAGATGCTGCGGGAGCATGAGACGCCAATCGCCGTGGCGCCTCAGAGCTACTGGTTCAACACGACCAACCTGATGAGCCTCTTCACGGACGAGAGGCCCATCGCCCTCTTCTGCAGGGAGCGGTACAGCTTCGACCTCCTCTCCAAGATGCGCCGACCCCGGAACGTGCGCGTCTTCCTCTCCATGGACACGGCTCTCTACCTCGACCGCCGAGACCTGGAAGGGTTCGTCTCGCCCTCCTCGGACAGCTACGATCTCGTGTGCTTCAGGGACGACAGGGAGTCGATCCTCACGGAGAAGATGAAACAGGAGGTCATCCAGGAGGTTGGTAACCCCCTCGTTGGGGACATCTCCAAGCGGGGGACGTTCGGCGACTTCGTGTCCGCCGTCGCGAACGCTGGGCGGGTCTACACGGACCGCCTCCACGTCGCCGTCCTCGCGCACATCTTCGGCAAGGAGACGACGCTCTACGGCAACAGGTACCATAAGAACAAGGGCGTATACGAGTTCTCCCTGAGGGGGGACCCGAGGATGAGGTTCGTCGAGTTGGCCTGAGGGGCCTGTTTATCGCTTGTTTTAAAAGTTGAAGCCTCCAACAGGTTGATCGGGATGGCCGAGTCCTCAGCCGACGACCCCTCGATCTCCATCATCGTCCCCGTCAAGAACATGGCGGGGACCATCAGGGACCTACTCGACTCCCTGATGAATCTCGACTACGACAGGGAGAAGCTGGAGATCATAGTCGTCGATGGGAACTCGACCGATGGGACGAGGGAGATCGTGGAGGAGTACCCCGTCGTCCTCGTCGAGGAGGAGGGGCGGGGGCTGAACGCCGCCAGGAACACGGGGATACGGTGGTCCACAGGGGAGATCGTCGCCTTCACCGACGGCGACTGCGTCGTCCCCCCCGACTGGGCCAGGTCCATCGCCAAGAACTTCAGCGACCCCTCCGTCGGCTTCGTCGGCGGCCTCGTGGAGGGGTACAACAAGGACGACTTCCTCTCCACGTACATGGATGAGACCTTCTTCCAGGCGAAGCCCGGCTTCAGGTGGCGAAAGGAGACTACCGACCTCGCCCTGCTCCAGTTTCCTGCCGGGTGCAACATGGCGTTCAGCAGGCACGCGCTGGAGAAGATCAACTTCTTCGACGAGCGCATCTACTACGGGTTCGACGACCTCGACCCCGTCGAGCAGCTGGGCAGCAGGGGGTTCCGCATCGTTTTGGACCCCGAGGTCTTCGTCTGGCACCGGCACAGGACCAGCCTCAGGGGGCTGCTCAAGCAGCACTTCAACTACGGCAGGGGCGGCGCCCTGCTCATCGTCTACAAGCGTGCCAGCCGCCTCGCCCGCTGGTTCACGACCTACCTCTTCTCCACCACCTTCGCCATCAGCCTCACCGTCCTGATGGTGGCGACAGGGATCATCCTGAACCACCCGCTCCCCATCCAGTTCATCTCTGGGACCGGGCTCGCGGCCTTCATGCTCGTCATGGCCTTCTACGTCAGGACGGCGGTGAGGACGCGGAGCCTGAGGAAGCTGATCCTGTATCCGATGCTGGATTTCACCCGCGGCCTGTTCTTCACCCTCGGAGGCTTAACGCAGCTCTTCAGGACCATAATCGGCGAGGGTTCCCGCGCCCAGAAGGAGTCTTTTAAGGGAGACGAAGGTTAGATCAATTGGAGGCGTTCGGCTTGCCGCTGTCGATCAGACCCTTCACTAGGGAGGACCTGCCGAGGGTCAGCGAGATAGAGGTCAGCATCTTCCCGAACCCTTGGCCCGAGAGCTTCTTCACCTACAACCACGAGAAGGCCCCCGATCTATTCCTCGTCGCGGTCCATGAGGGGAGAATAGTGGGCTACGTGGTCGGAGAAATGAGGGAGATCATGTTCAGCGGCGTTCCTCACCAGTTCAAAATGGGCCATATCCTTAACATCGCGGTGGACACCGGCTGCAGACGTATGGGCGTGGGCACTCGCCTCATCGACACGATCGAGGACCGTTTCAGGGAGCGAAACGCGTCCAAGGTCACCTTAGAGGTCAGGGAGTCGAACTCTTCCGCCCGCGCCTTCTACCAGCGCCGGGGATACGAGGAGATAGGACGGGTGAGGGCCTACTATCCCGACGAGGACGCCGTGATCATGAGCAAGGACCTCTGATCCTCATCGGCGGCGGTATATTTCTATAGTCGAAGTCTCATCATTAAGATGAACTTTGGAGGGAGAGCTATTGGGCAAGATTAGAGTCGCCGTCGCCGGCGTGGGCAACTGCTGCTCCGCGCTGGTCCAGGGCGTCCACTTCTACAACAGCAGCGAAGACCCCGTGGGACTCATCCACGAGACCGTGGGCGGCTACGCCGTCTCCGACATCGAGTTCGTCTCCGCCTTCGACATCGACCGCCGGAAGGTGGGAAAGGACCTGTCGGAGGCGATATTCTCGGCGCCCAACAATGCTCCCCGCTTTGTGAACCTCCCGCATCTCGGGGTTCCCGTCCTGAGGGGGCCCGTCCTCGACAGCGTGGGGAGCTTCACGAAAGACCTGATAGAGGTGGCCGAGGGGGAGGCGGCGGATGTCGCCGGCGAGCTGAAGGCGAAGAGGGCCGACGTCCTGATCAACCTCATCTCCGGCGGGGCAGACAAGGCGTCCAGGTTCTACGCCGAGGCCGCCCTCGAGGCCGGGTGCGCCTTCTTGAACGCCACACCCACGGCGATAGCGAGCGACGCCGCGTGGTCCGGCCGCTTCGGGGCCGCCGGTGTGCCCGTCGCCGGCGACGACCTGCTGGATCAGGTGGGGGCCACCGTGGTCCACATGGGCCTCCTGGAGTTCCTACAGGGTAGGGGCGTCCACATCGACGAGAGCTTCCAGCTCGACGTCGGCGGCGGCGTCGAGTCCCTGAACACGCTGGAGCGGACCCGGAAGCGGAAGAGGGCCATCAAGACGGCCGCCGTCGCGAAAGCCGTGCCCTACCGGTTCCCCCTCGTCTCCGGCTCCACCGACTACGTCGACTTCCTCGGGAACTCCAGGGACAGCTTCTTCTGGATCAAGGGGAGATACTTCGGCGGCGCGCCCTTCACCATGGACGTGAGGCTGGGGACAGTCGACGCCCCCAACGCCGGGGCCATACTCCTCGACGTGATCCGGGGGCTTAAGCTCGCCTCTGCCAGGGGTATGGGAGGAGTCATCCTCCCCCTCTCGGCCTACGCCTTCAAGAATCCGCCCGAGAGGCGGAGCCTGGCGGAGGCCTACGAGCTGTTCAGGGAGTTTATCTCCTCCTGATCCGGGTGGTCGGTTGAACCTCGCCTTCATCGTCGGGACCGCTGGGTCGGGCAAGTCGGAGCTGACAGGGGCCCTCACCCGGTGGCTGGAGCTTCAGGGCGAGGATGTGCTGGCCGTGAACCTAGATCCGGGGGCCATAGTCCTCCCATACCCGGCGAACGTTGATGTCCGCGACTACATCAGGGTGGAGAACATCATGGAGGAGTACTCCCTCGGGCCCAACGGGGGCCTCGTGCTCGCCTGCGACCTGATGGTGGAGATCGTCGACCAGTTGGCCTCGGATCTCAACGACTTCAGCCCCGACATCGCCCTCGTCGACACCCCGGGGCAGATGGAGCTGTTCGCCTTCAGGGACATCGGCGCCCGCATCGCCGAGGGGCTGACGGACGAGCAGAAGGGGATCATCTACCTCTTCGACTCGACCTTCTGCCGGGACCCGTTGAACTACGTGATGAACATGTTCATCGCCTCCGCCATCAACAACCGCTTCCTGCTGCCGCAGATCTCGGTTTTATCCAAGGCGGACCTCCTCAGGGAGGAGGAGTTGGAGGAGATCTCGGGGTGGTGCGAGGACCCCGCGCTGCTGGAGGACGCCATCAACAGGCGGCTGACGGGGCTGAACAGGCTCATCAGCCAGGACATGATGATGGTCATCAACAGGCTTGGGATCGACTTCAGCCCCATGCCCGTCTCCACGAGGACGAACCTCGGGTTCAACAGGCTCTACGCTGAGATGTCCAGGGTCTTCGTGGGGGGCGAGCCCTTCACCCAGTAGGCCGCCGGGAAACTGTTAAAGCGGGGGTCGCCCCTCTTTTGTCTGGAGATTTGTAGCATGACCCTATACCTGACCCAGGATGAGGTTAGATCCATCCTCGACATGAAGAGCACGATAGAGGCGGTGGAGAGCGGCTTCAGGGAGATGGGCCTCGGCAACATCGAGATGCCGGCCCGCGTCTACCTCCACTTCGAGAAGGGCGTCCTCATAGCGATGCCCGCGTACCTGAAGAACCTCAACGCGGCGGGGCTGAAGGTGGTCACCGTCCACCCGGAGAACCCGTCCAAGCACAACCTGCCAGCGGTCATCGCCCGCATCATCCTCAACGACCCGGAGAAGGGGGAGCCCCTCGCCATCATGGACGGCACCTATATCACGGCCCTGCGGACGGGCGCCGCCGGCGCCTGCGGCATCAAGTACCTGGCGAGGAAGGACGCCAAGACGGCGGGCATCATCGGCCTGGGCGTCCAGGGGCGATCCCAGCTCCTCGGCCTCTGCGAGGTGAGGGACATCGAGACGGTGAAGGTCTACGACGTCGTCCCGGCGGCGCGGAAGGCCTACGTCGAGTCGATGGCCAAGGAGGTGGGCGCTGAGATCAGGGCTGTCGACTCCGTGGCGGAGGCCGCTAGGGGCTCCGACATCGTCATCACCTGCACGCCCTCCCCCCAGCCCTTCCTGACGGGGGATATGCTCGACGCGGGCGTCCATGTCTCAGCCATCGGCGCCGACACCGCCGCCAAGCGGGAGCTCGACACGAGCGTGCTGACCAAGGCTGACAAGCTGGTGGTCGACTTCAAGGACCAGGCCTTCGTCGTCGGCGACTTCGCCGTCCCCCTGAAGGAGGGCGCCATCAAGAAAGAGGACGTCTACGCGGAGCTGGGGGAGATCGTCACCGGGAAGAAGGCGGGGCGGACCAGCGACGACGAGATCACCCTGTTCAAGGCGACGGGCCTCGCCATCCAGGACGTCGGGACCGCCTTCAAGGTCTACCAGCTCGCGAGGGAGCGGGGGATCGGGAGAGAGATCTAGCCTTCCCTTTTTTACACCGGCATATTCCCGTGCCTCTTCGGCGGGTGGGGGCGGGCCCTCTTACTGGAGAGCAGGTCCAGCGCCCCGATCAGCCTCGGCCTGATCTCGGACGGCTCTATGACGTCGTCGACGTAGCCCAGCTTCGCGGCCTGATACGGGTTGGCGAACTCCCTGCGATACCTGTCGATGAGCTCCCCCCTGCGGTCGGGGTTCTCGGCGATCTCGCGGCGGAAGACGATCTCGACGGCCCCCTCGGCGCCCATGACGGCGATCTCCGCCTGGGGGAGCGCGTAGACCAGGTCGGCGCCCAGGTGCTTGCTCCCGAGGGCGATGTAGGCGCCGCCGAAGGACTTCCGCAGGATGACGGTGACCTTGGGGACCGTCGCCTCCGCGTAGGCGTAGATGACCTTCGCCCCGTGGCGTATAATGCCACCGTGCTCCTGGTCGACGCCGGGGAGGTAGCCGGGCACATCCTGGAAGGTGACGACGGGGAGATTAAAGGCGTCGCAGAACCGGACGAACCGGGCGATCTTGTCCGAGGAGTCGATAGTCATGCACCCCGCCATGACCATCGGCTGCGACGCCACCACGCCGACGCTTCTCCCCTCCAGCCGCGCGAAGCCCACGACGGCGTTCGCCGCGAACTCCGGCTGGACCTCGAAGAAGCTGCCGCCGTCGAACACCGCGCCGATGAGGTCGCGTATGTCGTAGGCCCTACGGGGGTCGCCGGGGACGATCTCGGTCGCTGAGACCTCGGGCTCGACCGGCTCGTAGAGG
>Ga0180300_10001241_pt1 | contig 11742 bp, 10 predicted proteins | sample GuaBasSediGuay15_FD_121798 | JGI IMG/M metagenome (GOLD analysis project Ga0180300, IMG submission 121798) | Subseafloor sediment microbial communities from Guaymas Basin, Gulf of California, Mexico - Guay15, Core 4569-2, 21-24 cm | ecosystem: Environmental > Aquatic > Marine > Hydrothermal... | reverse complement strand
GAAAAACAGTAAGTGAGCAGGAGTTTTTCTATATGCTGGATGAGTACTACAGGATAAGAGGCTGGGATAAAGAGGGCAGCCCTGAGAAAATTCCCGAGTTCCTGGGGTAAGGGGAGAAAAAATCCAGTTTTGGAAAAAACTTATAGTCCATGTTTGCCACTTGATTCCGAAAAACCGCATAAGTAGAGGTATTCTTTTGGCTTTCAGAATAGTAACTATTTTAACAAAACTCTTTTGTTCCCTGTAGAGCATCCTCTTGCAATGCTCTCCAAGACCACCTTGTCCTGATTAGTTGACATAAAGGGGAAGGGTAGTAATACAGGAAAAGCGGGTTAGGGAGAAGGTGGGATAGATATTGTGGGGAGTTTTTGGATGATGAGATTATCAAAAGAGCCTGGTGGAGCTTATCAAAAAGAACATTTTTATTCCCCTCATCACGAGGTTTTTTGCGCATGATTGGTTTTATGTTAATCTTCTTTGGATTATTCATCATAATAGCTGTACTAATTTTTCTTTATAATAGCTGTACTAATTTTTCTTTTGCTGGACTTTGTTATAAATTGGTTTGGAGAAGACCTTTTTAAAAGATCAACCGATTTTACAATTTTTCCCTTTATATCCACTTTCTCACAAAAGACTTTATGGGATGTGATGCTTTTACCATAATCAGTGGTTTCTCATATTGCCGGGCGAACTCCTCGGGAAGCTTTCCCATAACTGCCTGCTGAAACAGCCCTTCTCTGCTTGCACCTATAACCACCAGATCGTACTGTCTGGCCTCATCAAGAAGAGTCTTTAAAAGGTTCGATGATGCGACGGATTTGGGTTTAAACAATGAGCTATCTACTTTGAGCAAGGGTAAGTTTCTCCTGAGGAAAGCTTCAACATCAACACCGGTTTTTCCCGGCAGGGAGACATGGAAAACAGTTACCTGACCTGCTTCCTTCTCAACGAATATTGAAGCTGTTTCAAGAGCAAACATACTGTTAGGGCCTCCGGCAAAAGGAACAAGAACCCGCCTGTATCTTTGTTGACGACAGTTTTTTAAAATCGCCACGTTACAGGTTGTTCGTTTTAAAACAGGATCTATTGTACTTCCCAGAGCAAAACCTCTTCGCCTGTAACCTTCCCATCCCATAACCAAAAGGTCAGCTTTTCGCTCAGAAGCTGTAGAAACAATTCCTCTTGAAATGCTGCGACAGTAACGAATGGTACTTCCAAAGCGAAAATTAGCTGAAAGATAAAGCATGGCCTCCCCAATAGCCTCCTCACCTGTAAGGATATACCTGGGAGCATCCGGGAAAGAGAGCTGGGGTGGGACAGGTACCATATGGACTACTTCCACCTCCGCCTTTTTTGCCTGGCAGAAGCGGTAGCAATGCCAGGCAAGTTGCACGGCGTTGGCAGGATTGGCAACGGCAAGCAAAATTCGATAGCGCCTTTTCTGAGGAATAGGCTCCTCCTCCAGGACCATAACCTCATCCTGCGTTACCACAGTCTTATGCTTGGCATAGGCATGATAAATTATGATGCCTGAAATTATCCAAACTGGTACCACAATCCAGGCTATAAGACTTACATGAATCAACCACAGTGCAAGTAGAACTTGGGTAATAATGGCAGCAACAGGAGCAAAGGGAAAAAGAGGCATGATAAACCCATAGGTCAGCTCATCTCCCATTTGACGCCGAATGCGAATTGCACAGAGGTTTACGAGAAAAAAAAGAAAAAGAAACATCATGCTGGCGCTTGATGCAACATCTATTGTGGGTAAAAAAGCTACCACACTAATTACTATTCCTGCGGTAAAAAGCACAGCAATATAAGGGGTGAGATTTTTTTTCGAGATGCAGGCTAAGATCTCTGGTAGCATTCGATCTCTCCCAAGAGCATAAGAAGCACGCGTAGCAGAGTAAATAGTTGCATTTAATGCTGAAGTAGAGGCAAAAATAACAGCAACAGTTGTTAGAAAACTTCCGAAGGGCAAAAGCTGGGAGATAGCCTGTCCAAACCCTTTACCACCGTACTTTCCAATCCAGATCCAGGCAGGCTCACCCACATCTTTCACTGCCACCACAGACGCAAAAGATAGACCAACATAAGTTAAAACAACCAGGAGAATAGAATAAAGCATAGCTTTGGGAAGATTGCGCCGGGGCTGGATAGTCTCATCTCCAGCCTGGGCTATCACTTCAAATCCCTCAAAAGCAACGTAGGTAAGGCCCATTGTGATGAGGAGTTTGCTCCAGCCATGGGGAAGAAATGGTTCAAAATTTGCCAGGCGCTCCGGGTGAAAAAAAGCAACCACTACTCCAGCGAGGGCAATGAAAGAAAGAGTAATCATCTGGCCCAGCGTAAGCAGAGCACCTGTTGTTCCAGTCTGAGAGGCGCCCCGATAATTAATATACAGGAATAAACCGGCAATCCCCACACCTACCAGTTTCTCAACTACCGGGAGTTGAAAGTCTGCCAGAGGAATAAGACCAAGTTGGGAAAGATAGTGTGTTGTATACATAGCAAAGGTAATTGCATATAGGCTTCCAGCAACAGATGAAGCAAACCATTCCATCCATCCGGTTAAGAAACCCAGGCCGCGGCCAAAAGCAATCCTTGAGAAGTTGTAGGTACCTCCAGCTCTGGGCATAGCCGAGCTCAACTCCGCATAGGACATAGCAGTAAAAAGAGCAATGACTCCGTTTAAACAAAAGGTAAGGACTACTCCACCTGCTCCCGCTATCTTTATGGCATTACCGATTCCAATAAAGACACCGGCGCCAATCATCATCCCCACACCCATCATGGTGATATGAAAAAGCTTAAGTTCGCGAGAAAGTCCAACAGCTATCTCAGATTGTCTGATATTAGCTTCCTTCATTGCCAGTTTCCTCACTTATCTTTTGTGGCTGCTTAGAGCGTTTTGAATGGAGATTTTCAATGATACGTCTGCACCATAAAGTCAAGAAAATGATAGCACCCAATGAGCCTGCTATCACTGCCAGACCGACTATAACATCAGTTTTCACCTTTTCTCTCCATGTCTTATCTATTGCAGGTAAACTGTGCTGGGAATATTGTTCTGGGGCACTTTTGTGTTAACTTTGCTCTTTCAATCAGACCCGGGTCCCTGAGGAATATCCTCATTTCCTCATACCCAAAGAGCCAGGCTTTTTTACTGGCAACTCACATTTTGCTTTACCGCTCCGCCTTTGCCAAATTTAGCCTGGGTTAGTTTTTTATAATAGCTGCCGCTTGTGTAAAGGGCTGCTACTGGATTGTGGCCAAGTACTCTGTCTTTGACTACAAGGACGGTGCAGGGAGCTTGGGAGTATTTTAAAAATAGGGAGTCATGCCCTACGCACAAACCCACAAGAATATTAAAATCTGTTCCCTCTTCATTTAACACCAGGGCTTGAGTTATGGGGCTACACATATTCTCAGGCTGGCCCGGTCTTATCTTTTCCTTCTCTTTTATACCTATCTCTTCTTTGGGAATCCCTCCCACCTTGCATACAACAGATATTACTTCAAATCCCTGTTTTTCCAGGATATTTTGCAGAAGCATAGCTTCCTCACGAAGCCCGTTACAAAAGGCGATACCTAATTTTTTATAATTCATCTTAGCGGCAAATTCACATACCTCCTGCAGCCTGGTTTTTACAGGCTCCGTGTAGGTTTTTTCCTCAAAACTCCTGTTGGCATAACATTCTCCCTCCTGGATAGAAGCCTGTCTGGCAAACTCGCGTATTTGAGGGTCTTTGTATATTTCCAATGCTTGGGAGATGGCCTGGTGCTTATTTAAAGTGGGACAGAAAGAAGGTCCTGTCCCTTCTTCTGTTTGACATATTTTCTTTTTCACCCTGCATTTTGCACACTGAATTAATTCTTTTCCCATGGGAGCTTCTCCTTTCTTTTTGATATGGTTCGAACTTTTTTGTGAAAAGTTTCCAAAAGAGACCTGTTTACCTTTCTGACTCATCACATCTTTATTATTCTTAATACCATTTTTGTCAAGTGAACTTTCTTGGTTGTTAATTAAATTTTAAAACTAAATATAGTAAAATTTTAAAATTTAGCCAGCAGTCGGTCTTATATATTATCAGAGACTCTTTGAGGCTGACCTCCGGAACCGTTTCTCCCGCTAACCTGAGAAAAGTGCGGAATAGATGGGAAAGGAGCAAAATTGAATGAAATAATGTTTTAATGCGACTATTGACTTTAAGAGGAGAATGATATATAAATCAAATACAAAAACCAACAAAAAGAGAAACTTTATTAATAGTTTGCCTGCGGAAGCATTGTTATGTAAAGGTTTCAAAAGTCCTTGCTTAACAAACTTTTGCGCCTGTAGTTCAGCGGATAGAACGTCGGCCTCCGGAGCCGAAGGTCGCAGGTTCAAATCCTGCCAGGCGCACCATTTTTCTTACCTGGATTAGTGATTAATACCTCCGGGAAAGCTGATAAGCGTAAGGTGAGCTGCACTTTATGCAAAAATAAATTTTGCTATTTTTTTGTGTTTTGAGAAAGGAGATACTTTTACCATGAAAGTTGGATTTCCCAACCATCCAAGAAAAAACATAATTCAGGAAATAAAGTGGATCGGTGAAAATGGGTTTGATTTTGTAGATTTATTTCTGGAAGAAGATGAGGCGACTCCAGAGAAAATTAATGTAGAACAGGTCAAATGCCTTTTGCGAGAATATAAGTTAGATGTAGTCGGCCATACTGCCTGGTATCTCCCCATAGGTTCTCCTGTGAAGTCTTTAAGAGAGGCAGCAGTGAAGGAGGCAACAAAATATTTTGAAGTTTTAAAAGAAATTGGAGCAAGGTTTGTTACCATTCATGCCAACTGGCCAGGAGGAATGTTTTCTGCAAAAGAGGGGATAAAATTTCAGGTAGAAACTTTAAGAGTACTTTTAAAACAAGCCAGAAAATATAATCTAAATCTGATGTACGAACCAATGGACAAGCCCGAGGATAACATTAGAAATGTCTCAATGATTTTAGACAAAGTGCCGGAGTTATTCTTACATATAGATATTGGCCATGCTGCCTTATTTGGCAAAAAACCGGAGGAGTTCATCAAAAAATTTCATAATAAATTAAAGCACGTCCATCTGCATGATAATGATAAAAATAGAGACCTGCATCTTCCCCTGGGATGTGGAGATGTGGATTGGGAGAGGGCGGTGAAGATTTTGAAGGAGTATTATGATGGGACTATAACCCTGGAGGTTTTTTCCAGGGATAGGGATTATGTTTTGCTGAGCAGGGAAAAATTAAAAAAGCTGTGGAATAAATTGTAGATGGCTTATAAGGTGCATTATTAAGGAGTATAAAAATGGATGTAGATGATAAGGTATTTAAAGTAGCTGCAGTTCAGATGGTCTCTATCAACAACAAGGAGGTTAATCTTAAAAAAGCAGAGGAGTTTATCATTTATGCTGCCAAAGAGAAAGCCAGGGTTGTTGTTCTACCAGAGATGTTTAATTTTTCAGGTAAACTTAACCAGAAAAGGGAAAATGCAGAACCTATTCCCGGCCCAACCATAAATCGCTTAAAAGATCTGGCAAAAAAGTTTAACATTTATCTTCTTTGTGGCAGCATACTGGAGAAATCCTATGAGAAAGGCAAAAATATCTTCTGCAACACCAGTGTTTTTTTAAATCCTGAGGGGGAAATTATTGCAAAATACAGAAAACTTCACCTTTTTGATGTTACATTACCTGATGGATCCATATTGCGTGAGTCAGAACTCATAACTGCGGGGAATGAGGTTGTTTGTGTAAAAACTTCCCTGGCCTTTTTTGGTCTTAGTATATGTTACGACCTTCGGTTCCCCGAGCTTTATAGAAAATTAGCCAGGGAAGGGGTTCAGGTTGTTTTTATTCCTTCAGCTTTTACCCTTCAAACCGGTAAAGACCATTGGGAGATTCTGGTAAGGGCAAAAGCTGTAGAGAACCAGTTTTATGTAATTGCTCCCAATCAGATTGGGAAAGACACCGAAGGTCACAGGTTCTGGGGAAAAAGTATGGTGGTGGATCCCTGGGGAACAATTCTGACCAAGGCTCCAGAAAAAGAATGTGTAATTTTTGCCGAGGTGGACCTGTCCTATCAACAGGAAGTCAGGAAGAATTTGCCCTCCCTCTCTCATATAAGAAAAGATATTTTTAACTTTTAGTTTTGTTAAAGGAGCACAATAAAATTATAAAAGGAGATCTGGAAAATGAGACCAAGGACTAAATTTTCTATAATTTATATTATTTTTGTATTTTTCATGATGATACTTATCCAGATTTTTATCATCCAGCTAATCTTTCCATCTGTTAAGACAGAACAAATTCCCTACAGCACTTTTAAACAGCTTGTAAGGGAGGAAAGGATAAAAAGTGTAATAATTGGTGAAAATATTATTAAAGCTTTTCCCAAAGGTGAAGAAAAGATTAAACTGTTTATAACAACACCAGTAGATGATCCGGAACTAATCAAAGAGCTGGATAAATATAAGGTTGAGTATACGGGGGTATACGAGAGCCCCTGGGCAAAAGAAGTTTTCTCCTGGGTTTTGCCTCTCGTTCTGTTTTTCTTTATATGGGCTTTTCTCTTCAGGAAAATAGGGCCTGGGACAGGAGTTATGACTTTCGGTAAAAGTGGAGCAAAGCTCTATGCTGAGACTGATGTGAAGGTCACTTTTGAAGACGTAGCAGGAGTTGATGAGGCCAAAGAAGAACTTAAAGAGATTGTTGAGTTTTTAAAAGCTCCACAAAGATTTCAACAATTAGGAGGAAAGCTTCCCAAGGGAGTGCTTCTGGTTGGTCCACCTGGGACAGGAAAGACTCTCCTGGCAAGAGCTGTGGCTGGAGAGGCAAAAGTTCCTTTCTTTTACATAAGTGGGTCCTCTTTTGTGGAAATGTTTGTTGGAGTAGGAGCAGCAAGGGTAAGAGATTTATTTACCCAGGCGATGGAAAAAGCTCCCTGTATTGTTTTTATTGATGAGCTGGATGCTGTTGGGAAAGCAAGAGGTTTAGGTCCCTCAATTAATGATGAACGGGAACAGACTTTGAATCAACTTCTTGTGGAGATGGACGGTTTTGATACAAAGAGGGGTGTTATAATCATGGCTGCTACAAACAGGCCCGAGATTTTAGACCCGGCCCTTTTGAGACCGGGACGTTTTGATAGACAGATTCTTGTTGACAGACCGGATATTAAGGGGAGGGAGGAAATTCTGAAAGTTCATACAAAAAAAGTAAAACTGGGCAAGGATGTTGACCTGAAGGTAATTGCTGGAAGAACTGCTGGCTTTGTGGGGGCAGATCTTGCGAATGTAGTTAATGAGGCTGCCCTTCTTGCAGCAAGAAAGGGCAAACAAGAGGTTGGGATGGAAGAGTTTGAAGAAGCTATTGACAGGATTTTAGCAGGACTGGAGAAGAAAAACAGGATAATAAATAAAAAAGAAAGAGAAATTGTAGCCTGTCATGAGTCAGGTCATGCTATAGTGGCAGAGAGTTTACCAACTGCTGAACGAGTCCATCGGGTTTCCATCATCCCCAGAGGTATCAGTGCTCTGGGTTACACTCTACAGCTTCCAACAGAAGATCGATATTTGATGACCAAAGGAGAGCTAATTGAGAAATTGTGTGTTCTTCTGGGGGGAAGAGCAGCCGAAGAGATAGTCTTTAAAGAGATTTCAACCGGTGCCCAGAATGACCTTCAAAGGGCAACTGATATTGCTCGTAAAATGGTGGTTAATTATGGAATGAGTGAGACACTTGGCCCTATAACTTTTGGAAGGGGAGGGGATTTAACTTTTTTAAAAACAGATGGTCTTATGAACAGGAGCGAATACAGTGAAAAAACAGCCATAGAGATAGATGAGGAAGTGAAAAGAATAATTAATCAGGCTTATCAAAAGGCTAAAGATATACTTGAGAGAAAAAAAGATAAGCTGCATAAACTATCTTCTCTGCTGTTGAAAAAAGAAGTTTTGGAGGGTGATGAGCTCAGGAAAGTCCTGAAATAGAGTAGCGTATGAAGGAGAACGGGGTGGTTGACATACTTGCAAAAAGTTGATATTGTTGAAAAAGAATCCTTGGTATATTTAGATATTTAGAATGATAGACTCCAAGTCCAGTTAGGCTCAAAGGTTACCTCCAGTTACTCCGGGCGAAAAAAGTTTTAAGTAAGCTGAAGTCCACCGGGCGCAAAAACAGCTCCCCCCTCATAGTTGCTTTAGCATGGGAGAGAAGGTACCTTCTTTTTTTTGCTATTTTTGATAGGGCTGTCTCATATTAGATGTGGTAACATCCGGAGGGGGTCTTCAAAATAATCATGATAGTAGGAGTGATAATTGCACCTGTTTTTCAGTTGGTTAAGATTAAGCCCGGGAGGATAATTGAAGATATACCGGGAGTGGCTGTGGTACTGGCAAGTTTTGTTGGTGTTTTGAGATTAATTTTTTAAAAAGGGGGTGATTAAATGGGTATTTATTTGATGTTTACAACCTTAACCAGCGAGGGAAGAAAAACTCTGAAAGAAAAACCGGAAAGAATAAAAGAAGTTAATCAAGAAGTGGAGAAAATGGGGGTTAAAATACTGCAGCAATATGCTGTCCTGGGTCCTTATGATTTTGTGAATGTTCTGGATGCTCCGGATGATAAGGTTATCTCCAAAGTGGCAGTTGAACTGGGCTCCAGAGGAACTGTTCAGACTATGACTTTAGCTGCTGTGCCCATTGATGAGTTCATCCAGGCCTTGAAAGAGTAACCTTTTACTGTTTCTGGCACCAGGAGGAAAAAGAGCATTGCCTGCACTTTTTCTTTCGACACCAGTTTTTTTCTAATCTAAGAAGGGCTGTTTCAAAGTGGGGAAAATCTTTGCCTTTCAGGTTGGATTTATTCCATGCAGATTTTAAATCGCGCAGAACCTGCTTACCACTATTTTCCTTTGTAAATCCTAACCTCCTGGCAGAATCTATTGTTAAAGTTGTAGGGAGTGGATCCGCTTTTTCCCATATACCTCTTAGCTCCCTCAGGAAAATGGCTACTGTAACCTGACCAATTCCTTTACCAAGATTCATTAACTTTTTCTCAAGGTCATGTGCATTCTCTGCTTTTAAATGCAGGATATTTAAATCACCCCTGTATTGTTTAAGAAGGTTTCTTGCAACCTCCAGAAGTTTAGTAGCTGTTTTAAAATCGTATCTGATGTATCCTCCTTCGTCCAAAACTGTTACAAGATGATCCCAGCCTGTCTCCACGATTTTCTCAGGTGATAAAATGTTTCTTTTTTCAAATTCTTTATATGTTCTTATAGCAATGAGTTCAGATATCCTTGCTCCAAACAAAATGGAGGCCAGAAACCATTTAAATATTTCATGACTCCTGCAGGATGCAAGGTTTATACCCAACAAGCTGGAGTAAAGTTTGCCAAGTTCTTGTACCAGTAAATTAATTAATTTTGTCTTTTCCATTTTATCCTGGAGCAAACTCCTTGCCAGTCTTTAAAAAATACAGTTGACTTTATTGTCTTGTTTTGGATTACGTTCTACAATTGAATAATACTCAAAAACTGCACAGATTGCAAGCATCTTGGGCTAAAGAATCTTTTGAGAGTGGTGTAGCTTTCTGCCAAAGAGTGACTTTAATGTAAAAAGTCAGGACAAATAAAATTGGATAATCTAAAAGTTAGAAAAGCTTTACTTCAGGAAAAGGTTAACGAAAAAGTGAAATGTTTAACCTGCGAGAGAAAGTGTCAGGTTGCAGAAGGTGAGTTAGGATTTTGTAAGACCCGGAAAAACATTAAAGGAAAACTCTACACCCTGGTCTATGGAGATATTTCCTCTTTAAGTGTTAATCCAATTGAGAAAAAACCCTTCTTCCACTTTTGGCCGGGAAGTTTGGCCTTGACAGTTGGAAGCTGGTCCTGTAATTTTACCTGCCCCTGGTGTCAAAATAATAGTATCAGTAAAAGGCCTGAGGAGGTTGGAAAGGGTCAGTGGATAAGTCCACGGGATTTCATCCATTTAATGAAAAAATATAACTGTCAGGGAACAAGCATCTCTTTTAATGAACCCACTTTGCTTTTTGAATATTCCCTTGATGTATTTGCTATGGCTAAGAAAGAAGGTTATTATAATACTTTTGTCACCAACGGATATATGACTGAGCAGGCTCTGAGAATCTTGATAGAAGAGGGATTAGATGCGATGAATATTGATGTTAAAGGTGGCAGGGAAAAAGTTGCTAAATATTGCGGGGCAGACATTGAAAAAATCTGGCGAAATGCAAAATTGGCAAAGGAAAATAAAGTTTGGCTGGAGCTAACTACTCTGGTTATCCCGGGAGTCAGTGATGATGAGGAATGTTTAAGAGATATCGCCAGAAGAATCAAAAATGAACTGGGCGAAGATACTCCCTGGCATGTCACTGCCTATTATCCGGCTTACAAATTTGCCTCAGAATTATATGTCCCTGCAACCTCTGCAAGAGTTCTGGAAAAGGCAAGAGAAATTGGCAGGGAAGAGGGATTGAATTACGTTTACCTTGGTAATTTCCCTGGCCATCCTTTTGAAAATACCTATTGTCCATCTTGCGGTCAGCTTCTCATTGAAAGATACGGATTTGGGATATCTAAATACAGGTTATCACCGGATAAGAGATGTCCGGATTGCCAGAAAAAGATTCCGGTTGTGGGCAATTTTTCCTTTGACAGGGAGGCTTAATCCTGGTATACTGGGCCATACTCGCCAGGGGAGGGAGTTTACCCATTGCCCTTAAAGCTAAAGAGAGAAAAATAAAATGAGGGAAACATAATTAGACTCAGGCGCCAGGAGAGTTTGGTAGAATGGTGTATAAATGTGAGGTTTACAATATCTATGATTGCTAAGGATACAGGTGAGATTCTTGTTTATGAGTTTATGAGACTGGAGTGAGGCTAAAAAGAGCAGTTGGAGTAAAAGTAAAGACAGGGGGGATTTTAGATTATGAGGAGGTGATGAAGAAGTATCAATTAGAAAAGGAAGCTTTGTGTTAGGTTTACAAGCTGGGAGCCGGGAGTTTACAATGGGCAAAGGGGATAACTCACCAATAAAGCACAAAGGAGGTAATAGATGGAATTAAAAACAGGAGATATCGTCAGGGTGACGTCCATTAGGGGTCCTTATATGCTTGTTGATCATGTTACTGAGGGCGAAGACAAAAAAGTTGTGTGCAGATGGTACTCTGAAAAAGACGATATGTTCAGGTCTGAAACTTTCCGTGCGGAACTTCTGGAAAAAGTGAGATAAAGCTACTCAGAAAAACCTGAAGGAGAAGAACCGTATAAAAAGATAAAATTCCTGGAATAATTGATCTTGATTTATGCACAGGTGATCCTGACTTTGTTTTTGAGACAGCCTGAGGGAAGGGAGGGGTAGTTTTTTATCCTGTCTCCAGGGGGGCAAAAATTTTGTGGTTTGCCTTGCAATGCATTTTTCAACATTCTTTCCGATACTGTCTGGAAGGAATAAAAGTTTTGAGCGAAGAACCTGAAGAAAAAAAGATGTTTATGATACAACAACAAAAGGTGCCCGGGTATAAATAGTAAGAGGTCTCGATTTGCTTTCTTGACAGGGACTTTAGGTCTGGTATACTGGGTTACCTGCGAGAGAAAAGGGAGTATGTCTTGCTGGCCAGGGTAGATACATTTTCTCTTTTAGGGATAGAGGCTTATCCTGTACAAGTAGAAGTTGATATCTCTGCCGGT
>Ga0180300_10001240_pt1 | contig 11752 bp, 8 predicted proteins | sample GuaBasSediGuay15_FD_121798 | JGI IMG/M metagenome (GOLD analysis project Ga0180300, IMG submission 121798) | Subseafloor sediment microbial communities from Guaymas Basin, Gulf of California, Mexico - Guay15, Core 4569-2, 21-24 cm | ecosystem: Environmental > Aquatic > Marine > Hydrothermal... | reverse complement strand
CTCCTCGAGGAGCTCAGCAACTCGGCTGACGCCAGGGCCAGGTTGCAGGCATTGGTGTATTCGGACGATCGTGCCGGGCGCTTCGCCTGGAAGGCCCTCAAGAGAATGCTGGTCTATTGTGTGTCCAAGATACCCGAGATATGCGACGACATTGTGGGCATAGACCGCGCTATGAGGTGGGGATTCGGATGGGAACTGGGCCCGTTCGAGACGTGGGATGCTATTAGCGTGAGGAAGTCTGTGGAGCGGATGGAGCAGGAAGGAGAGAGCATACCCGACAATGTCCGACAGATGCTCTCGGCCGGTAAGGAGCACTTTTACGAGAGGCGGGACGGCAGCCAGTACTACTTCGACTTCCTGAGCGGGGAGTACCAGCTAGTTGAAGAGAAGCCAGAGATAATCACTCTGCCATCGCTCAAAGAGAGGGCAAAGGTGATCCGGCAGAACGCGGGGGCAAGCCTGGTGGACATGGGAGACGGCGTGGCCTGCCTCGAGTTTCATTCGCCGAACAACGTCATCAATGGCGACGTTATCGACATGATAGACCTGAGCATAGCGGAGGTGGAGGAGAACTTCGAGGGGCTTGTCATCGGCAACCATGGTGCCAATTTCTGCCTGGGAGCGGATGTGAAGCTGATCTCCGGCCTGTGCCAGAACCATGACTGGGATACCCTGGAGACGGCCGTCAGACGGTTTCAGCAAGCTTGCATGCGGATCAAGTACTCGGAGAGGCCGGTGGTAGCGGCGCCATTCCGGATGACCTTGGGCGGGGGCTGCGAGGTGTGCCTGGCCGCCAGCACGGTGAGGGCCAGTGCTGAAGCATATATGGGTCTTGTAGAGGTGGGGGTGGGGCTCATCCCCGGCGGCGGTGGCAATAAGGAGATGCTGCTGAGAGCCATCGACTGGGTCCCCCCAAGTGTTCCCAGCGCGGTCCCGGGTGGCGGCCGTCCTGACCTCATTCCTTACGTGGCCAGGATGTTCGAGACAATAGCCACGGCCAAGGTATCTACCAGCGCACGGGAAGCCCAGGGCATAGGGTTTATGAGTCCGCAGGACAGGATCACCATGAACCTGGACCACCTGCTGCACGACGCCAAGGAGACCGTGCTGTGCCTTGTCACGCAAGGGTACCGGCCGCCGCGCCCCAGGGATGACATCCGCATCACGGGTAGGACGGGAAGAGGCATCCTGGAGCTGATGGTGTACCTGATGCGGCAGGCGGGGTACATAACCGATCACGATGCACACATCGCCCGGAAGCTCGCCTACGTGCTCACCGGCGGCGACCTGGACCAGCACACCATAGTAACAGAACAGTACCTGCTTGACCTGGAACGAGAAGCTTTCCTTTCGCTTTGCGGTGAAGAGAAGACCCAGGCCAGGTTGAAGCACATGGCTGAGACCAACAGACCGCTGAGGAACTAGCCTTCCGGCAAGGAGAAGCGGTAGTGAGAAAAGCAGTCATTGTGTCGGCAGTCAGGACAGCCCTGGCAAGGGCGATAAACGGCAGCCTGAGGAACACCAGGCCCGAGTATACGGGCTCTGAGGTAGTGAAGGAAGCTATCCGAAGGTCAAACGGACTGAAGCCTGAAGACATTGACGACGTGGTGGTAGGCTGTGCCTTCCCCGAGGCAGAGATGGGAATGAACCTGGGCAGGATCATTGCTTTGAAGTCGGGATTGCCGACTCACGTGCCGGGCATGACGATCAACAGGTACTGCTCGTCGGGGCTGGATGCCATTGCCGTAGCCTGCCAAAGGGTGATGTGCGGCTTTGCTGACGTGGTGGTAGCTGCCGGCGTGGAGCACATGAGCCTGGTGCCAATGGGAGGCAACAAACCGTTGCCTGACCCGGAGTTGATGCGCACTATGCCGGAGGCATACATCACCATGGGACTGACTGCAGAGAACGTGGCCCAGCGGTTCAGCATAAGCAGGGAGAAGCAGGACCAATTCGCCCTGGAAAGCCACCGGAAAGCGATCAGGGCTATACAGGATGGAAGGTTCGAAGAGCAGATACTACCGCTTCACGTGGCCGACCGCACCTTTGAGAAGGGAGTGGCTGTCTGCCGCGAGAAGATATTTGCCAGGGACGAGTGCGTCAGGTTCGACACATCGCTGGAGGCGCTTTCCAGACTGCGACCGATCTTCCGTGCCGGAGGCACGGTGACTGCTGGGAACTCCTGTCCCATCAACGACGGTGCAGCGGCTGTGGTGGTGATGTCCGAAGAGAGGGCACATCAGTTGGGGCTGAGGCCGATGGCAAGTTTCAGGTCCTACGGTGTTGCTGGCGTTGACCCCGACATTATGGGTATAGGACCAGCAGAGGCCGTCCCTAAAGCCCTGAGATCGGCGGGAATGTCTCTTGACCAGATTGACCTCATAGAGCTGAACGAGGCGTTTGCCTCTCAGTCGGTGTACGTGGTCGAGACGCTTGGCATAGACATGAGCAAGCTGAACGTCAACGGTGGGTCCATAGCTCTGGGACATCCTCTGGGCTGCACGGGAGTATACCTCACCGTTAAGCTGCTTTATGAGATGCAGCGGCGGGAAGCTAGCTTTGGTCTGGTCACCATGTGCATTGGGGGTGGCATGGGAGCAGCAGCCGTGTTCGAAAGACAATCACAATAGGGAGGGGGTCAATGACAGAAGAGGTGATCAGAAAGGGCGGATCATCCTTCATTGAAGACGTGCCCGCCGCAGAGGTATTCACCCCCGAGGACTTCAGAGAAGAGCACAAGATGATAATCACCACGGCTGAGGACTTCGTCACCAATGAAGTGGCGCCTCACCTGGAAGAAGTGGAGCACAAGGACTTTGAATTGACTCGCCAGTTGATGCGAAAAGCGGGGGAACTGGGCCTTCTGGGGGCTGATGTGGAGGAGAAGTATGGGGGGACGGAGCTTGACAGCATTGCTTCTCTGCTGATCATGGAGCACTCGGTAGCCTCGGGGTCCTTTGCTGTAGCCATGAACGCTCACACCGGGATTGGCACAATGCCGCTGGCCCTGTTCGGTAACGCTGCCCAGAAGGAGAAGTACCTGCCCGCCCTGGTTCGCGGCGAGAAGGTCGGCTGCTACGCGCTGACAGAACCCGAGGCAGGCACCGACGCCCTTTCCATCCGAACGACGGCCGTCCTCTCGCCTGACGGCAAGTACTACCGGCTGAACGGCGCCAAACAGTTCATCACCAACGCGGGCTTCGCCGATATCATCTTTACCTACGCCAAGGTGGACGGTGACAAATTCACCTGTTTCCTGCTGGAGAAGGACTTCGAGGGGATATCCCTGGGCCCGGAAGAGAAGAAAATGGGAATTCGGGGCACTTCCACCACCAGCATCATTCTTGAGAATGCCAAGGTACCCGTGGAGAACGTTATCTTCGAGATCGGCAGAGGCCATGTGGTGGCCTTCAACATACTCGACCTGGGCCGGTTCAAGCTGGCGGCGGGAAGCGTTGGGGCTGCCAAGCTGGCTTTGGCGGAGTCTGCCAGGTACGCCAAGGAAAGGGTGCAGTTCGGCAAGCCCATAGGCCAGTTCGGGCTGATAAAGCACAAGCTGGCAGAGATGGCCACCAGGACGTACATGGCGGAAAGCATGGTCTACCGCACCGGAGGCCTTGTCGACACGGTCATGGCCAGCGTTGACCGGACAGCGAAGGACGCAGGTGCACAGAGTGCGAAGAGCATATCGGAGTACGCTGTAGAGTGCTCTATCAACAAGGTGTACTGCTCCGAGATGTTGGCCCTGGTGGCTGACGAGGCGGTGCAGATATTTGGGGGTTACGGCTACATCGAGGACTACCCTGTAGAGAGAATGTATCGCGACTGTCGCATCTTCAGGATATTCGAGGGGACAAACGAGATAAACCGACTCATCACCATCGGGTGGCTGATGCGGAGGGCTCTGAAGAACGAAATCCCCTTCTTCTCGGTAGCACAGGAAGCCCAGAACCAGTTCCCGACGCTGGAGCCCGTCCCTCCGGAAGCCGACGGCGGCCCCCTGGGATACCAGCGCCATCTCGTTGGCCGGGTAAAGAAGGTGTTCCAGTGCCTGAGCAACATGGCGGCGCAGAAGTACGGACTGGGCCTTGAGGAGGAGCAGGAGATAATCGCCCTGCTGAGCAACATAGCTATGGAAGTCTATGCCATGGAGAGCGGCCTTCTGCGGGCTGTCAAGTCCATCGAGGCGAACGGAGAGCAGGCCTCCGAGCTCAAAGTAGACATGGTGCGGGTATACGTGAACGATGCTATAGCCAGGGTCTATGGTCATGCCAGAGAGGCGCTCGCGGCCATGCACGGGGGCGAGGAGCTTGACAACCACCTGTCCGCGCTGGGCAGGGCACTGCACTACACCCCGGTGAATACAGTGGAGACACGGAGGCGTATCGCCGACAGGATCCTGGAGGCAGAGAAGTTCATCTGCTAGGGCTGTGTTTGGCCAGGACAGCGCGCCAAGGTCGCACCGGCCCTATGCGGGGGGGGGAGGCCATCATGGACAAGCCGTGGCTCAAGCATTATGACCCGGGCGTGCCTGCGACTATCGAGTACCCGGAAGTAACCCTGCACCACCTACTGGAGGATGCGTCACGTCGCTTCCCCGATCACACAGCCATCATCTTTCCAGGGCGTTTGGGAGACACCCACCGGCTGAGCTACCGAAAGCTGGACGAGCAGGCCAACCGGATGGCCAACGCTCTCGTGAACCTGGGAGTGAAGAAGGGCGACAGGGTGGCCCTGCTGATGCCAAACTGTCCTCAGTTCGTCATCAGCTACTATGCCGTCCTGAAAGCGGGGGGCATCGTGGTAGCCACGAACCCGCTGTACTCGCCGCGGGAGATGGAGTACCAGTTCAAGGACTGCGGCGCGGAGACTGTCATTCTTCTCAGCCTCTTCTATCGCACGGTCGCCAATCTGAAGGACCGCGCCGGGTTGAGGAACCTCATCGTGACCAATATCAAGGAGTACCTACCTCCGCTTACCCGGCTGCTGTTCACCCTCTTCCGGGAGCGCAAGGAAGGGCACCGCGCTGACATTTCTGGGGCAAGGGACTCCTATTCATTCCAGGGCCTGCTCCGCCGCTTTCAAGCCACGCCCCCGCCCGTGAGCACGAACTGGCAGGATGTGGCCATGTTCCAGTACACGGGGGGTACTACCGGGGTGAGCAAGGCGGCAGTGGCTACACACCACAACGTGCTTGCCAACGTATACCAGATGAGGGCCTGGGGCGCTCCCATCTCTCTCAAAGAGGGAGAAGAGGTGGTAATGGGGGTCATGCCACTGTTTCACGTTTACGGAATGGTCACCGTGATGCATTTCGCGGTGCTCACTGGCAGCGCCATGGTGTTGCAGCCCCGCTTTGAGACAGGACAGGTGCTCAAGGCCATCAGCAAATACAAGCCTGCCTTCTTTCCCGGCGTCCCAACCATGTACGTGGCCCTGAACAACCATCCAAAGGTGCGGAAATACGATCTGCGTTCCATCAGGGCCTGCGTCAGCGGTGCTGCCCCTCTCCCTGTGGAGGTGCAGCAGAGGTTCGAGGAGATTACTCAAGGCAAGCTGGTCGAGGGGTATGGCCTCAGCGAGGCTCCAGTAGTAACCCACTGCACTCCCCTGGTCGGGATGAGAAAAGTGGGCAGCATCGGCGTGCCCTTTCCCGACGTCGAGGCGAAGATCATGGACATGGAGACCGGTGACAAGGAGATGCCAGTGGGAGAGGTCGGAGAGCTGGTCATCAGGGCGCCTCAAGTGATGAAAGGGTACTGGAACCGGCCGGACGAAACCGAGATGGTGCTGCGCAATGGCTGGCTCTACACCGGTGACCTGGCCAAGATGGATGAGGACGGCTACTTCAGCATCGTTGACCGCAAGAAAGAGATGATCCTGGCCGGGGGTTACAACATATACCCGAGAGAGATCGAAGAAGTCCTCTACGAGCACCCTAAGGTCAGAGAGGCCGTGTGCTATGGAGTGTCGGACCCCTACCGTGGCGAGACGGTGAAGGTGTGTGTCGTGCTCAAGGACGGTGAGAGTGCCACGCCCGACGAGATCACCGGATTCTGTCGCGAACGTCTGGCCCGCTATAAGGTACCCAGGCTGGTAGAGTTCCGAGAAGAGCTGCCCAAGTCACCCATCGGCAAGGTACTGCGCCGGGTCCTGGTGGAAGAGGAGAAGAAGGCAGCAAAGGGCTAGGCTATACCGTGGTGTAACACATTGGGGCGATTGCGGGCTGGCCCTGGTCTGCTCCTGGCTGTGGTCGACCTAGCCGGTATCGCTCGACGACTAACAGGCCCACGGGCGGAGACGTCTGTTTTTTGCCTACTTCGGCTATTGGCCGGGTGTGCCTGTGCCTATTAGTGCTTCGTCTTTGGCGTAGGGCAGCTTCACAATGGTGAGCCAGAAGTCCTCGATGGATTTCACCACGTTGATGAACTGCTCCAGGTCAACCGGCTTGGTGATGTAGCAGTTTGCGTGCAGGTCATAGGTCCTGAGAATGTCTTCGTGGGCCTTGGAGGTGGTCAGGATCACCACCGGGATGCGCTTTAGGTTCTCGTCACCCTTGATGTCAGCCAGCAGCTCACGTCCATCTTTCTTTGGCAGGTTCAGGTCGAGCAAGATCAGGTCCGGCGAAGGAGCATCCTCGTATCGGCCTTCCTTCCTAAGGAAAGCCAGCGCTTCCTCGCCATCTTCGACCACGTGAAGGTTGTTGCGCATCTTGCCCTCTTTGAGGCCTTCTCGAGTCAAACGCACGTCTCCCGGGTTGTCCTCAACCAGCAGTATCTCGATTGGCTTGCCGTTCTCCACCGTGCTCATGATTGCACCTCACCTCGCTTCGGTATTGCGAAATGGAATGTGCTGCCCTTGCCGGGCTCCGATTCCACCCAGATTCTTCCACCATGGTAATCGATAACCTTCTTGCAGATCGCCAGGCCAATGCCGGTGCCGGAGTACTTCGTCGGGCTATGCAGCCGGTGAAATACCAGGAATATCTTGTCGAAGAACTCCGGAGCTATGCCAATACCGTTGTCACGCACTGAGAATACGCATTCGCTCTCACTCTCCTCGGCCCAGATATGGACCTCCGGCGGCTCGTCGCCGCGAAACTTGATTGCGTTGCTCAGTAGCTGCATGAACAACTGCGTCAGTTGCTCGCCATCAGCCATAATTGTGGGCAAGGCGCCGTGGGTGATCGCAGCGGAGGTTTCTTCTATGGCACCTCTCAAAATGCCCAACACCTCGTACAGAACAGCCTCACAGTCAACGGGTTTGAATGCCTTGCTATGTAGACCCAGGCGTGAGTAGGCGAGGAAATCGTTTATCAGTCGGTGCATGCGATGGGCACCTTCCACAGCGTAGGCCATGAAGTCGCTAGCATCGGAATCGATCTTGCCCTCGAGACGCTGCGCCAGTAGCTGAACGTAGCTGGTTACCTGACGGAGCGGCTCCTGAAGATGGTGGGAGGCAATGTAAGTGAAGCGTTCAAGCTCAGCGTTGGAGCGCGAGAGTTTCAGCATTGCCTCCCTCAGCTCCTCCTCATCGCGCTTGCGCTCGGTAATGTCGCGCATCACGCCCAGGATGGCGATGGGCCTTCCCTCCGCATCGCGCTGAAAGGACACGGTGACCTCCGCCCACACAGTGGAGCCGTCCTTACGATAGAACTCAAGCTCCCGTCGCCGCACTCTCGCCCCGCTCTGGCCCTCTTTGTAGTCCAGCGCCATCTCGGTTGCCAGGTCTTTCATGGCGGTGTCGCGAGAGGCTGGCGTCAGGCCCTCTTCCATGGTGCGACTCATGGCCTCCTCGACGCTGTATCCCAGCAGGCGCGTGACGGATGGGCTCATATACGTCGGCCGCCCGTTCATGTCCGTACAGTAGATGACGTCCGTTATGTTCTCGGCGAGCAGGCGGTACAGTTGCTCGCTCTGACGCAGTGCTTCCTCTGCCTGCTTGCGCTCGGTGATGTCCTGGACCTGCACCAGGTAGCCCGTTAGCGATCCTTTGCCCTCCAATCCCAGCGGCGTGATGGACACTTCAATATACAGGGGTCCCGCTTTTGCCGGCTGGTAGAGGCCGGATTGCTTGACCAGGTCGAAGTCAAACAGGCCATCCCACCTGAGCGTCTTGCCCTGCTGTAGCATCTCCCTGGCATTCTCCGGCACGAGCGGTCCATTGAACAGGTTGATAGCGCGTGCCCGTGCGACATCAGCTATGCCAAATATCGCCATGCAGGCCTTGTTCATGCTTAAGAAGGTCCCATCTGGTCTGTAGAGAATGATGCCGATAGGCGATTCGGCGAAGATGCTCCTGAACCTCTCCTCACTCTCCCTCAGCGCCTGTTCGACCCGGTGACGCTGGGCAATCTCTTGCTTCAGTTGTTCGTTGGCTGCGGCCAGCTTAGCGGTGCGCTCCTTTACCCGCTTTTCCAGTCCGTCGCGGGCTTGCTTCAGGGCTTCCTCGGTCTGCCGGCGCTGGGTGATGTCCCTCAAGAACCCGCTGGTACCAAGGATCCGCCCATCCTGGTCACGGAGGATGCTACCGTTGTCCTCGAAATACCTCACCCCCATTGTCGGGGTGTTGACACGGAACGTGGTCACCGATTCCACGCCGCATTCCACCGCCTGCTGGAAGTCATTCATGACTTTGCCCAGGTCCTCGGGATACACCAGTTCCACCAGGTTGCGCCCGACAAGCTTCTCGGCTATGTAACCATAGACCTCTACCTGGTGCCCGATGAAAGTCACAGTGCCGTTAATATCGGTCACGTAGGGAATATCGCTGCTTCTCTCAACCAGTCTCTGATATATCACGTCGGGCCCCAGCGCGGGACTCCCGGTGGTCACTCTGTCGGCCAACGTTGCATCCCCGTTTAGCACCGACACTCTTCCCGTTTTGTTCATTCTTGCCAGTCACACTGGGTGCAGGCCCTGGCCTGTCAGTTCCGGCGGCCGCGGCAAAGCACCAGTCTCAGCTTCAATCCGCGTACCTTGTCGATCATGCTTCGGTGTACCCGCGCGGCCTCACGTCAGAGGCTCTTGCAGCCCTGCCCAGACAGCCTCGGACGCCAGCAGATATATGCACCCGACGAAATTCACGAACGATCATAACCCGCGGGTCTGCCTGGGGCAACGGGGGCTCTACCGACTTTGAACGGGTGCAGACACCCAAATGGTGCCGCGGAGCCCGGTGAGGTTGCTCAGGCTATGCTCGAGAATGGGCAACGGGAGGCATCCTGTCTAGCCCGGCTTTGTCAGCAGGTAGCCTACGCCGGATCTGGCTAGAATAAACTGAGGGTGGCTGGGGTCCGCCTCGATCTTCTCGCGAAGCCGCCGGATATAGACCTTGAGACTGTCCGTGGCCCCTTCGTAGTCCTCCCCCCACACGGCCTCAGCCAGGCTGGAGTGGGTCACTACGTGGCCCGCGTTCCTCATCAGGTGATGAAGGATGTGACCTTCAGTACAGGTGAGGCTTATCTCTTTGTCACCGTAGTAAAGCTGCCGGGTGGACGGATTGAGGCGAAGCGGTCCATAGACAAGGTTGGCGTCCTCTCCCGGAGGACTCTTGCGCCGTGTAAGAGCTTTTACCCTGGCCAGCAGCTCCAGTTGCCTGAAAGGCTTGACCAGGTAGTCGTCGGCCCCCCACTCCAGCCCCTTCACTATGTCGGCCTCTTCTGACCTGACCGTCAGAACAAGCACCGGCACAGAAGAGAAAAGGCGTATCTGTTTCAGTACGTCAAAGCCACTTATGTCGGGGAGCCCCAGGTCAAGGATCACAATGTCGGGAGACTCGCTTTCTGCCAATTCGACGCCTGCCTGCCCCAGGTGCGTGGAGACCAGTTTGGCATCAGGCCACCTTATCTGGAAAGCTAGCGAGACCGTTTCCACAATTTCAGAGTCATCCTCAATCATCAGCACTTTCATAGGCGTCTCCTGTTTCAGCATTCTCCTGACCCTGCGGCATCCTGTTCAAAGGAATTGAGAAGCTGAAGGTGCTGCCACTGCCCTTGCGGCTCTTGATCCAGATATCCCCACCGTGCAGTGAAACCAGCATTTTGCAGAGGCTCAGCCCCAGACCCAGCCCACTGAGACGCTCTCGGTCGCTCTCGAGTCGGTTGTAGGGGTCGAAGAGCCTCTTTTGCTCGTTCTCGTCTATTCCCGAGCCCGTGTCCTCTACTTCGACTATCAGGCGTGCTCCATCCTCGAGCGCTCTCAGAGTTATCGTGCCACCCTCGGGCGTGAACTTGCAGGCGTTATTCAACAGGTTGACCACCACCTGCTCCAGGCGCTCCTCATCAGCCCACACCAGCGGGAGCCTTGACGGCACATCCAGGCGGAGTGACTGACCGTGGCTGGCGAAGGCCAAGGCCATGTCTTCGGCCACCGCGTGCAGCAAGCGGACAATGTCCAGCGGCTTGCAGGACAGCTGGATCATGCCGAGCTCCCCTCTAGCCAGGTCGAGCAGCTCATCAATACGTCGGTTGAGATTGCAGGCACCGCGGTACAGGTTCTCGGCCAATTTGAGCAGCGGGCCAGCCTTGAGCTCCGACATAAGCAGCTCACTGGACGCCATCACTGAGGTCAGCGGGGTCTTCAGTTCGTGCACCAGCGCCCTGGTAAACTCCACCCGCTTGTTTATCTCGGCTTCCCGCTCTTCCCGCAGCCTCCTTTCTTTCTCGTAAAGCTCCTGGAGCCGCTCTTCCACCCGCTTGCGCTCGATGGCGTAGCGCATGGAGCGCGCCAACACATTGCTGTCTGCACGCCCCTTCACCAGGTAGTCCTGGGCTCCCTGCCGCACCGCTTCGACCGCGAGAGTCTCGTCATCAAGACCAGTGAGCACCACTATTGGCACCTCTGGGGCTTCCGAGTAGACCCTGACGAAGGTGTCAATGCCCTGGCTGTCAGGCAGCGACAGGTCAAGCAATATGACATCCACTTTTCGCCCATTCAGCTCTCCCAACCCCGTCGACAGCCGGTCTACGGTTTCCAGGCGGAAGCTGGCGCTGTCCACCTCATCCAGCACTTTCCTGATGAGGAGGGCATCGCCCGGGTTGTCTTCGATCAGCAGGACATTAAGGCTTTCGTCTTCCATTTCTTCTTCTGTTCGGTGGCAGCTCGACCCAGGAGGACCAGAAATCCTGTATGGACCTGACGTGGGCGATAAAGCTGTCAGGGTCGACTGGCTTGGTGATATAGCAGTTGGCGTGGAGGTCGTACGCCTTTATGATGTCCTCCTCCGAGTTGGAGACGGTGAAGACGATCAGCGGTATTCTTTTCAGTTCTTCGTCGGCTTTGATGACGGCCAATACCTCGCGACCATCTTTCCGTGGCAGGTTCAAGTCCAGCAGGATCAGGTCTGGACGGGGTGCGTTGGCATAGCCACCCTCACGGTACAAGAAGTCCAGGGCCTCTACCCCATCTCTCGCAACATACAGAGTGCTCCGCACGACGGTGCCCGTGAGGGCATTTTCTATGAGCTGCACATCCTGGGGACTGTCCTCCACCAGCAATATCTGTGCTGGTCTCCCCATACTCCTGATATTCATCGCTTTCCTCCCCCCTCGGCGCCAATGCCGATCTGGGTGCCTCTTGAGTCCGCGGAGTACTCCTGAGTCAGCCAACTATGAGGATGCTGGCATCATAGCCCACCTCCGTGTGCGTTGGGCAATTTGACCATCGCCAGCCAGAAGTCCTCGATCGCCCTCACCAGGTTCATGAACTGGTCAAGGTCGACTGGCTTGGTGATGTAGCAGTTGACGTGCAGG
>Ga0180300_10001238_pt1 | contig 11755 bp, 23 predicted proteins | sample GuaBasSediGuay15_FD_121798 | JGI IMG/M metagenome (GOLD analysis project Ga0180300, IMG submission 121798) | Subseafloor sediment microbial communities from Guaymas Basin, Gulf of California, Mexico - Guay15, Core 4569-2, 21-24 cm | ecosystem: Environmental > Aquatic > Marine > Hydrothermal... | reverse complement strand
TCGTAACTCCAATTATAAAAAAGCTTAAATACTTTATTATGGAGTGTATATTGGGGATGTGCTATGCCACGTATAGCTGGTAGTGGATCACCAAGAATAAGTGGAGAAATTGAAATTGCTAAAATTAGTGGAGAAACGGTCATTTCGAAAATTAGTGGAGAAACTGTAATCGCTAAAGTTAGTGGTGAGACGCTAATAGCAAAAATTAGCGGAGAAACAGTAATTTCGAAGATTAGCGGTGAAACGATAACTGCGAAAGTATCTGGGGAAACTGTAATTGCCAAAATAAGTGGAGAAACAGTAAGGGCTGAAGTGAGCGGAGATACAGTCAGAGTGGCAGTTCCAAAATCAGTAATTACTGGTCAAGCGATGATATCTGGGACGAACTTGTCAGGAGCATCACCAGTTTCAATCGGATCAGCAGTTTGTGTGTCTGTGATTGTTAAAGCTTTTCCCACAAACAGCGGAAACATCTACATAGGTAACGATACCGTTTCGAGCAACAGCGGGTTCGTCCTTGCACCAGGAGAAACTGTTTCCATCGATATAGACAATGTGAATAAATTATACGCAACGAGTGATGTGGATGGAGATAAGGTTTGCTGGATGGCTATACAAGAGTAAATTTTTTAACAAATCTTTTTAAATAAATTTTATGGGAACGAGTTGTAATCCTTTCATGGGTGAAAAAACATACGACGACAGACTCTACATAGGTACAGCACCGTTCTACGGTCTCAAATGGTGGCGTTGCGATCCCTGGTGTAAGCCGAAAAGAGGAGACTGGGTCTGCTTTTGGATCTGCCTTAAGAAGAAACTCACAGACGTTGAATTAGACACGATATTTAATAAAATAGATGAAGTGGAAAAACAGTTTAAGGACACGATAGTGATTGAAGCAAAAGAATACTCTTGGGCTTTACCAGATATAAAATTCGTAGTCGGTTTTAAGAAAGATAGTCCCTACTCCTTGCACGACTGGATGTATAATTACTTCTGTAGTGCATTTAACAACGAATGCGGTAAACCTTACGCAGAAAGAACGTATATCGAGTGGATAAACTACATGGGAATTGATCAGGACTTTCCAGTGTGGGAAGTAACATTCACTTATGAAGATGGAACAACTAAAAAGTCAAGTCGAACTGCGAAATTGAGTCCAAATGAGTCGGTTAAGGTAACGATAAAGAACTACGGTAGAGTTCCTGGTAAAGCATACATTCTCATAAGGGATTGGAAAGATGGATATAGGTTTATAGATTGCTTCGAAGTCTCTGTAGGTGCTAATGGATCGTGGAGTAACACATTAAGTTTGGAAGTCGTAGATCCTCCAGACTTCTGGTTAGTTACAGTAGGCTACTTTGTCTCAGCAGACTTCTGTGCAAATTATCAGGAACTCTACACGAAGAGTCCGAATAAGTTAGTTATTGGAGAAAAACCACCTACCGTAGTGCAAAAGCCTAAGTGCATATTCGTCGATAAGGCTACTGAAGCTTACATAGTGATAGAGCAAACGGGAGAGCAATTCTATCCTGGATCTGAGCTAACAGTATTTTATGGAGCTACGTTGCTGTGTTGCGGTCTGATAAAGAATGAAGGTGCTGACGGAGAGTGCGGAATGTTTGTATTCGACAAAAACAGTGGTAAATACCTCGATGGAGTAACCAAATTCCTGAAATCTGGAGAAATGTGGCTGGCAAGTGTAGAGCTAACTCCTCAGCCAGGAGATTATGAATTAGTATTCCATGCAACCCATAGAGAAGGAGACTTGCACGTAGTGGATGATGAAGTGTAACGATTAGTTGCAAATTGTTCTGAAAAAGATTTAGATTTAAAGAAAAGATTTTAAGTTTTAATTTTCTATTTGTTTTTAGCAAGATGGTGATAATCTATGAGTGTAGAGATATTGGACTTGGAAGTACTAACCAAATCAGCCAGACCAGGAGACAGGGTAACTATTCGATTTAAAATTAGAAATAACACCGATCAAACGCTTAATGTAATAGTAAATGTGTGGTGGAGATCAGATAAAGTTGGAGAAGACATGAGTGGAACTCTTTACCCATATAGCACTACGGATTGGCTTTACTACGAGTTTACAATGCCAGACAAACCAGAAGACCCGACGAGGTTCTCGCTGAATGTTTACGGTGTTGGAATGGAGTATCCCTACACTTACAAAGTCTTCGAGGTGGACAAGATAAGCAAGATTAGGTTCAAGATAAAAGTGAGGGATTATGATACTGGAAATGTAATATCTGGTGCGAAAGTAACGATTTACGCCGACGGCTCTTTGGTGGGAACGAAATACACCAACACCTACGGAGAAACGGATTGGTTCGAAGTCGAAGAGAACGCATGGGTTACAGGGAAGGTGGAAAAGTCTGGATACATAACTACGGAAATAAGCGGTTTTACAGCAACATCCACATACGATGGAGATACTTTGACTGTATACATGAGGAAGGAAACTGTTTACATAAGATTCAAGATAAAAGTTAGAGACAAGGATACTGGGAATACTATAGCTAATGCGATGGTAAAGATTTACGCTGACGGTTCTCTGGTAGGAACTAAGTATACTAACACCTACGGAGAAACAGATTGGTTCACTGTAAAGGAGGGGGTATGGGTAACGGGAGAGGTAACAGCTTCTGGGTATAAGAAGGGAACTATAAGCGGTTTCTACGCAACATCTACATACGATGGGAAGACGATAACGGTGTATCTTGAGAAGGAGTTGCCACCCAATCCCTACCCCAAGTTCGTTTCTGGCTACATGATATGCGGAGGTAAAACCATATACAAAGGGCAATCTGCCGAGATAAACGAAAAAGAGCTTGTTACAGCTAAAGCAAGAATAAGGAACGAGGGTAGGAGTGGTAATGTTTACTTCTGGGTTTACGACTACAACTCTGGTAGAATAATAAAGTATACGAGTAAATATGTTGGATACAACGAGGAATCGGACTTCGAACTCACATTCAACTTAGATGCTGGAGATTACAGATTTGCCATCAGAACAGGTTATGAATTGGGTAATTATACGGATTCAATAGGTGATTGATATGGAAAATTCGAAACCGTCCAAGTGGACTGACGACATATTGGGAGCGATAATAATAGTATCCTACATCGTTCAGAAAAAGTTGGGATTGGTAGTTCCAGATTGGGCTTTCGGTTTAACCTTAATCTGGCTTTATGGTAGGTGGGCGATAGATTTTTTAAAGTTGAAGAGTAGAGGTGTATAGTATGGTGTTCTACGTAAAGGTTGTAGAGGCTTTAGTAAAGTTCAAAATAAAAGTAAGAGACAGAACGACTGGAGACCCGATAAAGGGGGCAGTAGTTACAATTTACGCTAATGGAAGATCATTGGGGTCTAAGTCTACAAACGAATATGGAGAAACGGATTGGTTCTACGCAAACTTAAACGACTGGATAACTGGAGAGGTAAGTAAGGAGGGTTATGTTAAAGTAACTATAAGCGGTTTTTATGCAACCCAAGACATGGACGGAAAAACGATAACAGTATACCTGACACCAGAGGAAGTAAAAGGTAAGCTTATATTGAAGGTCATAGATATATGGAACAAACCCGTCAAAGGTGCTAAAGTCTCAATTTACGATTCGGCAAGCGGAATGTGGATATCTGTAGGCAACACGGATGAGGATGGTGTAGTTACTACTGAGTTAGCCTACGGTTCTTACAGAATAAAAGCAGAACATCCGACCTATGGAAGTAAGGTGCAGGTTATAACAGTAGATGAAAAGGAAGAATACGCAACAATAGTCTTGGGAAGTGAGAGAGCTTCTATAAAGTTCATAATATACCATCCTGTGGGTGCTTTTTGGAGAGAGCCAGTTCAGGCTACTGTTAGGCTGTGGTGTGAGGAGACAGGATACGACCAAACCAAAGTGGCTACAATTCAGGGAGATGTAGCAGTTGCCGATTTTGGAGAGGTGGAGGCAAATCACACCTACAAATACAGGGTAGAGGCGGAAGGGTATGTGCCGTATGAGAGTAGCATATATGCTGAAAAGGGTATGTCCTACGAAATAGAGGTGAAAATGATAACTGAGGAGGAAGCTAAGTGTCCAGGATGGTTAGGAGCAATAGCAAGTTTACTTGGAATTACATGCGAGCAGGCGAGAATGCTTGTTATGGGGATTGTGGGGTTGTTTATATTCGCATTGGTGTTGGGAATAATATTTTGAGGAGGTGAAGAGTTATGGGATGGTTCGACCCGATAACACAACCTCTTGCAGAAATGTTAGCACCACTGTTCGGAATGGATGTAGAAACACTAAAATCATACTTAGACGGAATACTACTTTTGATAGTGCTTATAGTGGCAATTATATTAATATTTAAGATTATAAAATGGTTCAAGTGATATTATGCCTGAAGAGAAGATACTCGGTATCTGGACTAAGGATGAGTTCATAGATACTATAATCTATGCGTCTATAACTGCTGTAGTAACATTCTTTCTAACGTTTTTATACAGATACATCTCAAAGTGGCTTGAACAGAAGAAATGGGAGTGATAGCGATGGAAGACCAAGCTAAATTACTATACAACACTCTAAAGGATGAAAAAATAATAATCATAATATTAGACGCATGTAGATACGACTATTTCAAAGAGTTTATGGATTGCGATGTTGTTCTATCGAGAGGCTCATCAACTCCAGAATGGTTGATGAAGACATGGATTGATTATTACGACGGAGTAGCTTACGTAACAGCCAATCCTTACGTAAATGACAAACCGAATGACAGGGGTTGGAATGGAGCAGAACACTTCCCACACATCGAGAAAGTTTGGGATTGGGGATGGACTAAGGTAAAAGGAGTTCCAACAGTTCCAGCGGAGAATGTAAATAAAGGAGTTAAAAAAGTAGTCGAAATGGGTTACAAAAAAATAATAGCTCATTATATAAATCCTCATCCGCCCTATGTGGGTAAAATCGTCCTACCGATTGAGACATTTGTCCATGCACGATTTAAAGCGAAAGGTGTTAAGAACGCACCTGTGGACAAGCTGAGATACTGGGACGTGGATGTCGAAACCCTGAGACTCGCATACAAATACAACTTGGAATATGTCCTCGAAAAAGGCGTAAAACCTCTACTAAACGAGTTCAGCGATTTTAAGATAGTCGTAACAGCCGATCACGGTGAGCTTTTGGGAGAATATGGTAACTTTGGACACCCAGATGGGTGGACTGTTCCTGAGCTTAGAGAAGTTCCTTTTAAGGTGATTTAAATGGATGTTTCGAAAGTCATGGAGTTGGTGGAAATACATAGGAGTAATCCATTCGAGCTTGAGAAGATTAAGAGGACTGTGGAAGATCTATTCGAAAGAGGAAAGATTGAGCTAAGACCTGTATTAGAGAAAATAAACGAGTATTTGAGGAAAGCTGAAATAGCAGAAAAAGAATTTTTAAGTAAAATAAGAGAACACCAAGAAAAGGAATTAAAAAGATTTATAGAGGGGGAACACACGAAAGTTAAAGAGATAAGACCTACGGGTCTTGCTGGAAAAATTGAAATTGAGTTGGACAGGTTAGCACCAGCAATCTACACACTAAAAGACGTAATAGAATACAGGTTAGAAAAAGGGATAAAGATACCAGTTACCTTGAAATACGACTTGGACAGGATTATTAATACTTTAGAAAACTACCTAAAAATGTTGAAAGATATTAGAGGGGTTTTATGAGAAAGAAATTCCAATACGAATTCTTCAATCTATCGGATGAAGAGGCAATAGAAGTACTCATTACTATTGCTAAGATGACAATCGAAAAAGGTAATATGTTTTTGGTTATGGTAGATTGTCCTTATACAGACGAGAAACGTGATTTCTTTATCCATTTCTGTTCTTATATTATTGGATTGTCCACAGCACGTAATTTGATGTGCGGAATAAGGTGTTGCGAGTGTCAATATAATGAAGTGTGCCCTCTTTATCGTGAAATTAATTTCATTGGCGAGGTCATCTATTATCTTAAAAATGAAGGTGAAGAAGGGGCAAGAAAATTCATTCAAGCAAGGATTAATAGTATAAGACGGAGTAAATTCGAGAGCGAGAAGGGATATATATGAAATCAGTATATGAGCGGGAACTTGAAGCAAAAAGAGAGTGGTTAGAGTTCAGTTGCGATTGCATTTGGTGGAATGCCGTTAAACGCATTTGCGAGTATCCGCTTAAAGATTACGATGTCTGCTTGTGCAAGAAATGTCCAGACTACGAACCTGAAGTATGAAAGTAGATGTCTTAGACGATAAAAAAAGTTTGATACACTTGGCTGTTGGATTCTTGACAATTTTCACTATAACTTTCTTTGTTATATTTGTATTCTATGAATTAGCTGAGTTCATCTACAAAAACAGAAAGGGATGTGAAGAATCGGTTGAAAACTTCATAGGGGATTTGCTCGAATACTTCATGGGCTTGGGATTTGCAACTTTGTTACAGAAGTCTGTATTCTGCTGACTATATATACTTAAGTAAAAACAAAAGTGTTATATAGGTATATACAAAGTAACTATCATGAGTGCAAAAATGATTGTAGAGTTGGGGGTTTTGAAAAAGCTGTTCAGCGGTCTGAGAGTTCTAAACAACGAAGCAAGGATAAGATTTGCGGAAAAGGGTTTTGAAGCATACACGGTTGAGCCGTACAACGTATCTTTTGCAAAAGCAAGAATACCAGAAAATACATGCGAGGCTTATGTTGCGGATGAAGACGAGGTTGGATTGAATATTGACAGGGTATTGAAGATTTTGAGGTTTGGTAGAGCAACTGATACTGCTGAGTTGAGCCTAAATGACAAAGCCACACTCAAATTCGGAAGTGCTGAATATACAATGACAACGTTTGATCCAGACATAGTTAAATTGCTCGATATTAGTAATTTGGAGCTTCCAGCAGAAATTAAGTTATCTGCTGAGGAGTTTAAAAGAGCTATCCAAGCAATTAATCGTATAAGCGATTTTGCAACATTCCTTGCGGATGGAGAGAAATTCATAATAGAGGCGAAGGGTGATGTCGAGAGAATTAAAGTAGATTTCAGCAACTACATCATAGAGTACAACAAAGAAAAAGCGACGGCAAACTTCAGCACAGAATATTTAAAAGCATTTACAAGCATTCTCGGAAAAGATGATTCTGTAAAGATTAGGATGGGAAACGATCTGCCAGTGGAATTGAACTTCAACATTGAGGATAGCTTGTTTATAACGTATGTTCTTGCTCCAAGAGTAATCATTGAGGAATGAGGTGGTTTTTAGGTAGATAGTTTGGAGGAGGTGGTATGATGTATCTTGAAGCTGTTAGAGTTTTTAAAAAAGTTGTGGAGAAAAAGCTTTGTGTAAAGTTAAACGAAACGCAGTTTACGGTATTACTGATTTGGGCTTTGCAAAAGACAGGGTATGGAGAACTTGCTAAAAGAGTACTTTTAGAGCTTTTAAAAAATAAAATTGAGGAGAGAGGTGGTTTTTATGGGGGAGATTAAGCATTCTGAAGAGGAAAAGAACTTAGTTTGGCTACATTATGTTGGAAGGGGGCTTTACAGCATAAACACCTTCGTGAGAGAGGCTAAGAAATACGGTGTTTCGAGAGCAATTCCACTGCAAATGCTGAAGAAACTGCACTGGGGAGAGAAAATATATCTGGCACAGGTCAAAGAAAGGCTCGAAGGCGGGAGAGTTGTTGCAAAAGTATTTGGATATTTCACAATCAGAGGGATTAACATAGGTGGCTCAGACGAATTGAGAAAGGAAATTTTCAGAGATAAGAGGATAAATGCAAAGGTGATAAGAACTGGAAACATGCACGTTGAAAGAGCTTGCGGATCATACATCGTAAGTGCTACTGCGGTAACTTCTGCTGACTTGGAAACCGTAGCTAAAGTAATCTCGGAGAAAGCTAAAGAATTTGGAGAGACGGTCAAGGTGTTTGCGGGTGGAGAATTAACACTCATCGAGCCGATAGAAATAATAGCACCGTTCACAAGAAGCTTGATCAAGGTAGAATTGGATGAAAACAAGGTAAAAATTACCAGAACTCTTAAAATAAAAGAAGAAGATAAGCATATACACCATGTGAAGAATTACGTGAGAAGAAAAACCCTAACAAAGAAAGATAAAATAAAATTGTATAACAGACCTCTTAGCGAATTTGTTTAATTAAATAGAGAGGTGGAATATATGTCTGGCGGTAAAAGATTTAGATGGATGAGAAAATTCAGAAAGCCGAAGGGAGCGAAAGTACAGGTAACTTTTTCTGGCAAACCAATACCAATAGGTGGTTGGAAGAGACCGTGTTGCAACAAGTGCGGAAAGAAAATTAGAGATATTAGAAAGCTTGTGTATGTAGATGGAAAGCCGTACCACAAGAGGTGTCTCGATGATGATATGTCCGAGGTGCAAAGGGAAAGGAGTAGTTAGAGTACACATTTCGGAGCTTGATTCTGATTGGATTTTCAAGGACACTATGAGTAACGATGGACGAATCGAAGTGGATTGCGATCTCTGCGGTGGGACAGGATATGTACATGGTGATGTGGGCTGAACACCCAATATTGTGGGGTTTGGGCAGATCTAGGTTTAGTACAGTTAGAGTCAAGCGATTCGATGATTTGGATGAATGTTGATAGTTTAGGGGAGGTGATTAGTTATGGATTGTGAGAAGTGTCCTATTAGGGATGAGTGTGAAATTATAAAAGAGTTAGTACCGTCTATTGAAGCTTGTCCATTGGTGCAAGCAATGATCGACGGTATAGAGAAGCTTTTTAGGTGTAAAGTAGTACGGAAAATGAATGAGTACTACAATGCACAGACAATCTTAAATGAGTATATCAAAAGAAGATCTGAGAAAAAGCCAGAACCACCGCAAATCCTTCCTAAATACGATACCGAAGATACAACTACTGAATCTAATAGCTGACCTCCTCTAAAGGGTAAGGTGATGTCATGACCTATTTGGGCAGGAGTAAGGTTGGGAAAAGAGGTCAGGTTTCGCATGGAATAACAATACCTAAAGTAGTCATGAAGAACTATGGAATAGAGGACGGAGATATTGTAGAATTCCACGAACTCACCAAAGAGGAGATATCAAAAGCAAATGAGGATAAATTTTTGGTTATTAAAATTAAAAAAGGTGTTTTGCATGGAGAAGAAAAGAGTTAGCATAGATATAGATCAGGAAATGGCTGGGATAATGTGTGCGGTTTTCATAAACGAACTTGCTAACGAATATTACAGACTGCAATATTCGATAGACAAGTCTTTGGAGAATTTTGAAAGGTTGTATGGTTATTTACCAAAAACTGATGATTTCAATATAGAGAAAATCGTAAAAAAAGAGCTTCCAAAGGTCGGAAAGAAAATATCTGATAAACTGTCTGAAGTAATAGAAGAATATTACAAGGATAAAAGAAAAAATGAAACCGATATGATGATAGCAAGACACATAGTTCTAAAAGCGTTACTGAAGATTATAAGAACATTGCTAAATGTTGAAGCTACGTTTTTAACGGAAAAACTGTTCGAAGATGTGAAAGAAGTTCTTGGAGGGGTTGAAGAATGATTAACGAGTTCGAGAACTCGGATTTCGACATCTTGATCCACAACGGTAGAATTTATCTAAAATTTTCCTCTAAGATAAAGGTAAATGGAAAAAATGTAATTGTCTTGGATTATACGGATAAGCTCAGAAATCTTGAGTTGAAAGGAGATATGCACATTAAAGTTAAGGATGGTGCTGTTTTGATAAAAGTAAGTTCCGATGCTTTTTTCAGATACAAAAATACTTATGAGAAGAAAAAATCTGGAGAAAAAAAGAGGTTCAAATACGAAATAAACGAGAAGGAAAACTTGCTCATCGTGTATTACAGTGGAACTACATACAAGTTCCCATTCGATAAAATCAGAGAGTTGTATGAAAGATTACCCATAATCTCAACAAGGTCGGATTTCATTGATTTGGGTGAAGAGTTGCTTAACAGAAGGTGGGATTACGTACATCCAGTTCCGAGCATTCTGATGGACATCTTTGCTGATCTTTATGGAGCTAAGGTTGTAAGAAAGGATTGCAAGAAAATGTATAAGAATGATGTGGATCTGAGCGAATATGACATTGAATACGAATTCGAGGATGATGAAATAATCTTCAATGTAAACGGTGAAGAAATAAGGGTTTGGAAAACCACTCCGAAATGGATATTCGACGCACTACCAGAAAAAGCATACTTTGCAGACATATTAATTGAAGTGGGAGACAACATTCCGAAAGCCGTAGCTCTTATGAAATTCTTTGACAGAAGAGCAGAGTTCGACGCAAGCTTGTTCAAGGATGAAAGAGGATACTACTGTCTTGTTAAAGGTGCGGAATCGGAGAAATTTGACAGAGGGGCGGAATTGGAAGTTGAAAAGGAGCTTACGAAAGAATGGGGATTCACATGACGAACAAATTTGAAAAGCTCGTAGAAAAAGTCAGCAAAATCGTATTCGACAAATTGGAAGAGAAATACTTGGGAGATATGCTTTCGAGAATAACAATGCTGGAAAAGAGGGTTGAAAAACTCGAATACAAAGTGGAGAAAATATTGCAAATACTGGAAAGAGCTACCAAGAAGAAAAAGGTTAATAAGGCATTCAGAGCATTCATTGGAGATATAGCAGAATTCAGACCTAACAACAATGTTATAATAAGGCATGGTGTTATATATGTGGATGAAAATGTTGTCGAGAAGTTCAACATAAACTTAAATGCGATTGAGGAAAACGGAAACTGCTATGTAATAGAGGATTGGATAGAGGGAAAGAAATTCTACGGGATAATGCCTAAAGAGGCACTGAAAGAGGATGAAGAGGAGAGTAGAAATGCCCTAATCAAGTGGTATTCGAACTACGGTAAGTCCATTTTGAAACTAATTTTTTCGACAATAATGTCTTAATTTCAGAGGCGATCTTTTTGCAATTTCCTCATATAAAAAAGGTTTTTAATAAATTATTTAGCAATAATATTGTTTACAGAGTTAGTAATGTTACTGACTTAAAGTTTTGGAAAGCGTACAACGGATACAAAGCATCAAAAAGCGTCTGGAAGAGAACGCCCTTATCTCTTATACCGTCGTATTGTTACCATGACCCCCTTTTTCATACGCCTGACTTGAAATCAGAGCCAGAATTTGATTGCAGGAATGTGTTTGTAGTAGAGATTGACGCTGAGCAGTTGGTTTCGGAAGGTAAGCTTGTTTATCCATGCTATTATTATTCCTACGACGTTCAGGAAATCACAGAAAAGATTAACAGGCTGTATGTCCATGTAGAGCCAGTTATTCTAATGTTCGAGTATGAGATTTTTATTATGGATGATTTGGAGATACATGATATTGAAACCGTCTATACTGAAGACGATGAAGTAAAAGCCTTCTTTGAGGAGTATGGAGTCAGAGTAAGAGATTACAGCAAGCTCGACAGACAAGAGTTTAGGGAAGCTTTTAAAGTGGCTGTAATCCTTAGAAAGCTCTACACTATATCACTACACAATATGAAAAAGGAACAAAAGCTCATTAAGGCAACGGACTTCTACAACTCGAAGCTGAATGAATGGCTCGACAAATTGGGTGCTCCAAAAGTTGATATAAAACAATCGATTCACGTTCCAAGTTTTAAACACCTCGTCATTTTGAAACTAATTTTTTCGACAATCTCTTAATTTCTATAATGGAATCCTACACGAC
>Ga0180300_10001236_pt1 | contig 11758 bp, 2 predicted proteins | sample GuaBasSediGuay15_FD_121798 | JGI IMG/M metagenome (GOLD analysis project Ga0180300, IMG submission 121798) | Subseafloor sediment microbial communities from Guaymas Basin, Gulf of California, Mexico - Guay15, Core 4569-2, 21-24 cm | ecosystem: Environmental > Aquatic > Marine > Hydrothermal... | reverse complement strand
CTGGATGGACACCGTCTCATTGCCGTACGCGTCCTCAGAGATCACCCTGTAGTAGTAGAAGGTGTCCGGAGTGAGCCCGACCAGTGCTACACCATGGTTGGTGCTGTCTGCCGTTGAATCAGCAGGCAGAGGCGCGCTGAAGGGATAATCACCGACGCTGCCGTGTGGCGCGCTGTCGTACACTATCCTGGTGGTGGCCAGTTCGTCCGTGTTCCACAGGATAATGGCGCTGGTCAGGTTCACGTTTGACTCGGTGACACCTGATATCACAGGAGCCGCAGTGTCGGCCAGAGTGGCGAAGCTATGCTCGGCGGACACCGTTTGGTTGCCGGAGGCATCCGCTGATATGACGCGGTAATAATAGGTAGTGTCGGGTGAGAGACCTGCCAGGCCCATGCTGCGACTGAGAAGGAGCGCAGTCCTCACGGAGGTGCTCTCCGAGTAATCAGCCGCCGTGCCGGATGCGTGCGAGGTGTCGTCGTACACCACCTGGCTGGTGGCAGGCTCATCGGTATTCCATGAGATGATTGCTGTTGTGGTGGTGATAGCGGACGCAGTGGCAGCAAGGGTAGCAGGGCCCACTGTGTCTGCCTCCGTGGTGAAGCTGAATTCTTCAGAGACCGCCTGGTTGTCACACGCGTCCTTGGACACGATCTTGCAGTAGTACGTTGTGCTGGCCGAGAGACCGGCCAGCCCCATTCCGTGATGGATGACCATGTCTGGATTCAAGGGCGAACTGCAGGTGTACTGCTCAGGAGCACCAGCCCCGTGGGAGGTATCGTCGTACACCACCTGGCTGGTGGCGGGCTCATGGGTGCTCCAGGTGATGACGGCAGTCGTGACGGTGATACTGCTGGTTGTGATTCTTGATATTGTCGGCGGTACGGTTTCCCCGCCTGTCTCAAAGGTATAATCGCCAGATACGGCCCCGCTTGACTTCACCCTGTAGTGATAGGTGCTGTTGGGTGACAGGCTGGTCAGTGAGACGCGGTGTTCGGTAGTTAGACTGGGGTACAGAGGGCTGGCGGCCCCGTAGCTCGTGGTCAAGCCGTACTCCACCTGGCTGTCCGCTGCCACATCGGTGCTCCAAGTGATGGTGGCGCTGGTCGGTGTAACGCTGGTGGCAGCGACATTTGTGATGGCTATGGTGGCAACTCCGGACAGGGTGTCGAAGGTATGATCGACCGATGTTGAGGTATTCCCGGCAAGGTCCACGGAAACTACTCTGCAGTGATAGGTCGTGCCGGGGGTGAGACCACTCAACGACACACTGTGACTGGTGCTCAAGGTCGAGGTCTGACTGGTGGCCGTGCCATAAGAGTCAGTGAGGCCATACTCTACCTGGCTGGTAGCTGCCTCGCTGGTTGACCACGATACGGTGGCCCCTGTCTGGGTGATGTCTGACACCTGAACGCTGGAGATCGCGGGCGCAACAGAGTCGATGGTGAAGGCTGCGTCGCTGGTATCGCTGCCGTCGTTTCCACTATCATCGGTGGCGGTGACTCTGACTTTGGCGCTACTGGTGTTGATGGTGGGCACAGTCCAGGTGTAGCTGCCGGTGTCGGCCAGGCCGGTTACGACGGAGTCCCATGTGTCGCCGCCGTCGGTCGAGTAATCGATGTCTACTGTGCTCTTGTCGCTGTCAATGGTCACCCAGGTAATGGCGTGATCCGTCCCGCCGGCCCATGCCTCGCCGCCATTGGGACTGCCAACAACCACCACCGGCGCGGGCAGCTCAGTGACTTCCAGGTGCAGCTCCACCGATGCTCCGCTGGTGAACCGGGCTGTAGTGGCTGCGGTTCCGCCAACGTAGAACGCTATGAGGTCACCTTCCGTGGCACCTTCCTTTCCGGGTGTGTCGGGGTCGTCGCCGGGAACAACGAAAACGGGATCGTAGCCATACCGGCCGCTGCTGGTGGTTGTATTGGAATAGGCGGTGCCATCGATCTTCGCCTCGATCACGACGCCATCGGGGGTACCTGAAGCTGGCTCGCCGCCGATGCGCACTTCTCCGTAGAACTGCATTCCTATCTGGGGTACAGCGGCCACTGGTGACGGTAAGAGCGCGGCGAGCACGCAGAGTGCGATAAGGATGCCGGATAACTTCCATAGCCTGGAGTCACTCATAAGATGGCCCTCCCTTATGATTCAAGCGAGGCGATTTCACCATTCCCCCTATTCTTCTTCCGGTTCGCCGTGACCGGGTAAGCAGCCCCCCCTCTTCGCAGCCCGAAGCACCGGGCTTGCCAAGAGGGGGGTGTTCTCCCATTTGAGGAGAACCTGGCAACCGTGGTTGCCAGGTCCCCCCTCTGCCATCGTTTACGGCTGAGCTACCACTTCGCCTGGCTCGACCAGGTAGATCCAGTAGCCCTTACCGGGTTCCATGCTGTCGGTATCCAGCAGAGTCCTGAAGCAGCCGAGGTAAATCTCTGCTCCGCCCTCTCCTTCCTCCTCGCCCATTTCGAAGCTGATGTAGTTGTCGTACTGGAGTAGAGAGGCCCAGACTTGCTGCGGGACGGTAACCGGGCGTAGGTATAGACTTACCTCTTTTGCTCTCTCCGAGTGCAGACCGATGAGGTTCCACCCGGGTTCCAGAGAGTAGGTAGGCGGGGCTGTTGCCGGCTCCAGCACCTGCCCGGTGTAGCTGAACTTGATCGGGGCTGGCGTTGGCGGCAGCCCATAGTCGAGTGGCGCGGAGTACTCGAAGTCTTCCTCATTCATGTAGACCCAGTAGCCCTTGCCCGTCTCCATGGTGGTCAGGCTGTCGGGCGCATCGCCAGTGGTGTAGACCTGCCAGGTTGCGCTGGCCGCATCGTAGTACCACACTGACTCAACTCCCCTCACGCTGCCGAGCAGGTTGCCGATATCGTTGTCGTCAGGTATCAGCGGCAGCGAGATGAGGTTCCACTCCGGCATCAGGTAGATGTTGTAGGCGGAGAGAGTGGAGACGATCAGGGCAGTGACCGTACCGGTGGCCTCATTGCCTGCGTTGTCGGTGGCCCTGATGGGGAGTGAGTAGGTCCCCGGGGGAGCATCGTCTGGCAGACGCATGGGCATGACGTACTCGCCAGTGGTGCCCCACTGATCGGTGATGGCCTCGGGCAGCTCGTTGACGGGAATAAACCAGTTGCGATCACCTTCCCCTTCACCGGAGTCACTGCCAGGGAGATCGAGCATGACCTCGGAGACGCCGGAAGGTTCGTAGTCCGTGCCCTCGGGTGGCAGGTCAGTGACGTTGACCTGGAAGAGTAGCAGGTCTCCCGGCCTTGCCGCCGTCTCGCCCAGGAAGTAGACAGTCGGAAGTACCTCGATCGTGGGCGGCGTGGAATCGCGGATGATGCTCACCGTGTCGCTGCCAGTCAGTCCAGCAGCGTCCGTCCCCGTTGCCACGATGACGTTCTCTCCCTCGAACAGGGAAATCTGGGTGGAGAACGTCCACTCGGGCGCCTCCTGCCCATCCGGTATGTCAGTAAGCGTGTAGAATGGCTTGTCGTTGATCTTCACGACAAGGTTGTCAAAGTTCAGCTCGTAGACCGTACCGGACAGCTCGATGCTACCCTGGCCGGTGCTATGTGGCAGTTCGTCCAGGTCAATGACGGGGCCGGTGGTGTCCAGCGAGACGGTAAGGGTCTCCGAGTCCCTGCCCTCCGCTCCGGGTATGTAGCCGCTCTGGGCAGTAACGGTGATCTCGTTATAGCCCTCGGCCAGTGTATAGCTGGTGGAGAAGGCGAGGTCGACTACCTCGGCGTTGATCCCCTTGAAGCCAGCACCCTCGACGGTGACGTCGTCTATGTACCAGCCCTCGAAGTCGTTCATCCAGTCGTCCATTGAGTCGAACCTGAACCGTATCTGGGCATCGGTGGCACCTGCATACATACCCAGGTCGACGCTCACCTCGTACCAGTTCCAGTTCGGGTCATCTCCAGAGAAAGGCCCGGCCATGGGATCTTTCCACATCCATGCCATGGGGACGATGATCCTCTGGCGGCTTCCTCCAAATGGGTCGGGGTACCAGTCGCCGTCGACGATGTAGGCCAATGGCTGCCATTCACCGTCAACATAGATGTCTATGAGCTTCCGGTCGACCTCAACCCAGGAGTCGGTGTCCCACGAGGTCCAGAAGTTAAGCTGGCAGTCCTGTCCGATGTTGAAGGGCTCGGACACGATGGCTCCCGCATTGGCGAACCCTGGAGTGTTGAAGCCCCAGCCATCGGGGTTGTTGTATGCCCAGCACTGTGCACCGCTGAAGGAGCGCTGGTCTGAAAGGTGCCACAGATTCTTGTCCGCGTAGACCATCCAGCCTTCGCCAGGCACGCCCTCTTTGTGGAAAGCACCGTCCCCAGTGACGGAGTCACCGCTCTCCATGTCGTCATCCACCAGCATTGTTGATGGGAGGGCGATCCCCACCTGGACGTAGTCGATGGATGGATCGTTGACCGTGCCAGCGATGGTGATATCCGGGCTGTCGCTGGCGTATCCGTCTTCAGGTGAGGTGACCATCAGGTCGACGGGCTCAGAGAGTGCCTCGAGGCTGAAGGCCACAGGGTCGCTGGTGACGGTTGCCTCGCCGACAACCTCGATACAGGCTTCGTAGTCGCCGATGGTGCTCTTCTCAACGGTGCCGGGCAGGGCGCTCTTGTATATCTTGCCCGGGCTCAGCGAGGCACCGATGTAGAGCACGTCGCCAACAAAGGTGAGGCCATTGATACCGGTCAGCCCGGTATCATACTTCTCGTAGATGTTGGTGGTGTCCCAGTCTATGACGTAGACAGCGCCACCCTTACCGTAGTATAGGTCACCGTCCTTGTAGGCCAGGGCATCGCCACCGTCTACCCAGTACCCCTTGTCGGAATTGAGCCACTGGGAAACGTACGAGCCGTCGTCGGGGTTGATCTGGTACACCTCGTTACCCCACTGCTGGCGGCAGGCGTAGAGCTCTGCGCCGTCGGTGGCCAGGCCGCCCAGCTTCTCCCAGTTGGGCGAGTGGAAGTGGTTGACGTACGAGCCGTCGGTGGCGTCTATCTTCACTATACTGTGTTCTGGCCACGTAGCTGTGTAGCTGTAGGAGGCCAGCACGGTCGCACCCTGGAGTCCCTCCTGAAGGACCGGGTTGGCCGGGTTGCGTGACCAGGTGCTCCCGTTGAAGGAGCTGGCTTTGCCAATGGCCACCACGTTGCCGTCCCAGTTTCTGCCTTCGTACCACATCTGGTAGCTGGTGGTCTTGAGCACATCTGGGGCGGTGACGTCGCCGTCTTCCCAGTTGAAGTCGTGCCACTCGGTATTGAACACCGGGTTGCTGCCATCCTTGTTCCAGCCCTTGCCATCCGTGGACGTTGCATGCCCGATTCGGATCTCGTCCATGTTGTTGATGCCGGCATACCACATGTGATAGGTGCTGCCATCCAGCAAAACGGTGGGCGAGAAGATTCCATTCTCCTCCCAGCACCACTCGTCGGGTGTCATGATTGGGTTGGCCATGGTCCCTATCACCCAGACATCACTGTCTCCTGTCTGGTCGGAGGCATACGCGATCTGTTCGCCTGACGGCGACCAGGCAGGCTCCGTCTGCTGGGAGCCATTGACTTCGTTGAATGGGTCGGGAACACCGGAGTTCCACGGCTCAAAGCTATTGAAGTCCAGAACCCACAGGTCGCCGTTCCTGCTGAACATCACACGGTTGCCGTCCGGCGACCAGGCGGGGTCTGTATCAGTGGCCATGAAGTCGTTAGTAAGGTTATTGTGGTTCGTTGACCCACCGCCGGCCATCGGCTGGAACACACGGATGTTGCTATCTTCGCTGAAGGCAATCCAGTTGCCGTTGGGCGACCAGGCGGGCTCGCGGCATGCCGAGGGGGTCTCGTGGAGCATGTCGGTGTCGGTACCGTCTGCATTGACCACCCAGATATCGTAGTCGCTCGGTGTGCCCCACGGGTCGGAGGAGGCAAAGGCGATCTTGGCACTGTCGGGCGACCATGTCGGCTCGACATCATGAATGGGGACCCCATCGCCGTTGTCCGGTCTGAATGTAACCTGCGTCGCCGTCGCAGTGGCTACGTCGGCCTTCCAGATCTCAAAGTTGCCGGTGACATCGGAGGCAAAGGCTATGGTGGTCCCATCTGGTGACCAGGCGGGGTCCTGCTCCTTGCCTCCGATGTCGATGAACAGCGAGGAGCCATCGGCATCCATTATCCAGATGTCGCCGTCGCGCTCGTAAGCGATCTGGGTGCCGTCAGGCGACCAGGATGGACTGGTCTCCTCGGCGGCGGCGTTGTTGGTCAGATTCTCGGGATTGGCCTCCAGCTTTTGCCAGGTTACTCCATCATCAGAGTAGGCATATCCGATCTTGGTGGAGAAATCGTAGTCGCTGCTGGCTGCATACCACATTTCGTAAAATGAGCCATTGGCGATGACGTCCACCGAGTGGATCGCGGAGTTGTCCCAAGCGGCGGCATCGCCCGGGGACATCACCGGGTTGTTCTCATCCTTTGTCCAAGTGGCGCCGTCGCTGGAGGTGGCGTGTCCCACCTGGCGCACGCTGCCGCTGTAGCCTATGTACCACATGTGGAAGGTGCTTGTGTCGGAGTCATAGACCACGCTCGGGTGGAGAACACCGCCGTCATCCCAGGCACCGGTGTCGCCCGGAACGAGGACGGGATTAGCACTGTCCTTGGTCCAGGTCAGTCCGTCGGTAGAGGTGGCATGGCCAATTTTCTCCATTCCACCCATGCCGGCGTCGGAGTAGTACCACATGTGGTAGGTGGTATCATCCAGCTTGACCACATCCGGTCCGCGCACGGCATCTGAGTCCCAGATCTCACTCTGGTCGATTTCAAACTCTCTGTTGTCGCTGTAGTAGGTGACGTCCGTGACCTCACCATCTACGGTCACTACCAGCGTGCCGCTGACCAGGGCACTATCACAGTTGTCGGCGATGGAGAGCCTGTAGCGATCAACCCACTGATCGTACTCTGGTTCCTCATCGACAACGTCGAACACCCTCTGATAGTCGTCAGCGTAGACGTACAGGTAGCCGTCCAGGTAGGTGATGCCCCGGGTGTTCTTGTTGGGGCCATTGAAGGAGTCGAGGACGTTGCCGTTAATGTCGGTCTTGATGATGAGGTCCCGGCTGGTGCCGTCTACCAGCAGATAGAGATTGGTGCCGTCGCTGGCGATTCCCTGAGGTTTTCTGGTGGAGGACAGTCCGCTCAGGTCGGAGATTTCCCAGGCCAGGTCGGTCTCAGGCAGCTCGGCATCCGGATTGGAAAGAAGGTACGGTGGTCGCAACAGCACCTCGTAGTTGATGCTGCCGCCGCCCGTGCCGCCTTCGAGAGAGTACCCGTACTCATAACCGTAGCTGACCATGTTGGTCCAGGTCACGGTCACCAGGAGTCTGCCGTCGAGATAGCTGTATGAGCCCTCTTCGACCGGTAGTTGCATCTCCAGGGGCTCGGGCCCGTCCACAATGAAGCTGACACTTTCGATGTCAGCCTCCTCCCCGTCTGCGAAACTGACCTGTCCGGTGAACGAGATCCACTCGCCCAGCAGGTAGCGCGAGCCTCCCAAAGACCCTGTGCTCTCTTCGGCCAGGGTAGCAGTGAAGGCTGACACTGAGGTGGGGAAGACTGTCAGGGAGGTGAGTAGCATGGCGGTGATGAGAAGGGGGGATAGGAGCTTGAGCCATCTGCGATGTGATAACTTTGCCATTCTGCCCTCCAACAAAGAGTTTGGCCAGCCACAGCGATAAGCTTGTTGCCACGGTTGATGATAGTAGTGTTCAAACAACTCCAACAACGGTGTCGCCACCAACTTCATGTTGGTGCAAACCCTCAAAAGAGGGGTGTTTGTTACCCCTTTGTGACATCTATGATGCTGCCAGGGAGTGCTCTGCAATGGGGCCGGCCTCGGTTGAGACCCCTCGGTTAGGCGACGCCTGTACACTGCTGCTGACCGGGTGACCCGGGCGTGGTCTGCCTCGATGGGACGGTCAGGTGGAAAACCGCAGACCAAGTGGTGGTGAGACGTGCAAAGAACGCTGAGATTCCTGGTGCGCCTGTTCATACTCTGTTTGGCTCTGGGCCTGCTTCTTGGTTCCAGTGGCGTTGCTGTGGCCTCGGGCGTTGACCATCTGGAGACGGCCTTTGAGGAGATCGTGGTGAAGTTCCGCCCAGGTACCGATAGGGCGGAAATAGATAAGATCCATCGGCAGAACTGCGCCGAGGTAGTAGATGAGATGCCGGAGATCGGTGTGCAGGTGGTGCGAGTCTCCGCAGGGGCACTGCTGCGCTGTATTGACGCCTATGTGGCCCATCCGCAGGTGGAGTACGCCGAACCCAATCCGGTGGTCAGTGTCCTGGACTTCCCCCAGGCACCGCCCGACGACCCGCACTTGGGGCTACAATGGAACATGCTCACAGTGAAGGCGCTGGAAGCCTGGGAACACAACCAAGGTAGCCCCAGCATCCGGATCGCAGTGCTGGACTCGGGCATCGACCTGGACCACCCCGACCTGGGGGCCAAGGTTACAGTCAGCCAGAACCTCAGTGACAGTGACACGGTAGACGATGTATACGGGCATGGCACCCATGTTGCTGGCATCGCCGCCGCGATTACCAGCAACAGCGTCGGCGTAGCCGGGCTGGGTTACCACTCCAGCCTGATGAATGTGAAGATCCTGGGGGATGACGGCCACGGCAGTGGCGCAGCAATAGCCGAAGGTATCCTGTGGGCCACAAACGGGCCAGACGGTGACCCCGACACGGATGACGGGGCGCACGTCATCAACATGAGCCTGGGGACTTATCTGCCCTCGACTGCCATCGAGGACGCCGTTCACTATGCCTGGAGTCACGGCGTGGTGCTGGTGGCAGCGGCCGGGAACCACGGGAGCCCCCGGCCATGCTACCCGGCCCGCTACCCTGAGGTCATCGCAGTAGCTGGCACCAGCAACGCGCCCGGTGACTCGTTGATGCCTGCTTCGGCTCATGGCGACTGGGTAGACGTTGCCGCTCCCGGTGAGAGTATCTGGTCGACCTGGAAAGATGGTGGCTATGGTTATCAAAGCGGTACCTCCATGGCGTCGCCACATGTAGCTGGGTTGGCGGCGCTCCTGTTTGCCTCCGTCACAGACAGCAGCGAAGACGGCCTCTTGAATGACGAGGTCAGGTATGTCATTGAGAGCACCTGCACGGACACCGGCGCCGATGTCCAGTACGGCCTGATCAATGCGTACAAAGCAGTCACGGCCAGCGTGCCGACACTGGGCGCCATCAGAGGGCAGGTGAGGGAGGCTGATACCGGACGTCCCATCTACTGTGAGTGTTCAGTGAAGGCTGGCTCCCGTGAGGACTTCACCGACACTGGTGGGAACTACGTCATCCCCGGCGTGCCGCCTGGCACACACGACGTGGTTGTATCCGCGAGAGGTTATCCAACGCGCTTGCAGAGGGTCACCCTTGCTGCGGGCGAGGTGGTCGAAGTAGATTTCGACCTGGATTTCTCATCGGGCGGTTGCATTCGGGGGCTGGTGAAGGACATGGGTGCGGCACCCATCGAAGGGGCCACAGTGACCGACGGCGTCAGGCAAGTAACCACTGGGGCTGACGGCAGCTATACTCTCGAGGACGTTCCACCGGGCAGCTACACTGTCACCGCGTCGGCGCCTGCTTACCTGTCGGCAGGAGCGCGTTTCGACGTGCGTGAGGGAGAGGTGGTGCACCGGGACTTCATTCTGCCCGGCAGGTTACTGAGCCCGCTTCTTGCGCCTTATGATCCGTATCCTATGGGCGGGGCGACAGGCGTGCCCGTTGATGCCGGGCTGCGCTGGGCCGGGGGGCATGCCGCTGAGGATGACAGCGGCCCGGTTACCTACCATGTCTACTTCGGCCCAATCGACACTCCGCCGCTGGTGTCGCCAGGACAGATGGGGACGACATACCACCCAGGCACGCTCGAATACAACACGCGGTACTGGTGGAAGGTGGTGGCTTACGACAGCCAGGGGCAGACGGCAGAAGGACCGATCTGGTCTTTCATTACCGAGTCCAGACCACTGCCGGAGGCCGATTTCCTGGCCGGACCGACGGAGGGAAGTGAACCCCTCACTGTGCAGTTCACGGATGCGTCTGTCTCGCGCGATGTGGTTAGTTCATGGCTGTGGGACTTCGGCGATGGCTCCACAAGCACCGAACCCAGCCCCAGCCACGTTTATACCCAGCAGGGGACCTATTCGGTGACGCTGACTGTCACCGCGGTCGATGGCAGCGCCGATACCGTTCTGAAGACCGACTGCATTGTGGTTCTCGATAGCTGTCCGGACTGCCGTTTCTCCATGTTGCCAGACCAGGGGTCCCCGCTAACAGTTGGCTTCAGCGGGTGCTCGATCTCTTACGACGACATTGTCTCGCGCCTGTGGGACTTCGGTGATGGTACCAGCGCCCAGGGAATATGCGCAGAGCATACCTACGCAGGGGAAGGACTGTATACGGTGACGTTGATGGTAATGGATGCGGATGGGTCGGCTGGTGTGGCTGTGGACCAGATAGAGGTGGTGCTATCGCCGGGCGGTGCCTCAACGCGTGTGGGTGGGGAGGGGGCGCAACGCGGGGTCTGCCCCGGTGACACAGGGATAGGGTGTGACAGCAGCGCAGGTGGCGACGCCAATTGGGGCAGCCGGAGCGGACAATACATATTTACAGGTTTGCAGGACGCCAGCGCGTATTTCCCGGCCCACGGCACGAACACCATCCACCTCGATACCAGACCCCGTCCCTGCCCTGAACCAGATCCCTCGCCCCTCCAGGTCCTGGCTACGCTCCTGAGCCTGGACTACATGGCAGAGCCAGTCCCACAGCATCGCCTGCTGTAGGAGATGATTTCCTACCTACTCAGAGCGCTGCGGGTCTCTGAGTCCCGTTTGCATCCAGCGAAGCCCCGTCGGACGGGCTGCCAGCGGGCCTGGCAGGGCAAGTGGAGTGCAACGCCAGTTTCCCTTGATGCATGGTGACGGTGAGTTGCGGTGCGCTTCAGTAGCCACGCGTGGTGCGGGCAGCGAGTCAGTCCCTCATGCTGGCCAGCCAGCACCAGAAAGGATGAGAATTGCAGCTGCTGAGTTCGCTGGCTGCTGCACCGGACCCAAGCCGCCGCCAGTCTGACAGGGTGGGTGAAGAAGTGGTACCCACCACCCTCCCTGACCCGCATCAGTCGCATAGCCGCCTGGGCACGGTGTCAGGTCCCTCACCTGACACCCACCAGACCAGCCTCTTACACCACGACACGCACCCCCAACATCACCCTGTAGGAGAGCCTTTCCAGGCTCGATCGCCCGGTGCCGACGTGGCACGACGCCTCTCCGTGGCCTGGCCCCCTCCCACCACCCCGATCGACCCCAGAAGAGGTCTTCTACACACGCCGGGTCCTGTAGGAGAGCCTTTCCAGGGTCGATCGCCCGGTGCCGACGTGGCACGACGCCTCTCCGTGGGGCTAGCCCCCTGCCACCACCCTGATCGACCCCAGAAGGGGTCTCCTACACACGCCGGGTCCTTTAGGAGAGCCTTTCCAGGCTCGACCGTCTGGTGCCAACGTGGCGCGACGCCTCTCCGTGGGTCTGGCCCCCTCCCACCACCCTGATCGACCCCAGAAGGGGTCTCCTACACATGGCCCCTGCCCCGCCCCACGCGGCAGCCAGACGTCCCTTTTGGTGCCTGTGAGGCTCCCGACCTGAAGGGGCGTTGGCTGCTTGTCGGGGTGGAAAGGCTTCGGG
>Ga0180300_10001235_pt1 | contig 11772 bp, 7 predicted proteins | sample GuaBasSediGuay15_FD_121798 | JGI IMG/M metagenome (GOLD analysis project Ga0180300, IMG submission 121798) | Subseafloor sediment microbial communities from Guaymas Basin, Gulf of California, Mexico - Guay15, Core 4569-2, 21-24 cm | ecosystem: Environmental > Aquatic > Marine > Hydrothermal... | reverse complement strand
TGTTTGTATAAAACAGGTTCCTGATACAACGGATGTTAAGATAAATCCTGAGACAAATACTCTTGTAAGAGAGGGAGTGGAATCAATTATAAATCCTTTTGACCTTTATGCAATTGAGGAAGGTGTTAGGTTAAAAGAAAAATATGGTGGAAAGGTTACTGTTATTACAATGGGACCTCCTCAGGCAGAAACTGCTTTAAGGGATGCAATAGCAGTTGGTGCTGATGAGGCAATTTTAATTTCTGATAGAAACTTTGCAGGTTCAGATACACTTGCAACCTCCTACACTCTTGCAAGAGCAATAAAAAAGATTGGAGAGTATACTCTTGTTATTTGCGGAAAACAGGCAATTGACGGAGATACAGCGCAGGTTGGACCTGAAATTGCTGAAGAACTTGATATTCCATGTGTTACTTATGTAAGTAAGATAAGAGAGATTGGAGAAAATTATATTATTGTTGAAAGAATGATGGAGGAGGGAAAGGTTGTAATAAAGATGCCTCTTCCTGCTTTGATAACTGTTGTAAAGGAGATAAATGAGCCACGCATTCCTTCTTTAAAAGGAAAGATGAAAGCAAAAAAGATTCAAATTCCTGTTTTTAATGCTGCTGACCTTGCATGTGAAATGGATAGGATTGGACTTCAGGGTTCACCAACAAAGGTTGTTAAGGTTTTTGCTCCTCCTCAGAGAAGTGGTGGAGAGATAATTCACGGAGATCCTGAACATCAGGTAAAAAAACTTGTTGAAAAATTAAAAGAGGATGGAGTTATATAATGATGAGAGTTGACCCTGAAAAGTGTACTGGTTGTTCTTTATGTGTGAGGGCATGCCCTTTTAATGTAATTGAGATAAAATTAAGAACAGAAGCAGGTCTTCCAGAACATCCAAAATTTAAAAAGATTGCTGTAATTCTTGAAGGGTGCACTCTCTGTGGTGCATGTGTTGAGGCATGTCCATTTAAGGCAATTGAAATAAAAAGAGAGGAGAAAAAGGAAATTGATTTAAGTCAGTATCGTGGAGTGTGGGTTTTTGCAGAACAGAAAAATGGAAAAGTTGAACCTGTAACATATGAACTTTTAAATAAAGCAAGAGAACTTGCAGATAAACTTGGTGAAAAGGTAAGTGCAGTTTTAATTGGAGACGGAGTTAGAAATGAAGCAGAGGAACTTATTTTTAGAGGAGCGGATAGGGTTTATCTTATTGAGGACTCTTCATTAAAGAATTTTGTTGATGATGCATATACTTCAATAATATCAAGATTGGTTTTAGAAGAGAAACCTGAAATTTTCATATTTGGAGCAACAACTATTGGAAGAGCACTTGCTCCAAGAATTGCAGCAAGAATTAAAACAGGATTAACTGCTGATTGCACTGGTCTTGATGTTGATAAGGATAAAAGAATTCTCTTACAGACAAGGCCTGCTTTTGGTGGAAATATTATGGCAACAATAAATACTCCAGATAAAAGACCACAGATGGCAACAGTAAGACATAAGGTTTTTAAGGAAAGTGATAGAGATACCTCAAGAAAAGGGGAAATTATTGAGAAAAAGTATCCTCAAGAAGTTTACACTTCAAAGATGGAAATTTTAGAGTTTATCCCTGATTTAACTCAGACAGTTAATATTGCAGATGCTGATATAATTGTTTCAGGCGGTAGAGGAGTTGGAGGGCCTGAAGGTTTTAAAGTTATTCAGGAACTTGCTGATGTTCTTGGTGGTGCTGTTGGTGCAAGCCGAGCAGCAGTTGATTCTGGATGGATTCCTTATTCACATCAGGTTGGACAGACAGGGAAAACTGTTTGTCCGAAACTCTATATTGCCTGCGGAATTTCTGGACAGATTCAGCACCTTGTTGGAATGCAGTCATCAAAAATAATTGTTGCAATAAATAAGGACCCAAATGCACCAATATTTAAAGTTGCAAATTATGGAATAGTTGGAGACCTGTTTGAGGTTATTCCTTTACTTGTTAAGGAGCTTAAAAAAAGATAGTCCAGATTTTTACTTATTTTTATAAATTTTTTCAAATTTTTGTATTTTTTTGTTTGACAAGTTATTTTTTATTTGTTTAAATTGAGGGTAGAAGGGGGAGTAATTGGAAAATAGAGAGGATTTACCGAAAAAAGTAAGGGAATTAGAGGAAGCATTAAAGAAGGTCAAAATATCAAGTGGAAGGAGTATAAGTGAAGTTGTAAAGAAATTTGAGAAGGAAAAAGAGGAGTTAATAAATAGAATAAAGGAGTTAGAAAAGGAAAGGGCATATCTTGTTGCAAGAAGCCAGATAGAACTTGTAAAGGCAAAAAGAAGAATCAGAGAAAAGGAGGATAGTTTAAGGAGATGGGAGGAGAGTTTAAGGGAAAAGGAGAAGAGTTTAGAGGTTGAGAGGGTAAGGATTGATGAACTTCTTTCAAGAAAGGAACAGGAGATAAGAGGATTAAGGATAAAGTTAATTGAACAGGAATCAAATTTAACTGCAAATTTCAACAGGAAACTTGAAGAAAAGGAAAGGGAGATAGCATCTTTAAAAGAGGAGATTTTATTTTTAAAGAAAAAGATTGAAGAAGAAAGAGAAAGATGGAATGAGACCTTATCAAGCAGAGAAAAGGATTTTATTGCAAAGGAGAAGAGATTAAATGAATTTATTAATAGAGAAAGAGAAAATTTTTATCAGTCAAAGAAGGAGTTTGAAAGGCAAATGCTTCAACTTGAAAATCTTTTAAAGGAAAAAGAAAAGGAGATAGAGGATTTAAGAAATAGATTCTCAGATGAGATATTTAAGAGGGAAGAGGAATTAAGAAGCACAAAGGTAACATTTTCAGGAGAAATTTCAAATCTTAAAAACGAGTTAAAAAATAAGGATGAAAGGATAGAGGAGTTAAGAGGAGAGATTGAGATTTTAAGGAAAGGAAGTGAAGAAGAAAAGAAGGAGTTGCTTGATGATTTTAAGAATAAAGAGAGTAAGTATCTTGAGGAAATAGGAGGATTAAGAAGCAGGATTGAGGAGTTAAAGGATGAGAATGTAAAATTGAAGGAGAATTTTGAGAAGGAGATATTTAAGTTAAAAGAGGAAAACAAAAACATTCTTAAATCTACAAATAATGAGATTGAGACATATAAGAAACTTATTCAGGATAAGGATGGAGAAATAGAAAAATTAAGAAAAAATCTTGAAATAGAGAAGCAGAAATCTGAGAAGGTTTTAATTGAAAAGGAAAATGAGATTGAAGAACTTAAAAGAAGGATTGGAATTGAGAAAAAGAATTTTGAAAGAAGTAAAAGTGAATTTGAAAAAAAGATTGTTGAGATAACCCATAAGAATGAAATAGTAATTGAAGATTTGAAAAAGAGAAATGAAGAGTTGATGGATGGGTTGAGAAAAAAGGATGTTGCAATAAATGAACTTGAAAATCTTTTAAACAGTGAAAGGACAAAATTAAATCTGAAAATTTCCTCTCTTCTTGATGAGAATGAAAGATTGAAGGAGAATTTAAATAAAATTGAGTTGAATTACAATTTAAAAATAAGAGAAAAAGATGAGGAAATATCAAAATTAAGTGATGAGATTAGGGAAATAGAGAACCTTTACAAAACAAAAATAAGGGAACTTGAGTATGAAAAGGAGAAGATTTTAAATGATTTTGATGTTAAGAAGGAGGAATTTAAGAGGGAAGTTTCTTTAAGGGATAGAGAGATAGAGAGATTGAAAAATGAGATTTCGAATTTAAAATTAAAATATTCGGTCCTTGAAGAAGAATCAAAGAGGGAGAAGGAAAGAATTGGAGTTGAGTATGAAGAGAGGATAAAGATTTTAAAAGATGAGTTTGAGAAGGAAAAGAAAAGGTTTCTTGAGGAGATAGAGGGATATAAAAAGGTTATAAAACTTAAAGAGGAAGAGGCAAAGAGGGAAAGGGAGGAGTTGATTGCTCAAATTGATGAATTAAGAATAAAAGCATCAAAGGAAAGGGAAGAGTTTGAAAGGGAGATTGAGGAGAAAACAGGATATTACCATATGGAACTTGACAATTTAAGAAAGGAAATTAAATTAAGAGAGGATGAGATACAGCGTTTGAAAGATGAACACAGAAAAGAAATTTTCGTTTTGAAAGAACAGGCAACATTGAGGGAACAGGATTTGATGAATCAGAATAATCTTTTAAAGGAAGAGATTGAAAATTTAAAGAATTATTTTGAGGAGAAAAACAAGGAAAATATGAATGTAATTGGGGAGTTGAAAAATGCAATAAAAGAAAAGGAAAATGAAATTTCTATTTTGAATGCTGAGAAAGAAAGGAAAGAGATTGAAGTAACAAAGCTTAATATGAAAATTAAAGAACTTGAGGCATTACATGATAAACTTATTTTTGATAAAGAGGAAGCGATTAAAACAAAGGAAAAAGAATATGAGGGGATATTGAGTGAATTGAGAAAAGAATTAAACGAAAAGGAAGAGGAAATCAATTCTTTAAAAGAGGAAGTTAATTCTTTAAGAATTAAACTTGATGAGGAAAAAGAAATTTTTGAGAATGAAAAGGAGAATTATCTTTTAAAGATACGAGAACTTGAGGATGAGAGATTGAAATTGCAGGGAGAGTATGAGGCAAATCTATTAAAAATAGAAAAGGAACACAGTGTAGAGTTTGCAAAACTTGATGAAGAACTTAACAATTTGAGGAAAAAACTTGAAAGGGAGAGGGAGATATTCAAGATGAGGGAAAGGGAACTTGAAAATATAATTTCATCCATGAAAGAGGAGTTTAAGGAGAAAATGGATATACTCTCAAAGAAGAATGCTGAAAAGGAGAAGAAGAATGAGGAGATAAAAAAGATTCTTTCAATTGAGATAGAGAAATTGAAAGAGGAAAAGGAAAAATTAGAGGAGAATTTTAAGAGGATTCTTGATGAAAGGGAAAAGGAGTTTGAATTGAGGTTAAGGGAGAAAGAAAATGAAATTGCAAAGATTGAGAAGGAGATTTTAAAGGAAAGAAAAGCATGGGGTGAGAGGGAGGAGGCATATAAGAGAGAAATAAATACACTACTTGGTAGGATTGAGGAGATTACAAGGAAAAATAAAGAAATTGTTGATGCTTTAAAAGATGAAGCAAATAGATTGAGGATGAAACTTGTGGAGGCGGATGAGAATTTGAAGAGGGAGAGGGAGATATTTTCTTTAAAAATAAGAGAACTTGAAAAGGAAATAGAGGAGAGGGAAAGAAGATTAAAGGAAAGGATAATGGAAGAAGAGGAGAGAAGGATACTTCTTGAAGAGGAGATGAGAAGAAGAGAGGAGAGTTTTAATAATGAGGTAAATATTTTAAAAAGGGAGCACGAGATGGAGATTTCAAGGATGATAAAGGATATAAATGATTTGAGAGAAAGAAATAACGAGATGCGTGAAAGATATGAGCAACTTTTAAGGGAAAAGGAGGACCAGATAAATAACTTGAAGAGAGAATATGAGGCAAAGATGGAGGAGATAAGGAGAGAATATGAAGCAAGATTAAAAGATGTTCTTGATATAAACAGAGCGCTTGAAGAGGAACTTACTGAAGCAAGAAGGAGGATAAGGGAGGAGAGGAGAAGGTTATGAAGGAGAATAAGGAAAAGGATTTGAAAGGAATAAAAGAAGCACTTCAGAGAGAGATTGAATACTGGAGGGATAGATTTGAAGAGGAGAGAAGAAGAGCAAATGAAAAGATTTTAAAACTTGAAGCAGAGAATTTAAGTTTGAAAAAGGAATTAGAAGCAAAAATTAAAGAGTATGAATTGAAGTTAAAGGAAAGGGAGGAAAGATTAAGGGAACTTGAGAGAAAGATTGAAGATGAAAGAACAAGATGGGAGGAGATTTTAAGGGAAAGGGAGGAAGAGGCACAGGCAATAAGAGCTGAGGTTGCTGTAAAAGAGGCAGACATAAATGAGGTAATTTCAAGGAAAGAGAGGGAAATAATTGAATTAAAGAATTATCTCAATACAAGAATTTCTGAACTCAATGAAAAGTATAAAAGGGATAGGGAAGAGTGGGAAAGAAGGATTGAAGAATTAAATAGAGAAAGGGAAAGATTAATTCTTGAGAAAGAAGAAAAGGAAAAGGAATTGTTTTCATTGATAAAAGAAAAGGAAAAGGAGATAGAGAGATTAAGGAGTGAGATTGAAGAGAAAGAGGATGAGATAGGTCTTATAAGAGGAGAAACAGTATTAAAGATTGAGGAGATAGAGGATAAAATCAGGGAGAGGGAAAAGGAGATTGCTTCTTTAAAAGCAAGGATTCAGGAGGAGAGGATTCTTTCAGAAGAGAGATTAAGGAAAAAGGATGAAGAAATAAAGATTTTAATGAGGGATATTGAGAATTTGAAAAAAGATTATGAAGCAAAGATTCGTGAAAAGGAGATAAAACTTGAGGAACTTGAGAAGGCACTGAAGCATGAAAGAGAAGTAAATTCAAGGACAATTCAGGAACTTCAGGAAGAAAAGAATATCATTCAGGCAGAGGCAAGTTTAAAGGAGATGAATTTGGTTGAGGAGAAAAAGAAACTTGAGGATGAAATAAATAATTTGAGGAATAAAATAGAAGAAGAAAGGAATAAACTTCAGAATGAAATTTTAGAGAGAGAAAAAAGGATAAAAGAGATAGAAGAACGAATGAGGGAGCAGGAGGTTGAATTTAATTTAAGATATACAGAACTTATGCAAAAAAAAGAGGCAGAAGAAAATCAGTTAAGACAAGAGATAGAGTGGCTTAAATCAAGAATAAAGGAGGAAAGGGATTCATATTCAAAATCACTTGAGGAGCATGATTTAAGATATGAGGAACTTAAAAAGGAAAGGGATGAGATTGCAAGAAAACTGCTTCTTGCACAGAAAGAACTTGAAAATCTTAAAAGTTTAATTGAAGAAGAAAGAAAGAAGAATGAGAGGATTTTAGAGGATAGACTTAAAGAGATTGAGATACTTCGTTTAAAACTTGCTGAAAAGGAAGAGGAACTCTTAAGGGAGAAATCAAGAACCGAGGAAAAACTTATGGAGTTGAGGGATAGATGGGAGGAGGAAAGGAAGAAATGGGAGGAGGGGTTAAGATGGGCTGAGGAAGAGGTTAATAATAGAAGTATTGAGTTTAGAGAGAATGAGAAGAGATTAAGGGAGGAGTTCCATTCAAGGGAAATTGAGATTTTAAAAGAGAGGTCAAAACTTGAACAGGATATAAGAGAACTTGCTCAGAAGATTGAGAATTTAAAAGAGGAGAGGGCAAACATTTTAAGAGAAAAACAAAAGGAGATTGAGGAATTAAAGGAGAATCTTAAAAAGAGGGAGGAGGATTTAAAGATTGCTTATAGAGAAAAGGAGCAGGAGATAACAGAGTTAAGGCATAGATATGAGGATGAACTTTACAGGGCAAGAGAGGAACTTGAAAAGGAAAGAAGAAGGTTTTTAGAAGAGTTATCAAGGAAGGAAGAAGAAAAAATAAAACTTCAGGCAGATATTGAGAAAGAAAAAGCAGGGATTGAAGCAAGATTGAGATCAAAGGAGGAGGAGATAAATGCGTTGACTGAGTGGTATCACAGGAAAGAGATTGAGTGGAGAAATCTTTTAAGGGAGAAGGATAATGAGGTGAAGAATTTAAGAATTGAGATTTCAAACATAAGAAACCATTATGAAAAACTACTGGAAGAAAAGACAAAGGAGATAGAGACAGTATCATTTTCACTTCAAAAAGAGTTGGATGTTTTGAGAGAAAAGTATGAGAATGAAAAAAGGATTCTACTTGATGAAATTGAGAAAAAGAATAGAGAGATTGCAGTAAAAACCGCTCAACTTCATGAAGAGGAGGAGAGAAGAAGGGCATTGATAGAATCATCAACAAATGAACTTATGAAATTAAAGAATAAATTTGAAGAGGATATAAAGAGAGAGGAGGAAAGATTCTTAAGGGAGAGGAATGAATTAAAGGCAAAATTAGAAAGTTTAAATGAGGAGATTTCAAGATATAAGATGATAATAAGTTTGAGGGAAGAGGCGTTAAAGCATGCTGAGATTGAAAAACATGAGGAGGTTTCAAAATTAAAGACAGATTTTGATAAGGAGAGAAAGAGGTTTGAGAGTTTGATTGCAAGTAAAGAGGATGAGTTAAGGAATTTAAGGAGAATAATAGATGAGAGGGAAAGAGATTACAGGATAAATGTTGAAAGAAAAACAAGAGAGTATGAACTTGAAAGGGCAAAACTTACATCAAGAATAAAGGAACTTGAGAATACAGTTGAAGCACTGGAGAAAGAGATTTCTGCATTAAAAGAGGAAAGGAATGTTTTAAGCGAGAAACTTTCAAAGATTCAGAGTGAATGGGAGGAAAAGTATAGAAGGAGTATTGAGGAAAAGAATAAAGAAATAGAGAGTTTGAAATCATCAATGTTTGAGATAGAGAAAAAGTATCATGAAGAGATTTCAAGATTGAAGGATGAACTTTCAAGAAGGATAAGTGAGAGGGATTCAATAAAGGGTGAACATGATAAGATTTTGAGTGAATATGAAGGAAAGGTTCAGGAACTTACAAAGGAAATAAATTCTCTTAAGGAAAGTATAAAAGAAAAGGATGAGAAGATTTCGCAACTAAAACAGGAACTCATGAGTGAGGAGTTGAGGGGAGAGAGGGTAAGGGTTGAGGAAGAGAAGATAAAAAGGGAAAGGGAGAGGTTGCTTCTTGAAAGAAAGGAAATTGAAGATGAAAGGAAGGAGTTTGAAAGGAAATTGAGGGAAAAAGAAGAAGAGATTTCAAGATTAAACTCTTTTAAGAGGCAACTTGAGGATTCAATTCAATCACTTTCAGCAAAACAGGATGAGATAAAGGAAAAACTCTTTTCACTTGAACTTGAAAATAAATCCTTAAAACTTGAGATGGAAAAAAGGATGAAAGAGTTTGAGATGGAGAAGGAGTTATTTAAAGAAAAAGAGAAGACATGGAATGAAAGGTTTAGAGCAAAAGAGGATGAGATAGAGTCAATAAAAAGAGAGTTTCAGGCACTTATGAAGGAGAGGGTTGGAGAAAAGGAGATTGAGATTGAGAAACTTACTGAAAAAGTAAAATCACTTATGAGAGAAATTGATAGAGAAAAAGAGGAAAGGGAAGAACTTGTGAAAAAACTTAAAGATTTAAGCAGAGAGTTTGAAAGAAAGGAATATGAATTTTTCAGGGAAAAGCAGGATTTAAATGAAAAGATAAAACTTCTTGAGATGACAAGAAAGGAACTCCTTTCTGAGATTGAGAAAAAGGATAAGGATTTAAGATATCTTGTTGAAGAATTAAAAAGATTGAGGAAAGGTTTCTTTTCAAGGTTATTCGGGAAATAATTATTCCATCCAGAGGACAATTATAAAATCCTTTTTTAGATTTGAATCATCTCCATTTAAAGGAAATATTGAAAAACCCTGTTCATCAGGTGGTCTTAAATCTTTTGTTGTAATTTTGAAAGAAAACCCATAATCACCATATCCTGGATTTGAATCGCTTGTAAAAGGAACCCCATCCTCAACACCTTTTGGCCCCATTGAGATGATTGCACTTGCCATATCCTGCCATGATAATCCTGATTCAGATGTTGTATAATCCCTGTATAAGAATCTGTGTCCCCATGCATCCCTTAATATGTTTTCATCCCTTATATAAGGACCAGCCCAGTTGTCAATTTTTCCGTCATTGGGGTCCTCATCCTCAGTTGAAAAATATGGTTGTCCTGTTACAAGATAATTATACCAGTCAAGTGTTGAATAGTTTGCAGTATACAATGCACTTGGATGGTCTCCAAATCCTAACCCTTGAGTTCTTGCTTTTTTTGGAAAGGAGTTTACATCAGCATAGTAATTTTTAAGAGCAACCTCTAATGCCTTCATCCTTCCTTTTGTCTGTTCAATTTTTGTATTCATAATTGTATCACCGAAATAGTATGTTCCCATAATAGATAAAATACCAAGAATTGCTATTATGAGTATAAGTTCGATTAGAGTAAATCCTCTTTTCATCAAATAAAATTATACAAAAAATCTGTTTGATTTTAAATCCTATATTTTATAAAATTTTTCAAAATGGCTTACAGAAGAAGAAAATATCTTGTCAATAAAGCATATCAATTTAGATACTCCCTTTTCCTTATATTTCTTATTATGGTTCTTTTTCTCATAGTTGCAATATCCACATATTATCTCGTATATCCAATTCTTTCAAAACAGTTTCTTGGAGCAATAACAGAGAAGCAGGCAAATGCTGTAGCAACAAGATTAATATTTTTCTATCTTATAGAAACATTGATTTTTATAATTTTTACTCTTATTCTTGCAATTCTTTTCTCACATAGAGTTGTGGGACCTGTCAATAGGTTTACTGCACTTGTTGATAGAATAAAAGAGGGAGATTATTCAATAAGGATTCATTTAAGGGAACATGATGAGTTTAAGAAACTTGCTGACAGTTTAAATGAATTATTTATAAAGATTGAAAATGATTTTAAAAAAATTAAGGAAATTATCGAAGATATAAGGAAAAAGGCAGAGCATATTGAGGATGAGGTTTTAAAGGAGAATATTATTTCCAAGTTAGATGAGATAAAAAGGGAACTTTCTTGATAGGAGTATTTGATTCCGGTTTTGGAGGATTAACAGTTTTAAATAGAATACTAGAAAAGGTTGATACTCCATTTATATATTTCGGTGATACAGCACATCTTCCTTATGGAACAAAATCAAAGGATGCTGTAAGAAGGTTTTCAATGAAAATTCTTGAGTTTCTTCTGAAGAAAAATGTTGATATTGTTGTTGTTGCCTGTTCCACAGCATCTTCATTTGCTTTAAATGATTTAAGAAAAAAAAGTAAAGTTCCTGTTATTGGAATGATTGAACCTGTTGTTGAGAGAGTTAAAAAAGAAGGATTTAAAAGGATAGGAATAATAGGAACACCTGGAACAATAAATTCAGGAGCATATTCTGAGAGTATAAAAAAAGAAGTATCAGATGTGAAAATATTAAATAAAAAAACCCCTTTATTTGTTCCCCTTGTTGAAGAGGGACTTACAGATGGAAAGATTACAGAGAGTATTGTAAAGATGTATTTAAATGGTTTTAAAAATAAAATTGATGCACTTGTTCTCGGTTGCACACATTATCCTCTTTTAAAAAGAGTTATAAAAAGGATTCTTCCAAAAGTAATATTGATTGACCCTGGAGAGGAGGTTGCTGATTTTATTAAGAGGAATTTTTCTGAAGTATTAAAAAATAAGAATAGGAAATCCATATTTTATGTAAGTGATGACCCTGAAAAATTTAAAAAGTATGGTAGGAGATTTTTTCATAGAGAAATAAAGGAGGTTAAACTCTCAAAATGTACAGAGTAGTTGTATCTGGAAGTTTCAGTTCAGCACACTATTTAAGGGGTTATAAAGGGAAGTGTGAAAAACTTCATGGACATAACTGGAAGATAGAAGTTGAAGTGGAGGGAGAGGAACTTGATAAAAAAGGACTTCTTATTGATTTTAAGAAACTGAAGAAAATTTTAAATAATATCCTTAATGAACTTGACCATAGAAATTTAAATGAAGTTCCATATTTTAAAAAGAAAAATCCATCAAGTGAAAATATTGCTTTTTATGTTTATAAAAAAATGAAAGAGAAAATAAAAGGATTGAAGATTGTAAGTGTGAGTTGTTGGGAGAAGGAGGATTCAAAGGCAATTTTTATTCCGTGATATTAAATATACTGTTTCTTATTCTTTCAGGTATTTCTATTGAGTTTAAC
>Ga0180300_10001234_pt1 | contig 11774 bp, 22 predicted proteins | sample GuaBasSediGuay15_FD_121798 | JGI IMG/M metagenome (GOLD analysis project Ga0180300, IMG submission 121798) | Subseafloor sediment microbial communities from Guaymas Basin, Gulf of California, Mexico - Guay15, Core 4569-2, 21-24 cm | ecosystem: Environmental > Aquatic > Marine > Hydrothermal... | reverse complement strand
GGTTCACTATCTCCACTAGGAGCGCATAGTCTTCAGGCACCCTCAGGTTTATGTCAACGCCGATGACCCCTCCAATAGCCCTTATGTGCGACCCTCCGGGCAACACCTGTCTAACGGCTGGCGTGTCTACCGTGTAGGCTCCCCCATACCTGAACACGCATTTAGCGCTTTCACCCGAAGCTGGGTTTAGGTTCAGAGGCGTAACCGAGGTTCCCGGAGTATCCACCGTGAACTGTCCCTTAGGATACATGTTAACCCTACCAGTGCCAGTGCCTGTCAGCCCGACTGCTACTATGTTGGCGTACACTCCGCTTCCGCTGGGGTTCTCAAACAGGAAGTACGCTGTCGAGCCTGAGGCAACGTCATCAATCCTCCACCCAGCCAGATAGGCCTTGCCGTCTACAATCTTCTTCAACAGCCTCTGGTTCACGAGTATGGTGCCGTCTACGTGTTGCAGAAGCTGGTGGCTAACCTTCTCTTCAAGGTCTGTCCTTACTCTACCCCTGACGATTACCGACATAGCTTCACCTAAAGGCACGCACCACCAGTATCATCTTGGTCGGCGCAGTAGCTCCTGTAGTAGCTTTTAGCCTAATGTACTTCAGGGGTGTGTCGGTGACTATGGAGTTCCATTTATTGGTTACGAAGTCCGCTGAAGCTATGGACAAACCCTCAACGTCGTAGAAGTCCTCACCGTCTATCGACTCTTCAACCTGTACGTCCACAGGCTGGTCAGCGTAGACGATGAAGGCCTTAGTTTTCCAGGTTGTCAGGTCGAAGTAGTATCCCGTCAGAGGCGGGAGAGTGTACGTCGTGCCAGGTATGAGAGGTATAGTGGTTGTCGGCAACTCAAGGTACATCTCACCGACTTCTACGACAATCTTACCCCCAACGACGTACGTGTAGGGTATTAGCGGGTATTTAGGTGCAATCTCTTCAAGGAGTTCTGCGTACCTACTTGGTAGGGACACTACAGTTCACCTCTCATCACTTTGTTGAGGCTGTCTGTAAACGTTTTCTTGCTGTAGATGTGTATCAGCACCAACGCTATATGGTAGTTGATGTCCAGCGATGTTGTCTCCTCCTTCGGTTCGGATGGAGGTATGAGCTTTATCTCGAATGAGTGTGCAAACGGTGTAGGTCTAGCCGGAACTATGCTACCAGTATAGCACTTGTTCTCGTCATCCCACCTTGATATGAAGCCTCCAAACGATATGGGCATAGTTGAACCAAACGCATATGCTCCCGCAGGTGTGAAGTCTATCGGGAACGTTGCCGTCGGCGAGTCCAGCTCTACATGTATGTGAACGTACTTGGCGTCTCTGCTACCTGAAAGAAAACAGGATGCCGCCACAAAGTATCCTGGAGCCTCTATCCTGTCTATCCTTGCTGTTCGGCCAAGCTTAAGTGTACCTGTGTACTCTTTGTAGAGCCAAACCCATCCGTCGAGAAGTGGTAGCAGTTCGTATATCAGCGGCTATCACCTCAGCTTACCCCTAACACTATTATCAGCCTTGCCATCCTCAACGTAGCACTGTTGGTACCGTCACCTGCAACACGTACTTTAACCTCGTTGCCTGCGACCAGGCTTGCGAGTATGTCTGAGCTCCTGGTTCTCTCACTCGCGGTTCCAGCTGCGAGTGTTATGGTCGTGATGACTGAGGCTGCGGTAACGTCATAAAGGTCTGCGCTTCCATCGGATGTTAGTGCAGAGGCGTCGTACGATATCTCAAGGTAAGCGGCCTTGGCGTGCTTCAGTAGCTCAGAGCTTATGAGGTACCTCTCTGGAGCCTCTGTAGTTGTAGCTCCACTTATACTGCCAGTTAGCAACGGTATTGCAATCTCAATCTGTATCTGGTTAGACCCCAGCTGTGAGTAGGCTAGGTTTGACAGTGGGTCTGCCCCACCTGGCGCGTGTAGACTTGCATGCTTGTCCGGTACCTTAAGCACCATCTTAGCTTTCCTCCACCTCTATCATTAGCTGAAGTCCGGTTGCTGAAGCTATTGCGTATATGTCGGTCTCAAACAGGTACTCAGGTAGCTCGTACTCGTCTATTAACAGCATCTGTCTAGCAAGCACCTTTATCGTCGGCGTCTTCTGACTGCCTCCACTGTCACAGAAGTAGAACGTTATGTCAGAGTCTGAAGAGTTGTATGCCCACACCTTCTTCAGCTTGGCGTAGTTTGTTGAAAGCACCTTTGTGGCTGATGTTCCAACAGATACGAGCTCACTCACACGCCTACCCACACATCATCACCTCCCCGCGGCCTCTTCAAGGCTTATGGGTGTAACGCCCCAATCCTCTCTCAACCTGTCTCCAAGCTCAAGCGGCACGTCTCCGACGCCCACCGTCAGGAACGCTGCTGGAACCTCCCTCCTAGCTATCTTGCCGACCATCGGCGAGTCGGGCTTGAAGAACTCGACCCAGTACAGCGCGAACGTGAGGTTCAGTATCGGCGTGTGAGCCCTGTCGGCATCCGTGTTGTAGTACTCCGCACCTATGTGCACCAGTGGAGGTATCACTATCTCGACGAAGTCCGTCGGCTTATCGTAAGGCGAGACACTATAATCCACGTATCCAAAGTTGTCTCCAGAGCTGGGGCGTATCGGGTCTACGTTCGGGAACTTGCCAGGTATGTCCTTGCCCTCAGGTATCCTCAGGTACATCCGCACCTTAGGCGGCTTTATCCCTATTGCGCCGTGGAAGAACCATGGATACCCGTTGTTCGTAGTTGCACTCAGGTACAGTATGTCGTTGGCGGGGTTCCTCGGGTCCCTGAACCTCAGCTCACTCTGGTGGGATGAGGCACTTATACTCACTACCGTCCCAGTTGCGTCGATGAGCCTCCAAGGCTTGTAGACACACATCCTCCTCCTGACAACCCTGCCAAAAACAAAGCCCTCCCTAAACTCCATCCCGAACAGATAGTTGGTCTGCAGTATCTTCTCTGTTATGGGTCTTATACCCACCTCCACACACATCACCTCCATGTTCTCTTCTATGATAGAATGGCCTAACCCGGCTTTTAAGGTTTTACCAAAAAAAGTGGGGTGTACTGCACCTGGAGAGCGACGCGTTTAGTGCCCTACTATGATTGCCTGGAACGATACCCCGCTAAGGTCGGTTCCGTCTGCAACCTCTACGGCTGCGCCGTCAGCGGCAGCGTCGTAGTCGTAGTAGTAGACTGGAACTGTTATCGACCCTGCGGCTACGGTGACTGCGGCAGCGTCAACCTTGTACCCGCCTGAACAGCTTATCGAGAGGACTGCATCTATGTCCCTGACCGAGGTTATGGCCTGGCTGAAGCCACCGGAGCTGTAGCTTGAGGGTCCCGTGAACGTCACTAGCACCAGCACCCTTCCGTCAGCAAGTCTGCCGATGATGGTCTCAGCCATGGTCAATCACCTCTAAGTTGTCAGCACGACCTTGTTGACGTCACGGGCTTCAGCAGAGCCACAGAGGTCAGCTGCGTCGAGCACCCTCAGCTGAGGCTCAAGTATGTAGGCCGCCCCTATCAGGTACGGGTAGTCGTCAACAGATGATCCGAACGCAGCAGATATGAACACTTTGGCGAGCACCGTGGTGCCCTTCTTCCATATCATCGCCTTGTCGAACTCGTTCACACGCAGGCCACTGGTCTTCTGCGACCAGCCGGTTATGATGACGGGCTTGGTCTTGCCGTCTATCGTGAACTGGATGCTCTCGATCTTGGGAGACGGGTGGAGGCTACCGACGCCTATGACGACGAACACAGCGTTGTCCCCGATCCTTATCGGGTTGCCAGCAGTACCTCCAAGCAGAGTCGTTCCAGAGTGTATCCAGTTGTCCGGAGCTCCCGTCGAGAATGGAGCAGCATCCTCCCAGTCGTCGCCAACTCCAACGAAGCACGCCCTTATCGGTATGGGTCCACCAACCCTGCCGGAGCTGGGCATCTCACCTTCGATGTTCGCATCCATCTGTGCCTTGGCAACCATGGCGCCCAGCAGTATCTCCTTCTGGTGCCTCCGGTACATGTTGACTATTTCTCTCTGTGGGAACTGTAGCACAAACTGCCTGTCGAAGGCCATGCCGAAGGCAGACAGCTCGACGTCGGTCAGCTCCTCGACTGTCAGCCCATAGTCCTTAGCGTACTCCAGTGCCTCACGTTGCATGGCCTGTAGGGCTTTTAACTTCTCCTCAGGGTACGCCATCCCCAATCACTCCGCCAAAATGTTGCAAAGATGGGCTTATAAATGTGGTATCACAAAGTATTACTGTGAAGCTACGATACTGCATCACCATAGACCCAGAGGTGATGAAAAGGGTGGATGAAATCAGAAAAACTACTGGGTTGTCTAGGAGCGCACAGATAGAACTACTTTTAAGGCTGGGAATATCCGCGTGGGAGAGGATGCAATCCTATCCGATATCGCTGGACTTCTCTAGAGCTCCACGCTAATGCCTGGATACTTCACCTTCTTCGGAAGCTCCTCCTCAGTAGTCTCTATCGGAGCCTTCTCAGGCTTTACCTCGGGCACTGGGGGCTGGTGTAGCAGGAGTCGGTGTAGCAGGAGTCGTTTCAGTAGAAGTTGTAACCTTTGGCGTACCCAGTGCTCCGAGTATGCCTTCCTCCCTGACCCTGCCTATCAGCGGGAACCTCTCAGACGCTACGCCGAGAACACCCTTCTCTCTTATGTCCTCCAGAATCTTAATTCCAGGCGAACTGTTGCTTGAACTACCAGCTCCAAGTATCTTGAACTGCCCTAGTGCTGGCAACCTCTCCTGCATGGTGGCCACCAACCCCTTCTCCCTTATACTGGTAACGGTTGATTGAACCCTGCTCCTTACCTCCTCAACCCTGCTTCTTATCTGCTCTGCGAGGCTCATGCGGACGCCCACCTCCTGAATATCTCAGCCTGCTTTTTAAGGAAATCGCCTACGTTGTCGATGGTGTCAACGACTAGGTCGACCGTGGCTGCAACAGGTTTCAGAGACAGTAGCTCTCTGACAGCGGTTCTGACCACCTCAACCTGTCTTGAAGCGGTCTCTCTAGCGGAGGCAACCCTCTCCCTTATGTTCCTCTCAACCTTTCCAGCCACTTCAGCCATGGCTTCCACCATGCTATCTTTTTACTCTTCACCTAAAAAGCGTTTCCCTCTCTCGTACAACATTTTCACCAACGGCTCCCTGAGTATTATTGTCCTCCGCTCTCTAAGCGGCTTGGGAAGACTCTCAGCCAGTGATGTCACGGTCGATCTGACGGCCTTCCTCGTCTCCTCAACCCTGTTCCTAAGCCTCTTGGTGAAGTCTTCAAGCATGCTCATGCCCAATCACTTAATAAGCACCCATGTATAAATTATTTTTCGGTGTATTCGGTCATGGTGAAGAAGGAGGAGCTATGCGAAACTATCGAGGAGTTGCTCGGCGTTGAGCTTGAGTCGCTGAGGAACATGAAGAAGGAGGACTTGGAAAAGCTTGTCAGCATACTCTGCGACCCGAAGAATCTTGTGCAGGTTTTGAGGAGGTCTGCTAGGAAGAGAGTTCTTGACAGGACTGTTAGGGACATACTTGAGAAGCCTTTGAAGGAGCTCATAGATGTGAAGGGCGAGGGTGGACTACTGGGGCTTGGTCTGTTACCGAAACTGTTGACCGAGGAGGAGTAGTATACCGCAAACGGACAAATCCTCTCCCCTTTTGTACGCCGTCGCAGACAAAAGAAGCCAGAATTGGGCTTATTTCATTAACCCACGAACACGTGCAACAAGTGTTGGCACGAGTATAGCGGCTCCAACCGCTGTTGCCAAACCTCCCAAGATGCGCATTCTCAGAGTCCTTATCTCAGATTTGTTTGAAGCAATGAACCCGAGTGCTGGTCTGATGGGCGGGTTGATGGCCTTTACTGCATCGTATATCGGTGTAGGCCTCCTCAGTATTGGGAATATCCTTCTGTCTTCGGTCATCATGTCTATTCAAAGAAGCGCACAGTAAAAAATATATGGGCTGTGTCAAACACCAACATATGGTATGCTTGTAGAACTCTCATTCGGAAAACTGGAAAGATGCTCTCTTGAACCTGGAGTAGGTAGCTTCTCGGTAAAAGCGTCGTTCACATATGTTGGCACAATACCTGAGAAGTACGTGAAAGCCTACCGCGAAAAGCTACTCAGTTCATACCACTATGGCTGTGATGTAAAGGTTGTGTACAACAGTAAAATTGCTGAGAAGGTTCCAGACATAGTCGAGCTGGACGAAAGCGGAATTGAGTTTAGGTTGTCTGCAGCTCAACGTGTTGACGCCCCAAAGGCATATAACGTTAAGCTCGTGTTTCCCCAGCATATGACATGCGACATCAAATTCTGTGTTGATTACCAGGAGTATGACCCAGAGCTTGAAGATATGGTACCAACATCAGAGGAGTTTGAGTCGTATGAAGATGCAGAGAAGTTTGCACATGAGGTTAACGGAGACATATCTATACTCGTTAAACGCGTTTCATACTCCGGTGAAGTCGAGAAGCCAGTTGGTACTGTCATTGTAAGGGCAAGGAAAGCGGAGGCAGAAGGGTGGTATCCAGGTAAGATTATCTTCGGAATATTGAGGGAAGGGCTAATTTAAAATTCCTAGAAGCTTGTTATGGGTGAGCGCGTGTGTCCTCCGTAATCGCCAAGGCGCTTGAAGCCTGTCTTGAGATGGATCACATAGGGACTGAAGTCAAAGGTGATAAAACTGTCTACATCTTCAAGACAACGAGCATCATACCCAGCCTTGTCGAGCTGAAGGCGAAGATTCTGAGCCTACTGGACTTCCCGATGGACATACCGGAAAACGTGGAGGTAGAGGAGGTTAAGCATGGAATAGTGTTCAAGGAGTACATAGTCAGGATAACTGTCCCGAGATACAAGCTAGGCAGACTCAGCAACCTGTTGGCAAGGAAGTACGGCATCCTAAGAAAGAGACCCTATAGTAGCAAGGAGTGATGACTGGCTACACATAGGACTGCTGGAGCGACGTATATGAGCGCGAGCCCTACGTAGAACGACATCCAGCCAACCGTGTTCTCTGTTACTGGGGACGGAACTTCAAACATGATTAAGCCAGCAATCGCAACGGGTGCGACGGCAAACAGAACTGACGTGTACCCCCAGATGATCGACAGAACTGCGAAGACAGATGTGCAGGTGGCTGCTAGAAGCTTAAGGCCTGGGATGCCGAACGTGTTTGCCACAGTCTTTATTCCGAACTTCATGTCTCCCTCAGCGTCAGGTATGTCCTTAGTTCCCTGCCAGCCAAGGCACCACACGGTTGCCAGAGTACCGAGCTGGAGGCATGTCGAGTCTACGTTTCCGTATGCGAGCCACACCGCTATGAATGGTAGTAGCCCCCTGCTTATGCTCATCCAGACTAGGTTTACCCCCAAGAACTTTTTCGCCTTTATTGGAGGCAGGTTGTAGAAAAAGGCGAAGAACAGTATGAGTGTAATCGCCAACGCAAACCTGACGTTCACAGTAACAGCCCTCGCAACAGCCACAAGCCCAAGCAGGAAGCCGAGACCCATCGCCTCTTCGACGGATATGTCTCCGCGGGGTATAGGCCTGTATGGCTTTACTATCCTATCCAGTTCAGCGTCAGCCGCTTGGTTTATAGCTTGCCCAGCCGCTTGCGCCAGCATCAGGGTGACTGCGATGTATATCGCCGTATCCAAGTTCTGCATGAACTGTTCAAAGCTACCAAGCCTTATGATTGAGCCGAATATGCCTGCAACCAGTGGTGCTATGAGCGTGAAGGGCCTGACTAGCTGGATATAGGACGCTAGCCTGCCTATCCTACTCCTTATCCTAGGGTAGCCTTCCCTTATCCCAACCTTCATTAACCCGCCTCTCGACGCCTAAGTCTTGATATTATCTCCCTGTAGTACGGCAACATCTCATCCAGCTTGGCCTCTATCTCATCGAGTTTGCCGTCCATTACAGCTTGGTTGTCACTTAGCACAGCCTGGTTGTCCAGAACCCTGTCTAGCCTAGACAACACGTCGTCCAGCTTCGACGATATGCTGTCGAGCTTTCTGGAGATCTCATCAATCCTCCTTGCTGTGGCACCGACGGTCGATGATATGCTATCGACCCTCATGCTTATTGACGAGAGTGCCGAAGATACCGAGTCAAGCTTGTCGATTATCGACCTGTGGTCTCCAGCAAGCCTGTCCTCCTTAGACATTATCTTCCTGTGGTCTTCTCGCAGGTCTTGAAACGTTATTATGGGGTCAGCCAATCCTCACCACCTCCTTGGGCTTAGGCCTCTCCGGGGCAAGCCTCCTAACCTCCCTAGGCCTACCAGTAACTATGCTCACCGTGTCGAATACTGCCTTCCTGAACGGCCTCTCCTCAAGCAACCTTGTAAGTGGCTTCCTCCTGAGCACGAACATGGCCAGTAAGACTATTCTCCAGACCGCATAAAACGTTTTCTGGCTATGTCTTTGGCTGTGTCAACGCCCAGCTTAATGTACTTCCTCCAGCACAGTTCACACGGCTGTAGGCCAAGCACCCTAAGCGCTGGGAACCTGCACGGCGCCTTCTTGAACACTGGATAAGGCCAGTTCTTGCACCGAATGTACTTGTTGTACAGTTGCTCAAGCGGACCATACTCCTCGCTCATGGCTTGACACCATATTCAGTCTCAACCCACATCTCAACCCAATCCCACGTAACCAAACCCCATCCATCGTCACAATTCTTTTCGTGACCGAGCTCCTCGCACATCCTCTTGAACTCATCCACAGTAAGCTCCTTGCCCACCTTATCCCTGTACAGCTGTGCCATACACGTTACTAACCCTGCCACGTGGGGCGTTGCCATGCTTGTACCAGATATGGGGGCGTATGCCTTCTGTGTTAGGTCTGTCATGTGGTCTATCAGTCCTGTGCACTGGCTGTCTATCATGTGGCCGTATGACACGACGTCAGGCTTTATGTACCCGTCGCCAGCAGTCGGTCCCCTACTCGAAAAGTCACATATCCCCCCAGTTATTGGGCTTACGGCCCCAACCGTTATCGAGTTTAGACAAGAGCCAGGACTCCCTATGGTTTCAGGCTCAGGACCCGAGTTGCCAGCGGCCACCACAGGGAGTATGTTGTTCTCTACGAGTGCGTTTATCGCCTCTGCCTCTGGGTTTTCGGAGTCTGGTGGAGCGTCCTCACTACCTAGGCTCATGCTCACAACCTTAGCACCCAGCTGTATGCACATCTCCATCGCCTGGAGTATGTCCGACGTCATCCCACAGCCGATTATGAAGCCCAGAGCCTGTATAGACCAGGCATCCGCCTCTGGAGCCATACCCTCAACAGGAGCCCTATACCTCCAATCAGTAGCAGACCTACCAAACACACACGAACAACACCACACACCATGCCCATTGGCATCTAGTCCTGTTCCTCCTTTCTCTGGCATTGCCGTCCTTACTTTGACGTGTCTGACTTGTGGGAGCGTCTTTCTGCATCCCGTGTCTATCACCACCGTCCGGACTCCCTTGCCAGTATATCCCTGACTGTTCGCTCTGTCCAATCCGAGTAGTCTCTTCGTGTAGTACGTCGTTGTAAACGGTTCCATCTTCGGCGTCCTCCATATGCCCTCAGGCGGTACTGTCGGGTACTCCAAGGCCCACTTCACAAAGTCCGGGTAGACCTTCTCAACCTCCCTCCACTGTGCAACCTCTTCGACCAGCTTTGGGGTCAGTACGGTGCCTATCATGCTGAAAGTCCTTATCTCCTTCCACTTGCTCAGCGGGACGGTGAAAATCCTGAACACCCTCGGCAACATGTGGAACGTCGGCTCAAGCAGGTCTACTGGAACTATCTGCCTCAGCATGACCCTGATGTCGTCGAACCTGTTTGGAGCGGCTTTGACTATTACTGGGCAGACTGCCCTGTTCCTGTAGAAGCCTAGTAACGGCTTGGCTATCCGCTCCATACCAAAATTTTTTAGGCAGTAGGTCTTGTTAAGTTTTTGGTGGGAGAGATGTCGGTGAAGGAGTGGCTTGAGAAGAGGCCAACCCTCGTACTCAACAGACCTTTGGTGGCAGCATTCTCCGGTGAACTCGCTGATTTCGGAACTGCTTGGGGAGACCTTGCTTTTGGCATACACCTACAAGATAAAAACAGGGCTCTTTCCGCACTATCAAGGGTGGAAGAAGCGGTTAAACGTGCTGGGCTCTGGAAAGAACTATCTATTGATATCGGCGCAATTAAAGTGTATGTCAATGAAGGCAACTGGGAAAAGGCTAGAACATTTGCTGATATGTTGGCAGAGAGCTTTCTAATAAACTTTGAACGCAAATACAGGGTAGTACCTCGGCTAAAGCCATAAGGCGTCTACCTTATGTAGTCAAGCACCGTGCCTACACCGTGCTGTGGCTGTATCTCTAGGACGTGGTCTGTCCACCACCTGAGGCCGAAGACCCTGTACACTATTTCGGACGAGCCTGCAGGTATGTCCTGCTTGAAGCTGAACATCACGTTTCCGTAGTCCGTCGGAGACCTGCCAGTTATTGTCACGGTTTGGCTGGCCTCGCTTGTCAAGCCAACCCTGACGATGTTGACTAATGGGAGGTTTGGCGGGCACCTGAAGAACTGTGGAGCGGTCATGTTATGGAACTCAACGAACCTCACCCTCTGGTCTATCGGTCTCGATGCAAGGGATTTCCACCACAGTAGCGTGCCAACCCACTGCAACGCGTATCTACCTGGACGCCATGCGGCCCAACCGAGGAAATCGCGTTTAGCTATGGTTGTTGGGGTGTTCGCCCTCACAGAGTACGTGCCTACTGGAGTGACCACGTATGCCGTCCCCCTAGACTTAACCTCGGAGTTGCGTTCACTTCTCCAGTAGTAGTTGTTCGACAGGCTTACCCCAGGTATGTATGGATCGCCTGAACTTCCAACAAGCTCACTTCCAAGCCTGTTGTAGTCCTCCATGGTAGCGAATATTATGGCATTTGTTGCGAAGCTTTCCTGCATCCATGACACAATGTCCACTCCATCTACTGGTGCAGCCTCCTTCGCAACGCCCAGTGCCTCACTAAACTTTACTAGCGGCTTCCTAACCCACCCGAAGGTTTTCGGTATGCTCAGCCCAGTTGACAGGTCTATTCTCCGTGATATGTGCCTTACCTCAAACTCAACTCTGGCTGACATCAATACCAACTACGTTTTTAGTCGTAAAAAATGTTCGCTACTCCCCGAACAGTATCTTCCTTAACATCCCAAGCAGAGGCCTGTTCGACAGCAGAGAGGAGCTGGTTGAAGACCTAACCTCAGCTTGTATCCCCTTTCTCCTAAGGTGTTCAAGAGCTATGGGTCCGAAGTTGCCAGCAATAACCTTCCTGACACCATGTCTAGAGAGCATCTCGACAACGTATGGAGCCGCTGGCCATGCATGTGTGTATGGGTTCTTCACGACGTTGATTGTTTTTCCGTCCTCCTGTATCAGGAAGTATGGTGCTCTCGAAAATACTGGTGAAATCGTCTTCAGGTCGTTCTCAACTGCAACGGCAACCCTCATTCCATCTGTAAGTTATGTGCATTTGCACTTAAACTTTGGGATACGGCACCTCCCATATCGCCACGTTGATCAAGAAGAAGTACAGAACGCCGAACAGCATCAGGACGACTGCGTCGGGTACTGGTAGCATTATCGCTATGGGCAGGTATATGGTGGCTATTTCCTCCAAGCTCATGTTTAGCAACTCCCTGCTCCTGACGTACCTCCTCTTCACAGCAAGCTTGATTAGGTATACGTAGGC
>Ga0180300_10001233_pt1 | contig 11783 bp, 24 predicted proteins | sample GuaBasSediGuay15_FD_121798 | JGI IMG/M metagenome (GOLD analysis project Ga0180300, IMG submission 121798) | Subseafloor sediment microbial communities from Guaymas Basin, Gulf of California, Mexico - Guay15, Core 4569-2, 21-24 cm | ecosystem: Environmental > Aquatic > Marine > Hydrothermal... | reverse complement strand
GACAGTTGAACTCATCTACCCAGTAGCCCTTGAAGAAGGACTGAGATTTGCAATAAGAGAGGGTGGAAGAACTGTTGGTGCTGGAGTTATATCCAAGGTTATAGAGTAGGTGGAAGATGAGAGGAACTAAAAGCAAGGTAAGAATAAAATTAAGATCCTTTGATTCAAGAATCCTTGATATGTCAGCGACCCTTATAGTAGAAACTCTCAAGAAGAAAGGGGTAGAGGTTGCGGGACCTATCCCTCTTCCTTCTGAGAGAACTGTTTATACATTCTTAAGGGCACCAAATATTGATAAGGATTCCAGAGAGCAGCTGGAGCTTAGAGTTCATAAGAGGCTTATAGATATTTTAAATCCTACACCAGAGGCAACTAAAGCTTTAATGGATCTTGATCTACCAGCAGGTGTGGATATAGAGATAAAACTCTAAGGAGGAAGATATGAAAGGAATTTTAGCAAGGAAACTGGGTATGACACAGATTTTTGAAGATAGAAAGGTTGTTCCTGTAACAGTTCTTAAAGCAGGACCATGTAAGGTTGTTCAGAAAAAGACTCCTGAAAAAGACGGTTATACTGCTGTTCAGATAGGTTTTGAGCCAGCCAAAGAAAAAAGAATTAATAAGCCCCTGAAAGGACATTTCTCAAAAGTAGGAGAGTACTTTAAGTACCTAAAAGAGATTAGAGACTTTGAAAAAGATATAGGAGAAGAGATTACTGTGGAAATATTCCAGAAAGGTGAGAGAGTAGATGTTCAGGGTATCTCCAAAGGGAAAGGATTTCAGGGAGTAATGAAAAGACATGGAATGGCTGGTGGAAAGGACTCACACGGTTCAATGTCTCATAGAAGAATAGGTGCTATTGGAAATAGACTTACTCCTCAGAGAGTTTTCAAAGGACACAGAATGCCCGGTCGTATGGGAAGAGAAACAGTTACGGTGAAGAATCTTGAAGTTGTTTTTGTTGATAAAGAGAAGAACTTAATAGGACTTAAGGGTGCAGTTCCTGGCCCAAAGGGTTCTGTTGTTGTAATAAGAGGTGAGTAAGATGAGTATACCTGTATATAATCTAAAAGGCGAAGTGGTTGGAAATGAAGAAATTCCCAGAGGGTTTTCAATTCCACCTCACTACTTTTCCATATTTGAAGATATAAGGTATGTAAGGAATGCTTTAAGAAGAGGAACAGCATCTACAAAAACCAGAGCAGAGGTTAGAGGTGGTGGAAGAAAACCCTGGAGGCAGAAAGGTACAGGAAGAGCAAGACATGGATCCATTCGCTCTCCTATCTGGAGAGGTGGAGGAGTTGTCTTTGGTCCAAAACCAAGAAGTTTCAGAATAAGTATCCCCAAAAAGGTAAAGAAACTTGCAATAAGATCGTCAATTTCAGACAAGATTATCAACGATAAACTTTTTGTTCTCAAGGGAGTAAAGTTTGACAAAGTAAGTACAAAAGAGGCCACAGCATTGATTAAATCTCTTAAGATCTCTGGTTCAATTCTCTTTGTGTTTTCTGACGAGAATGGTGAGGTTGGACTTTCAATGAGAAATCTTCCAAAGGTGAAACCACTCTTCTGGAATAAAGTTAATACATATGATGTAGTTAAGCACGAGAATCTTGTTGTGACAGAGGAAGCATATAAAAACATGAAAGAGGTGTGGGGCAATGTTTGAGAGAGTTTTGATTAGACCGGTGGTTACTGAGAAAAGTCAGGAACTTTCTAAAGAGAGAAAGTATGTTTTCTTAGTGTATAAGAATGCCAATAAAGATATGGTTAAAAAGGCTGTTGAGGAGTTATTTAATGTGAAGGTTGAAAAGGTGAATATATTGAAAAAATACCCCAAAAAGAGAAGATCAAGGGCTTTCTTCTCCCATACTCCAGAAGGGAAGAAGGCCATTGTCACTCTGAAAGAGGGGTATTCCATAGATATTATGAAAGGAGTATAAGATGGGACTAAGAAAGGTTAGACCAATAACCCCGGGGCAGAGACATGCAGTTTATCCAGACTTCAGCGATATAACAAAAAAGGAACCAGAGAAATCTCTTGTAGTTGGTTTAAGAAAGAAAGCTGGAAGAAATAACCAGGGAAAGATAACCACAAGACATAGAGGCGGTGGAGTTAAAAGGCTCTACAGAATTATTGATTTTAAGAGAGATAAAGATGGAGTGCCTGGAAAAGTTGCAAGCATAGAATACGATCCCAACAGATCAGCAAGAATTGCCCTTATTCATTACGCCGATGGAGAAAAAAGGTACATCCTTGCTCCACTGGGACTCCAGGTTGGAGATACCATTCTTTCAGGAGAGAATGTTCCCATAAAACCAGGGAACAGTATGCCCATAGAAAACATACCGGTAGGAACTCTAATTCATAATATAGAGCTTACTCCTGGTAAAGGAGGTCAGATTGTACGTTCTGCAGGAGCAGGAGCTCAGATTATGAGTAAAGAGGGAAAGTATGCCCAGGTGAAACTTCCTTCAGGAGAAATCAGGATGATAAACATAAAGTGCAGAGCCACAATTGGACAGGTTGGAAATCTTGACCATATCAATGTCTCTCTTGGAAAAGCAGGCAGAAAAAGACATCTTGGTATAAGACCTACAGTTAGAGGATCTGCCATGAACCCGGTGGATCATCCACATGGAGGAGGAGAAGGAAAAGCTCCAATTGGACACCCTTCACCTTTATCTCCCTGGGGTAAACCGACTCTTGGTAAAAAGACCAGGAAGAAAAAGAAACCAAGTACCAGATTTATAGTCAGGAGGAGGAAGTAGGCATGGGAAGAAGCAAGAAAAAAGGACCCTATGTGGATGAGAAACTTTTGAAAAGAATAAGAGAGATGAATGAAAAAGGTGTGAAGAAGATAATAAAGGTGTGGTGCAGAAGATCTACTATTACTGAAGAGATGGTTGGACATACTATTGCAGTTCATAATGGAAAGAATCACATTCCCATTTACATAACAAAAGCAATGGTCGGACACAAACTTGGTGAATTCGCCTTTACAAGAACCTTCAGGTCTCACAACAGACCCACTGAGCGTTCAACGGCACCTAAATAGGAGGTAAACAATGGAAGTTAGAGCAGTGAATAGATTTGTAAGAATATCTCCAAAGAAAGCAAGAAGAATAGCCAGCCTTGTAAGAGGAAAGAATGTAAAGATTGCACTTTCCATGCTCAAATTTATCCCTTCAAAGACTGCTGTTCCCATAGCAAAGACAATAAAATCTGCTGCAGCCAATGCCAAAAACAACTACCACATGAATGAGAATCTTCTCTATATAAGTAAGATAATGGTTGATCAAGGACCTCCTATGAAAAGGGTTAAACCCCGTGGAATGGGTAGAGCAGATGTTATTAGAAGACCCCTTTCACATATAACTGTTTATGTTGAAGAGAGAAAGGAGGAAGAGTAATGGGTCAGAAAGTTAACCCGTATGGTTTTAGGATCGGAGTAACTAAAGAATGGAAGGCTTTCTGGTATGCTCCCAAGAAAGAGATACCGAACATCCTCTTTGAAGATTTGATGATAAGAAATAAAATTGACAGTCTTGGAAGAGAAGTTGCAGTTGCCTCTGTTGAGATTTACAGAAAAGGTGACCAGGTGAGAGTTGTTATATTTACCGCGAGACCTGGAGTTCTTATAGGAAAAGGTGGATCCAATATCGAAAGGCTTAAAGGCGATCTTCAGGAAATTGTTGGAGATAAAAAACTGGATGTTAAGGTAGTGGAAGTTAAAAAACCTGAACTTTCTGCAAAACTTCAGGCAGAATTTATTGTTGACAGAATTGAAAAGAGAGCATCTTACAAGAGAGCCATGAAACAGACCATAGCCAGAACAATGAAAGGCGGAGCTAAAGGTATAAAGGTTCAGTGCTCAGGAAGACTTGACGGAGCAGAAATCGCAAGAACTGAGTGGTTCAAGGAAGGAAGAATTCCTCTTCAGACGCTCACAGCAGATATAGACTATGCTTACATACCAGCAAAGACAAAGTTTGGAGTTATCGGAGTAAAAGTGTGGATTTACAGAGGAGACCTTCCCGTTAGAAGATTCAGGAAAGAGCAGGTGGAGGTGTAATTATGCTTATGCCAGAGAGAGTTAAATGGAGAAAGCAACATAGAAGAAGAACCAAAGGTTTAGCCATTAAAGGATCAAGGATAGCCTTTGGAGAGTATGGAATAAAGGCTCTGGAGCCCGGATGGATAACTGCACGCCAGATAGAGGCAGCAAGAATTCCAATTTCCCAGGCAGCCCATAAAGGCGGAAAGATGTGGATAAGAATATTCCCTGATAAACCTGTAACAAAGAAACCAGCAGAAACAAGAATGGGCGGTGGAAAGGGAGATCCAGAGTTCTGGGTAGCCGTAATTAAGCCTGGAAGAATCCTTTTTGAGATTGGTGGAGTATCAGAAGAGCTTGCCACTCACGCCTTGAGACTTGCCCAGAGCAAACTGCCTATAAAAACGAAGATAGTTAAAAGAGAGGTGTAAGAGAATGAAGGCAAGAGAATTAAGAGAACTTTCAATAGATGAATTGGAAAGAAAACTTGAGGAATTAAGGAGAGAGCTGTTTAATCTCAGATTCCAGCAGGCGACCCATCAGTTAAAGAATCCTGTAAGAATCAGATTTGTAAGAAGAGATATTGCAAGAATCCTTACCATTCTTAAGGAAAAGGAGAGAGTATCATGAAGAAGAGATTGATAGGAGAAGTTATATCAAACAAGATGCAGAAGACAGTGATTGTAAGGCTTGAGAGACTTGTAAAGCATCCTCTTCTTAAGAAGTACATTAAGAGACACTCGAAGTTTTATGCTCATACTGAGATACCCCTTGAGATTGGAGACATAGTGGAAATAGAAGAGACGAGACCTCTAAGCAAACTCAAGAGGTGGAGAGTTAGAAGAATAGTGAAAAGTGTTCCAAGAGAGGAAACTTCGGAGGTGAAAAATGATAAGACCACAGACGAGACTTAAAGTTGCAGACAATACAGGCGCAAAAGAGGTTATGTGTATAAGAGTTCTTGGAGCATCAAATAAATTGTATGGAAAAGTAGGAGATATAATCGTTTTTACAGTTAAAGATGCTATTCCAAACAGTCCTATTCCAAAAGGAACTGTAGGTAAAGGAGTTATTGTAAGGACCAGAAACAGAATTAGAAGACCAGATGGATCTTATGTGAGGTTTGATGACAATGCCGTGGTAATAATAGATGAAGACGGAAATCCTAAAGGAACCAGAATTTTTGGTCCAGTATGTAGAGAACTGAGGGAGAAAGGGTACCTTAAGATAATTTCCCTTGCAGCAGAGGTGGTGTAGGATGAGAAGACTGAGAATTAGAAAAGGAGACACTGTAAAAGTAATAAGAGGCAAAGATAAAGGAAAAACAGGAAAAGTCCTCAAAGTTCTTCCCGAGGAAAGAAAGGTAATTGTTGAAGGAGTGAATGTAGTTAAGAAACACATGAGACCCACTCAGAAGTATCCTGAAGGTGGTGTGAAGGAGATAGAAAGTCCTATATACGCATGGAAAGTTGAACTTGTATGTCCTCACTGTAAAAACCCCACAAGAGTTGGAATGCTGTTTCTTGAAACAGGAGAAAAGGTGAGAGTTTGTAAGAAGTGTGGAGAAATCATTGATAGAACATAGGAGGAATTATGGGATACTTAAAGGCTAAATGGCTTGAAGTAGCTCCAAAGCTCATGAAGAGGTTTGGATATAAAAATATAATGGAAGTCCCGAAGATTGTGAAGATAGTCGTAAACCGTGGAATAGGAGATGCTCCTGAGAACCCAAAGGCAATTGAGAAGACAGAAGAAGAGATAAAACTCATAACAGGACAGAAACCAGTTTTTAAGAAGGCAAGGAAGTCCATTGCCTCCTTCAAGATCAGAAAAGGAATGGTTGTAGGTGCCAAAGTCACTCTTAGAGGAAAGAGAATGGAGGAATTCTTTGAGAAACTTATCAATGTCGCTCTTCCAAGAATAAGGGACTTTAGAGGTCTCTCCAGAAAGTCTTTTGACGGAAGAGGTAATTATACTTTTGGTGTGGAAGAGCAGTTGATATTTCCAGAGATCGATTACGACATGATTGATAAAGTTAGAGGTTTTGATATAACCATTGTCACCACTGCAAAAACAGATGAAGAGGCAGAGGCTTTACTTGAAGAGCTGGGGCTTCCCTTTGAAACAAAGAAGAGAAAGGAGGCATAAATGGCAAGGAAGGCTTTAATAGAGAAAGCAAAAAGAAAACCAAAGTATAGAACAAGAAAGGTGAATAGATGTAGAATCTGTGGAAGACCAAGAGCTGTTTACAATGACTTTGGACTTTGCAGAATTTGTGTGAGGAAATATTTCCACTCAGGTTATATTCCCGGAATGAAGAAAGCGAGTTGGTAGGAGGTGGTTAACTTGATGACAGATCCAATTGCAGATCTTATAACAAGAATAAGAAATGCAAATATGGTATACAAAGAATCTACAGAGGTTCCTTACTCCAGGATAAAGAGGAATATTGTACAGATTCTTAAAGACGAAGGCTATATAAGTGATTACGAAGTTATAGAGAAAGACAACAAGAAGACCATAAAGATATACCTGAAGTATGGAAAGAATAAGGAAAGAGTAATTATGGGAATCCAGAGAGTCTCAAAACCTGGAAGGAGAATCTATGTTGGAAAAGACCAGGTGCCGAAGGTTCTTAATGGTATAGGAATAGCAATTATCTCCACCTCAAAGGGTCTTGTAACTGATAGGGTTGCAAGAAAGATAGGTCAGGGTGGAGAGGTTCTTCTGTACGTATGGTAGGAGGATGAGATGTCAAGAATAGGAAAAAAACCAATTCCAATACCAAAAGGAGTTGAGGTAACTATAAAGGATAGAGAGATAACAGTAAAGGGACCCAAAGGAACCCTTAAAAGGGAATTTCCACCTGTGCTTTCAGTGAAAGTAGAGGATTCCCAGATAGTTGTGGAAAGAAGCAGAGAAGATAAACAGGTGAGATCACTTCATGGAACATACAGAGCTTTGATAAACAATATGGTGGAAGGAGTAAGTAAAGGTTTTGAAAAAACTCTCATAATCCATGGTGTTGGTTATAAGGCACAGCTTACAGGGAAGAAGCTCGTGATAAATCTTGGCTATTCCCATCCAATTGAGATAGAAGCTCCAGAAGGAATTGAGTTTGAAGTTGAAAGAGGAATCAGGATAAAGGTCAAAGGGTTCGATAAGGAACTTGTTGGTCATGTGGCAGCGAAGATTAGAAGACTTAGAAATCCTGATCCATACAAAGCAAAAGGTATAAGATACGAAAACGAAGTTATTAGAAGAAAACCAGGAAAGGCTCTTGCCAAGGGAACTGGAGCATAAGGAGGAAATATGATTAAACAGGTAAATAGAAATGAGAAAAGGAAAGCAAGACATAAGAGGATAAGGAAAAAAATCTCTGGAACTTTTTCTCGTCCAAGAGTTTGTATATACAAAAGTCTGAAACATATACACCTTCAGGCAATAGACGATGAGAATGGCCATACCCTAATTTACCTTTCCACTTTAACTCCAGAGATAAGAGAAACTCTCAAGGGAAAGAAGAACAAAGAGGCATACATACTTCTCGGTCAGAAAATGGCAGATCTTCTTTTAGAAAAAGGAATAAAGACCATAATCTTTGATAGATCAGGTTACATGTATCATGGCAACATAAAGGCCCTTTGTGAAGAGATGAGAAAGAAGGGAATAGAATTTTAGGAGGAGATGAGATGATAAGTAGAGATGATCTTGAAGTTACTTTTGAGGAGCAGCTTGTTCAGATAAGGAGAGTTACGAAGGTAACCAAAGGAGGAAAGAGACTTAGATTTAGAGCCCTTGTCGTTGTTGGAGATAGAAATGGTACTGTCGGAGTTGGCGTAGGAAAAGCCAACGAAGTTCCTTCAGCAATAAAAAAAGCTTCAGCAAGGGCAAGAAGAGATGCCATAAAGGTGAATCTTAAGGGAACCACAATTCCTCACGAGATCTGGGGAAAGTGGGGTGCAGCAAAGGTATTCCTGAAACCAGCAGTTCCTGGAACCGGAATTATTGCAGGAGGCGCAGTAAGAGCAGTACTTCAACTTGCAGGAGTAAGAGATGTTCTTTCCAAGTCTCTTGGTTCATCCAATCAGGTAAATGTTGCCCTTGCAACCCTTGAAGCACTCAAGAATCTTATAACTTTCCAGAAAAAGATGGAGCTATTGGGAAAAAGGAAGGTAAAGGAGGTTCAGGATGGTAAAGTTGAATAACCTCTCTAACCCTTTTCCAAGGAAGAAAAAATTTAGAGTTGGAAGAGGACCAGGATCAGGCTCTGGAAAGAATGCAGGATACGGAAATAAAGGACAGAAATCAAGAAGTGGAAGAGGAAAAGAGAGCTGGTTTGAAGGTGGACAGACCCCAATATATAAGAGACTTCCCCAGCTTAAAGGTTTTAAGAGTAGAAAAAACAGGAAGATAATGGCTGAAATAAATATTGATACACTATCAGAGTTCTTTAAACAAGGAGACACCGTTGATATAGACACACTTAAAGATAAAGGAATAATAAAGGAAAGAGTTAGATTTGTTAAGATTCTTGGAAGAGGAGAGATAGATTTTCCCCTTACAGTAAAAGCAAGCGCTTTTAGTGAAAGCGCAAAGGAAAAGATTGAGAAAGCAGGGGGAAAGGTTGAAGTGGTGAGGTGAGAAGATGTGGAACCTTTTGAAGAATGCTTTAAGAATAAAAGAACTTAGAAACAGAATAATATTTACCCTCTTTATGTTTGGTCTCTTCAGATTGGGAACCTTTATTCCTGTTCCAGGTGTGAATAGAGAACTCCTAAAGCAAGCTGTTGAAAAGGGAGGTTTGCTTTCCCTTATGGATATGTTTGCTGGAGGTGGTCTTTCAAACTTCTCAATCTTTGCTCTTGGAGTTTTCCCATACATCAACGCATCCATCATCATGCAGCTTCTTGGTGCTGTATTCCCATCCCTTGAGGAGCTTATGAAAGAGGGTGGAGAAGAAGGAAGAAGAAAGATTGCAGTCTGGACAAAGTATCTTACATTTTTTCTTGCTCTAATACAGGCTTTTGCTCTCCTTATCACCTTTACAAACAACGGTGCAGTTACTGCTACAGGACTTCTATCAAAGGCAACTATAATCTTTACACTCGTTGCAGGAACCTATGTTCTTTACTGGATTGGAGAGATTATAAGTCAGAAAGGTATAGGAAATGGCGTTTCTTTAATTATATTTGCAGGAATAGTGAGTAGAATTCCTCTTGGCATAGGTGAGATTGCAAGACTTTACGGAAAAGCTGGAGGAATTACACTTGTTCAGATATTAATTGCAGTTGTTGGACTTCTTGCGATACTATTTGCAATTCTATATCTTTATCAATCTGAAAGAAGAGTTCCAGTTCAGTATGCAAAAAGAATAGTTGGAAGAAGAATCTATGGAGGACAGTCCACATACATTCCCTTAAGGTTAATTCAGGCTGGAATCTTACCAATAATTTTTGCATCTTCCTTTATCATGTTCCCTGCAACTTTAGGTCAGTTTTTCCCCGGTACATGGATTGAGAATGTAGCAAGGGCGTTAACAAGCAGAACATCAATTACATACAACCTTACTTTCTTCCTTCTTGTAGTCTTCTTCACCTATTTCTATACCGAGATTTCCTTTAATCCTCAGGAACTATCAGACAATCTGAAGAAATGGGGAGGTTTTATCCCAGGAGTAAGACCAGGGAAGGCAACCGCTCAGTACATTGCAAAGATTATCAACAGAATTACACTGCCTGCAGCAATAATCCTTGGCCTTATAGCTATAGTGCCTAACTATTTCTTTGGAGCTGTAAATATACGAGCTTTCTATTTTGGAGGTACCTCAATACTTATTATTATAGGAGTTGCTCTTGAGACCGTTCAACAGATAGATGCCTATGTGAAGATGCGTCACTACGAGGGACTCCTCAAATGAAGATTGTCATGCTTGGAAACATTGGAGTTGGTAAAGGAACTCAGGGAAGAAAACTTTCAGAAAAGTTTAATATTCCATATATCGCTACAGGAGATATATTCAGAGAGAATATAAGAAATGAGACTCCTCTTGGAAAAAAGGTGAAAGACATCCTTAAAGAGGGAAAGCTTGTTCCCGATGAAGTTGTAAATGAAATAGTTTTTGATAAAATTAATAATTTGGAAGGTTTTGTCCTTGATGGTTTTCCAAGAACTCTATTTCAGGCAGAGCAACTTGAAAAGTTTCTTAAACTAAACAACAATCCTTTGAATTTTGTTCTTTACCTTACACTTTCTGAGGATACAATTGTAAAGAGAATAACAGGAAGAAGAGTTTGTCCTAAATGCGGGAGGATTTACAATATCTATTTTAATCCTCCAAAGAACGACGAAATTTGCGATTTTGATGGTGAAAAGTTAATTCAGAGAGAAGATGACAATCTCGAAGTTGTTAAAAAGAGAATTGAGGAGTTTAAGAAGAATACCTTTCCTCTTATAGATTTTTATAGAGAGAGGAAAATACTCTTCGAGATAGATGGAGAGGGAACTCCTGATGAAGTTTTTAATAGAATAGTGAAGACTATAGATGATAATACTAAAGAGTAAGGCTGAAATAGAAATTATGAGAAGAGCTGGAATGCTTCTCTCAGAGGTGATGGAAGAGTTAAAAAAGATGGTAAAGGAAGGAGTCTCTGCGTACAAACTGAATGAGTTTGCTGAGAAAAAGATAAGGAGCCTCAATGCAGAACCTGCCTTTAAGGGTTATAGAGGCTATCCTTATACGCTCTGCGTCTCTGTGAACAGTGAGGTAGTTCACGGTTTTCCGTCAAAGGAAAAGGTGTTCAAAGACGGAGACCTCGTGTCTCTTGATATAGGACTTAAATATAAAGGATACTACTCAGATATGGCATTTACAGTTCCTGTTGGAGAAATAGACAAGAAAAAAAGAAAACTTCTTGAGGTTGGAGAGAGAGCACTTTACCTTGGGATATCAAAGGCGAAGGTAGGAAACAGGCGCGGAGTTATATCTAATGCCATTGAAGAGTTTGTGAAAGAGAATGGTTTTAGTGTTGTAAAGGAGTATGTGGGACACGGAATTGGTAGGAGTTTACATGAGGATCCGCAGGTTCCAAACTTTGGAGACAGGAGTGAAGGACCTGTATTAAAGGAAGGAATGACCATAGCCATTGAACCGATGATATGTATAGGTAGCGGAAAGACGAAGGTAGAGGACGACGGATGGACTGCAAAAACTGTTGATGATGGTCCGTGTGTGCACTTTGAACACACAATTGCTATTACAGCAAAGGGTCCTTTGATTCTCACTGTTCCAGAGGAGGTGAGGTGATGGAAAAGAAAAAAGAATACGTAGAAGTAGAAGGAATTGTTGTTGAGACTCTTCCGAACATGAACTTTAAGGTTAAGCTTCCAAACGGAAAAATAATAAAAGCCTTTGTGAGTGGAAAAATGAGACTCCACTCCATCAGGGTTGTTCCTGGAGATAGAGTTAAACTCCAGATATCTATATACGACCCTACTCAGGGTAGAATTGTTTATAGACTTTCTTAAAGGAGGATAGGATGAAGGTAAGGTCTTCAGTAAAAAAGATATGTCCTAAGTGCAGGATTATAAAAAGAAAGGGAAGGGTTATGGTAATTTGCTCTAACCCAAAACATAAACAGAGACAAGGATAGGAGGAGTTATGGCAAGAGTTGTTGGTATAGATTTACCAAAAAACAAGAGAATAGATATAGCCCTGACTTATAT
>Ga0180300_10001231_pt1 | contig 11786 bp, 10 predicted proteins | sample GuaBasSediGuay15_FD_121798 | JGI IMG/M metagenome (GOLD analysis project Ga0180300, IMG submission 121798) | Subseafloor sediment microbial communities from Guaymas Basin, Gulf of California, Mexico - Guay15, Core 4569-2, 21-24 cm | ecosystem: Environmental > Aquatic > Marine > Hydrothermal... | reverse complement strand
CGTTCTAGGGATCCCAAAGGACCTTGGGGCGGCCGCTCAGCGCATTGCGCAAGGTGGTACAAGAAGGGTGGACGTGGGACGGACGGGCGGGCGGTTCTTCCTCAACTCGTTGGGCATGGGGATCGACGGCCAAATCGCCCTGGATTACCAGCGCGTGCGTTTCCTGCACGGCGAGATCGGCTACCTGGGCGCGACCCTGTTTGAGATCGTGCGCTTCCGGGCATTTGAGGTGGTGGTGCGGGGAGACGGATGGGAGTTCTCGGGCCGACTCCTCTCCACAGCGGTGATGAATGGCCCCTATGCCGGGGGCGGGTTCTACCTGGCCCCGGAGGCGCGGCCTGACGACGGCCTGTTCGACGTGGTATTCATCGGGAACTACCCCCGCCTGATTCGGTTCTCCGTGCTTCCCCGCACCCGGGACGGGAGTTACCTGAGGCTCAAGCGGGTTCACACCCAGCGCGGCTCGCGCCTATCCATTCGGGCCGATCGTCCCCTGCCGGTACACATGGACGGTGAGCTCTTGCCCAAGCCGGTGGCCGAACTCACCGTGGAGCTCCTCCCGCAGGCCCTCTGTGTCCTCGCGTGACCCATAACTGTTTCAGCAAGTAGCTTCTTACAGGTTTATTTTTCCCTGAGTTGAGTCTTGACTTCCGCCGCGTGGCAGTCTATACTTTGGTAACGTTAACGGTAAGGTTACCGGTAACGTTAACATACTATGAGACGGGCGACGATGAGGGATGTGGCGCGGGAGGCCGGGGTGTCGGTGAACACGGTCTCCCGGGCGCTGGCGGGAAAGCCCGACGTCAGCCCCAAGACGCGGGCCAAGGTTCTCGCGGTCGCGAGACGTTTGGGTTACCGTCCCAACAAGCTCGCCAGGGGACTCCGCTCCAACAAGACCTTCACCATCGGGGTGATCGTCACCGATATCGCCAACCCCTTCTTCGCCGAGCTTGTCAAGGGGGTGGAGGAAGCGGCTCGTCAAAACGGCTATAGCATCCTTCTCGAGGATACAAGTGAGGACCCCGAAAAAGAGGCCACCGCAATCCAGGTTATGTTAGCGGAAAGGGTGGATGGCCTTCTCATTACCCCGGTTCAGTCCGCCCGGGACACATTGGAAGAAGTACTGGAGAGCGAATTTCCCACGGTCCTTATGGGACGTTATTTCCCTGATCTGAAAATACCTTATGTGGTTACTGATGATGTTCGGGGGGCGATCCTTGCCACCAAGCATCTCATCGACCTTGGACACAGAAATATCGCGCATGTGGGGGGTCCACTTCATATCTCAAGTGCGCAGGATCGGCTTTCTGGTTATAGGCAGACGCTTCAAGCTTATGGCATTCCAATACGCGAGGAATATGTGTTGACGGGGGCTGTGACGCTTGAGGACGGGTATGAAGCAGGTAAAGAACTCTTAAAGCTTAAACCGTTGCCCACGGCAGTATTTGCCTATTCGGATTTTGTGGCTATTGGTCTCATGCAATCCCTATTGGACGAAGGGTTATGTATTCCTGATGACGTGTCCCTTATTGGGTATGACAATATTATCTTTTCAGCATACACGAGGGTGCCTCTGACAACAGTTGAAATTTCCAAAAGGGACCTCGGGCGGGAGGCGGTAAAGTTGCTTCTGAGATTACTGAAGAGTGGAAGCACCTCAAAAAGGCAATCAAAAAAGCTATCCGTAAAACTGGTTTTAAGGCAGTCGGTCTCAAGAGCAAAGAAAGGACGTGGAATTCAGTAAAGTGAAAAACGCATGAAGGGCAAATATCAGCAATCTGGGGAGGGGGTGAGAGAAAAGGAACAGGGAAGTTTTTCCAACAAACTTGAATCGTCCAACAAACTTGAATTTAAAGAAGGAGGGGATGAAAAGTGCGCGTAGTCAAAAGGTGCTTGATCCTTGTTGGGGTGATGTTGATAGGTTGGCTTGGCGTTGCTCAAGAGGGACTTCCGCCTATTCTAAGAGAAAAGCTTCCTGTCGAAATTTACTACCTGGTTGGAGGTCCCGAAGGGGAGATCTTCGCCACGGTCAAGTACAACGGAGCCATGGCAGCTAAAGTAATCCTTGGAGACCGAATAGATCTAAAGATCTTTTGGGGGAAATGGGATCCACAACTGGATGCCTCACTTTTCCAACAAGCAATGGCGGCACATCCTGATGGGATATCAGTCATTGGATGGGATGCTGTAAAGCCGTTCATTCCCGAAGCGGTGAACCAAGGCATAATCGTGGCTTTACAAAACGTGGATCTTCCTCAAGATAGGGAAAAATATGGGCTGGGCTACGTAGGTCAAAACGTTTATCAGTCGGGCTATCTTCTCGGAAAAGCCACGGTGGAGCGTGCGGCCCTCAAGCCTGGAGATAGGGCATTGGTTTGGGGGCTCTTGAGCCAGCCTGCACGTGGTGAAAGAACGAAAGGAGTAATTGACGCACTCAAGGAGGCCGGTGTTGTGGTGGATTATATCGAAATATCACCCGAAGTAAATGCTTCGCCGGTGCAAGGCATTCCTGTGATAACTGCGTATCTCGCAAGCCATCCGGATTGCAAAGCAGTCATAACGGACCATGGTGCAATGACCGCTACACAAGAGCAATACTTCAAAGCAGCTGGGTTTGGGCCTGATGACATTTTCGGAGCGGGTTTCGATCTCTCTCCAGCTACTGTGGCGGCTATAAAAAGTGGTTATACTGATCTTGTTCTCGACCAGCAACCGTTCCTGCAAGGATTCCTGCCGATATTTCAGATTTACCTGACCAAGCTATATGGGTTCTCTGGCCTGTACATTGACACCGGTGGTGGTCTCGTGGATCGAACAAATATTGATTTAATAGCACCCCTTGCCGAATTAGGCCTCAGATGAGAAACTGTCTAGTAAGGAGGGGCCTGTGTATTGCAGGCCCCTCTTTTTCAACCATTGGTGAATTCAGGAGGAAAGCATGGAGAGTACAGCTGAACGCTTCAAGAAAACCGTCAATTTTGAGTTTCCAGAAGTTATAGTCACTTACGATTTGGTTGATAACAACCAAATACTGCAAATGTATGGAGGAAAATCTTCGGATTTGGTGGAGAGAAATGCCCAGATGTGTCATCGGATAGGGTTAGATTCGACTCGCTACATACATAATCCAGATCTCCCATGGGTTCATTCTAAGCTTGAGGCTTGGAAACGTTTCTTCGGCATAAATCCTGAGGGGTGGGAGGTCAAAGATTCTGGCAAGACCGCGTGGATTTCGCGAAGACCGTTTAGTGATTTTCAAGGGCTCGAGAAACACATGCCCAAAGTCCCTAAAAAAGAAGAAGTATCGGAATGGTGGATACCCTATGTTTCACACATTACTGAAGTTTTTCAAGAATACGACCTTGTTTTCGTAACGGCTGTGGAAGGGCCACTAACTGAATGTTACATGTATGCGGGACATGAGCTTTACTTTAAAGCCTTGTATAAAGCACGGGATCTAGCGCTAGAGCTTTTGGAAATCTTCACACAATGGGGAGAAGTCATTGCGGAACTACACGCTAAACATCCTACTTCCCCCGTGTTTTTCCTAAACGACGATGTGTGTGGGGTAAATGGCCCGTTCGTCTCTCCCGTCTTCTTGGAAGAGGTAATGGTGGAGCGATGGAACAGGATTTATGCACCAGCACGGAAAGCTGGGCTCAAATGTATATTTCACACCGACGGCAATGCTCACCCAATAATGAAGATGCTGGTAGAAAAAGTGAAGATCGACGGTTTCAATCCGATTGATAAGAATGCCGGGATGGATATCCGGAGGTTGCGTAGAGAGTTTCCGAGACTCCTTCTGTTTGGGGGTGTAGATTGTGTCCATACATTGCCGACTGGTACAGTACAGGATGTAGAACGAGAAACAAAGGAACTTCTTCGTGACATTGCTCCCACCGGCGGTTTCTTTTTGGGCTCAAGCAGTGAAGTCGGCCCTGAAGTACCTCCAGAGAATGCTCTCGCTATGTACCGAACGGCAAAAAGGCACGGTCGTTACCCCATAGATATAGAAGCACTGCGAGACCTTTAGGGGGTAAAGGCCTGGACGGTGAGGGAGGAGCTTATGTTTCTTGTTGAAATGAGAAACATCTGGAAAAACTTTGGGCACGTTACCGCATTACGCGGTGTTGATTTTGTTGTCGGCACAAATGAGGTCGTGGGGTTAATCGGAGACAACGGTGCCGGAAAGTCTACGCTAATAAAGATCTTGACGGGCGTTTTCCCACCGACCAAAGGCGAGATGTATATCAAGGGTGAAAAAATTGACTGGCGACATTACTCTGTGCGGGAAGCCCATAAAATGGGGATCGAAACAGTCTTCCAAGAGCAAGCGTTGGCGTTGAAACAACCCTTATGGAGGAACATCTTTATAAGCCGACAACCTACTAACTTTTTAGGGTTTATTAAAGTGAAGCAAGCAAAAACACAGACTGAAAAACTCTTACGCAGCTTTATAGGTTTTACTGGGGTTGGAATTGACCCCGAAACTACAGTGCGAACCCTTTCCGGAGGTGAACGACAAGGTGTTGCAATTGCCCGAGCACTGTATTTTCAAGCTGATTTAGTAGTAATGGATGAACCCACCACTGCGCTTTCGCTTCAAGAGTCAGCGAAAGTTTTGGAGTTCATTAGCAAAATTAAAGAATATGGAAAATCTTGCGTTTACATTTCCCATAATATTGCGGACGTCTATTCAGTATCAGACCGTTTTGTGATCCTAGATAGGGGGAAGGTGGTGGCGGAATTTAAACGAGAGGAAATTTCACGATCTCAACTGATTGAGCGCCTCCTAGCATACCGAGAAAGAGGGAGACTCGGAAAAAGCGATTCAGGCAATGAGGTGAAAAAATGACCACACGGCTAATAATGAAGCACAAAAATCTTGTTCTGTTGTTGATCATCACGATTTTCATCTTTGGGGTATTCATGGGAACAAGCCCCCAAACTTTCTTGGCCCCTGATATATATCAAGCCTTTTTGGAAACCGTTCCGTTTACAGGGATTTTGGCTTTAGGGTTGACCCTGGTTCTTGTTGCAGGAGAAATAGATCTATCTTTTCCTTCCCTTATGGCCTTCGCCAGTTTCGGTTTCGCCAGTGTCGTCCTCGCTACGAAAAGCGTATTGTTAGGTTTGATAACAGGATTGGTTACAGGTATAGCGGTGGGGGCTTTCAACGGCTTTGTAACAACAAGGATCGGGGTTCCCTCAATAATTACCACACTGGGTATGCAGTTTTTGATTCGTGGCGCGAGTAACCTTTTAGCGGCTGGAAGGGCCAGGAGCTTACAGTGCTTGCTCGAAAACCCTCTTTGTAATGTCTTTACAGGGAGGCTTGGGGGGATCTTGCCGGTACAAGCAATCTGGTTCTTCTCCCTTGCTTTTGTATTAGGTTTGTTGCTTTTTCGCCATAAATTTGGAGATCAAGTGTTGTTTGTTGGTGACAACCCACGGGCTGCCACAATGGTGGGGATAGATGTAAGGCGCGTAAAAACTTACGTATTCATGCTCATGGGAGCAATAGCAGCTTTAGTGGGCATATTGGACTGTTTTCGGCTCAGAACTTGGTGGCCCACTATGGGAGATGGGATCCTTATGACCGTTATGGCTACTGTATTTATTGGAGGTACCTCGATGTTTGGGGGCGAGGGTTCAATAGCCGGCACTGTCATTGGTGCTTTTCTTGTTGGTTCTCTAGAAGCAGGAATAGTTGCTGCAGGACTTTCGGGGTTCTGGACCAGATTCGTTGATGGGGCACTGATTTTGATTGCGGTAATTGTGCACACGATTTTAAGGATGCGGGGGGAATGATGAACTCGCGGGAAAGATTGTGGATGGCCATTACTCATCATGAGCCGGACAAGGTACCCAACGATTTCAGTGGCACGATAGTTACGGGGATTCATATTGAGGCCTACAAAGCACTTGTAGAGTCCCTCGGGCTTGAGGTTCCCGAGCCTAAGGTATGGGACCCTGTGCAACAGCTGGCGGAGGTGGACGAGGCCGTAAGGCGATATTTCCAGGGAGACTGTGTCCCGGTCTGCATTCGTCCGCCGAGTGGCTGGAGGTTGGAGATCCAGGATCAAGGAGATAGCTACATATACGTGGATGAATGGGGTACCACGATGCGGATGCCGAAGAAAGGGGGGCATTATTTTGAATTCTGGCGTTTCCCCATCCAGAGGCCTGAGGACGCCCGTTCCTATAGATGGCCGGATCCCACGGACCCGAGCAGGTATCGAGGCTTAAGGGAAGAGGCGAGGCGCCTATATGAGGAGACCGATTATGCCCTGTGTGGTGCGCCGTTCTTCGGGGGAGGAATTTTGGAGCAGGCGACACGGATCATGGGGTTTGGCAAGTTTCTTGGGCTTTTGGGGAGGAAATCGCCGTGGGCGGAATACATCCTGGGCACCCTCACCGACATCTACGCGGAGGCGGTGGACCGGTTTTTGGACGAGGTGGGGGAGTTCATCCAGGTCCTTGTTTACTGGGATGACCTAGCCACACAGGACTCCCTCCTCGTCTCGCCCGAGACATACAGGCAGTGGATAAAACCGAAGCACAGGAGGCTATTCGACCTCGTGCACCGCAAAACCCAAGCGAAGGTTTTCTTCCACACGGATGGAGCAATCTGGCCTTTGATCCCGGACCTCATCGAGGTCGGAGTGGATATCCTCCAACCGGTACAGGTAAGTGCCAGGGGAATGAGCGATACCGATAAGCTCAAGAGGGAATTCGGCAAGGAACTGACGTTCTGGGGGGCGAGCTGTGACTCCCAGCATACCCTGCCCTTCGGGACGCCCGAGGAAGTGAGGGAGGAGACCAGACGTCATATAGAGGACCTCAAACCCGGGGGAGGGTACGTATTTGCCCCGATCCACAATATCCAGCCCGGGGTTCCGCCGGAGAACATAGTGGCCATGTACAAGGTCTTCTTCGAGCACCGGGATTACTGAAGGGGAGGGACTGTGACGGGGAAGGAGCGGGTGTTAGCGGCGATCGAGCATCAGGAACCGGACAGGGTACCGGTGGATGTATGGTACACTCCTGAGATGCGGGACAAGCTCGCTTCTGCCCTCGGCATCCCCAAGCCGGATAACGACCTTGAACCGGATTCCCTGTTGCTTGAGTTAGGGCATGATCTCTTCAAGGTCACGGTCGGTCCGTGTGCGAGCTTCTACCTGAGCGAGGAGGAATGCTACAGGGACGAGTGGGGGATCGGGTGGCGCCGGGTGGACTACGGGCATGGGCACTACACCGAGCCCGTGGAACATCCCCTGGCGGACTTAGAGGATCCTGAGGGCTTTGAAATCCCCGATTTCAACGATCCCTCACGTTACAAGAAGGCTCGTTATTTGGTGAAGAACTACGGTGATGAGTACGCGATCGTCGGGGAGATGGCCTGTACGCTCTTTGAGCTTTCGTGGTACCTGAGAGGGTATGAACGGGTGCTCATTGACCTCAAGCGCAACAAGGAGTTCATGAAGGCCTTCCTCAGGAGGCTTAAGGAGTGGGCACGTGCTGCGGGGCGGAACTTCACCGAGGCAGGGGTGGATATCCTGTTTTTGGGGGATGACTTCGGAATGCAGGATCGGATGATCATATCCCCCGAGCTATTCAGGGAGTTCTTCAAGCCGATTTATGCCGAATTGTTCGAGGAATTCAAGGCTTTAAAACCCGACATAAAGATCGCGTACCACTCGGATGGTAATATAGAGCCGATCATTCCCGACTTCATCGAGATAGGTCTCGACATCCTGAATCCGGTGCAGCCGAGATCGATGGATCCTAAGAAATTGAAGAAGCTTTACGGGAGGAATCTGACGTTTTGGGGGACGATGGATAACCAGGGGACCATCCCCTTTGGTTCCCCAGAAGACGTGATAGCAGAAGTGAAGGCGCGGCTGAGGGATGTAGCGCCAGGAGGGGGTTTGATCCTCGGGCCCGCACACAATGTCCAATCGATTACCCCCGTGGAGAACATGCTCGCCTTCTACGAGGCCGTGAAGCGTTACGGGACCTACCCGATAAGGGTGTGACCGTGCTGTAAAAGCTCAGGCGGGCGGTGTGGGAGGCGTTGGTAGAAAGAGCAAAGATCGGAGCAGTCCGGAAGAGGGAATCCACGAGATAGGCATGGGGAATCTGACGTTGGTGGTGATGGCGGCGGGGGTGGGGTCCCGATACGGGGGCCCAAAGCAGCTTGAGCCAATCGGCCCCCACGGGGAGACGTTCAGCGACTACTCCGTCTACGATGCTTTGCAAGCCGGTTTCGAAAAGGTCGTCTTCATCCTCAGCAAAGAGGTTGAGGAGGCATTCCGCAGCCGGGTGGGAAGGAGGATCGAAAGACACTGTGAAACCGAATACGTGATACAACGGCTCGAGGACGTTCCCCAGGGGTTCGCCGTCCCCCCGGGGAGGAAGAAACCATGGGGGACCGCCCATGCAGTTCTATGCTGCAAGGACGCCGTCAACTCCCCATTTTGCGTGATAAACGCTGACGATTTCTACGGTAGGGAATCGTTCAAAGCAGTGGCCGATTTCCTTCCCCAGGCCGACGAGGGCAGCAAAGTCCTTAAGAGTTGTCTAGTAGGCTACAGGCTGGAGAACACCCTGAGCAAGCACGGGCCGGTGACCCGGGGGGTCTGCGAGGTGAACGACGAAGGGTACCTCCTGCGGATCGAGGAACGTCATCGAGTGCAGCGGCGCGGAGAAGCGATAAGGTTCAGTGAGGATGGGGAGCATTGGATGGAGATCCCCCCTGAAACAGTCGTCTCCATGAACATGTGGGGTTTTCCACCTGGGATCTTCTCCGAGCTTGAGGCCCGCTTTCCCCGCTTCCTCCAGGAGCACAAAGACGATATTGGAACTGCGGAGTTTCTCCTGCCAGACGTAGTCCGAGACCTGGTTAGGGAGGGGCGCATGAGGGTCAAGGTGCTCCCCACGGGTGAACGCTGGTTCGGCATCACCTATCAGGAGGACAAGAGGAACGCTAGGGCCGCGATTGCCGAGCTCATTCAACGCGGGGTGTACCCGGAAAGGCTGTGGGGGTAGCAAGAGGCACGGACATGAACCGGTCCGCTTTGAAGAGGCTTTTGGGTTGGATGGAAGAGAACGGTTTCTCTAGGTTCTTCCTCGTCCGGCCGGAGAACTTCGCCTGGCTCACCGGGGGCGGGGATAGCACCGTGGTGGCAGGTGAGGGGGTGGCGTGGCTGGAGGTAGCGAAAGGGAAGGTTCGCCTTCATACCTCCTGTATCGAGGCCGGGCGCCTGGTTGCCGAAGAGGTTGCCGGGGTGGACGAGGTCCTCTCCTACCCTTGGCATGCGATGCCCGATCCTGGGAGGCCCAATGACCTGGAGCACGATCTCACCCCGCTTAGGTTGGTCCTTTCACCCGAGGAGCAGGAGCGATTCCGCGCCTTGGGAAGGGACGCCGCCCAGGCCCTGGGGAAGGTCGTGCGGGCTGCTCGGCCCGAGTGGACGGAGCGAAAGCTCGCCGGGGAGGTGGCCGCCGCCCTGTATGCCCGGGGCATCCAGCCGGTGGTGTTGCTCGCAGCTGGGGAGGAGCGCATCTTCAAGTATCGGCACCCATTGCCTAAAGACCGCCCCCTGGGGCGGCTAGCCATGGCCGTGGTCTGCGGGCGGCGGGAAGGCCTGGTGGCTAACCTGACCAGGATCCGTTCCTGGGGCCGTCCCGAGGCCGAAGGGCTTTACGAGAAGGTCCTTTCGCTGGAGGCGGCTGCCCTGGACGCCACCCGGCCTGGGGCCACTTTGGGGGAGGTCCTCACCGCTATCCAGGAAGCCTACTACGAGATCGGAAGACCCCAAGCCCTCGAAGAGCACCATCAGGGGGGCATTGCCGGCTACCGTCCCCGGGAGGTGCTCGCCACACCGGGAGATGGGACCAGGCTCGAAGTGGGCATGGCGGTGGCTTGGAGCCCCTCCCTCCCTGGGGCCAAAGTGGAGGACACCTTCCTCATCACCGAGAGGGGCCTCGAGAACCTGACCTTCGATCCGGCCTGGCCCACAGTGGAGGTTGAGGGGCGCAAGCGGCCGGATCTTCTTCGCCCATGAGGGACCATCAGGCCGCCGAGCTCCTTAAGGAAAAGTTCGGCCCTGGGCCAGCCTCGGTGGTGGCCCGAGCACCGGGGCGGGTGAACCTGATCGGCGAGCACACCGATTACAACGGGGGCTATGTCCTCCCGTTCGCCATCGACCGTTGGACCGAGGTAGCCCTACGGCCCCGCCGCGACCTGTCGGTCAAGGCCTACGCCCAAGCTTTCGAAGAAGAGTTCGGATTCAGCCTACCTTTACGGAACCCCCCACCCACCGGCGGCTGGGCGGACTATCTCCTGGGCATCTTGCTTGAGCTCGCAGGGCATGGAGAGCTCCCCCACGGCTTCGAGGGAGCGATCACGGGAAACGTGCCCCTGGGGGCGGGGCTGTCTAGCTCCGCCTCGCTGGAGGTCGCCCTCGCCTTGGGGCTTTCCCGGCTCTACGGGATAGAGCTTGGAGATTTAGACCTCGTCCAGCTCTGCCAGCGCGCCGAGAACACCTTCGTGGGCACGAGCTGCGGTATCATGGACCAATACGTCTCTTACTTCGCCCGGGAGGGGACGGCGCTCCTCCTCGATACGCAAGTGCTTCGGCATCGCTACGTGCCCCTGGGCCTCCCCGGCGTGGCCTTCTTGGTGATCGATAGCTCCGTCCGCCGGGCCCTCTCCCAAAGCGGCTACAACGACCGCCGCCGGGAGTGCGAGGAGGCGCTGCGCTGGCTCCAGCGGGCCTTCCCAGACCGCGGGATCGCCACGTTGAGCGACGTTACGGAGGAGGACCTTGAGCCATTGGCCAGGGAGATGCCGGCGCACCTGTGGCGCCGGGCGCTGCACGTAGTACGGGAGAACACCCGGGTGCTGAGCACGGTGGCTGCCCTGGAGCGGGGGGATGCGGAGGAGGGCGGGAGGCTCCTCTCCGCATCCCATGCCTCCCTGCGGGATCTCTACGAGGTGAGCAGGCCGGAGCTCGACTTCCTGGTGGACTGGGGCCTTGCGCACGGGGCGCTGGGGGCGCGCCTGGTGGGTGGAGGGTTCGGCGGGGTCACGCTCCACCTGGTTCCCGAGGGTGAGGCGGACGCGTACGTTGCCGCGATCCGGCAGGCCTACCGGCGCAAGTTCGGCCAGGAGGCACGGGCGCTCAAGGTCCGCCCCGGCCCCGGGGCGAAGGAACTCAATCCTTAACCGAGCCCTTTCCTCAACGGCCGAGCTGGCGGGCGAGCTCCTCCCAGGTGAGGCGCACAGCTATGGGCCGGCCGTGGGGGCAGCGGGCGGGCTCCTCGGTCGCCTTCCACTGGGTGATGAGGGATTCCTGTTCCTCTGGGGACAGGGCCTCCCCGGCCTTGATGGCAGCGGCACACGCTACCTCCCGCCACAGCTCGATGAGGGGTGGTTCCCCAGAGAGGAGCTGGTCGGCTAGAGCCAGGACCGGATCTAGAAAGCCCAGTCGGGCCTGACGGTCCGCCAAGGGCGCGGGCCAACCCCGGAGGAGGAAGCTGCGGTCCCCGAAGGGCTCGAGCAGCACCCCGAGCCGGCGGAGGTCGGGGATGGCCCTCCGGAGGGCCTCGGCTCGGTCGAAGGGCACTTCCACCTGCACCGGGACGAGGAGCTCCTGCACCGCCACCTCTCCCTCGTCTCGCCACTTCTCGAACAACACCCGCTCGTGGGCCACGTGCTGGTCCACGATCTCCAGTCCCTCCTCCGTCTCCACTACCAGGAAGGACCGGTTCACCTG
>Ga0180300_10001230_pt1 | contig 11787 bp, 7 predicted proteins | sample GuaBasSediGuay15_FD_121798 | JGI IMG/M metagenome (GOLD analysis project Ga0180300, IMG submission 121798) | Subseafloor sediment microbial communities from Guaymas Basin, Gulf of California, Mexico - Guay15, Core 4569-2, 21-24 cm | ecosystem: Environmental > Aquatic > Marine > Hydrothermal... | reverse complement strand
GTGGAGGAGGAGATGGAAGAGCGCCTTATCGCGACCCTTCTGGGAAGCCTTAAGGTTGACCTGCCACAGGAGTTGTTGAAGGAGAAGGCGGAGGTGTTCGCGGAATATCTGCGTGTCAAGTTGAAAGCCGACAAACCGGATATGGGGGATGAGGAGTTGGCGGCGGAGGTGGAGAAAGCCAGAAAGGAGCGGCAGAAGGAGTTGGAGGAGCGTATGAGGCGGCAACTGCTTGTTGACGCCATAGCCAAAGCCGAAAAAATATTTGTGACAGAGGACGAGGTGAACGATGTGATAAACCGCCTTGCCGTCGCAAACAACATAGCCGCAGCCGACCTGCGACAGCAGATGATTGAAGCAGGACAGTTGAGTGAGTTGCGCTTTGAGTTGCTGGAGACGAAGGTGAAACGCTTCCTGCGCGAAAAGAGCCAAATCACCTATGAAGGCGACAAATGGGAGATTGAATTGCCAAAGCCCATATCTGAGGAGGCAGAGGATGAGGAAGCCGACACTGGCACAACTGACGCCGATAGTGATTGAGCGCGAAGGGAACCTTGAGCGCTCCTACGACATCTTCAGCCGTCTGCTGAAGGACAGAATCATATTCATCGGAATGCCGATAGACGACCGCGTCGCCAACACCGTCATAGCCCAGATGCTCTTTCTCGCTATGGAGTCCAAGACGCAGGACATTTATCTGTATCTGAACACACCGGGTGGTTCGGTGACAGCGGGTCTTGCGATATACGACACGATGAAGTATGTGAAATGCGATGTGTCAACCTGCTGCATAGGGCAGTGTGCGAGTATGGGTGCGCTGCTTTTGTCGGCAGGCGCCAAAGGAAAACGCTACTCCCTGCCCCACGCCCGCATAATGCTGCATCAGCCCTGGGGCGGTGCTGAAGGCTCCGCCACCGACATCCACATCCAGGCTGAAGAGATTATGCGTCTTAAGAAGATTCTCAACTCCATCATCGCCAAAGAGACAGGACAGCCCCTTGAAAAGGTGGAGAAGGACACCGAACGCGACTTCTATATGTCGCCTGAAGAAGCGCTCAAATACGGCATTGTGGATGAGGTGATAGAGACGATAAAGGAGTGAGAGATGAGAAAGGCAACGCAGCCTCCCAGATGCGCCTTCTGCGGCGGACAGGCAAACCCAAATGTCCGCCTCCTGCCAGGTCCCCACGGCATCTTTATCTGCAGCGAATGTGTGGAGTTGCTCTACTCCATAGTGCAGGAGGAGAAGAAACGCGGCAGAACCGAGTCGTTCCTGCGCGGCGGCAAACTCCCTACACCAGCCGAAATCAAAGCGCAACTTGACCAGTATGTGATTGGGCAGGAACGCGCAAAAAAGGTCCTCTCCGTTGCCGTCTACAACCACTACAAAAGGCTTCTCTCATCTTTTGACACCCGTGATGTTGAGATAGAAAAGACCAATATTCTTCTTGTGGGACCAACAGGTTGCGGCAAGACGCTGCTTGCCCGCACCCTTGCCAGCATTTTGCAGGTTCCTTTTGCCATAGGCGATGCGACGACCTTGACGGAGGCGGGCTATGTTGGGGAGGATGTGGAGAACCTGCTTCTGCGCCTTCTGCAGGCTGCCGACTTTGACCTTCCACGCGCTCAGCAGGGCATCATCTTCCTTGACGAGGTGGACAAGATAGCCAAGGCGCCGGTCAATGTCTCCATAACGCGTGATGTCGGCGGAGAGGGTGTGCAGCGGGCGCTCCTCAAGTTGCTTGAAGGAACCATCGCCAATGTGCCGCCACAGGGCGGCAGAAAACATCCTGAACAGCAATACATCCCATTTGACACGACCCATGTGCTGTTTATATGCGGCGGGGCGTTTGTGGGGCTTGAGCAGATCGTGAGTCAGCGCATCGGCAAATCGGGGGTCGGATTCAAGCGCGATTTCGCCGCAAAAGACGAAAAGAAACGCTACGGCGAAATTATGCAAAATGTCATTGAAGATGACCTCATCCAATATGGTATGATACCCGAATTTGTGGGACGGGTGCCCGTGATTGTGGCGCTGGACGACCTGAACGAGAACGACCTTGTGCGCATCCTGACAGAACCCAGAAACGCCATAATAAAGCAGCACAAGAAGATGTTTGAGATGGAAGGCAAGACGCTGGAGGTGGAGGACGAGGCGCTGCACGAGATAGCCAAAAAAGCGTTGAAGAAGGGAACAGGAGCGCGTGGACTCCGCGCCATCGTTGAAGAGTTGCTCCTTGATGTCGTCTACGAGATGCCTTCAAGAAAAGATGTCGTCAAATATGTGGTGACGAAGGAGTTTGTGCTGGGCGAGGCACCAGCGCCCGTAATGCTGACAAAAGATATGGTCAAGACGAAACCCCGTCGCAAGAGACGCCGCGCCTCCTCCGCTTAAAGGAGACCCACAAATGGCTCTTTCTCTACCATCGCGATACGACTTCCGCGTTTATGAGGAGCAAACCTACAGAAGATGGGAGGAGGGAGGCTATTTTGTCGCCCCAACCGATGAGGACCCTGAAGATGTGGAGCATTACTGCATTGTCATTCCGCCGCCGAACATCACCGGCGAACTCCATATGGGACACGCCTTGAACAACACCGTTCAGGACATCCTCATCCGCTACCACAGGATGCTCGGAAAAGCAACGCTCTGGATACCCGGCACAGACCACGCCTCAATAGCGACCGAGAATGTGGTGGAGAGGGAGTTGGCGAAGGAGGGGCTGAGCAAGCGCGACATAGGCAGGGAGCGCTTTCTGAAGAGGGTGTGGGAATGGAAGCGGAAGTTCGGCGGGGTGATAGTGAAGCAGTTGCGGCGTCTTGGGGTTTCCTGCGACTGGACGCGTGAGCGGTTCACGATGGATGAGGGACTATCGCGGGCGGTTCGCGAGGCGTTCGCGCGTCTCTTCAATGAAGGTCTCATCTACCGCGGCAAGTACCTCGTCAACTGGTGCCCGCGCTGCCGCACAGCGCTCTCCGACGACGAGGTGGAGCGCAAAACCGAAAACGGCAAACTCTGGTTCCTGCGCTATCCGCTCAAAAACGGCGGCGGATTTGTTGAGGTTGCCACCACGCGTCCTGAAACGATGCTGGGCGACACCGCCGTTGCCGTTCATCCTGACGACTCCCGCTACAGGAGCCTTGTCGGCAGGGAGGTGGTGCTGCCGCTGCTGAAGCGCCCCATTCCCATAATCGCCGACGAAGCGGTTGACCCCGAATTCGGCACAGGCGCCGTCAAAGTCACACCCGCACACGACCCCGCTGACTTTGAAATCGCAAAAAGACATAACCTCCCATTCGTAAATATCTTAAACGAAGACGGCACTCTCAACGAGAACGCAGGGCAATACGCGGGGCTTGACCGCTTCGCCGCACGACAGAAGGTCCTTGACGACCTACAGGCGCAGGGACTGCTCGCAAAAACAGAAGAATACGAACTCACCCCAGGGCGCTGCTACCGCTGCAACACCGTCATTGAGCCGTTCTTGAGCGAGCAGTGGTTTGTGCGGATGAAGCCGCTTGCGGAGAAGGCTATCAGGGTGGTGGAAGAGGACAAGATGCGCTTCTTCCCCGAACGATGGAAGGACTTCTATCTTTCCTGGCTGCACAATGTGCGCGACTGGTGTATATCACGCCAACTCTGGTGGGGACACCGCATCCCTGTCTTCTACTGCGATTCCTGTGGGGAGGTCTTCGTGGCGGTGGATGAGCCGTCAACCTGCCCCAAATGCGGCTCCGCAAGCATCCAACAGGATGAGGATGTGCTGGACACCTGGTTTTCGTCGGCATTGTGGCCGTTCTCCACAATGGGATGGCCGCGATTTGACGGTCCTGACGGGCGCAAACTCTTTGAGCGCTACTACCCCACCAATGTGCTGGTCACCGCAAGGGAGATTATCTTCTTCTGGGTGGCGCGGATGGCTATGACCGCCCTTCAGTTCGTCAAACAAATCCCCTTCTATGATGTCTACATCCACGGCACCATTCTGGACGAGTTGGGACGCAAAATGTCCAAATCGCTCGGCAACGGCATTGACCCGCTTGAGATGATTGAAATCTACGGCGCTGATGCTGTTCGCTTCTCCCTCATCATGCTCACCGTTGAAGGACAGGACTTGAAACTTTCCCCCACGAAATTTGAGATGGGCAGAAACTTCTGCAACAAACTCTGGAACGCTACGCGCTTCTGCATCACAAACCTGACCCCTCTTGTTCATTTGGATGTTGACCCCGAAGAACTGCGTCTTGAGGACCGCTGGATTCTCTCACGCCTTCAGCGGATAGTTGAGCGCTACCACGACCATATGCGGCGTTATCTGCTCAATCCGGCGTTGAAGATGCTGTACGACTTCATATGGCACGAGTTCTGCGACTGGTATCTGGAGTTGATAAAGCCGCGTCTGCGGGGTGAGAGTGACGGTGGAGATGCTGCGCGCAGGGTCATGTTCGCCGTTGCCGACACCATTCTGCGCCTCCTGCATCCCTTCTGCCCGTTCATAACGGAGTTTTTGTGGGGAAGGCTGTATGAGGCGGCGGGGTTGGAGAAGCCCAAAATCTCAAAAATAAAAATCTACGCCGAAAAGGAGCCGATGCTGATGATCGCCCCTATGCCGCAACCGCGGGAGGACCTGATTGATGAGGAGGCGGAGGAGCAGGTGCGGCGACTGATGGAGGTCGTGCGCGCAGTGCGCGAAGTAAAATCACGCTTCGCCCTCCACGCAAAAACAGAGGTTGAGGTCACAATAACAGCAGAAAACCAGACCCCGCTCAAACTGTTTGAGCGCAACAAAGACTTCCTGTATCTTATGGGGCAGATAAAGGGTTTACGGAGCGGTGTGGGTTTGGGGCGTCCACCCGAGAGCGCGGCTGCACTCTGCGCAGATGTCACCCTCTTTGTTCATCTTGGCGGTCTGGTGGATTTCAACAAAGAAAAAGCGCGCATCAACAAGGAACTGCAGCAGGTGGAGGAACGCATAAGCCGTCTTGAAGGGCTGCTGGCGAACAAGGAGTTTCTATCCAAGGCGCCTGAGAGCGTGGTTGAGAAGCAGCAGTCAGCGCTGGAGGAAGCGCGGCAACTGCGTCAGAAACTGAAAGACACGCTCTCCCAACTCCCCAAGTAACGGCAGGGGCTGACGCAGCGTGAATATCCCCGTGTTGAAACACGGGGCTTCCGTAATGGATGTTGTTACGCGGTGCAGACTTAAGTCCGCACCGCGTTCGGTCCGTCATCGGGCGAAAGGCGGGGAAAATCGGGCGATGCGCACTTCAGTGCGCCGCCCGTTACCCCATCCGAAGCCCCGAACTTCAGTTCGGGGATAGTTAGGAAGCCCCGAACTTCAGTTCGGGGATTATTCCCATCCCATCCCGAAGCGGCAATAATCATCTCACGGTTGATACTCAAAAGCGCCGATGTCAACGGTGGCTGTGCCGTCGTTGTTGCCGTCCACTATCCGCTGCCTGCCGTCTAGGTCGGTTGTGACACCACTCGGCACCAGACTGTTGTCACCCGCATCTATGCAGGGTGAAGTATCCTTCAGATGATAATCCCCATTTGCGGCGTCCACAAACTGCGGATTGTCATAGATGCAATTGTTGCTGTCATCTATTGTCGCTGTCGGCACCCCTGAAGCAAAGCCGTAACCCGTGTTGTCAACACAACAATAGTTCAATGTAGCTCTGCAGCCGTTGTCAGCGTAAATCTCGTCACCGCTGCCGGCAGAGTCGCCCCATAAGATGCAGTTGTTCAATATAGGGCTACCCGAGTAGCAGTAGATCGCGCCGCCATAACCCCCATTGTTGTTGCCGAAGGAGCAGTTGGTCAGAGTCGGACTACTGCTGTCGCAGCAAATCGCGCCACCCCACCAGCCCGCGCTGTTGCCACCCAATATGCAGTTGGTCATCGTCATACTGCTGGAATAGCACTCAATCGCGCCGCCATTATCACGCGCACTGTTGCCGCTGAATGTGCAGTTGGTTATCGTCGCAGTGCTGGAGGAGCAATAGACCGCGCCGCCGTCGTAATCCGCGCTGTTGCCACTCAATATGCAGTTGGTCATCGTCATACTGGTGGAATGGCACTCAATCGCGCCGCCTCTGTCCGCGCTGTTGCCACTGAATGTGCAGTTGGCTATGCTCGCACTGCTGTGGTCACGGCAATAAATCGCGCCGCCCCAACCGCTGGCGTCGTTCTCGTTCAAAACGCAGTTCACAATGCTCGGACTGCTGCTGCAGCAGTATATCGCACCGCCGTAATAAGCCTCGTTGTTGCTGAATGTGCAGTTGGCTATGCTCGCACTGCTGTGGTCACGGCAGTAAATCGCGCCGCCACAACTGCTCGCGTTGTTCTCGTTGAAAACGCAATTCACAATGCTCGGACTGCTGCCGCAGCAGTATATCGCACCGCCGTAATCAGCGCTACCATTCTTGACCGTAATGTTCTCGCAAACACTCTCCTTGGTTTCCCCGCTCTGAAAATAGAACGCCCCTCCAATGCCTTGACAATCCACCACAGGTTGCTGCCCCGCCGTGTTGTGGTCCACTCCCTTCAAATAAATCTTCTTGCCCAGAAAATCAAGATTCCTCTCGTTGTAGGTTGCATCCGCCACAAGCACCAAATCATAATCAGCCGCAACATCCAACGCCTTCCCTATCGTCGCAAACGCATCGCTCCAACTCCCGCCGCTGTTTGCGTCATCCCCACCATTCCCGTTCACATACCAGATATTACCAGCAACCAGAACATACCTCTCCTTGACACAAGTGTCGCTGTTTGTCCCATCTGATACCGTCAACTTAACCGTATACCAGCCTGGGGCGTTGTATGTATGCGTCGGGTTCTGCTTGGTTGAGTCAACTGTGCCGTCATTATCAAAGTCCCACTCCCAACTTGTCGGGTTGCCTGTGGACTTGTCGGTGAAAGTGACAGTAAGCGGAGGATTACCTTGAGTTGTGTTTGCCTCAAAATCGGCTTTCAGCGTTCCGCCGCCACCGCCTGAATTGACCACTAACCGCAGTGTTGTGCTGGCGTTCTGTGCCGGTGATGATGAGTCTGTCACCGTGACATTAACACTGTAGGTGCCCGCTGTGCCGAAAGCAGGTGTGCCGCTTACCTCCACCTGGTTACCAACCTGTGACCAGGTGAGACCAGACGGCAGTCCGCTGACAGACCAGGTGTAGGGCGTTGTGCCGCCGGTTGCCTTTATCGTTGCACCGTATGAAACCCCTTCTGTCGCATCCGGCAGCGATGTTGTGGTTATCCTGAGCGGTTCTTTCTTGCGCTTCTTGCTTCTGTGAGAGCAGCCCACAGATGAGAAACCCACAACCACAGAGACAGCAAGAAGACAGATAACAGCGCTGCGCATAGCAACTCCTCCAGCATCGCAGTTCTGTAACAATAGATTCTAAAAGCAAGGTTTGCGGGAAGTCAACAACACGAACCTTGGGAGGACAAAAATGGAGAGCAGGCGTTGGATGAATGTCACCCCTCTTCTGCGGCTTTCTCAATCAGCGACTGGGCAAAGTCTTCCACCTGTTTTGCAAAGTCGCCCTTTTTTATGGATTTGGCGTAGAAGGCGGCTTCAGCGAGGGGTTGTTTGCCGCTGACATTGCGCATTTTCGCCAGCGCCCTTTTTGCGCCTTTTGCACCCAGTGTGCAGAAAAACGCCGCTTTTTTGATTTTGCCGCCGTAACGACGCAGGAATGTCGTCACCGCGGGCGCCGCCGTGAACGCCCATACCGGTGTTCCCACAACCACCACATCAAACTCTGCCACATCGCTTTTGATATCTTCTATTTCGGTCTCCCTGTTGAAAGTCGCATCTGCCCCTGCGCGGAACAATCCCAGCAGTCCGTCTCTGTCCTTCCTCTCCACAATTTCTTCAAGCGTGGGATTGCAGTTACGCCGCCGCAGCGCCTCAACCAGCGCCTCCGCAACACGCCTTGTGTTCCCCGTTCTGCTGTAACAAACCACAAGAACTCTCATTATGTTTCCCCCAAGCCGCTTTAATTGTAACAAGGAAGGCAACTGCATTTAAGAAGTAGTTATGAGACGATAAGGTTGAGGATGCGGCGGGGAACATAGACCACTTTGCGCACCTGTTTGCCCTCAAGATAACGCGCTATTTTGGGGTTCTGCAAGGCGATGTTTCTGGCGGTCTGCTCATCAGCATCCGCGGCGAGCGTTATGCGCCCCCGCACCTTGCCGTTTATCTGCACAGGTATCTGCAGCGTCTCTTCCTGCGCCGCTTCCTCATCGTAGTCGGGGAAAGGCACATCAAAGACGCTGGGCTTGTGCCCGCTTAAGGAGTGGAGTTCCTCTGCGGTATGCGGGGCAAACGGCGCAAGCAGCAGAATAAAGTTCTCAAGAACGCGATGAACGACAGAGCGGGTGGGTTCCGTCTCGTCGTCAAGACATGGCGACTCTTCAAGGGCGTTGAGGAGTTCCATCATAGCGGCGATGGCGGTGTTGAAGGCGTAGCGTCGCGAGAGTTCATCGCGGCATCGTTTGATGGTCTGGTGCAATTTGCGCCAGAGTTTGAGGGGTTGAGGCGGCAGGTCGCGCCAGTTGAACGCAACAGGCGTGTGGGTCGGCAGCCAACTGCAGCGGGAAGTGATGAGGTTGTAGAGGCGGTTGAGGAAGCGTCGGGCGCCGGTTATTCCGCGCTCTGACCAGCGGATTTCGGCATCCGACGGCGCCGCAAAGAACATCGCCACCCGCACCACATCCGCCCCCTCCGCCTCTATCAACTCCCGCGGACTCACCACATTCCCCTTGGATTTGGACATCACCTCACCACGCTCATCCAGCACCATTCCGTGGTTGAACAGACGCAACGCCGGCTCCTCATACGGCAGGTATCCCGCATCGTGGAGCACCATATTGAAGAATCGGAAATATATGAGGTGCATGGTGGCGTGCTCAATGCCGCCGATGTAGATATCAACGGGCATCCAGGAGGCGGCTTTGGCTTTGTCAAACGGGGCTTTGTCGTTGTGCGGGTCGGTGTAACGCAGGAAATACCAGGAGGAGCAGACGAAGGTGTCCATGGTGTCGGGGTCGCGTTTGGCGGGCGCGCCGCATCGCGGACATTGCGTGTTTATGAACTCCTCGCAGTCCTCAAGCGGACTGCGCCCTTTCGGCACAAAGTCTATGTCGCCTTTCGGCAGCAGAACAGGCAACTGCTGCTCTGGCACAGCAACAACACCACACTTGTGGCAGTGGACGATGGGGATGGGCGCGCCCCAGTATCGCTGGCGGCTTATGAGCCAGTCGCGAAGGCGGTAGGTGACCTTCGCGCCGCCGAGACCGCGCTCGGCAAGCCAACTGTTGAGCCGCTTTATCCCGTCCTGACTCGGAAGTCCGCTGAACTGCCCGGAATTGACCATAACGCCGTAATCGGTGAACGCCGCCTCCATTGTGGCAGCATCGGGCGTCGGCGCATCGGTCGGCTTCACCACCACCCTTATCGGCAGACCACGCTCTTTGGCGAACTCAAAATCGCGCTGGTCGTGCGCAGGAACCCCCATCACCGCTCCCGTGCCGTAATGGTAAAGCACATAGTCGGCGACAAAAAGCGGCACACGCTCGTTGTTGAGCGGATTGATGGCGTAGCGTCCCACAAAGACTCCTTCCTTCTTTCTGTCCTCTGCTGTGCGCAGGTATTCGGGTTTCTTGAGCGCCGATTCAACATAAGCAGCAACCGCCCTCTCCTGCGCTGTTCCCGCCGCGAGTTTCAGCGTCAGCGGATGCTCCGGCGCAAGCACAACAAAGGTGACGCCAAAAACCGTGTCGGCACGCGTGGTGAAGACCGGTATCTCCTCTCCTGTCTCCGCGCGGAATTTGATTATCGTTCCCTCTGAACGCCCTATCCAGTTGCGCTGCATCACCTTCACAGGCTCCGGCCAGTCAAGGCTGTCAAGGTTCTTGAGCAGTCTTTCGGCAAAATCCGTAATGCGGAAGAACCACTGCTTGAGTTGGCGTTTTTTCACCTCCGATTTGCAGCGCCAGCAACGCCCATCGTGAACCTGCTCGTTGGCAAGGACGGTTTTGCAGTTGGGACACCAGTTGACGCTGCTTTCAGCGCGATACGCCAAACCCCGCCTGTACATAAGCAGAAACATCCACTGCGTCCAGCGGTAGTAGTCGGGCAGGCAGGTGGTCACTTCGCGCGACCAGTCAAAGAGGATGCCACAGCGTTTGAGGGTTTCGCGTGAGATGCGGATGTTGTTGAGAGTCCAGTCGCGCGGGTTGAGCCCCCGCTTTATCGCCGCCTCTTCAGCCGGCAGCCCAAAAGCGTCCCAGCCGAAGGGGAAGAGGACCTGCCGTCCGCACATCTTGTGAAACCGCGCCACAGCGTCACCCACCGCGTAGTTGCGAAAATGCCCCATATGAATGTCGCCTGAAGGATAGGCGAACATCACAAGAACATAAATCTTGCGCTGGGGGTCGGCAACATCAGGTGCCGCCATAATACCGCGCTCATCCCAATAGCGCTGCCACCTCTCCTCATACTCTTCAGGATGAAACCCTGCCACCTTAAATCTCCTTGACACCTTTGCGAAGAGAAAATTCTACATCCAAGAAACGCCGCTTCAAGTCACTCCTCTCAACAGTCGCCTCAAAAAGTCTTGACAAAGGGCGTCTCAACACCACAAATAATCAAGCAATGAAGCGGAGAACCTGTTAGGAGGTAGTGCGATGGCAGAGATTGAGAAGAAGGTGATTGAGATTGTGTGCAAGAAACTGAACGCCGACGCCAGCAAAGTGACACTTGAAACCGACTTCATCAACGACTTAAGCGCCGACTCACTTGACCTTGTGGAGTTGGTCATGGAGTTTGAAGAAGCATTTGGGATGCAGATACCCGACAAAGACGCCGAGAAAATCCGCACTGTTGGCGACGCTGTTAACTACATAAAGGATAAGATGGGAGACAAAGTGGAAGGTTAATCAGGATGCTCGCATGAGACGGGTGGTTGTGACAGGTCTGGGTGTGGTGTCTCCAATAGGCTGCGGCGTTGCTCCATTTTGCGAGGCGCTCAAAGCAGGCAGAGGCGGCATAGACCGCATACGCTCATTTGACCCCAGTGGTTTCAGCAGCCAGATAGCGGGCGAGGTGAAGGAGTTTGACCCGAGCAGGTGGTTTGATGCGCGAGAGGTGCGCCGTGTTGACAGGTTCTGCCAGTTCGCTGTCGCCGCGGCGGATGAAGCCATCCGCGACTCAAAACTCCTAGACGACAACATCCCGCCAGAGCGTGTTGGCGTCGTGATAGGTAGTGGCGTTGGCGGCTTCTATGAAATAGAGCAGACTACAAAACTGATGCTTGAGAGGGGACCACGCCGCATCTCGCCCTTCTTCATTCCCAAACTGATGATGAACGCCGCCGGCGGACAGGTCGCCATAAGATACGGCTTCCGCGGTCCCAACTTCGCCACAGCCAGCGCCTGCGCTTCCGCCAACCACGCTATGGGACTCTCCTTTGATATGATTCGCTTCGGCAGAGCCGATGTGATGGTGACAGGTGGCGCTGAAGCAGCCGTCACCCCGCTGGGGCTTGGTGGCTTTTGCGCCTTGAAAGCACTCTCCACCCGTAACGATGAGCCGCAAAAAGCGAGCCGCCCCTTTGACCGCGACCGCGACGGTTTCGTGCTCGGCGAAGGCGCAGGGGTTCTTGTCTTTGAGGAATACGAACACGCAAAAAGACGCGGTGCAAAAATCTACGCCGAAATCCTCGGTTTCGGGATGAGCGACGACGGCTACCACATCACGGCGCCGCTTGAGGACGGTGCAG
>Ga0180300_10001229_pt1 | contig 11789 bp, 15 predicted proteins | sample GuaBasSediGuay15_FD_121798 | JGI IMG/M metagenome (GOLD analysis project Ga0180300, IMG submission 121798) | Subseafloor sediment microbial communities from Guaymas Basin, Gulf of California, Mexico - Guay15, Core 4569-2, 21-24 cm | ecosystem: Environmental > Aquatic > Marine > Hydrothermal... | reverse complement strand
GTTCTCTAGCTTTATCCTTCTCCATGCATGCCCCCCTGGCAGCACCATACCAAAAAGTATCTGCGAACCATTGAAGCCGAGCCCATGTCTATTTCCAACATAACCCACCAAATCAAACTCCTTCACTGCCACAATCCTTGTTTGGGTATAATACACAACTGTCGCTCCTGCTGAAAGCACAATAATGATTCCTAGAATAAATAAATATCTAACCAAGCTCATGTTCATCTCCTCCACTTGATTAGATAGAGTAGAATCACCAAAACAGTGCCAATCACAACAACACCTGCAACAGATGTAATGATAGCAATCAAGAGAATTGATCTATTGCCCTCTAGAGCTGGCTTTTCTGCTTCTGGCGCTTTTATGAGTATCTTTTCATTGAATCTCTTCGAGATACCCCCAAAGAATACCTCAATGCTCAAATTATGTTCTCCCTCAGAAAAGCCTGCGGTGTCCACAAAGGTTTCCAGCTGGGCTTCCTTGAAACCACCCATCTTAACAGTCGGCGTTGTGGCGAGCCTTCTACCATCAATATAAATCACAGCATAAACATCCAGGGTATGCCTCCATCTTGCCTGTAAAACAAATACGAACTTAGAGATTGTAGATGTCGGAAGTTGATTAGGGAACTTAACCAATCTCACGTCTAATGAGCCAATTGTAAATAGTTGCCTAGCACTCTTGGTCTTCCCGTGATAAAAGACAGTAGCCTTCGCTAAATAATCTCCAGGTGGAATTCCGGATGTGGAAAACTCTATTGGCTCTTCTCGTGTTTTTCCAGTAACTAAAACTCCGTCCAAGTCTCTCGTGAAGGAATAAACCGTCTCGTTGTCAATCTCTTCTACAACAGCAAAATCCAGTTTCATTTGGGTAATATTGTTATGCCCCCTGTTTATTATCACTATATTGCCCTCTACTGTCTCATTCTCCTCTACACTTGGAATATTCAAACTCAAATCAATATAATACCCAGGGTAAGGTACATACACATAGATTGGCTCTTCGATAGCAGGAATTGCAGTCATGCCATAGCCCTTGGGCGCCTTTTCAACGCCACCCACAAAGAGGGTCCACTTTCCAGGTCTGCTCAAATTCTCAGGCAACCTCAACACAACTGTAATCTCTCTTGGGCCTCCGCCCTGATTTGGGTCAATCAATGTGGCGTAGGGCTCTAGATTGCCTGCAATATAGGTTGTGATATTACTCGCACCCCAAAATCTGTTTGTGTAATTAAAGGTTAGGTTGGGCTCAAAATCCAGATGCACAATTCTACTGTAAGTGAGTATTGCCCATGTGGAATTGGGCAAGAACAGAAGAACTAGAAGAGTTAACCATAGTTTTGACTTTATATTCAACATTTTAAAAAAAGGGAAAAGGGTTTAACAGCTCGCTGTGGCTCCCAGATCTACAGCAGTCGCAGTCCAGGTTACCTTTGTTTCCTTGTCTAAGAGGTCTGGATCAATGTCACTTGTTATGTTGACATATGCCCCGATTGCAAGTGAGTTCTTGCTGACAGTAAAGTTCAAACACTGGCATACCTGCTGCTTGGTTGTGGTTACATCATTCCAGCTTCCTAATGTTACACTGTCATTGCATGAACCTGTCTCATTATCTTGGAACCACCACTTCAACCTGGTTCCACCAGAGGCTTGGGTTGGTAAATACTGGGAAGCAGTCTCGTTAGATTGTATTGAAACATTAAGGTATGTGGTTCCTATGTTCACCAACTCTAGAGGTGTCTCGCCAGTAGCCCAGGTCTTATTCCATTCGTCTCTGCAGTAAGTGCTGTTCCACCACTCAGGACTTGTGATTGTACCATTAATCCACATTGTACAAGCTCGAGTAGTCTCTCCAGCTTCAACATAACCCGTACCAAAGTCAATCCTAGCATACGCGTCCGTGAAGTCAAGACCAGCAACAGACTCTACAGTTAGGTTCACATAACCATATGTAGGACCAAGGGCAAATCCTGTTATTGGTACAAATTTCATACTCTTTATCTTCTGTAGGCTTATCAAGGTGCCTCCCAAACTAACAATTATAGCCACAATCAGTAGTGCAGCCAAAACACGGTTTGAAACTTCAGCCATTTTTATTTCCCTCCTTTTCGTGGTTCAAGGATCGTGATGGATAACTCAGCGGATGTGTCCACCTCTTTGGGTGGTTCTGGAACCTGCTCGTGTGGTGTTTCCACTCGTAAGGAGATCTCTGCCCCATCAACTGTTTTTCCCTGCGGCACATACTTAACCCTAACCTCACTAAGCTGGTCCATAACTGTCCACGTACCCAAAACAGATATCAGAACTGTAATTATCAAAAGTACCAAAATTATTCCTTTAGGGATATCATCCATCTTTTTTTCACCTTTGAAGATATATATGCAAAAGACCTCTTTTTCCCTCAAAAATACTCACTTATATTTATATTTTTTGTTTTTTCAGAGTAATTGACTCAAAATATAGTAAATCAAAAGGAAGAGGAAAGTAAAAACGAGGATAAAGGCAATAACAGAAAGTATGGTTATCATAACCTTTCTTTTGTGCTTTAAACGTTTGAGTTCCTCAAGATAGCGTTCTTTCTCAGCAGTATAAAACTCCACATCTATATCCTTCGATATAAAGGATTCACACAGTTCTATTTTCTGTTTTATTTGCAATTCCCTCTTTTTTGAAAACACCTCAAGCATGAATAGCTTACAGTAAGGTGTAATATAAATAGATTACTGTTAAAAACAATAAACTTTAAAAACAACCCCAAAGTTCCAAGTAGCTGATGGCTACTGTTAAGGCGTTCAACAAATGGTCCACTGAAGGCATAGAGGTAAAAGATGAAGGGCTAAAGCGCTACATCTGCTTAGACCCTACTATTGTACCAAGGACTGGTGCCAAATACGCTGGCCAGAGGTTTCACAAATCAAACGTGTTCATAGTAGAGAGATTAATTAACAGGGTAATGGTGCCTGGACACCGCGGAAAAAAGCATAAGCTCACTTCAGGGCATTGCACAGGTAAAGCCCTCAATGCCTACAGAATCGTAGAGAAAGCACTCGAGTACATCGAAAAGAAAACAGGCAAGAACCCCATAGAGGTGCTTGTGAGAGCAATTGAGAATGCTGCAACGAGAGAAGAGATTGTGACTATAGAGTATGGAGGTGCCAGATACCCTAAAGCAGTCGAATGCTCACCACAGAGGAGGGTGGACCTTGTTTTGAGATATTTTGTTCATGGCGCTTATGACAGGTCCTTTAAGAGTAAGGTCTCTGCTGAGCAGGCTCTGGCTGAAGAGATATTGGCAGCTTATGAGGGTAGTCCCAAGTCCGCTGCTGTCTCAAAGAAGCGTGAGTTAGAGAGGCAGGCCGACGCTTCTAGATAAAGGGCAATTCTTCCTTTGATTTTATCCCATAGATGAATAGATAATTCCAGAATAGCCACGGCTTCTTCTTTACATGCACAGAGAACCCTGCCTCACGAAATACCCTCTTTATTGTGTCAGGATTGGAGAGCCACTCCACATCAGGGAGTATATGGAAGTAATTCACATACTCCACAAAGCATATCCTTCCGTGTTCTGGGAGCAAGGCATTTAACTCCCTCAAAACCTTCTTCACATCAGACAAGTAGGAAAGCATACCAACAGAGACAGCACAATCGATATAGCCCACAGAGGGATGGACTCTTGATGTGTGCTCCACATCATATATCAACTCAACATGCGAGAGTACAGGTGTGCCTGAGGTAAGCCTTTTGTGCTCTAATCTTTTCTCTGTAATCTTGAGCTCATTTTCAGAGATATTGGTTGCGTAAACCTTGCCAGTTGGTCCAACCTCCTCTGCCAAATGCAGAGTAAGTGTGCCCACATTGCAACCAAACTCGAGCACTGTCTTGCCACGCAAATCTCCAAGTAGTTGGAGTATCTCCTTGCGTATTGGTTTTGGGAGATTGAATGATTCAAAAACAAGGTGAACCTGAGCAAAGGCATCGTTTATGCTCATTATCATCTTTGGGTCATTGTACAGCTCTATCAGGAAGTACATGGGTACACCAAGCAAAACAAAAGATGCCCCAAGGAAGAGTATTCTTAGTGCCCCTTGTTGAGAATAGACCCAATAGGAAGTCAGCACGAGGAATATGCCCACAATAATATATGGCACAAATCTACCGCCCGGGGCTTTAAAATGGCGTATCAGGTGGGGTTTCTCCCTTCTAAGTCGAGCGACCATAATTAAAACCACTGAATAGAGGAATAACACCAATGGCACTAGCAACTCAAGCAATGTCTTGAATGAGCCAAACCCAAACATAATAAAGATAGCAGTGGCAAACCCTTGAAAGATGATTGCCTTGTAGGGTGAGTTGTACTTTGGATGAATCTTCTTGAATTGCGATAGAAAGAGTTTATCTCTGGTTAGAGCCATTATCAGGCGAGGTGTGGAGACAATCCAACCCGCAGCAGCACCAATTATAACCAGATAAGTACCTAGCCCGATAAGGGTTTTGCCTAGTGGCCCAAAAACAACCCCAGCAACATCTGCCAATGGAGCATTGGAATTGCCGTAGATGTTCCATCTTATCACGCCCATCGAAACAAAGGCAAGCAGTATAGTTAGGGTTGCCAGAACAATGGTTGCTGTTACTAGGGCTCTGGGTAAATCCCTCTCAGGATTGCTCGTTTCCTCAGCGAGGAATGTTGTTGTCTCCCAACCAAAAAATGTCTCAACAATGTAGAAAACAGCGAGGAATGTCATGTGAAAAGGCACAACAAAAAATGGAACATAATTACTGAAAGAGAATTTTGTTAGACCAGAGAGAATCATAATAACGATAATAGAAATGTTGATTGTGGCGAATGTGGCGAGCATCACAGCGCTTGTTCTCATCCCAAAGTATGCTATCGCACTGAATATGAATAGGAACATCAAGCAAATAGCAACCTTTACAGTGTACATTGGATACGGAAAGAGATACTGTATTGCCCCAACAATGAGCATTGCAGTGGTTATATTGGCTATCAACCAGGTTATCCACCCAATCATAAATGAAAAGAAGCGCCCAAAGGTCTGTTTTGTGAACTCGTATACACCCCCTGCTTTGGGGAACATTGAGGTAAGCTCAGCAAAGCATGTGGCTACATAGATAGCCATTGCCGAGAGAATAAGCCAGCTTATCATAGACGCAGGTCCTGCATACTTGGCGCCCATTGCAGGCAAGAAGTATATACCAGTGCCCATCATTGCATTCAGTGTTAAGAGAACTAGCAACTTGTAGTTGAGCACCTTTTTGAGTTCTCCCATGCCCCTGTTTTTCTTAGCCATATATAAAAAGTTTCTGGTTTGGGCAAAAGTATTTATTTTGGTAAACCAAACCCATTAACTATGGAGGTAGAATTTATTGAGTGTAGGTACAAATCCGAAGCAAAGCTCAGCAAAGCACAAATCCAAAAACTGCCAAAGTGTGTTGGCATATGTGCAACCCTACAATACATTGATAGCTTGCCAGGGATAAAATCCAGCATAGAAGCCACAGGAAGAAAAGTGGAGCTCCTTGAAACAGATAATGGTTTCTACAGAGGGCAGATACTTGGCTGCTCCAAACTTGGCTTGGCTAATTTTGAGGGTGTGCTTTTTGTGGGGGATGGAATGTTCCACCCAATCAACATTAAGATGCAGTTCAAGGGCGACGTGTTTGTTTTCAATCCATACACACATGAGTTCAGGAGAGTGGGTGAGGGCGAGGTGGTGCATTATAGAAAAAGAATCAAAGCCGCCTATACAAGGTTCCTCAGTGCAAAGAGTGTGGGCGTGTTAATATCAACAAAGCCCGGGCAAGTGTGGAATGATTTCGACAAGCTGGAGAGCATTTTCCCTGAAAAGAGGTTTTACTATCTTGTTTTTGATAACATTAGCTTAGGAGAATTGGAGAACTTTCCCTTTGTTGAGGTTTTTGTAAACACCGCTTGCCCAAGAATCGGTTTGGATGACTCATTTGAGCATGGCAAACCTGTCTTAAATATATCTGACCTTAAGAGCTTACATAATAAGATTAGTACTTATAGGTAGTTAAAAACCAAAAGGTTTTTATTTGTCATATTTCTCCTTAGAAGTATGAGGGGTTTACATGGAAGGAGGGTGCCAAGACACAAGGGTGGCTTGCTGGTTACGGACTTGCACAACCACCCTGACAAAGCCGTAAGCATTGATTACCTTGTGGAGATATGCACCCATGGTATCATTGGGTTCTCACACCACCCAGTCCATGCAAGAGTGATGGGGTTTGAAGAGGCAATCTCAGCTTTGTGTGATACAATAGAGCAAAATAAAAGGAAGGACTTATGCATAGAGGTATTAGAGCCAGGGTTGGCAAGAATTACACATGACTCAACCAGCGGAGAGAGGGTGGGTTATGCTGTAAACACCCAAGAAGTCATTGCTGGAATGTATCACATCTTAGCTGTGGGATGCCCAGAGATCTTACCTAAGTACACCAACCCTTTAGAGGCAGTCGAAGCAATTCACAGCTATGGTGGGCTGGCAATTCTGAACCATCCATTTTGGATTAGCAAGCACTATTGGTTCGGGGAACTCAATGGGCCTTGGAGCATAGAGAATGCAGATGGAGCTACAGTGAGGGCGTTCGAGCAGTTATGCGAAAAGGTGGACGCAATCGAGGTTTTCAATGCCCAATTTACATTGAGCAAGAGAGTTAATGATATGGCTAAAAGCATAGCAAGGGACTTGGGAAAGCCAGGTGTGTTCTGCTCAGATTCCCATCCCAAGCAATACTCTGAGTTCACGGTTGGTGTGTATCTGGATGTGCCTAACAGCGGGCTGACAATAGAGTACATTAACGAGTCAATAGCAAGGGGTGAGTTTGAGCCATCTGAAGAGCGCTATGTTAGTCCAGCTGTAGTTGTTTTAACAAACGGATTGCTTTTGTTGGAAGGTAAGTTAAGGAATGTTGGTTTTTTTAGAGAGTAGTGTGTGTCACTCGGTATTATATCAAAACCTTTAAATACTATAGGAAATTTCTTTTGGGAAGTGAGAGAGGAGAAGAAGCCGAGGTGTGACTTGCTTCTTGGATGTTAAGAATGAAACCATTGTTACCAACACTCAAGGAGAAAAAGCGCTACATTGGGTTTGAGGTATCAAGCGACCAACCACTAAGCAAACAAGAGATAGTAGCAGCATTAAACCAGGGTTTTAGGTCATATCTCGGTGAACTCGGACTAGCCAAAGCGGGTGTTTTTGTTTTAAGGGAGACAATCACAACCAAAGTGGGAATCGTTAGAGTAAGCACAAAGTATGTAAATGATGTAAAAGCTGCCATGGTGCTAATCAACAAAATTGGTAGCAAGGATGTTATGTTCAGAACAATCGTTGTGTCTGGAACCGTAAAGAAAACAAAACAAAAGGTTTATGGTGAGGCATCATGAAAGAGGACATGCATCAAGCAATGGGGTATGATAGGGCAATAACAATGTTCAGCCCAGATGGGCGACTCCTTCAGGTGGAGTATGCTAAGAAGACAGTTAGACAAGGTTCAACTGCCATTGGGATTGTCACAAAGGAGGGGGTTGTTTTCATTGCTGACAAGCGTATCGTGGACACCCTCGTTGTACCCGAGTCGGTTGAAAAGATATTTGAGATAGATGAGCACATAGGCGCCACTGCCTCAGGTATTATATCAGACGCAAGGGTGCTAATAGAAGAGGCGAGGGTAAAGGCACAGCAACATCGCATAACTTACGACTCAAAGATAGACATACTCTCCATAGTAAAAAGGATTGCAGACATCAAGCAGGTATTCACTCAATCTGGGGGTTTGAGACCATTTGGCGTTTCCCTTCTGATTGGTGGAGTTGACAGTGATAAACCTGTGCTTTATGAGACTGACCCCACAGGCATATACTTTGAGTACAAGGCCTCTGTTATTGGCGAAGGTGAAACAATCATTGAAGACTTTCTCCACAAGCATTACAAGCCAAGCCTAACACTAAGAGAGGGTTTTGAGCTCGGGTTAAAGGCACTAGCTAAACTCTTTGAGACAACAGAGTGGGACCTAAAAAGGATTGATGGGGCATATATCAGCGTGAAAGAACAGAAATTCAAGAAATTCTCACCTGAAGAGATAAAGAAAACCGTAAGCAAGATCCTGAAAAAATGAGCAGACCAGGTTACATAGATACCTCCAGGCTAAGTATCAATCTTGCCATCTATCGCTCAGGTAGCAACAAGTTTGAGGTTGTTGTTGACCCAGACCTAGCAATGGAGTTCAGAGAAGGGAAAGCTGTGGAAATTAGGGATGTGCTTAAGAGCGAATATATTTTCTCTGACGCTCAAAAGGGTAACTTGGCATCCGAGCACCTACTCAAACAGGTTTTTGGCACTGATGATGTTCTGTTAGTTGCAGAGAAGATAGTGAAAGAGGGTGAGGTACAGTTATCAGCAGAATTTAGAAGGAAGTTGCGTGAGCAAAAGCGTAGGCGCATACTCGACATAATCCATAGGAACTCAATCAATCCCCAAACAAACACACCTCACACAATAGAGCGACTTGAGGCAGCATTGGAAGAGGCAAAGGTCCGTGTTGATGAATTCAAAAAACCAGAGGACCAAGTCCAAACAGTGCTCAAAGCTATTCAGAGCATTATCCCTATCAGGTATGAGGTGAGGGTTATTGAAGTTATAGTTGAGCCAAAATATGCACCCCAATCCTACTCGATTCTCAAGTCATATGGCAACCTGGAGGAAACACAGTGGCTAAATGATGGTTCTTTAAGAGCCAGATTGAGGTTGCCTGCTGGAATGCAAAACGAGTTGTTTGACCGGCTAAACAGTCTAACCCACGGTAGTGTGGACATTAAGGTTATTAAAAAAGAATAGAGGTTGTTGAAAGATGGGTAAACTACTAGTTCAACAAAAGCAAATTGTTGTACCAGGGGAGGTTTTAGCAGAAGGGATGGACTACCTCCCAGGTGATGGTACTTTTAGGGATAAAAACCAGATAGTGGCCAACATACTTGGTTTGGTTAATCTAAAGGGTAGGCTCATTAAGTTGATTCCACTTGCCGGCAAGTATAAGCCGAAAAGAGACGACTTGGTTATAGGGCGTGTGACAGACATAGTATCTAAGGGCTGGGTGGTGGACATAAACTGTGCTTATCCTGCTATGATTACACTCAGGGATGCTACCGCAGATTTTATTCCCAAGGATGCAGACCTTTCGAGATATTTTAACATTGGTGACTATGTGATTGCGAGGATAACAAGGGTAACATCCCAGAACCTCATTGACTTATCGATGCGTGGACCGATGCTCAAGAAACTTGAAGGTGGGCGGCTAATCAAGATTAATCCCACCAAAGTGCCAAGGGTAATTGGAAAGAAAGCATCCATGATTAATCTGATTAAAGAGAAAACAGACTGTCAGATTCTTGTGGGTCAAAACGGCCTGATTTGGTTGAATGGTGACCCAAAGGGTGAGATTCTAGCTGTCAATGCAATCCTAAAGATAGAGAGAGAGTCGCACCTTAGTGGCTTGACTGAAGAGATTGAAAAGTTTATAGATGAGGGGCTAAAGGCGATCTAGGTGAAGTAAAAATGGCTTACACAAAGAGACACAATGGTAGAAAATTCGATGAGACAAGAGAGATTGTCGCAAAGGTAGGGGTTATAAAGAATGCTGATGGTTCTGCTTATTACAGACAAGGTGACACTGAAGCGTATGCTGCGGTGTATGGACCAAGGCAGCTTTACCCCAGTTTTTTGAAAGACCCATCCAAGGGGCGTATCAGATGCTACTATAATATGCTCCCTTTCTCTGGGATGGGCGACAGGGTGAGACCAGGACCCAGCAGACGCTCTAAGGAGATATCCCTGGTAACAGAGAAAGCGTTCCAACCAGTAATCAACCTGGAAGAATTCCCAAACACAGTTGTGGACGTGTTCATCGAGCTGACTCAGACAGACGCTGGGAGTAGGTGTGCTGGGATATGTGCTGCCTCTATGGCGCTCGCTGATGCAGGGATACCAATGAAGGACCTGGTGGTAGCAGTTTCTGTTGGTAAGGTTGGCAAGAGGTTGCTTGTGGACTTGGACTATGAAGAGGAAGCATACGAAGATGAGCCAGTGGCAGACATGCCAATTGCTATACTCCCAAGAACCAGAGAGATTACACTCCTACAGATGGATGGGCAGATAACAAAAAAGGAGATTATGGATGCGATTAAACTCGGTGAGAAAGCAATCCAAAAGATTTACAATATTCAGAAGGAGGCACTAAGAGCCAAATTTGCTAATGGTGGGAGAGATGTCAAACGCAAATAGAACTTTTAAGCAACACTTGATTAAGAACCTGGATAGTAACGTAAGGTATGATCTAAGAAAGAAATTGGAATTCAGAGATGTTAAAGTAGAGCTCGGAGTGGTGGCAAAAGCAGAGGGCTCATGCAAAGTAACCATTGGAGATACGATTGTAATTGCTGGTACAAAGTTGGCTATTGAAGAGCCATACCCGGATCGCCCTGAGGAGGGCTCATTCTCTGTTAACACAGAGCTTTTGCCGTTGTCTTCTCCTGACTTTGAAACAGGACCACCTGGTATAGAGGCAATAGAAATCTCGAGAGTTGTGGATAGGACACTTAGAGAGGGCAAGGCTGTGGATTTCAAAAAGCTCTTGATTAAGAAGGGTGAGGCAGCTTGGATTATTTTCATTGACATTGTATCAATTAATGATGATGGAAATCTTCTGGATGCTGCATGCATGGCTGCACTTGGGGCATTGTTAAACACAGAATTCCCAAAGGTCAACAAGGATGGCACCATTGACTATAAAACCAAGTCTGGTAAGAAGCTGCTCGTTGAGAGTATGCCCCTGCTTGTAACAGTTTACAAGATTGGGAGGCATTTGTTCCTCGACCCAATTAGAGCAGAGGAGCAGTTTATAGATGCCCGCCTTTCTGTTGGTACACTTGAGGATGGCACAATCTGCGCACTCCAGAAGGGAGGGGATGCACCCCTAACACTAGAGGAGATTGACCAGATGATAGATATTGCAACCAAACAAGCCAAAGAACTCAGGAAGCTGTTCAAGGGTGGTGGTAAAGGTGGCAAAGGCAAAAAGTGAAGAGGAATACACAAAGTATGAAATCTCAAGGATGATTGGTTCAAGGGCACTCCAGCTGGCTATGGGTGCTCCGTTTCTTATTAAACTCACAAAGAAGGATTTGGAGAAACTTGGCTACAACCCCATAGAGATTGCAAAACTAGAGTTTAAGGAGGGTGTGCTACCGATAACTATCAAGAGACCAATGCCATTTGATGAGGAGAATTAGCTACTTGTAACGCCCCCTTTGTTCCACTTTCTCCAATCTTTTCAAAACCATTTCACTATCTTCATAGTGCTTCTTGTACTCAGAAGCTATTAGCCCAAAACAATGTTGCCATATGCTATGATGCCTACTCTTGAGTGCCTGTTTCATTAGATGCAGGTCCACTGCTTTGTCCTCTATTTTGGTTGAATGGAAACTCAGCCCGAAATCAATAAGGTAAACCTCATCCTTGAGCAGCAGCATGTTGGAGGTGGTGAGGTCACCATGAATAATGTTGTTGGCGTGGAGTTTGGCAATTATGGTGCCAATCTTTGGGCAAATATCAGCCATGTTGGTTTTGTTTAGATGCTCGCTTAGTTTTTTCCCATCTATGTATTCCATCTTTATTACCATATCTTTATCTGAGATAGAGATGAGCTTTAGTGCTTTAACGCCTATTGTTTCAAGCTTCTCAAGCACTC
>Ga0180300_10001228_pt1 | contig 11798 bp, 12 predicted proteins | sample GuaBasSediGuay15_FD_121798 | JGI IMG/M metagenome (GOLD analysis project Ga0180300, IMG submission 121798) | Subseafloor sediment microbial communities from Guaymas Basin, Gulf of California, Mexico - Guay15, Core 4569-2, 21-24 cm | ecosystem: Environmental > Aquatic > Marine > Hydrothermal... | reverse complement strand
GCGTCGGCTCCGTGCACCTCGGCGGCGGCCTCCTCACCTTTCTGTGCCAGCACCGCGCCCCCCACCCGCACCAGCGGCAGCAGATATTCCGCCAACGTCGGCATCTCCGCCACGGCGCGGGCCAGCGCCCAATCGTACCGCTCGCGGTGGGCCGGGCTGCGTCCCAGTTCCTCCGCCCGTCCCTTGATCGCCCGCACCCCCCTCAGTCCCAGTACACGCACGATGTGTTCCAGAAAGGTCACTTTCTTGCCCGTCGCCTCCAGCAGCGTCAATCGTATCCCCGGGCAGACAATTTTGAGCGGCAATCCCGGAAACCCTGCCCCTGTGCCCACGTCAATCACCCGCGCCCCGGCCGCCAGTTCGGCCCGGGGCAGCGCCTTAAGACAGGAGAGGGAATCGAGAAAATGACGTACCAGCACCCCCTCCCAATCGGTGATGGCGGTCAAGTTGAAGCGCCGGTTCCAGGCCACCAACTCCTGGTAATAGGTCTCGAAGGCGGTGAGGTGGCGCTCGGTGAGCGTGATATTCAATTCGCGAGCGCCCGAGACTAACAACTCCAGCGAGTGCTGATTTTTGGCCCTTGGGCTTTTGGCTCTGGGCATTGTCATCGGCACATCAGCCCAAGGAAATAGACGTCGTCCCCTTTTCTGCTCGCTCCCGCTCCGCCCGCTCCCGCATCGCCCGGCGCAGGGCCTCGATGTCGCGCGGCACCAGGTAGGCAGCGAAGGCGAAGAAAAGCGAGCAAAGTACCCACGCAGAGACGCAGATAAGCAGGATGGCGTTCCCCAGGGACGAACGGTCGGCGATCAGGCCGGCCAGCAGGGGGGCCAGCGCCGCACCAGCCGACTCGATGAAGTATTGCACCGCCATTGCCGTGCTGCGTACCTCCGGCAGGGTGACGTCGGAGATCGTTGAGGTCACGTTGGGCGAGGCGAAGGGGATGAACAGGGCCGTGAGGCTGAGCAGCATCAGGAAGAGGCCCCGATTTCCCGGCGGGATGTTGAGGGTTATCGCCAGCAGGATGGCCCCCAGCAGCACGGCCGCCGTACAGACAAGCAACCGGCCGCGCGGCGTGCGCTTGAAGAAGAAATCTCCTACCATTCCGCCGATAAAGTAGCCAGAGGCCAACACCAGCACTGCCACCACCATCGTCATCAGCACGGCGTCTGAGGAATAGCCCCGCTCGGTTTCCAGGTAGTGGAAAAACCAGTAGGTGATGACGTTCCACGGGAAGACGCCAAAGAACCCCTGGACGAACAGGAGGCGCAGGCTGCGCCTACGAAACAGCCCCCGGGCGGTCTTCCAATCGAAACGGTAGACACTGATCCGCTCCAGGTCTGCCAGTTCGGGCTCGCCTTTGCCGCGCGGAACCTCGCGCACACCGAAGAAGATCAGGATGGAGAGTAGTACGCCGACAGATCCGGTGATATAAAACACGCCGCGCCAGCCCACCACACCGCTCAACGTGGAGGCCAGAACCATCCCCGTGATATAGCCCAGAGGCATAGCGACCTGGAGCAGCCCGTAAATCCGGCCGCGCACCCGTGGCCCGAAGTAGTCGGAGATCAGGCTGTAAAGGCCGGGATAACTGGAGTCATCAATGCCCGTCGAAGCGCGCGTGGCAAGGAAAGCCGGATAGGTGGGTACGATGGCGCTGAGCCACGTGGTCGAGCCCCAGATAAACGAGGCCGCCGCCAGCAGTTTCGAGCGCGCGTAGCGGTCGTACAGGTAGCCCCAAAGCGGGTAAAACACTGCTCCGACCACCAATGCGCCGGTGAACACCGCCCCCATTTGTGCCTTGCTGATGCCAAACGTCTCTATGATGGACGTGGTAAGCGGGCCGATGAGCAACTTGTCGGCTTGGTGGAGGAGCATAAACAGGAAGAACACGCACACGACGAACCAACGATAGCGGGACTTCATAGGCCCTCCTTCGCGCACCACTCGGCTTCTTCGCTAATCTTCTATCCCCTCTGGCGCCAGTCCGACCACTCGCGCCCACTCCCCGTGAATGCCGTCCTCCGTCACCCCGTAGTAGACGCGCAGTTTGCCGTCCTCTCGCTGCACCAGATCGTAACGCGCCTGACCGGCGTGCTCCCGTCGCTTGAGCAGGCCGATGTCCCCGTGCCACTCGACCTTGCTGGGGTCTGCCGGATGCTCCTCGGCCTGAGTGATAGCGTAATGCCATAGCCGCCGTGCCGACTGTCGGGTGACGTTCTTGACCACGTTGCCGTTGCGCAGATCGCGCATCGTGTGATAAAGCGTGCCCTTGCGCTCCTGTGTCTCCACAATCTCCACCCCCGTTCGGGGTGGCTCAATGCGGCCTACGGGTTCCGCCACCGGCACGATCGCAGGCCCCGCCTGGGCCCGCTTGACCAGATTCACGATCTCATCCCGCACCGCCAGGTTGGTCTCCGTCTCGCTGCGCACATAAATCTTGTTATCGTCAATGGCGTAAGGTGGATCGTCGCCCCGAGGCACTACCACCCGCACCACCTTCACCCCCTGCGTCTTCTGCACGTCCACCGTGACGTCGAGGGGAGGCGTGATACGGCGTTCGATCTCGGCTTGCAGTGTCTTGACCACCCGTGAGGGATTGCTCACTCCAGCCGGCCGCTCCTCGGGGTCGGCGCTGACACCGACGTAGATGGTGCCCCCGTTGGTGTTGGCGAAGGCGCAGACATCGGCCAAGATGGCATAAAGCCGCCCGCCCCGGCGGGTGTAACCGACGTGGAAGTCCTGCACAATCGTGGGCCCCTCTTCCCGCGCTGCCTGGATATGATCCAGCGGTGCTTTGGCCGCCCGGTAGGGCCGTGTGCGGGCCAGGTCGTTGCCCACGAACACCTCCCGCAGCGCGGCGAAACTGATCTCAGGCAGAAGCACCTCCGTCACCCGATCCCCCACGCCCAAGTGCTTGGCATCCCTGGGGTCCCGGGTGAGCCGATGGGCATCGGAACCCTGAATGCAACGCATAGGGCGCGGATACTCCGGACGCGAGCCGTCGAAGAAGCGCGCCGTCGTGTGCCGTCCTTTCTTCTCAAGATCAGTCACCTCCAGCGCGTGGAGGTGAGGATCCTGGGTGTAGGCAATGCGCGTCTGCCCGCCGAATCCCAACCTCCGCATTGCCACACCGTGAGCAGAATTGGCGTGGGCCGCGATGACGATACCACTAGCCTCGTCAATGACCCGATAAGCAGTCAGCACGTCGGTCGTCGCCCCCACCTCGCTGCTGCCGGCGTCGAGTTTATCCAGCGGGATATTAAGCCGACGCAGGATGAACTCCAGTTCCCGCACGTCTGTCTCAGGCGAGAAGATGCCGAGGATGTGAAAGCCCAGAGTGGCGGTGAACTCGAACCCCGGTAGCACCAACAACTTCTCTCGCAGGCGGCGGTACTCCTTGAGCCGCTGCTTCTCCTCCGGCCGCAGCCGCCCCAGGTGCTCGAGCAACTCGAGGGCTTCGATCTCCTCCAGCATCGCTCGATAACCGGCCACCGTGTTGTGGTCGGTGAAGGCGATAATGTCGAGCCCCTTGCGCTCGGCCTCTCGTAAAATGTCCAGGTATGAAACCCCTGGTTCAAGATAGTCAGTGGAGGCGGGGGTATGCAGGTGCAGATCAACCCGCCTCCACTGAAGTTTACCTCGTCCTTTCCTTCGCTTTCTCATGTATCTGTGTCCTGTCCCTCAACTAAATCTGCAACCATTGCCAATAACTGGGCCGGGCGGAAAGGCTTGAGAATGAAGGCATCGGCCCCGGCGGCCAGGCATTCCCCGGAACGGTCCATACCCGAGGTCATCAGCACCGGCACCGCCTTCAACGTCTCGTCCGCCCGCAGTTCCCGCAGCACGCTTAGCGTATCTCCACGTGAGAGGTGCAAATCCATCAGCACCAGCACGGGCTTCACCCGACGGGCCGTAGGCACCACTTCATCTGGGCGAAGCACGATCACCGCCCGGTACCCTTCCAACTCAAATATCGTTTTGAGAAGCCCACTGAAGACTTTGTCGTCATCTACTACGAGAACGGTGTTCACTGCTCAGCCTTTCTCTCCTTTGTGGAATCGTGCTGCTCTCGCCCATCCGACACCAATGCAGCCTCAAATACGTCGTCCACCCGCTCGGCCAGAATGAACTTGAGGCTCTTGCGCACTTCCTCAGGTATGTCATCGAGGTCTTTTTCGTTCTGCTTGGGCAGGATGACAACGTTGAGACCGGCCCGATGGGCTGCCAGAACCTTCTCTTTGATGCCACCCACGGGCAGCACCTGCCCGCGTAACGTGATCTCCCCCGTCATCCCCACGTCATCGCGCACCCGGCGACCGGTCAGCAGGGAGGCCAGGGCGGTGGCCATAGTGACTCCGGCCGAGGGGCCATCTTTGGGCACCGCGCCCGCCGGCACGTGCAAGTGAATGTCGGTTTTTTCAAAGATGTCCTCCGAGATGCCCAGTTCCTTGGCCTTGGAACGCACGTAACTGAGCGCTGCCTGTGCCGATTCCTTCATCACTTCGCCCAACTGCCCGGTGACCATAAATCCCTTACTGCCGGGCATCTTGGTGGCTTCGCAGAACAGCAAATCCCCACCGGCGGCTGTGACGCCCAGACCCGTGGCCACACCGGGCAACTGAGTGCGCAACGCCGTCTCCGGGAAGTAGCGTGGCTTCCCCAGGAACTTGGGCACGTCGTGCGCTGTCACACGCACCGGCTCCGTGTTCCCCTCGGCGATGCGGGTCACTACCTTGCGGCAGACCCGCCCGATCTCTCGCTCCAGGTTACGCACCCCGGCCTCGCGGGTGTAGTCGCGGATGATCTTACGCAGCGCACCATCGGTGAAACTCAACTCCTCGGGCCGCAGGCCGTTCTCCCGCAGTTGGCGGGGGATGAGGTATCCCTGGGCGATGCGCACCTTCTCCGTCTCAGTGTAGCCCGAAAGTTCCAAAATCTCCATCCGGTCTCGCAGGGGTGCCGGGATAGGATCGAGCCAGTTGGCTGTGGTGATAAACATCACCTGAGAGAGATCGAAGGGCACGTCCAGGTAATGATCGCGGAACTCGCGGTTCTGCTCCGGGTCCAATACCTCCAGCAGTGCAGCCGCCGGGTCACCCCGGAAATCCGTCCCCAGTTTGTCAACCTCGTCGAGCATGAAGACCGGGTTCTTCGATCCCACCCGCCGCAGTGCCTGGATGATCCGGCCTGGCAGCGCACCGATGTAGGTGCGGCGGTGACCGCGGATCTCCGCCTCGTCGCGCACGCCGCCCAACGATTGGCGGATGAACTTACGGCCCAGTGCCCGCGCGATGGAGCGTCCCAGACTGGTCTTGCCCGTGCCAGGTGGCCCCACGAAACAGAGAATGACCCCTTCCCGCTCGCGCCGGATGAGGTCGGCCGGCTCCTCCTGCTCGAACTCCTCTTTGCGTTCCTCCCGCAATTTACGCACGGCCAGGTATTCCAGGATGCGCTCCTTGATCTCTTCCAGATCGTAGTGGTCCTCATCAAGCACCTGGCGGGCGTGTGCGATGTCCAGATTGTCCTCGGTTTGCACGTTCCACGGCAGACTGGTCAACCAATCCAGGTACGTGCGAATGACGCTGTACTCAGCCGCAGCAGTGGGGAGTTTGCTCAGCCGGTCCAATTCGCGGCGCGCCTCCTTCTCCGCCTCCTCCGGCATCCCCGCCGTCTCGATTTTCTTGCGGAATTCCTCCACTTCCATCTGCTGCTCGTCGGCCTCGCCCAGTTCCCTCTTGATAGCCTTGAGTTGCTCGCGCAGGAAGTACTCACGCTGCGTCTTCTCCATCTCCGACTGAGCCTCGCTGCGGATCTTGTGCCCCAGTTCGAGTACCTCCAGTTCCTTCGTCAGCAGACTCAGCAGCAAGCGTAACTTGTCGGTGAGGCTATCCAGTTCCAGGAGCCGCTGCGCGTCCTCCAGGTCAATCTTCATCAGATTGGCCACTGCGTAGACGAGTTGCAGCGGATCGTCCACGTTGACGATCATCGTACTCATTTCCTCGGGCACTGCAGGCACTAACTCGGTCAGGCGGTGAAAGCCCTCCGCGATGCTCCGCTGCAGGGCCTCGACCTCTACCGACGTCTCGACTTTCTCCGGGACCACAGACACACGCGCCGTCAGATAGGGCGACTCGCTGACGAATTCCTCCACCCGAATGCGCATCAACCCCTGCATGATCAGCGTGATCGTCCCATCCGGCGCTTTGAACAGACGGTGAACTGCTGCGATGGTTCCGATGCGATAAACATCGTCTGGCCCCGGCGTCTCCAGTTCTGGATCTCGACTGGCCACGAGCCCGATGAGCCGCTTTCCGAGCACGGCGTCGTCAATCAGACGGATGGAGCGCGGCTGACCAACGCGGATTGGCACTGCCGTCAGTGGAAAGACGACCAATCCCCGTAACGGCAAAATCGGAAGGTGGGAAGGGATGTGGAGCACCTCACTTCCTTCCTCCTCCGACAAACCGGCGTGCTTCTTCGTGACCGCCGGACGACCTAGCACACTCAACCACCCGCTTGTTTTTCTTCTCTCTTTATTCGACATTCGCTCCTTCAATCCTCCCATTACCTCGTTCCAATGACCGGCACACGCTGCGGCTGGGGACACGGAAGACGGACTTTCAGAAACCCATCCTCGTAACTGGCCTCCACATTCTCCGGCTTCACCGGCCAGGGCAGAGTAATCTCAGCGCGGAACTCACCAAAGCGAATTTCCATCTGATAATACGTCCGCTTGGGCGTCACATCCGTGCGCACACCGGCGATGACCAGCGTCTGTCCCGCCAGTGAGATGGAGAAATCCTCGCTTCGCATCCCCGCGACCTCAATTTGCACCACCAACCCATCGTCGCTTTCGTAGATGTCCGTGGGGGGCTGCCAGGTGCCGGTGTGCCGGCAGATAATCCATCCTTCGCCCATCAACCGTTCGACCTCGGCGTAGCTGTGTGTTATCCCCATCCATATACCTGTCCACCTGTCCGTCATACCACTCTCCTGCAAAGTCACATTCGCTGCTTAATTGTACCACAATTGCACGTCTGGTTCAAATGCACGGACCTTCGTATGCTTAAGAGTGGGTAAAAAGTACCATCTCTTTGCAATTTGACTATTGACAATTTGCACATAGTGTGGTATACTACAGCCGCTTGAGATAGGGTCTGGCAGACGGTACTGCGAGGTAAGAGAGATGCGAGGACAGGGTGGGAGGTGGCGCTGGCGGGGCTGTTCCCGCCGGGCAGTGCGGTTCCTGGAACCGACGCTGCTCCTGCTCTTGCACTACGGACCGGCCCACGGCTATACCCTCCTGGAGCGATTGGGAGAGTTCGGCCTGGGGGGATTGAATCCCAGTGTGGTCTACCGGGCGCTGCGAGATATGGAGGGCCGGGGGTGGGTCACCTCCACCTGGGATACAGAGCAGACGCAGGGGCCGCCCCGGCGGGTTTATCATCTCACCGCGCTGGGGAACGAGGCGCTGAGCCTGTGGACGCAGGACTTGCAGGAGACGCGCAGGCTGATTGATCACGTCCTGGGTGCCTACAGCCGGCACATGGAGGAAGGCAAGGGTGAATACCATTGAGGCGCTGTTGGGGAGCCTGCAGGGCGACGCGAGGGTAGCCCAGGTGCTGGTGGGGGCTTTCTGGACGGCGGTAGTGCTGGACACCGACCCGCCCCGCTGTGGCCTGGCCTCCGCGCTGCGCGGAGAGACGCACGATGAAGGCCCGCCGGTTCCCGACGCCGGGCGTCTCCTGAAACGCAGCGGACGAGAACTGGCGATGCTGCTTCGCTCCTCCAGCACGCTGGAGGCAAGCATCGGTATGGCAGCGTTCAACGCTTTGCTGGATGTGGACGAGGCCGCCTGCACCGAGGTCAACGCCGAGGAAGTCATCGTGGAGCGAGGAGCCGGACGGCGGGTGGCCATCGTGGGTCACTTCCCGTTCGTGGAGCGGGTGCGGCGGGCGGCGGCGACCTGCTGGGTGGTGGAACAGCATCCCCGCCTTGGGGACATCCCCGCCGAGCGGGCGGCCGAGGTGCTGCCCCAGGCGGACGTGGTCGCTCTAACCGGCACGTCGCTCACCAACCACACGTTTGACGACTTGATCGGCCTGTGCCGGCCCGACGCTTTCGTCATCCTCCTCGGCGGCAGTGCGCCGCTTACGCCGGTGCTGTTCGATTACCGCGTGGACGCGGTCGCCGGGACGTTGGTGGTGGACGTGCCGGCCGTGCTGCGGGCCGTAAGCCAGGGGGCCACCTTCCCCCAGATACCGGGCAAGCGGCTGCTGACGATGATGCGGGAGGAACGATCATGAACTGGAGGCGAGGAGTGGCCAAGGTGCGTGCCTTTCTGGAATCCATGTACGGCCTGCCGTCCTACGACGAAGAGCGATTTCGGACCGAAATTCGCACTTTAATACATCCGCCCGAGAGCCGAGCCGAGGGCGAGGAGAACACAATCTTACCGAGGGAGGAAAATGATAACGGACAAACAGATTCTTGACGCCTTGCGTGGGGTGATGCACCCCGAGATCAAGCACAATCTGGTCGAACTGGGGATGATCAAAGACGTAAGCATCCAGGATGAGAAAGTCTCGCTTACGCTGGCACTGCCTTTCGCGGAAGTCCCAATCAAAGACGACTTGGTGCGTATGGTCAAAGGGGTGATCACGAAGTTAGACGCAAACTTGCAGGTTGAAGTCAATTTGACCGAGATGAGCCAGAAGGAGCGCGCCGCGTTCATGGGTATGGCCGAGGGCGGCCCTAAGCCGGCGCAGTCTGCGAACAAGATTACCCACGTGGTGGCCGTGCTGAGCGGGAAGGGGGGCGTCGGTAAATCGTCGGTGGCGGCACTGCTGGCGGTGGCGCTGCGACGGCAGGGGAAGCGAGTGGGCGTGCTCGACGCCGACATCACCGGCCCCAGCATCCCCAAAATGTTCGGCCTCCACGAGCCGCCATTGATGAGTCCGACGGGCATCCTCCCCGCCGAAACTCCTGGTGGCATCAAGGTGATGTCCATCAATCTGCTGCTGCCCAGCGAGGATGAGGCTGTCATCTGGCGTGGCCCGCTCATCAGCAGCGCCATCAAACAGTTCTGGAATGAAGTCTTCTGGGGCGAATTGGATTGCCTGATCGTGGACCTGCCCCCCGGCACCTCCGATGCTTCGCTGACGGTGATGCAGTCCATACCCCTCAGCGGGGTGGTGCTGGTCACCTCGCCGCAGGACCTGGCGGGGATGGTGGTGCGCAAGGCGGCCCGCATGGCCCAGCACATGGGAGCACCCATCCTGGGGCTGGTTGAGAACATGAGTTACGTCACCTGTCCCAAATGTGGGGAGAAGATCGAGATCTTCGGCCCCAGTCGGGCATTTCACACTGCGTTGCGTCTCAATGTGCCATTGCTAGGGCAACTCCCGCTGGACCCCGAACTATCCCGCCGCTGCGATGCGGGGGAGGTCGAGGATTACCCGACGGAGGTGTTCGAGCCGATCGCCAAGCAGGTGATGGAGCGGGTGCCGGTGAGAAAAACGACGCCGATCTTTCCATAGGAGTGATTGAATCGTATCTGCGATGAGGACCTATCTGGACTGCTACCCCTGCTTCCTGCGCCAGGCGCTGGAGGCGGCACGGATGGCTGGGGCCGACGAGCGGCAGCAGCGGGCCGTGCTCGACCGCGTGCTCGACGTGCTCAGGCAGATCGAGCCGTCGAGCACGCCGCCGGAGATCGGCGAGCGGGTACATCGCATCGTGCGCCGGGAGGTCGGGAACAGCGACCCGTACCGGGCAGCCAAAGAGGCTTGCACCCGCCAGGCGCTGGCCCTCTATCCCCGGCTGAAGGCACGGCTGGCGGAGGCGGACGATCCGCTGGAGGTGGCCGTGCGGCTGAGCATCGCCGGCAACATCATTGACTTGGCCCGAAACCGGGAATACGACCTGGAGGAGGCGGCAGAACGGGTGCTGACGCAGCCCTTTGCCATTGACGCTAGGGCGGCCTTTCGCGAAGCGCTCTTCAGGGCCGGGTGGGTGCTCTACCTGGCCGATAACGCCGGCGAGACGGTCTTCGACCGGGTGTTGATCGAGACGCTCGACGTGCCGGTCATCTACGCGGTGAAGGGAGGCCCTATCCTGAACGATGCAACGATGGAGGACGCGCTGGCCGCAGGGGTGGATCGGGTGGCAGAGGTCGTCAGCACCGGCTCCGATGCTCCGGGCACGATTCTGAGCCGCTGCTCGGAGGAGTTCCGGCATCTGTACGACGAGGCCGAACTGGTCATTGCCAAGGGGCAGGCCAATTACGAGGCGTTGAGCGAAGAGGGACCGAAGGCGTTTTTCCTGCTACAGACGAAGTGTCCGGTCATCGCCCGTGACGTGGGCGTGCCGGTCGGGAGCATCGTGCTCAAGCAGGGTGGAGAGTAGAGAGCAGGGATTAGAGAAGTGGAGAGTAGAGAGCGGGGATTAGAGATTAGAGAAGGGAGGTGAACGAGATGCCAAGGTTCGATGGAACAGGGCCACGAGGCCAGGGTCCGATGACCGGGCGCGGTGAGGGGTACTGCGCGTTGGTACTTCCCCCGCCAGGGACAGGAGAGTCGCCCTACGGTTACGCCGGGCTACAGGGCACGCCTGTGCGCCTGGGGACGTCGGCCGCTCCGCCCGTGCCCGGGGCTCGCTTCGCCGGTTGGTCGCATCCGATGGCGCGACCGGGGCGTATGTTCGCACGCGGGCGAGGCCGTGGCGTGGGCAGGGGACGGGGCCGACGGTTCTATGCCCGCAGATGGTAGAGCGAATCCATATCCTGGAATGGAAAGGAGGTGAGTGAGATGCCACGTGGAGATGGAACCGGACCGATGGGATTGGGGCCGATGACCGGGCGCGCGGCTGGCTATTGCGCCGGCTATGGTGTGCCGGGCTACGCGAACCCAATCCCCGGGCGCGGCTTCGGCCTGGGTTGGGGCCGGGGCTGGGGCGGCGGTTGGGGCCGTGGCTGGCGTTGGCGCCATTGGTATTACGCCACTGGCCTGCCCGGTTGGGCGCGCTTCGGCTACGCGCCGGCCTGGGGGCCTCCGCCGGTCGCACCCTATGGCCCTTACGCGCCGCCGACCCGGGAGCAGGAAGCCGAGTTCCTCAAAGCGCAGTCTGAGTGGCTGAAGGAGCAACTGGACGCCATCAGCCAGCGCATCGCGGAACTCGAGCAGGAGAAGTAGCCGCGCTCACAGGGGGACGCATCGGGGCGGGTGACGTCGCCGTACACTCCGCCACCCGCCCCGGGGCCCCACCGGTAGGGCAAGATGCCATCTTGCCCTACCCAAGATTATTATAACCTTTTGTCAGGAGGAATGCAAATGAAAATCGTCGTCACAGCCAACGGCGCAGACCTTGACGCGCCGGCCAGCCCGGTCTTCGGGCGCTGTCCAGCCTATATTTTCGTTGACACGGAGACCATGCAATTCGAGGCTGCGGAGAACCCTGCCGTCACCGCCGGGGGTGGGGCTGGCATCCAGGCGGCCCAGTTCGTCATCGAGCGGGGCGCGCAGGCCGTGGTGAGCGGAAGCGTAGGCCCCAATGCCTTCAACGTCTTCCAGGCCGCGGGTGTTCCCGTTTACCTCTTCGGGGGCGGGACGGTGCGAGAGGCGGTCGAGGCGTACAAGGCAGGGAAACTCCAATCCGTCGCCGGAGCCAATGTCCAGGCCGGTATGGGCATGGGCCGCGGCATGGGTATGGGCCGTGGCATGGGTATGGGCCGTGGCATGGGCATGGGCCGCGGCATGGGTATGGGCCGCGGCATGGGGATGGGACGCCAGGCATGGGGG
>Ga0180300_10001227_pt1 | contig 11799 bp, 13 predicted proteins | sample GuaBasSediGuay15_FD_121798 | JGI IMG/M metagenome (GOLD analysis project Ga0180300, IMG submission 121798) | Subseafloor sediment microbial communities from Guaymas Basin, Gulf of California, Mexico - Guay15, Core 4569-2, 21-24 cm | ecosystem: Environmental > Aquatic > Marine > Hydrothermal... | reverse complement strand
CTAACACTTATAAAAAGAACATATATATAATGGAGAAAACAAAATGAAAACAGAAAGTCCACCAAAAATTTTGAGAACCGTTCCAAGAGAAAAAGCCTTCTACTTTTTCACATCCATAGGAAATTATACAGGTGTAAGCGCGTCTTCCTTGAAAGAGTTTTTGGAGAAAATAGGCGAGGTTAACGTGAAATCTTTAGAATTCCACCTTTACCGCGGAGATTTCGAAAAATGGATAAACGAAGTATTAGAAGATAAGGAGCTGGCAATGGAAATAAGAAACCTTCGGGATTTGAAATATTCTGGAGACATGCTTAAGCAACATCTTTACAGCATCGTCGCCAAACATTACGAAAGGGCAAGCAGCACTTTTTAATCAACACCGCTTCTTTTACAAGAAAAGTAAGCGTAAGAAAAAGCGATTTCCCTAAAATGGAATAGGCTAGACGTTTGAACATCAGAATCAAGAATGAGACCCAAATTTTGTCTTATTCCCTATAGGCATTGATTCGTTTCTTTTACATAAAACTCTCTCTAAAGGATAAAAGAAGGATAAGTCTATTTTCTTTTGCGTTTTGTTAAGGTTAAAACTGCTCCAAATAAGATCAGCAAAAGCGTGTAGGCTGCCATCGGCGTTGGCGGAGTCTTTTTGGCTAATGAAATTGAGTATCCGCCCACTGGAACCGAGGAAACTGTAACTCGTGCAGTGTCTGATTGGGCTGTATTGCCAGCATCATCTGTAACTTCCAAGTACACGTAGTAGGTGCCGCTTGCTGTAGGCGTGAAAGTCCAAGTGTCAGAAGTAGCACCTGAAACGGGCGCTCCATTTAAATACCATTGATAAGAGTAGGGGGGTGTCCCACCTGAAACTGTTGAAGTGAAAGTTACATGTTCACCCGCAAGTATAGAAGCAGACATCGGGCTTATCGAAACTGAAGGCGGGGTTGGTGCAGATTCAAAGAAAGCCTTTAGGACATAGTTGTTGTCCATGTGAACCGTGTATGTGAGAGCTGTGCCAACATTTGTACCGTTAAGCTCCCAGTGGTCAAAGACGTAGCCTGAATCGGGAATTGCGGTAACTTCCACGTTTGAGCCTGCAGTATAAGTGTATGTGCCCGGCGCTGGAGTAGTAGTGCCGCCTGTTGTTGTCTCGATTTTAAGGTTGTAGGTTATTACTTGCACTGTGTAGTGGGCTGTTGCCGTGTGTGGTGCGTCCATAATCACTGTTATCGGGTTTATGCCGCTTCCTTGAGAAACGCCCTCTACATCCCAATAGTTGAAATTGTAGCCCGTAACGCTTTGGGCTGTGAGGGTTACACTTGTTGCGGCGTCATACCACCAGCCGTTGGCTGGGCCTGCCTCGCCAGATGGGTTTCTTGTTGGCGGTGGACTTAAGTCCGCGGGATCTGTAACCACAGTTAATAGGTACTGGGTTTTCCAGTTCCAAGTTATGTTTGACGGTGCGTTCAGAGTGAAGGTTACACTTGTGTCAGTGCCAGATGGTGGAACGCTGCCTGTTCCAGTCCAGCCCGTGCAAATGTATCGTGTTCCAGTTGGGCCGGAAACTGGTGAGTTAACAGAGGCTGTTATGCTACTCCCAGCATCATACCATCCTGAGGTTGGAGAAGGTGAACCATACATGGACAAAACTTCAAAGTGATATTGTGTCTTCCAGTTTGCTACAGCGGTTTTCGGGCCGTCCATGGTTATTGGGTCACTTTGGGCGTAGTTTGTGCCGGATGCGTCGCCGCTCCAGCTTGTGAAAACTCTGCGGGTTCCGTTTTCATGATCAATTAAGCCGGTGTCTAGTGTTGCGTAGGCTGTTGAGCCGCTTTGATACCAGCCTTCACCGCCCACAGTGCCGAAGGGAGAGGAAACCGTCAGATAATATTCTAGGACGTAGTGAGCGGTGGCGGTATGGTTAGCATCCATTACAACGGTTATCGGGTTTACACCAGCTCCTTGGAGTTCTCCATCAACATCCCAAGAGTTAAACTTGTAGCGTACGCCTGTTGAAACTGGAACTGTGTCTGGAGCGGTTAGCTGGACTTCTGTGCCCTCGCTGTACCAGTTTTCTCCAGGGATTGTTGTTACGCCTTCTGGGTCCGTTTTGACTGTCAAGTAGTATCTTTTTGGAACAACTGTTATGGTGTGTGTTTCAATGTCCCATCTGCCTTCACTGTCAGTAACATTCAATGTAACTAGGTATTCACCTACTTCTGTGTAAACGTGTGTTGTTACTGGGTCGCTTTCCTCAACCATTGGCGTGTCATCTCCGAAATCCCAAGCATAGCTTACTATTTCGCCGCCGTCGGGGGTGGATGATGAAGCATCGAAGGTAACTGTTTCACCCCTCTGCGGATAGTAGGGTGTCCACCAGAAATCAGCCACTGGAGCGTTTTCCACAGTTATTTGCTGGGACTCTATGTCCCATTTTCCTTCACTGTCTGTTACGTTTAAGGTTACTGTGAAAGTTCCATAATTTGAATAAGCATGTGTTATTATTGGTTCATCCGTCGATGTAACATTGCCGTCGCCGAAGTCCCAAGTGTAGAGAATTATTTCTCCTCCGTCAGGGCTCGAGGTAGAAGCGTCAAAAGTCACTAGTTCGTGCATAAGCGGATCTGGCGGGGTGAATGTGAATGATGCTACTGGATGCTGGCTAACATGAATTGTTGCTGTCTCATCATCTGTTAAGCTACTGTCGTCTGTAACTGTTAATGTAACAGTATAATCGCCAAAGGATGTATAAGCGTGGGTTATTATCGGGTTTGATGTTGACGTAATGTTGCCATCTCCAAAATCCCAAGTATAGCTTACAATGTAGCCATCTGGGTCATAGCTTCCAGAAGCGTCAAAGGTCACAGCCTCATCAACTTCGGGATATGTCGGAGAGAATGTGAAGCTTGCGATTGGAGGTTGCGGTGGAGGAGGACCGGCTTGCAAAAGCACCGTTGAATCGTGGCTAAGCGGGTTATGAACTATTTGACCAACTGTTGTGGGAGTCCACCGAACCCGCTTTCCATAAGCGTCAAAATGCATCCTCACACCCGCAGTGTCGGAAAACGTTACGGAAACAACTAAGTCCTTGTAGCCCTTCTTAGGAATGTAGCCAGCATTAATAATCGTGTCGTTAAACCATGTGGGATAAACATCGCCGGAGGGCCAAGTCCACAAATTATACGGTTTAGGCGTACCCCATTTAAAGGCTGATTTTGGCACGCTAGTGCCATCAACAACTAGCGACACCAAATTGTTATAGCCAGCCTCGTTAAGGGCAATAACCAAACGCGTATCATAAGACCTCAATGAATTGCTCGTATTATTTATACGGACAACAAAAGTTTGAACAGCTCCTGTAAGATCCAAAATGTAACTCTCACACAACCAAGGATCCACATCATACCCGTGATAAAAGCCATCAGGCAAAGAAACCTTAAGAACAGCACAAGGCGTAGCCCAAACGGGAACAGCATAAAACGCGGACACTACTAAAACAAAGAGAAACAGCAGTAACAATTGTCTTTCCAACTCTATTCCTCTCCCCTCAGCAAATTAAATTTATACTCTAACCAATTTAAAACTTTTGGAATCATCTTCTATAGTTCAACTCAATATAACTTGACAAATTGATTTTTATTGAACAGCATTTAATATAAGAGTTCGAAGTGCAACAAATGGAATATTTTAGAAATATATCGTTCTTGTGATTCCAAAAGTGATACTTGGAGGGGAAAGTTGCAAGCAATAATATATCGTAAGGAAGGTAGTTTAGCAAAAAATTAGAATTCAACGTCGTTTTTGTTTCAGCTATTAAATCTGAAATTTTTAAGTTTGCAATATCTTCTCGCGCTGGATAGAAGCGCATTTTGGTTTCTATTTTCTCGCCTGTCTTAGCATCTATGTATGAGTAATTTTGCGTTTTTGACACTGCTTTGCTTACGGAGTAATTCTGATCAAGGAGCATGGTCAGAAGTTTCATTGTTTCAGTATCTGTGTGGTTTATTAATACAATGTTTGTCCATCCAATATAGGCTATAGCCCCTTTGTCAACAAAAGCTTTAGCCAACTGTTCACATCCCTCTTTTAGACTCCAACATCCCATAGCTACTATGATGCTTTTGGAAAATCTTCCTTCCAGATTCTGGATGAATTTGTGGGTGACAGCATAGTAGAATTGGCCAGGTCTGTATAGCAACTCGCCTATAACCATGTAATCGTTTTCTCGCTCCCATCTATACTTATCCGGATCATAGGGAGAGTATCTTTCAGATGTGAACAAATCCACTGTGGATTTGTCTTCCCTCAATGCTGAATGCACTCTTAGAATTATTATTCCATAGTCTTTTTTTGCCAGTTCTCTATATACGTCCACCCTTGCTGTTTTATAATAAGTTACTTGGAAGCCATATTTTTCTAAAAGGCTAGTAACATTGTCAATAAATGCTTGATTTTGATATTCTATTTTTAATTGATCGATAATTGCAGCGTTAAGAGAAAATTTGGCTTCAGATTGTGAAAATAGAAAATAAATTGTAAAGCTTAGAGCAGTTATCAGAGAAATGATTATTGGAATAAGGATAATATGCTTGCTTGAAAATCGGGTTTTTTCTTGACGAGTTTTTTTCTTGTTAGGCATTGTGATTTTGAAGCTCCCACATCTATATGTAAAGATGGGTTTTGTATTTTATATTGTTGATGCCATTGTGGTTTTAGAAGTAATTGTTAACTAGAAGAACGCAATCTTATTATTGTTGGGGGATGAGTGACGAAATGATTTATGATTGTCGACCTGGACTATTGGTTTAATATTAGCTACTTTAGTTTTGTTTATTTTTCCAGCTTCTTTAAATGCTCAAGTGAATTCTTTGCTGCTTTACAAAGTTGTTAACGCTGGTCAATCAATTCAAGAAGCAATTAACAACGCTACGGATGTAGATACAATTTTAATCAGTAGCGGAATTTATGTGGAAAAAAGTTACCCAATTATTGTGAACAAGAGCTTGATAATTATTGGCGAAAATTTAAGAGATACAATAATTGACGGAAACAAAAACCTAGAAAAATTAGTAAGAATTGAAATTTTAAGAACAGAAGGGTTCAAAGGAACATTGGAAAAAGATTTATGGAGTTTTCTTATTTAAGTTCAGAGCACTATAAGGGGATTAAAACGAAATATTAACAAGATAGTATACTCTAGTTAAAAATGTGTTAGACGAAGCAGTTTAAGAGTGAGAAAAGGTGGAAAGATGAAAGTCAAGAATAAAAAAGCGTTTGGCTTCGGTATTTTATTGTTGTCAATTGGTTTTATCATCTTATTGTATTATAATGTTCCGGTATGGAAAGAAAAAGTAAGTGGATGGGAAGTTGTGGAAGGGGGAGTCGCGGTAAAACAATACAATGTTACGGGGTTTTTTATTGGAAAAAATGCAACTTATCGTGAAAAAATGCATTTGAAACTTCCCAGCTCGTTTAGGGAAAATTACATCTCGTTGCCTTTCAATGTTTCAATAATTTGTCCTGATAATAGCACGGTTGTATTTGAAGTTGAATTTTTAGGGGATATTTATCATCCCGATTATTATAATTACACAGTCCTTATAAACGAGGGCGGTCTAGAAATAGAAGAGGGTATTCTAGGAGGCATAGCCACTCAAACAGGAAACTATACGTTTCACTTAGACAAAATGGCAGATTTACTATACGGTAAATTAGATAAGGATCCCCCAAAGAGTCTAATTCTTTATAAAGAAATCCGAAGTAAATACATTGATTATCCCTATCGAATTTTTTGGCCTGTTGGATCGACGCTAATGTTTATAGGAATTGGTTTTTCCACATGGGCGATTGTAACTAAAAGGAAAATCCTTACCCGAAAAAGATGAAGCAGTAGTCTGGTTCGTTTTTGACCTGGATTTTAGATGGAATAAGGATGGAGGGCGATAGAAGGCTGTTCTATACTAATTTATATAATTGAGACGTTTTTAATAGGAGCATAAATGATAATGTTAAACAGAGCATATAGTCTGCTCAGTTTTGCCCTATTTCTAATACTAATAATAAACGTGGTGTACTCATCAGAGCAAGTAACTATAATATTCCTCTATTGGGATCCGTCCACGGATGGCGATTGTCCTACATGTGACGTATGGATAGCGTTGTACGAGGATTTTTTGGAAAAAAACGATACCATAAATAGAATTCAAAATGAGGCGGACGATGTTGTAATCAAATGGATAGAATATTACTCTACAGAGGGAGTGCGGGAGCGTGTGAAGTACGGTGTTAATGCACCTAACTCAATAGTAATAATAGATGGAGAAGGCAATTTCACTCGCGTTATAGGCGATTTTAATGAAACCTACATAAGAGAGGTCATAGATGCGTATCTAGCAGAATCGGAACCGCCATCACCTTCTTCACCGCCGCCTTTAATACCCGTTCTTGGACTTGCCTTCTCTTTCGGTTTCTTTGAAACTTTTTCTCCATGCTTAATTATTTTATTGTCTTTTGTATTAAGTTATACGGTAGGAGAAACGACAAGATTCAAGGAAGGGTTATTGCGAGTTATGACTTTTGGAATAGGCTTTGTTTCAGCAAGTATGCTTGTGTTGTTTGGATTAGCTGTAGGATTAATTATCATATCTTCGATGTTGATGGTTCAAAATTTTTTGATGTGGGTTATATGCGTCTTTGCTATACTTTTTGGTATCGATTTGTTAGGAATTAACGTGTTTAAATTTATAAAAGTTAAAGTTGAGACGAAACCTTTAATCCAAAAACTAGCCAGAAAATCCGCTTCAACCTATATTGGGCTTATAACACTTGGTTTCATCTTCTATTTTCTTGACCCTTGTCTTGCACCTATTTTCGCGTTAATGATAACTACATTCCAACCCACATTACTTCTTGAATTTCTACCTTTAATCCTTCTTACATTTTGCTTCGGAGTCCTAATTCCTTTCATCGGCATCGGAGTCATTGCTGGCTCCATATCAAAGCTAGCCAGAAGTACATACCGTCACCGATCTAAAATACGAGCAATCAGCGGCTTAATTTTAATACTTTACACACTTTATATTATTGTCTTTTATCTTTTACTTTAAATTGCACATAAATGTTCCACCCAGATTCATTAAGTACCATGAGACCTCTTCAAACGGTTTGTGATGCCTTTTTCTTTTTCATCCAATCAATGACAGCAGCTAACACTATGAGAATTACAATGAAAGACCAAAAAGCTATGATAGCCATATAGCTGAAAGGAGGGCCTCTTATACCTAAGTTGAGCATACCTATAAAAAATATCCAACCGCTCATGATGCATAATGCCATACCTACGACTGTTAAGGTTACAACTACCACAAAACGAATTAAACTGTAATTTTCATGTTCAACCGACTCTTCATCCACCATAGCTACTTCGCTATATTTTATTGATTTAGCAAGTATTTAAAAATAGTTTTAAGCATTTGCTAATCTATCTCTCTACCTGCGTTTCTTTCAAGTATCCGATTATAGCGGCAACAACAATTGAACCAAAAATCAAAGATAACCATAGAGCATAGGCAACGTAGCAATATGGTGCTGGCCAGCCAATTAGAAATGGATATATAATTATAGGAGTTAGAATAATTGCAGCCATTACCACAACTGTCAAGGTATTCTTCGTTAGCAGCCACGCGATGATGACGTTGTCTTTAAGCTTTTGAGGCGCCATTTTAAGTATCTTATTTATTTCTGTTGAGATCTTTTCACGAATATTTTCAATTTTTTTCCGACGAAGCACCTTTCCACATTACTCCAGAGATGACAACTTAAATTCTAAAAAGAAAAATAAAAGTATCGGTTTAAACGAACTAAAATAAGCCAACGTTGGAGAGATTCATGAAAAAGCAAGCGGTAACCTTACTATTCTTGATCGTGTGGTCAATTTTCATTAAGGTAGATTCTACTGCAAGGGCTTCTACTGTAACATACGATATAGGAGTCAAAGTCGGCGATTGGGCGAAATATGAATTTTCCGTTGATTGGAACTCGTCGCCTCCCCAGCCAGAACCTTTTTTCGTACAAGAAGCAAGACAAGTAAACTACATTTATGTGGAAGTCAAGGAGATTTCTGGAACGAACATCACAATTCAAGAAACTATATACTACAAAAATGAAACAAGCGCAACTAAAATTTACATGGGTGATATTGCGTCATATACGGGCAACCTTAGTCTTCTGATAATCGCCAAGAACCTTAAAGAAGGCGATAAAATTTACGAATCTCCGATAGCACCTTCCATAAATGAAACACTTCCACGCTCATATGCAGGTTTCACTAGAATGGTGAACAGATTGACCGTGCAAGAGGGAGCCGGAATATTATATCTTATCATTTACAATCATTACTGGGATCAAGAAACTGGTTTTCTATGCGAGATGTTAATTGAAAAAATAGAGACCAACGACTATAATACCACTTTGCGTATAAGAGAGGTGATGATTGCAACCAACTTATGGGAACCTCTAATTCCTACATGGGTGGTTCCTGTTATTTTCATTATCATTGTAAGTATCATTTTCATTTATTTAATACATAAAAGAAGGTTGAAAAAACGATTACGATTAAGAAGATAGCAAGGTAGTCAAAACTAATAATTCTCAGAATGAAAAATATTCACCTACCAAGCTGCCAGCTAAAATCCCTAAAAAAGCAACAAATAAAACGAAAATCATGCGTGGTAACAGAGACTGTAGAGTTGGTCCTACTATAATAACTCCATATTCTACAAGTAATGGTGCAGATATCAAGACCATAGTTATACCCAAACTTAAGACTATTGAAAAACATACACAGAAAATGCTTCTTCCAATGCTTCGAACAAGGATACCAGCTAAAAAACTGGAAGAAAATGCGAAAAATAGCAGATAAGCAATTTCAACCCTCAAAATAAGGTTTAATATTAATCCACAGGTATAATTAACGCTTAAAGCCAGTATAATGCATAAATTTTTCAAAACTAATTCCCACGAAATTTTCTTCTCCATCGCATTCCCTTCATAACCAAAGGTTACTATGAACAAACTAATAAATTTGTTTTATCATATACACTTTTGATCTGTCATGTGCTCTCGAAAATTACCTCTGATATGTTTCGTTTTAATGACAATTATATCTATATCTTCAATATCATACGTGATGTACATTTATTTTAAGGCATACGAGGTCGTATCCCTCATTGACGTTTCAATTAGCGATGTTACGGTGCAAAAGGAAACTTCTAATTCTCCTTACGTTGCAATAAAGACGGTGATATGTATTGTGAACCCTACAGACTTTGCACTTAAGGTTGAATCAGTATGGGAGGAACTTTATTCAAATGGTTGGAATAACTTTTTAGGCGAAAATTTTTTCAGAGTTCAATATCCGTCCCCTCTCCTTCCATTAAATCCTCGCTCAAATGTTACTATAACAATTACAATTACAAATGTACAAAGCAATAAAATACTTGAGCAGTCTCCATCAACATGGCTTGCAAAGTTATACATATGGATTCATGATGTCCCATTGATTTATAGTGCACGTCTTGTACGATATGTTTCCAAGTCAGCATAGTTTTAAGACACACTTTTAAATACGAGTTTTATAAAGTGATGTGATTATAAGAGAGCTGATCTACTTTGAACACTTGCCAAAAAGAACACTTTGAGTATCCTTTTGGAAAAAAAGGGGTATACATAAGTGGGGTAATGTCTGGATTTTCTATAGCCTTCGCTATAACCCTTTTAAGAGACGATATATCTGCTCTATTGCTCTACTTCGCATTTACTTCCATTCTTGTGGTTGTTTTTTTCGCCCTAAAATTTTACTTATACTCTGAAAGAATAAAAGGTACACTTGAAAGCGGGAAAGAGGAGCCAAAAAAACATCGCACATTGCATTTAATACTATTGATATTAATAGTTACGGCAGTTCTATTATCACCATTAATTTTTTCATATACTTTAGATCCAGTCTGGTGGATTATAAGTATAAGCGGCTTCGTTCCCGGAGTTAGCATTCCTGAAATACTACTTTTCTTGTATGCAAGACGAACTAGGAAATGAGATCGTGCTAACTTGCTGTCACTTTCTAAGCGGGAAATGACAGGCTACGTACCTATCTTTTTCAATCCTGATCAGCTGCGGTTCTTCTTTTCTGCAGATTTCTTTTGCATAAGGGCATCTTGTGTGGAATCTACATCCTGGAGGTATGTTCACAGGTGATGGCACTTCTCCCTTGAGCACTACTTTAGTTCGTTTTGCCGTCGGATCTGGAACAGGTACCGCAGCGATTAAAGCCATCGTGTAGGGATGACGTGGGTTTTGTATTACATCATCTACTGGACCTTGTTCTACAATTCTTCCTAAATACATAACTGCTATACGATTGCATATATATCTGGTTAAGGCTATGTCATGCGTTATGTAAAGAAATGAAACGTGAAATCTTTCTACAAGGTTTAGAATGAGTTTTGTGACTTCGGTTCTGATGGAAGCGTCCAACATGGATACTGGTTCGTCAGCCACTATAAACTTTGGTTCAAGCGCGAATGCTCTCGCGATGGCAACCCGCTGTCTTTGCCCACCACTAAGTTCGTGAGGAAATCTATATAAAAATTGTTCGGGCGGGATAAGATCCATATTTTCCATGACGTTAACTACTCTTTCCAAAATTTCTTCCTCGCTTTCTGCTGCATTCTGGATACGTAAAGGTTCAGATACAATGTCGAAAATTGTCATCCTTGGGTTTAATGATTCATAGGGGTCTTGAAAAATTATCTGTAATTTTCGTCGCAGCTTTCTCATTTCGTTTTCCGGAATTGAGGTTATATCCTTACCTTCAAAGATGACTTTGCCTGCTGTTGGTTCAATTAATCTAAGCAATAGTCTTCCAGTAGTTGTTTTTCCGCAACCGCTTTCTCCTACAAGTCCGAAAATCTCTTTTTTCTTTATTTGGAAACTTACATCATCAACAGCGTGAACTACCGGAATTTCTTTAGAGAGTAGCGTTTTGAAGAAACCCATTTTTAGCTGAAAATGTTTCGTTAGGTTCTGTGCTTCCATAATAATTTCTTCCATGTGCTTTCACCTTTCTATGAGATGGCATGCCACGTAATGATCTTTAGCGCAATTTACTAATGGTGGTTCTTCCTTTCTGCATATAGGCATTGCGTAGTCGCATCGCGGGTGAAATCTGCACCCTGGAGGCGGATTTAAAAGATCAGGTGGGAATCCACGTATTGATGACAGATCCTTTTTAGGTCCGAAAACACTTGGAAATGCGTTTATAAGCTTTTGTGTGTATGGGTGTAGTGGTTCTTTGTAAATTGAGACTACATCTCCTTGCTCTACGATTTTACCCGCGTACATTATGGCAACTTTGTTGCATACTTCTGCTATCATGGAGAGGTCGTGCGATATGACAATCATAGATAGGTTTAGTTTCTTTCGCAGTTCTTCCATTACTTTTAAGACTTGGTCTGCTATAATGACGTCTAGCGCTGTGGTGGGCTCGTCTGCTATGATTATATCAGGGTTGCATGCTAGTGACATAGCTATCATCGTGCGTTGTTTCATTCCACCGCTAAGTTCGTGGGGGTATCGGTCTATTCTTGAGGCCCCTATTCCTACAAGGTCAAGCAATCTTTTAGCTCTTTCCAGAGCTTCTTTTTTGCTTATCTTTTCGTGTAATGTGATGGCTTCCGTAATTTGATCTCCGATGTTAATGGTGGGGTGTAGAGCGTTCATGGCTCCTTGAAAAATTGTGGAGAT